>BNJT01002201.1_pt1 | contig 110149 bp, 149 predicted proteins | sample 8540491 | NCBI WGS metagenome assembly BNJT01 (sample SAMD00202455, study PRJDB9452) | human saliva metagenome | host: Homo sapiens
AGTCATTAGGTAGATAATTTTACTATATTTGAGAACTATTATCAAACAAAAGACTTTCAATAAAGAAGTTTTACCACTTCAAATTCACGTGCTCCATCATCTCTTTATAAGCAATATCTACTTTTTCTTCATCTTTTCATCCAACTTATCACGATGCTTTCCATCGTCAATAAAATCTTCTAATATCATAACTTTATAATCTATAAAGCTATCCATTTATACATCTACCATTAAGTTTTGAATAAACTAACGTTGGATGAGCTTTTACAGTTTTTATTATCGTTTTATCATTAGACTTTTCAAATGTAACATCCATTAACAAACCTCGCTCCGGCCATTTATTATCCATTCTCCACACGTTGATTAGAAATAAAAATTCCCCATAGAATAAATTATAAATTTTTATCCCCATCTTTTTCAAGAACTTCTGCAGGTTCACACATGGGATGCCTCCAAAAATTACATCCGCTCCTCCCAATCTATCATCTACAATAAAGAACTTTTTGTTCTTCTGTAGGCTGCAATTCATACTCAACCCCCACCTGAGGCATTACTATAGTGACATCCGCTCTTTTTCAGCTCGTTGTATCTCTTCTTTCATCTTCATCAAGGTCTGCAAATAATTGTCTGTTCTTCCCTCGTCAGATTTACCTCCATGCCATTATATCCATAAGAATACGCCAAAATCGCTATTTTAATACCATTAACTTCTTTTATCAGCACTCTATCTTCTGAACGCTTTTTTATCAACGTGAACAATTTCACAACATCTAACCCCCTGTCTTTAAAGGGTTTTTTGCTGTATATTTCACACCATATAACCCTGAATCTAATATATGATTATGAGCTAAATCGACAACATCATACCCCTAAATCTTTTATTGTATCTGCTATTCTCGATAGGAGCATTAAACAAAGGATATCCAGCTAGCGGATGCTTATCGCTAATAGTTCCTCAAAAATCTCCATCGCTAAATCAGCTTCCTCTATCCATGGTTTAACGTACTCAAAAAATTGATTAAAATCATAACTCCCATCACCTTTTTCGCAGTATAATAAAGTGCATCATGACAAAGAATATCGCCATTAGCTACCACACGAGCAGTTTTTCACATTTGGATTTTCTCTTTTGCTTTCTAGAACTCCTCTTTATCTCCCTAACGTTAAATAATAAATACCAAGAAAAATAACTCCACACAAACTTACTATACTCAATATATATAACAATATCTTTTTCATAGCCCTCCTAACTACATTATTCAGAAATCTTTACATAGTAGTAAAAAGTAGCTAATCTTATTAATTAACTACCTTTTACTATATTTCCTTATATTTCAAGAAGTATATATTCCTTTCTTTTTAATAACTCTTCTCGGAAAAATCTTTCTATCTACTTTCTTTAACATAATTTTCTAATTCCCTAATAAAAATCCTTAAAATCATCTGCGGTTTTTGTCACCATTAACAGGTGATCATCCTCCTCTATTTGTATATAATTTGCAGCTACTAATTTGAAAATATGAAAATATAGTAATTTTACGGAAAAATCAATCTACATTTTTAGTAACTCCAAATTATTTATTCCAGCGTATAAAGATAAATAATCATACTCTATTTTTATCCCTGGTTTCATAACATATTCACTACCTTCTTTTTGAGCTTCCTTAAAAGCAGCTCAACCAAAAACCGTCTTGCATTTCTTTTTCACTAAGTGTCTTTGATAAATATTCTTCTTTACTAGTAAACTTTATCTCTGGTTCAAAATATGTTTTTAAAACTGGTTTCGAGGTATAGGTTCTAGCCCCTCGATGACAATAAGATTAACCCCATCAAGGTATTCACTAAAAATTTCCAACCCATTAAGCAAAACAACTGTACCATAAGAAGCCGCTACTATATAGCCCCTCTTTTTACTCTTGTCATTTTTATTCAATAGAACCTGTTCAATTTCTGATATAGATTTAAAACTCTCTTCTATAAATTCAATAAAAATCAAGGTTTTGTTTTGGAATTTGCTCTGTGACTCTCGCCCAGATAATATTATCCCAACCTAGTGGATTAATAAATAAAATATCTGTCATTTGAATCATCCTCTCAAATATTTTTACTAAAATCCTAACTCACTACCAAAATCCTCTAATTTATTAACTAGTATCGCCCCTCTTTTTATATATTCATTCATCGACCAACTCATCTTATCACCAAATCTTCCCGGTAAAACAAAATACAGAATTTTCCTAAGTCTAAAGCAAAATCTATCGTTCGTTGTGTACCACTTCTTTGTGCCGCTTCTGTTACCAAAAGTGCTTTTGAAAGCCCTGCTACAAGCCTATTTCTTTCCAAAAATTTGTATTTCCTTATCGGAGAAGTTGGAAAATACTCCGATATTATAAGATGATTAGCCTCTAATTGCCTGTATAACTCTCTACTTTGTTCAGGATAAACAATATTATGTCCTTGAGCTATTACTCCTATTGTATTTCCCTTGCTTTCTATAGCTGCTTGATGAGCTAAACTATCAACTCCAGATGCCAAGCCACTAACTATAACAAAATTATTGTCTATCAAATGTGGCATAATAACTTTTAACACAGTATCTGAATACAGTATTATTCCTACCTACAATTGACATTTTTCTCTTAAATACTAATAAATCTTTGTTTCCTCTATAAAAATAACAAACGGATAGTCATATAGTCTGAAAAATCTTGTGGATAATAAACATCATCACAAAAGATACATTTTCACATTATAGAAATCAAAGTAACTAACAAAGTCAAATTTCATATTATTACTAAATTTCTCTATAGACTTCTTCTGCATTATCTCCAAAATAGACCCTAAAACCCCTCTAAGGACAACTCGAGAATTTTTCTATACATCCTAAGTCTTTAAGTATTTTTATGTATTTTCAAAGTAGTAACTTTTTCTATCGCTAATAACGACAATAGTATCTCTATATCTGATAGTTTCTCACAAGACTCTTCCATAATATATTCCCCTTAATTCCTTTCTCTACTAATTCTTTATAGTATTGTTTTAAATACTTTCAAGAAAAATCTCTCCCTGTTGAATATTGTTTATATAAATATTATCTTTAAACTCTATAATATTACTCATTATGCGTATAAGTTCAGGATAAGTTTTTCCCTCTTTAAAAATTTTATACATCATCCCTTGCCAATAGATAAGCGGTGTTTTATAAGTATTTGTTCAAAGCATATTTATCCCTATAACATTCGGAATATTATTTAACTCTATATGCTGATTATAAAACATACTTAGAATTTTATTTTTACAGTTTTATCGTATTTAATCTGTTCATATACGTAATTTTCAATATCTTCAGGATACAATTTAGATGTCAAATCTTTTTATCAAGTAACTTTAAATCTAAAGGTATATCAAATTCATCAATATCAAAAGCTGGTCTTTATACAAATAGCATTTCTTTTTAAGATTATGCGCCCAAATTTGATAGAATTCAAACTTTTTATTGAGATTATCCCAACCGTAGAAAAATATCTTCCCTTGATAATAATTTAGAAAAGTATCCACAAACGGTGCATAGCGTATATAACTGATACCGTCATATGTTTTAAGTGTTTTTACAAACTTATTTGTATCTATCAACCAAATCAGACGCAATCCTGCTTTTTCATAACCTTTTGTACGTTCTTTTATCACTTCATAAGGTATTACGGAGCGCTGATATTCAAAAGCAATATTCTTATCTTTTATAAACACATCTGCTATTTGGATAGTATTTTCACCTACTTTAAAAATATGCTCCACTTCTACATTGCGATATTTTTCATAAAATGCTCGTAGAAGATCTCTTTTCGTCTCTAAATGCTCCTTACTCTCTTTTTTATAGGTTTCATATTGGCATGAGCAATTTTTAGCATGAGCAAAATGAGACTGAATTTTTTTACCTTGTTTAAAAATAACCTTTCCTCCACAGATTGGGCAATGATACTCTTTTTCTTTTTCTATCTTATCATCTAAGGCGTTCCAAACTTCATCTTTACTATCGTATGCTACGTACATGATTTTTCTCCTTTAAATCTCTAGACTATTTCTTCTAGAGCCATTACACGCTTTTACATCAGAAATTATTTAATTGTCAATTTACTTCAATACTCTATATCTTCTGTACACAGAATCATCTATTTCTACTTCGACGAACTTAGCTAGATTTACCCAATCTATTTCATCCTTGTGTTTTATCACTATCTATTAGATACGTTTTTCCCATCTTTTTCGCAAAGGTAATAATTCGTCTGACGAATACTAGCCTCTCATAAGATACATATCCCCTTCTCTTAACGCAAAATCAAGACAATTCGTAGGCCATGATTTTTACATATTTTTACTTCAACAACTCGATCATAATCTTTAGTATTCATAAAAAAATTCCCCTTTGTTAATAAAAAAATGTTCATTATATTTTTACAAACTAAAAATCTCTAAATCTATAGTTATTTTCTTTAATTTTTATATCTTCTTTTGATACATCTTTAGAAAATGTTAATGGTGTCATCTTTAAAAATTCTCCGCCAAATACTCATCCAGTTCATACGTTTTATTTACCCCTAACACGCTCTATTATGTTGCAGTTTTCTTTTAATAAGATTTACCGTTTCAGTATTTTTATATTCCCTTACACCCATTAACTCTCGAATTTCTCTTAAATAATCCGTATTAGGTATTATTTTGATTAAATACCTTCTTCTCCTAATACTCTAAAAAAACTCATTATAGTTAGTAGGTGTAAGAATATTTAAAAATACACGACACGCTATTATCTTGAAAAGGTAGTGGTTCAATATTCGCTAACATATACGGATTTAATTTATCCTCTTTACCGCAAGCTCTATCGCCGCCTTGCTATTATCAAGTCCGAAAAAAATATTTCTCAGGAAATATCTCTTTTAGTTGCCTAATATAATATCCTTCACCGCATCCAGCATCTATTAAAACATCCTTAGAATATTTTTTCTACAAGATTTTTCAAGTTCTGTTAGAACCTCTTTATAAAAATCTCTTTTAAAAAAATTACACTTCTTGCTTCAAATAACTCCATACTATATTTTTGTTGCTTGTAATTATTTATAAGATGAATATAACCCTTTTGGAAAAGTCATACTGATGATTATTTTCACAAACTAAACTTATATTTTTTTATCTTAGATTGCTTTTAAACACTTCGGACAAAGGTAGATATCTCCGTCTTTAAACTTCTTTATAACATTCTCTATTTTCATCAAAAATTCCTCTTTACTTTCTACCTCATTGTATCAAATTTCTTAAAAATAAAGATAGTAAAAATATAAAATAAAGATATAATTTTTTTGTTTTTTAGTTTTACAATATATTTTTATTTTTATTAACTAATTTTTCTTTACTTTAATAGACTTTAAATTAAAAACAACGATAAGTTTATTTAAGAATAAATTTATCGTTATTATATTTATTTATTACTATTTTTATTATTTTATAATTATAATCTTTTTAAGAAATACATCTGAAAAATATTATTTATTTTTCCTATCACGTAGTTCCCTAAAGAAATCTTTCATAAGTGCTGCGCACTCTTCTTCTAATACTCCTGAAATTATATGTGCTTGATGGTTAAATTTATTATTCGCAACTAAATCAATACAACTGCCACAACAACCATATTTAACATCAGCTGCACCGTATATCACATTTTCTACTCGAGCTTGGACAATCGCTCCGCTACACATGACACAGGGCTCTACTGTCGTATAAAGATAACTATTATCCAATCTCCAAAAAACCTATTTTCTCGCACGCCTCTTTTATAACCAACATCTCCAGCATGATTTAATGCTTGTTGACTAGCTTCTCAGGTATTATGAGCCTTTGCTACTACCTCATCATCTATAACTAAAACCGCTCCTACAGGTACTTCTCCTTTTTGATAGGCACGCCGTGCTTCTTCCAATGCCATCTCCATATAATAATTATGATCTTTCAAAATATTTATCCTCACTTATCTCATTATGCACTAGCTTCTAATCTTTATCTCATTATACTATAAACATAAAAATTCAAAACTATTTCTAGCTTTTGAAATTTTATATTTCTTTAATTTTTAATGCTGGTCCTCCACCAAAATTAACTCGATAATATATTTCAACAACAGCAATAGCTAATATAAATAATATCGTTAAGCTAACTATCACTATAGCATGTATTTTTCTTTTTAAATATAAATACCCTATAAATTCACGAATAAACGCATTAAGAGTAAAATAGAATTTTTGTTGGCGCTCCATAACCAATACATCTAAAACCTAAAGTTTTCGCAAGCACTAACGCTCGGTAAACATGATAATAATTAGTGACTAAGGCGAAGCGCGAGTTAACATCTTTCATAGCTTTTTTGAAAATTTAATATTTTCTTCTGTATTAGTAGACTTATCTTCCATAATTATATCTTCTTCAGAAACCCCTTGTTCAAGCGCATAATTTTTCATTGCAAATGCTTCAGATACTACTTCATCGGCACCTTGCCCTCCGGACATAATAAGTTTACTACCTGGATATTTACTATAAATCTTTATCCCCCGTTCTTATACGACTAGCAAGCAATGGTGTTACGCTCTCCTATTAGTCCTGCTCCAAGAACAACAACATAATCAAGTTTTCTTGGAAGTAAGTTTATAATATTTAAGGTACTTGCTGCTAAATATGATACTCCAATACAAATAAAATATAATACTACTAAAGTAATATAGATGTAAATTCCATTTAAAGTCATACTTTCGTATGTATATCGTCCGATGCTAGGCCACCAGACAACGTAACCTATAAGTAAAATTATCGTTCCAAGACTCAAAAGATTTCTAAGTCTTAACCCTTCGCGTCGAACAATCATAAACGAATTATAAAAGAACATCAACACTACAGCAAGAGGTAAAATCGTTACAATAAACAATATACCCATTAAACCTATCACACCTATATAGTAGACAATAGGATAATCATTAGCATACTTAACAACAATAAACATTAGATATAAAGCAAGAAAAAGTATGGTCGCTAGAAAACTGATTCCCAAAAATAAATTTCGTCTATCTTTATATAAAACAAATAAAAATATAAATAGCCAAAAATAAAAATAATAAAAACTCCTAATTCTATCGACATCCAATCCTCCTCTCTCCAATCCGTTAAAAATCGGTTAATTTATAATATAATATTTTTATTATACGGGGTTAATAAATATGTGTCAATCTATTTTAACAATATTCTTAATTTGTCTATCATCTAAATCTAGCCATTATATTTATGTCTAATCCCCATCAAAAACACCCTAAAAGTTAGAATTTTTTAAGTTCAACCTTTAAGGTGTTTTTCTTATCTGTAGCTAATTTCTGTTACTTTTCATTTTTAAATGAATATAAAACCACTTATTACTCTGTTCTTAGCGCCTCTACTGGATCTTTTTCGCAGCCATTCTTGATGGAATAATGCTTTGCGATAGCGTTAATACTAAACTTAATAGGATTAATCCTACTATTGCTTTTTACATCTAGATTCGCACTGAAACGCTCTATTTTAAGGGCATTTGCGATTGAGCTACTAATAGGTATCGCTAACCCCATTGCAACTCAGAACTCCTATCGCTCCCGAAGCAAATCCCTATAAGCCCTGCCTCTGCAATAAAGATACGAGTAATATCTTTCTTGCGCGCCCCTATTGCTCGTAAAAATACCAATCTCTTTTTGTTCTTTCAACTACAGATACATACGTAAGAATACCAATCATAATTGATGATACGATTAGTGAGATACCCGCAAACGCAGTTAAAATTCAATGAAATTGTATTTATCATTTGAGACATAATTGATGTCATTTGTTTTGCCATATCAGCGTAAGTAATACTGTATTTGTGGTAATCAGCGCTATTGGCTCCATACTTCTCAGAAACTTTTTTATTAAAGTCATTAATTACTTCTGCAATTTTATCACGATCGGCAAATGTTTTTCGGATAAATATTAATTGAACTTGGTGCAACATCTGCTCCTAGTGTAGCTAATACCTGCTCTGCAGTATCTGCATCCATTTTTCACCTGTTATGATATTTTTAGTTTTTTGTCTGCTTGTTGAGCAACTACAATATCCGACTTAACTCTTTTATCTAGCATTGTTTTTTTGTAGTTCACGTGTATATCCCTAAAGTAAAATTCGGATTTGTTACATTATCTTTAGCTTTTAATATTGCAACTACTTTTTACTTTTTGTTCCTGCATCATACATTTTATCCTCTGTTTCTGCCGGAATAAATCTATCCGCTATCTTTTATAGTAGCTATTATTATCAACTATACTAAATTCTTTTTCCTAAAAATATCGTCATACTTAACTTTTACTATTTTTCATCAAACCCTAATGCTCTTAGCGTATCTTTGTCTATTTCATTATTGTACGCTGTGAATAACACTAATTCGTTGCCTTTAGGATACTCAAAGTTACTTTCAGAAGATTTTCACAACTTCGTATTGTTTCAAAATCATATTTTTATCTTCTGGAAGCACTCCAAAAATACTCTCTCCTCCAAAAGATTTTTGATCGCCTTTTACCGCACTCACATCACCTTTAGAATTCTTCTTAAGAGCCATAACTTGATACCCTTTAACGAAATCAATAGATGAATAGTAATCTTTAGCATTATTTTGAATGTAGTTGATAAATGTTTCACCAGTCCCTAGCGCATCAGCAGTATATAAGTTTCTATGAACATCACGACGTGATTTAGGAACCAACTCGTTACCTTTTAGCATCTTGTTCAGAACTATCATCTTCTGTACTTAAACCAAAATTAATCTGATTTGCGTTAATCATAATTGGCATATTTGATAAGTTTTTCATTTTGCATAGTTTTGGATATATTTATCCATCCCTGACGAAATAGCAAGTACTAACCCTATACTTATAATTCCTATACTACTTGCAATAATCGTCATCAATGTACGGAATTTTTTCGTAAGCAAGTTTTTAAAACTCGATTTTATCGCACTACTAAATGCCATCGCTGTCTTTTTAAGACTATAATCACTATTAGAAGTTTCCTCTACAAATGGATTTGTATCTTCAATAATTTCTCCATCTCTTAAACGGACGATTCTATCACTATATGTTTTTAGCTAATTCTGGGTTATGTGTAACCATAATCACTAATTTTTCTTTACTTATTTCTTTAATAAGTTCCATTATTTGAACACTTGTTTTACTATCAAGCGCTCCTGTCGGTTCATCAGCTAGAATAATTTTCGGTTCCGTCACCAAAGCACGCGCAATCGCTACCCTTTGCATCTGTCCACCAGAAAGTTGATTTGGTTTTTTATTAATGTGATCACCCAATCCAACATCTTCTAGCACTTTTTTCGCCTTTGCGTAATTTTTTCTTTATTCGATTCCCTGATATCGATAATGCTAATTTAACATTCTCAAGAACACTTAGATGAGAAATCAAATTATAACTTTGAAAAAACAAAACCGATAGTCCCATTACGATAACTATCCCAATCACGATCTTTAAACTCTTTTGTAGAACGCCCCAGAAGAAGCATGTCTCCAGAAGAATATTTATCCAAACCCCCAATAATATTTAATAACGTAGTCTTACCACTACCGCTAGCACCTAAGATTGAAACAAACTCACTCTCACGAAAGCTAATATTAACCGACTTTTAGTACCTCAACGTCGTTGCCGCCAGTTTTATATTTTTAATAATATTTTTTTAATTGTAACATTCCGTTCCCCTTCCTATTTTATACAACATTCCTAATATAGCAAAACTACATAATATTTACTTAAAACTTTATGTTAACTTGATATTTTATATCTTTAAAGTATATAAAATTATTCTTTTTAGCACAATCTTCAGTGGAGCATTTTTGTATCTCCTCTTTTATTACTACCTTCTAAAAATGAAAAATTTCTCCCTAATCTTTAATTCTATACTTTTTAGCTAAATAAAATGGTAAAATCGCTGATAGAATTGCGAAAAATTATAACTATACTTATCCCAAGTCGATTATCAAAAATGCACTAAGGAAAAATCAAAACTCCACTTGCAACCATAAATCTTGAATATATGCGGATAAATTTTTTTGTTCATCTAATCCTTTTTCTAAAAACCACAAAGATTAAAATTATATTTACCCCAGTATTCTTTTTAGGTAAATAATTCCCTAAAACCATAAAAATTATTCCTATAGTAAACAATGTTAGTTTCCCTACATCAAAAATTATTATCAAGAGCGTAATAGATTAATGCTCCTTGCAGTAAAATACTCATAATAGGTATTATCATTTTTTTACCAAAGACGCACCTTTCTTCCCTGTCTCTTGAATATCTAAAGTAATAGATAACACTAAAAATACTGCTCCCATTACTAGCGGAAGACCTACAATACTCCAAGTTTTGGAAACAAAATTATCAGGATTGCCTTGCATATTAAAGTGAATTGCTATTTTATCAGGCAGTAAATCATAATAATAAAATCCCTATCAACATCGGCAATAAACATAATAAAATTCCAAATAGTAACATCTTCTTATCTATTTTTTTCATTTTTTTGCCCTCCTAATTCATATATCCACATTAGCACTTCTTCAAAAAAACAGAAGTCGTTAAGTTCATAGTAAATATAATTTTTTATATTTACTCTCCATAATTAATCCTGCTTTTTAACTGAGATAAATGATACGATACTGTCGCACCTGTCAAATGAAATTCTGCTGCAATATCTCCTGCACTTTTTCTTTTTCTTCTTTTAACAATTCTAATATATTTCTTCTAATTGGATCAGATATAGCTTTCAAAGTCTCACTCATCCCATGTATATCACCCCTTTTTATATTATCAATCTATTTAGATATCCTTCTAAATAGATTATACGTCTTTTAACAAGTTAAGTCAAGAACTATTTAGATATTTTTCTAAATAGACCTCGAAAGTATTTTATAATACACACTTACAGCTGTATTAACAATCATTTAATTTCTATACTTATATTTTTAATTAAATAAAATTATATTTATATAGTTCTAAGTTATCTTTATGATTTAGCATAATCCATCTCAATATACAATTAAAAAATATTAAGTTTTCATTAGATATTTTCATTCAGTCTACTTTATATAAGTGTTCATAGAGTATTCTGTTTTGTTAAATATATTTTTCTGTATTATATTTTTTTCTCCATGTTGACACCATAGATTTTTTTCTGTTAAAATAAAAAGCTGTAAGGAAGCGTTTTTAATGTGTTACACTTTTTGAGTAAATTGTGTGCTAGCTGAATATTAGATGTTCTTAATTATCTATTTGTTACAGCATTCTAATCTAATATTCATCTAGAATATAAAAATTAAAAGGAGTTTACATTATGAAATTAGCACTATTCAATTTTAAGAGAAGACGAAAGACCATTTGTTGATGCTTGGTTAAAAGAACATCCAGATGTAGAAGTTGACTTGCACGAAGGGGAGCTTCAACTAGAAACAAAACATTTAATCGATGGCAAACAAGGTATCGTCATGTTCCAAAATAGACCATTCGCTAAAAGAAGTTTATGACTATGCTAAAAGAACAAGGTGTTAAAGTAATAGCAAACAGAATGGCTGGGTTTGATATCCATGATATAAAATATATGCGTGAATTAGGAATAAGTATGACAAACGTTCCACGCTATTCTCCTAATGCAATTGCAGAACACGTAGTTACAACGGTTTTATATATTAGTAGAAACATTAAAAAAATTCTTAACAATGTAGAGAAGCACGATTTTACTTGGAACAAAAATATTATTTCAAGAGAACTTAGAACACTTACTGTCGGTGTCCTTGGTACAGGAAACATCGGACGCCAATCAGCGACATTATTCAAAGGTTTAGGCTGTCGTGTTATCGGTTATGACTTATATCCATCAGACGCTGCTCGCGAAGTACTTGAGTATGTAGATAGCATCGATGAACTATTAGCTCAATCTGATGTAGTTACTATCCACGTTCCTGCTACTAAAGAATATACTCACATGGTAAATGATGAATTCTTCAGCAAAATGAAAGACGGTGCTATCTTTGCCAACGCTGCTCGCGGAGTTCTTGTTGATACTAAAGCTGTTATCCGTGCCTTAGATAGCGGAAAACTATTAGGAGCAAGCCTTGATGTGTATGAAAATGAAGGAAACTATGTACCTAAAGATTTCTCAAACAAAGAGTTTGATGACAAAGTGATGCAAGAATTAATCGATAGAGATGATATTATTTATACTCCTCATCTGCTTTTTTTACACAGAAACAGCGGTTAAAAACCCTGTAGAAGGTGCACTAAATGCAGCAACTGAAGTAATATCTACTGGTGATTCACCTAATGTTGTAAATAGATAATTAATGAAAATATAAAAAAATGGGATGTGCTTAATGCTATCCCATTTTTTTATACTGATTATCAAATAAACACATCTATTCTACTCCTTTTTTAAAAAAATATTTCATAAAATATAGATTGCTTTTTCGGCTATCATTTGACAATATCCAACATTTTGATACAATTAAACTGTAAACAGTTACTAAGGTAATCTTATCATTAAAATATTTTTAGTATAATTAATATTATTTTTTTATTTATTTCCAATTATACTGTTTGTTACATTTAATATCGATTACTACTAAAAATATGTATTGCTGAAATAACCAAAAAGTAGTTATACAAAAAAATTACAAATTCTTGGTAATCTGCTAATACCTATGATAATCATTATATGATTTATATAGATAATTAGGGTACATCTATATAAATCATACAATCCTTCAGATTGTTCTTATAACTGTTGATTTTTTTAGCTTTCCACTCTTATAACTATACTAGTTATAGTTATATATTTCTTTTTGGATGCTAAATATCAAAATAAAACTTTTAATTTAATACTAAAGCATTCAAGTTTTAGTCTAGTGCAAAATAATAATTTCCCTAAATTTTTATTTTTGTGTTACATAACGAAAAAGTAGCCTTTAAGGCTACTTTTTTTCTTATTTAAAAGGCTAGAAATTCTTAGAATTTCTAGCCTCTTTTTATTAGTCTACTACTGAAACTTTTTAAGAAGTTAGTAGATCCTACATTACTTCTTGAAGTATTTACCGGAATACCACCAGTAATTACAATAGCATCACCTTTTTTAGCGTAACCTGAAGTTGCAGCGATTTCTTTTGCTGTATCTAACATTTCATCAGTTGATGTTACTTGAGATGAAACTTTTGCATCTACACCCCAAACTAGACTTAACCCACGAGCAACTTTTTACTTTGGAGTTACTGCTAAAAATAGCAGCATTTGGACGGTATTTAGAAATTAATCTTGCCGTTTGTCCTGACTCAGTATAAGTTACGATAGTGTGTAAATCTAAGTTTAATGCAGTGTATCCAACTGATACCCCAATCGCATTTGTAATATCTTTTGATACAATTTTTCTTGAACGATCTTTAAGAATACGAGAGTAATCTTGCATTTCTTCAGTACGTTTAGCTATTGTAGCCATTGTGCGAACTGATTCTATTGGATAAGCTCCAGCTGCAGATTCTCCTGATAACATGATTGCATCAGTTCCATCATAAATTGCGTTCGCTACGTCTGATACTTCAGCACGTGTTGGACGTGGATTTTTTTGCATCGAGTCTAACATTTGAGTAGCCGTAATTACAAATTTACCTGCTGTATTACATTTAGCAATAATAGATTTTTGCATAATAGGTACTTCTTCTGCTGGAACTTCTACCCCAAGGTCTCCACGAGCAATCATAATACCATCTGATACTTCGATAATTTCATCAATATTATCAATAGCTTCTTGACATTCGATTTTAGGAACGATTTGAACGTGTTCACATCCTTCTTCTTTAAGAATACGGCGAACTTCTAATACATTTTCTTTAGTACGAACGAATGATGCAGCAACAAAGTCGATGTCTTGTTTACATCCAAAACGAATATCTTCTTCATCTTTTGGAGTAATACCTGGTAATTTAGTAGAAACACCTGGAACATTAACTCCTTTTTTATTTTTAAGCACTCCACCATTTTGAACAGTAGTGTAGATTAATCCTGCTTCTGTATCAACAGAATTAACTGTTAACCCTATTAGACCATCATCTAATAAAATAGTATCTCCAGCTTTTTACATCATGTACTAATTCTCCGTAAGTAATAGAGAATTTTTCAGGAGTTCCTAATACTTCTGTCATAGATACGATAACATCGTTACCTGTTTCTAAGATAATCGCATCATTCTCCATATTGTGTGTTCTGATTTCTGGCCCTTTAGTATCTAATAAGATTGCTAAATTTGTTCCTGTTTCTTCTCTTACTTCTTTAATCGTTTGGATACGTGCACCATGCTCAGAATAGTCTCCATGCGAGAAGTTAAGACGACAAACGTTCATTCCTAACTCAACCATTTCCGTAAGTCTTTCTTTTGATTCTGATTTAGGTCCAATTGTACAAATTATTTTTAGTTTTTTTCTGTATCATAGTTTAATTTACCTCTTAGTTTTATCTTTACCCTATTATTTTAACGTATTTTTCATTTTATTTTTCAAACTTTTTCTTGAAATATCAACTTTTTCATGCAAAGAAAAATGTTCTCAAAAGAAATACTTAGATTGAAAGTTGTTTTTGATACATCATACATTGATAAATCTACATTGTGAACATCACTAAATACATCTTCGAATTTAGTACTTACAAGTTTATTGTTTTTGAATACCTACAGCACGTCCAGACTCACCCGCTAATAAAAGTTGAACTGCATAGTTCCCAAAACGTGATGCTAGTACTCTATCTTGGGCTGATGGAGTTCCTCCTCGTTGGATGTGCCCTAAAATAGTCGCACGAACTTTTTCTCCAGTAAGTTCTTGAAGCTTATCTGCTAACTCTTGACCACCCATTACTCCTTCAGCAAGGACAATAATTGAATGTCTTTTCCCACGACTTTCTCCTGCTTTAATACGAGAAACTACTTCTTCAAGATCTTCTTTTTTCTCAGGAATAAGTAGACTCTCACTTCCTCCTGCAATACCAGCATATAATGCTAAGTCTCCTGCATTACGCCCCATTACCTCGATAATAAACGCACGCTCATGACTTGATGCAGTATCACGAACTTTGTCTATTGCATCTACAATTGTGTTAAGCGCTGTATCAAATCCTATTGTGTAATCCGTACAACAAATATCGTTGTCAATTGTTCCCGGAACACCCACTGTCTTGATGTTCATCTCATTACTTAAGGCCATTGCCCCACGGTATGACCCATCACCACCGATTACTACTAGACCATCGATACCTAATGCTTCTAAGTTTTTAATAGCAATCTTTCTTACTTCTGGATTAGCAAACTCTGGTAGACGTGCTGAATAAAGCATTGTTCCACCACGGTTAATGATGTTACCTACATCTCCAACTTCTAATTTTTTAATATTATTTTCTACTAGACCTTTGTATCCTTGATATACTCCGTAAACTTCTAAACCATTATAGATTGCTGTTCTTACAACCGCACGTACCGCTGCGTTCATTCCCGGTGCATCTCCACCACTTGTCAAAACTGCGATTTTTTTCATTTAGTTTTACCTTCTTTCAATTTAATTATTAATATTTTTTTAAATTTACTTATCAACAATATCATATTTTTATACTTTTTTTCTAGTGAAAAAAATTGTATTGTGCGTTTTTTTGTTTTCTTTTTTTCTTATTTCTTTGAATATTCTATTTTTAATGCGTTTTCCAGGAATTTATTCAAAAAAATTTATGAACAAATAATTGTTCATTTTCTATGTGGAATTTACGCGCTTTTATCTGTATTATTATTTTTGGAATAATACCACTTCTACACCAGAATCTTCTACCTTATGTTCTTGTAATAATTCCAAAACATCTTTACTTTCTATAATGTAAATTATTTTTTTATATTATTTAAGCAGTAATCATTATAATTTTTTTAAGCTCGCTATCTTCTCTAAAAATATATTGTTCTCGATTGTTGCGAATTTGTTTTTTCAGAGTCATAACAGAAAACTCTCCAACCTTAATAAAAACCACTCGCATATTTATATACACTAGGGAACACCGTAACATCATAGTCATTTTTCCCATCATTAACAGTTAGAAAGGCCATATACTCACCTTTCTTGGTTTTTATCTCTTTTTTGGTGATAACCTCAACATAGCTATCACTTACATCTCGCCCAATATATCGAAGAGGTAAATAAGCATATTTTTTTCTTTTTTTCTACTTGAACTGGATGCTTCAAGAAATATGTACCAGTTACTTCTTTTTTTCCATTTGAATTTTTTCAGCAATCGGGTAATCTTCTATCTCCTCAACCTTCAAAGTTAAGCCTGATTCTGCTGATAAGGCTACTCTTACATTATTTATATACTTACGGTCATCTTCATAGTAATCTTTAACTTTTTTCATAAGTGTTGCACGATTGTAACCAAAAGTATCCAATGCTCCAGCCTTAACTAATGACTGCGCTGCTTGGTAGTCAACTTTTTTATTCATACGTTTTTAAGAAATCATCTATATCTTGATATTTCCCGAAATTAAGTCTATCTTGAACAATCTCATAACTACTACGATAACCAACATTTTTTTATCGCCGTTAATGCAAAAACAATATCTTGTTTATAAACGCTAAAATCACTTAAGCTTACATTAACGTCTGGCTTAGCTAAGGTAATCCCTAGATTATTCAATTCTTGTTTATATTCATTAATTTTCTTCTCACTACTAATTACATTATTTAGAAGAGCCGTCATGAAATACTTTGTGTAATAAACTTTTTAAGTATGCCAAACGATACGCAAGCATACTATAAACAACTGCATGACTCTTGTTAAATCCGTAATTAGCAAATGTTACTATCAAGTCAAAAAGTTTCTTAGCGATATTAAGGTCATATCCCGCAGTTACACTTTTTCTCAATGAAAATTCGTCCGTAATATTCCAAATCTTCTTTTTTTCTTTTTTTACTCACCGCTCTACGCATATTATCAGCTTCATTCAGTGACATATGAGCGAAGTTCACCGCAATAAGCATAATTTGCTCTTGATAAACAATAACCCCATAAGTATCTCTTAATATTTTTTCCAAATGAGGATGCGGGTAAACAACTTTTTCTTCACCATGTTTTCTACGAACGTAAGTCTCTATCTGTGCCATAGGCCCCGGACGATAAAGAGCATTCATCGCAACTATATCATTGAATTCTGTTGGGCGAAGCAAACGAAGTTTTTCCTTCATTCCGCTTGATTCAAACTGGAAAATACCTTCCGTTCTTCCTTGTGTAAACAAATTATATACTTTTTGATCAGCGTAATTAATCTTCGTTATATCAAAACTAGGATTATCTTTTTTAATTTGCTCGACTATATTTGAAACCATCGTTAAGTAACGAATTCCTAAAAAGTCTATCTTCAAAAGTCCAACACTTTCAACATCATCCATAGTCCACTGTGTTAAATATTTTGTTACATTTGAAGCAGCCAATGGCGTATGTTTAATCAACGGTTTATCATCACTTATTACTATACCTGCTGCGTGAACAGAAGGATTTTTTTCGGCAATTCTTCAAGACTTAATGCAACAGAGAACCAACGCCTATTTAAATCACTTTTTATTAACAAAAGTTTCTAAGATTTTTCAGATACTTCATAGCATTCGGTTAATGTTCTTGTAGAACTTACATTACTGCTGATAAATTTCAAATCCTCTTCATTAAACTGGAGTATCCTTGCCGTTTCTCTAGCAGCACTCTTCGATTGAAACGTTGTAAAGGTAATAATTTGTGCAACTTTATCTTCTCCGTATTTTCCTTCCACATACTTTATCACTTCATCACGACGCGTATCCTGAAAGTCAATATCAATATCCGGCATCGAAATACGCTCTTTGTTTAAGAAACGTTCGAAAAAGCAAGTTATATTCAAGTGGATCAGCTTCGGTAATATTTAGTAAATAACATACCAAACTTCCTGCTGCGCTACCACGTCCTGCTCCAACTAAAATCCCATTATCCTTTGCATATTTAACGAAATCATAAACAATCAAGAAATAGTCGTTAAAGCCCATATCATCAATAATTTTAAGCTCATACTCATAACGCTTTTTATATGCATAATAATCTTTTCCAACAAGCTTTTCCTTAGCCCCTTTTTGAACTACGTATCGAAGATAATCCTTAGCAGACATTTTCGCAAAAACATCTTCGTGCTCTCCGTAAATATATTTAGGAAGATGATAACCCAAAAAAATTCCAATTCATAATAACATTTATCTATTATTTTTTTGCTGATTATCTAAAGATTTTTGAAGTATAAAAGTATATTCTTCATTATCCGATTGTAAAAGTGCAAAAAAATCTTCCGAACTACGCACAAAATGCTCTCCAATAGTCGTCGTCAATTCTCTTATATTCAACTTAGTATTATCCCTTATCGCACGCACTACAACTACTTGTTGATAATGTTCTTTATTTAAATAATAACTCGGTTTTTGTATAAACGATATTATCATAATATGTATAAATACTATAATTATATTTTTTTCATTAAACCCAAAGTAAAAAGTCATATCCGATTAACTGTTCTTGAAGATAACTAAATTCTATACTGTCCCTTAATTCACTAGTAACAATAAGAACAAAATCATCCTTAAAATCTTTTTATCTCCGCTAAAAAGCTTCTAACGATAACTCTTCCTCGTTCAAAAAGCGAGTTGATAACTCAAATAATTTATGGAACATTCTTTCATTTTTACATAAAATATTAAAAGTTAAAAAAACTAATACCATATCCCAACTTAACTTCTAATCCCGAAATTAAATTTGTTCCAGTCTTTTTTTAGCTTCTTTATAAGCCTTTATCGCTCCGTACATATTAGGATCGACTATTACTACCGAATCTTGATTATCACTCTTTAGCTTCTCAAACAATTCTTTTGTACTTTATCGTACTATTGAGTAAATCATACGCACTATGAACTTGTAAATTATAATAAGCCATAAAAAAATCCTCCTTTCTTCTAAAAATTATTATGCTCTAACATCATAAATAAAACCTTAGCTAAATTTATAGATTACTTATGATTAACCGCATGTCGGCCCATCATCTTCTGCTGAACAACCAATGTTATCTCCTAAATTCCTACTTTCATCATTAAAATATCGATATACTCTTTGATATTCGTCACCAACGAAGTAAATAGGATTAAACTCTACTCCTTTTTAGTTTACCTTCTTCATCGATAACACTTTCTTCAACTACACGACGTTTAATACTAGCGATAAAGTTAGTATATCCTCCATACTCAACGATATGCTCAACCTTACACTCAATAGATAAAATACATTCATCTAATATTGGCGCATCAACATATTTTCCAGGATCATACGTTATATCTGCCATTCCTATTTTATTTTGTCCTGGGTGGAAGCCTGCAATCTCCACCTTATTCAAAAATTTTCCTGACAAGGTATATTAACCGTAAATTCTTTATATTCTTTTATATTCTTCTCCGCATTACTATTAGTTCTAATCCCTACAGTTATAATATTTCCTAATGAATATGATGAACTTGATGTCGTTACATTATAACGCCATTTAGGATCCTTATAACCAATTAAAATAACTGGAAAAACCATAGTAAAAGCTTCTTCGTATCTATTTCTCGTTTCATTAAGTTTTTTTCCCCTATTCTTATCTTTTCTATTCAAATTTCTCCTTATCTGCACTTTTTATCTTTTTAGCTACAAACGCCAAATTATTCTCAGTTGAAAGCTCAAGTTTGTACTCAAAACCATCAAATTTTATAGTTTCTACTTCTCTTATATTAGTAATCTTTCGCTTTATTATCTCACACAAAAATTTACCACGTGCCTTTTTTTAGAGATAGTCGAATGTATTTTTTTAAATCTCCATTTTTTTCTTCCATAAAACTAATCTTAATGAATTTTTTTCGCGTATAGTTTTTGAAAAACTTCCTCAAATTCACTTGATAATAACGATATAATAACTTCATCATTTTTCTACACTTCTATCATAATCTTCGCGCCAAAAGATTTTTTTCAACGAACTATCTTTAATTTTTTTACATTTTTGTAGAAAATCAAGACGATATTCATGAATTGCCTCATAGGCATTTATAACCCCGTAAAGAGCAGTTGTGATGTACACATTTTTTTCTTTATATACTCTGCATCTTCCTTAGTAAAGTTATCACGGCTAATATTTCGATACATTAAACCATTAAAAAGCTCTAATGCTCTATAAGATTTTTGCGCTGTGGTTTGCTAAATTTTTGCCAACGCACATACTCTTCCTGCGCTTTTTTTCTTCTTTTTATTTTTGTATATTTTAGCAAGTTCTTCTGGCTTTTTTTATCAGCAAATTCATCAATAATATTTTTTTGTTTTCTCACCTAAAAAGCTCTTCAGGTACTTCTTGTGCTTTTTTTATTTAATTCTTTCGCTGTTGGTATTAAAATCTTCATCTCTATTCCTCTTCAGGCACTTCAACAAAACTATTTTTCAATTAGACTATCAACTTCCATCAAAACAAAATTATATTCTGTTGGTTCAATCTTTGGATCAATAATAAGTGTATTAAAGTAACCTACTACAAAATCGCGATTAGCTACCTCTAATTTAAACATATATTCGCTAATTTCATCAACTAAAAACGCAATTTCTTTTTAACACTTTATCCTCATAGGTATTAGCATAATGTACTTTTTTTCTAATAGTCTTCTTATTTCTATTTCCGGATATTCCTCTACGAAAAGATCACGAATATACCTTGCCAATTCTTCTACTTTTAAACTTTTTCTATATTTGTACTACTTTTTGTTAAAACTTGCTTGCTTTTCTAATTTCGCTAATAACTTAGCTAATGATGTATGTAAAGAATTCATTTTTCTCCTTGTGTTTTTTCTCGATTCAATCAAACTTTATATCAGCCCTTAAAAAGCCCTCTATAATATTACTATCTATTTTATAAGAAAATAAGAAAAAAATCGCTAGTTATTTGCTAAAAAAATCAAAACGGAGCTTCTCTAATTTTTTTATCTTATAATTTAAAAAAATCTATTATTTTTTTATAACAACAAGGAAAAATTCCCCAAAATTTAAATAATAGTAACAATGCGCAATTAATAACTTTATATTTTTTTCTTAAAAATGTCTCTTATCTTTATTTAACAGTTTCAAACTCACTTTTATATATATATATATATATTCGCTTCATCTTATATTTTTTTCTAAATATAGATATTAATTAATCCCTCTTTTTTATATGTTTTTCATTTTTAAATTTCGCTTATACTTTTTAATTTACACCTACTTATTTTTTATGATATATTGTAGCTGTATAGGGGATATTCGTAGCAGCTTGCTTATATCGGTGCTTATGTATTCAGCAGTTTAAAAAAACTATTAATATTCTTTCAAAACGAAGTTAAATTTATTAATCTTTTCGGAGGTATGATTATGGAAAAATTTGGGGAATTTTTTTGTCACTAATGATCAATTTTGGGGAACTTTAGTCGCTACTTTAGTAGTTGGATTTGTATATTATAAAATACAAGGACCAAGTGGTGGTATATTAAAAGGTGGAGTTAAATTCGCTTCATTTTATATTACTTTTTAACCGCTATACTTTGTCTATTTTATCCACAACTTATTAAAATAGTATTAATACTTTTTAACAACAGAGATTGTTATTTTTTTATAAAAAGAACTTATAAAGATAAAAACAAACAGCAATCCTAGATACTATTAATAAAATTTTATTGAAATAAGAAAAATTGCCTTCAGATATTTTTATTATCGGGAGGTAATTACTTTTTAATGTAGCAAACTATATTTTTTTAATTATTGGAGATTTTTTTCTATAAAAAAATGATATAATTAGAATGAAAAAAAGATTTTCGAGGTGTGATATGAAAAAAATATATAATGGCAATAGATCAAGGTACAACAAGCTCAAGGGCGATAATATTTAATAAACAAGCCGAAAATAGTTGCAAGTAGTCAAAAGGAATTCCCGCAGATTTTTTTCCACAATCTGGTTGGGTAGAACATGATGCAAATGCTATTTGGAATTCAGTTCAATCTGTTATCGCTGAAGTATTTATTGAAAGCGGGATTAAACCAACACAAATCGATAGTATTGGTATTACAAACCAACGTGAAACAACTGTTGTTTGGGATAAAAAAACTGGCGAACCTATCTACAACGCAATAGTTTGGCAATCACGCCAAAGTGCTCCTATCGCTGAAAAAAATTGGTTAAAGATGGTTATAAAGATTTAATACATAGAAAAACTGGTCTTGTTGTTGATGCGTACTTCTCAGCAACGAAAGTCCGTTGGATTTTAGACCATGTAGGAGGAGCTCAGGAACGCGCAGAAAAAGGAGAATTATTATTTGGGACAATAGATACCTGGTTAGTTTGGAAGCTTACAGGTGGAAAAACTCATGTTACAGACTACACTAATGCAGCTCGTACTATGTTATTTAATATCCAAGACTTAACTTGGGATAAAGAAATTTTAGACCTACTAAATATTCCAGAAATTATGCTGCCCGAAGTGAAATCTAATTCTGAAATTTATGGTACTACTACTGATTATCACTTTTTACGGTGGAGAAGTTAAAATCAGCGGTTTAGTCGGCGACCAACAAGCAGCATTATTTGGACAGCTTGCCTTTTGATAAAGGTATGATTAAAAAAATACCTACGGTACTGGTTCATTTATTATTATGAATATCGGAGAAAGTATGCAACTTTCAAAAAAACAATCTACTGACAACTATTGGATATGGTATTAATGGAAAAATCTACTATGCATTAGAAGGTTCTATTTTTATCGCAGGAAGTGCTATTCAATGGTTACGAGATGGCTTGCGCCTTATAAAAAAATCGTCAGAAACTGAGGAACTTGCTTACAATTCTTCTAATAATAATGATGTTTATCTTGTCCCTGCATTTACAGGTTTAGGTGCTCCGTATTGGAATCCAGAAGCTCGTGGGACAATTTTCGGATTAACTCGTGCTACAACAAAAGAAGATTTAGTAAAAGCAACATTACAATCTATTGCTTATCAAGTACGCGATATTATTGACACAATGAAAATAGATGCCAATGTTGAAATCCCACTACTAAAGGTAGATGGTGGGGCTGCACATAACAACTACCTTCTACAATTCCAATCTGACATATTAGGAGTGAAAATTGCACGCGCAGAGAATCTAGAAACAACAGCTCTTGGGGCTGCATTCTTTGCTGGACTAGCAACTGGATATTGGAAAAACCTTGAGGAAATTAAAAATCTTAACTCTGCTGGGAAGCTATTTGTTCCAGCCATGAAAGAGAATGAACGTGAAAAATTATACAAAGGTTGGAAGCGCGCTGTTCGTGCAACTGAATTTTTTTGCAAAAGATGAATAATATTAAAAAGACTTGCAAAAATTTTTGCAAGTCTTTTTTCGAACTTCTATTGTTATCTTACCAAGAAATGTGACTCAAAAAAATATTTTTATTTCAATGTTTTCGACAGATTCTCTACTATTTCTGCGTAACAAAGATAATTTCTAAAAAAACATTACTCCGGCAAGCGTCAAAGGTTACAATCAAAAAAACTCCTCTAAAGCAATAAATAACTATCGAATTGATTTAATAGGCAACCACTCTGATAAAGCAAGAACAGACTGAATAATTATTAATTAATATAGAACTCCACCGAATAAATAATAAAGATTTTTCTTGCCTTCACAGTTCACTAAAAAAATATTATCTCAATGAGAAATTTAAAACGAACAAATCTTGATTTTTTAATTCCAAGATTTGTTCATTTTAATATAAATTAAATATCTCCCTTTATCATTTTATCAACCAAAAGAAAGCTTCCTTTAATTTATTACTACCGTCTTCTAATATAATTCTGCCATGAGAGAAGATAATTTTATCCGCCCTCCAATTTTTCAATTATACTATAACTTTTAATAGCCTTTTTTTCTTAAAAAGAAAAGACAATCGTAAATCTCTAGGCGTTCGTGATTTAGGATATTGATTATCTCCGACTCTAAATAAAAAAATTTATAAAAAGGGAGATTATTTACTTCAATATTTTTCTATTAAATCCGTTAATATTAATGTCGAACTTTCTTTATGAAAAAAAGCAATTTCTTCCCTTACTACACTCCCCTTAAAGGGAGTATATAGTATTTCTTCTGACCAAATAGGCTGATAGTTAGAAGTAAATGATATGAAGTTTTCCTTTTTTTCCACGTTTAGTTTATCACTCACTCCTTTTGCTAACCAGATTTCTGCTTTGGGATAGTGTTTGTACCAATCTAAAATGTAGCTATAGTGATATTTGTTAGGCGCTACAATATAAGCTATCTCGCCTAGCCCCTTTATTTTATCATCTAATTCCCTGTTAAATGCAATTGGAGAGTGTATCCACAACTTATTATTGGACAGCCTAACTATTGTCATTCTTGTTGTAAAAGGAATTTTTAAAAACTTTAAAAATTCATTTGTATTTCTGTTCCATCTACAATCCAAATATTTTTTTGTCAAGTTGTTTCAACTCATTAATCGGAGAATATAATTTCAATAACCCTTTCATAGATACCTCCTTCTAAACAACTATTCAAATAGCTGTTGAATAAATTTTAAATCTTTGAATTTCTTTACTGCATTATAGAAATAATAAAGTTTTCCATTTCTAAAATTCTAAATATAACTTCTTCATTCAGAGAAATATTTAATCCTACATTTGGATTGAGAAAATTCTGGCCTATAAGTTTCAAAAATACCACAACTTTCATATTTCCCAAAGGAGTCAGCCCCAATATTTGAGAAATTCACATATCGACTCATCTGATTTATTAATATTACTAATTATCTTATCATCAAAAAAATTTAAAAAAATTGTTTTTTTATGACTTTCGGTTCAATTCTGTCATTAACTTCTGTACTAGTTCCATGTGTATTTTTTTATACTCTATATCAGAAGGTAATAATTTTTGTACTTTTTATAGTCTTATCTAAACAAAGTAATGTATCTTCAGAATTCAGTAACTGCCTCTCTACTTGCCAATAGTGTAAATTGAGCCGTACTATCTAAGTATCTTTTTCTCTTCTTTAGAAAGTTTATTTAAACATTCATTATTAACTTAGGCTAAAAAAATTAATATTTTTTTAACCTCAGAAGAAACTATATCATTAAAACCTATAATTAGAGACTGATACACTTCATCAACTCTAACTTATTCTTCTTATAAATAATCTCTTCTTTTTAAAAATTTTTTTAGTGCTTTTTCTCTACTATTTCTGCGTAACAAAGATAATTTCTAAAAAAACATCACTCCGGCAAGCGTCAAAGCACAACCAAGTCCAGAGTAAAAAAATATGCAACAAAATCATCTGGGAAAATCCCCATTATTCTGAAACCTATTCCCATACTCATCATACAAGTCATAATAATATACGCCTTTAAATCGAAAAAAAGTGCCAAAATGGTCTGTAATCTTCATACGAAACTATCCTTTTAGTATGATTCATACTCATTTTAAAAAAACATTTTCGCAAATAAAAGAGAAAACTATTATAGAAAATATATAGAAATACCACTGAGATTTTATCATAAAATATGATAAAAAAATCCTAATCTCGCTACATTAAATCCCGCTATAAACCATACTATTCCCGCTATTAATAAAAGAGTTCTCTTTTTCACACTAAACATGGTTTCATCTCCATTCTTATCTATCCTGTAAACGTTTTTCGGCATTATTACACATCTTAACAAAAATATTTTTCCAAATAGCCATTTCTTCTTCTGTAAGTCCTTGAAACATATTTTTGGATAAATTCTTTTTGTACATTAAGCCCTGCTTGAATTATTTCTTGCGCTGGTTCTAACAATACTATTTCTATTCTTTTTCTTATTATCTGCACTCTGTTTTTTCATGACAAAGCCATTATCTTCTAGCAATTTTAACGTAGTTGATACATGTGATTTTGTAGACTTGCGTTCCCTCACTATATCAGCAGCCGTATTATACTGGGGATTATTATGTAAAAACATCAATATAGCATACTCCATCTGCGTTAGATTGAATTTATCGCAAACAGATTTAGTAAGCAACGCATAATAACAAGTGATTGTTTTATGTTGATCCCAAAAATTCATTTTTCTTCTCTTTTTTTAATCGTTCTATTTAGAACTATTATAAAAATTAAATCTCATTTTTGTCAAAGAAAAAAAGACTTACAAATAATAGCCCACTACCTACTAAACAAGTATAAACTATGGAATAGATCATTCCTAAGTTATTACAACTCTTGACTTTACTGTTATATTCCTTGTAAAAATTAAATCAATAACATATCAAATTATTAATAAAAGAGAATTCTACATGAAGAAATTATTAAAACTAACTATAACATTTGTTGCATCTATCTTACTACTTACCGCTTGTTCAGGAGAAAAAAACTAAAACTTATACTCACAAAACGGATAGTGAAGAAGGTGAAATTACTATCTATTATAAAGATGATGTTGTAAACAAACTAGTCATTACTAACACACTGAAAAAAATTCAGATGAAAATGCTAGAAAAAAATACTAAATCATCAATCTCTGAACAATTTTCTAATATTAATGGTGTGAGTGCTAACTTTGAAGAAAAAAATAACCAACTTATTATGAAGCTGGTAATTGATTATACAAAAAAATCGATTTTTGACAAAAGCAAAATACAAATTAGGAATGAAAGACACATTAGAAGAAGAGCGCAAATTATCAACATCAGAAAAAAAGAGCTAAAGATTTAGGAGCAGAAGAAAAATAATTTCCAGAAGAGTATATATGTATATATTTTTAATAATAAAAAAAGTAAAGAAAATATTCTTTACTTTTTTTGTTTATATTATGACTTATCCACAAAAACCTGCTTTTACTATTTCCTAAAATAATTGTCGTATCGTCTACTTGTTGATTTAAATGCTCTTGACACTTCTAAATCATCAAATAGATTCCACTTTTTTTCACACAGAAACAACCTTAACTTAAAAAGTTACGACTATAGTATATTATCTCAAAAAAATTCGTCTTTTTTTCTATTGTTAATCTTCCCATATTACTCCTTGAATATGAACTTCCACTATACTTCTGCCAATCTGTCAAAACTGTATCTAACAGTTCATCTGATTTCTTCTGTAGGTATTCTTTTTGAAATATTATGCTTTTTCTAAAAGTTCTCTTGTTTGTTTTTTTCTCATCATCTACATGTGGGGCATTTTTACCACGAAAAGATACATCATTTATCAATTTATGGCTATTCATATCATATAGGTAGTGTATATCTAGATATACTTCTTCAGCAATTAATGTCGAGCTAATTAAGAATATTTTTCTGTTTATTATTAAAGTTTATTAAAGAAAAATTCTATATTACTTCCATTAACTTGTTCTTTATAATATAGTTTTACAATATCTACTCCTCTATTGTCTCTGGGTATAGGTTTTATCTGCGGCATATTATCTACTGTTCTAAGTGGTAATAAGTTATAATATGAGTTATACATCTCTTCAAACGCATTTCTATTATTTATTTTTATAATATCCATATATACTACTTATTAATACTACCGTTGTTATTATAAATATTTTCCAGCTCTTACTTAGTTTTTTTCATTATAACACCTACTTTTTTTACTGTAATAATCCTGGATATTATTTTTGATTATTTTTTTATGAATATAAGATTAACATTATTTTTTTCTCCAGCTTTATAAACATCATCCAATAGTTTGTTTTATTTCTTGCTTTATCTCTTTCTCATATTTATTCTTCTCTTCTTCAGTTGCCAGCCTACTACTCTTATCTCTACCTTGATCTATAGCACTATCAATTATACTCATATCCCTATCAAAAAAATTATGAGGTTACGATATCCATTTATATATACAAATATTTCTTTTGGTATTGGTAGGAGATTGAATAATGAATTTTGTTTCTCCTTTAGTTTCCAGCTTTGGAATCCTATCCATCATCTTCAAATCATAATCATCTACTTGATACCCTGCTTTCCTTATTTGTTCAGCGTATCTCGTTGTATTCATTAATCTATCAAGCTGTTCAACCTCGTTACCCTTATTGTTTTTTCTCTTGTTAAGACTTTAGGAGCTGCTAATACATCATACAAAAACGACTATTACTGGAGCTACCATAAATAGTAATAATATTACTTTGAAAAAAATCTACTCAACATTCTTAAATTTACCTCTCTCTAAATAATCAAAAAAATCTTCTTGGTGTTTTTTTCTTTTTGTTCTTTTGTATATTCTGAAGATATGTATCTTTTTAGCTATTGTATCAGTGTTTACTATTCTTTCTACTGCTATTTTTTTCCTTGGTCATAATTACCATATCCGTGTATTTTTATAAAATTCACTAACTCTATTTATTATGTTATTTTTTTATTCGAAAAATTATATTGAGATATTACCTTAAATATATCTTCTTTATTTAGCTTCATTATTCGATTATAAGTATTTATCTCATCTAAATCCGAATTAAAAATCATCATCATATCGACCAAAGTAGATATCCCCTTTGAATGAACCTTCTTTATTTTTCTAATATCTTTATCTTTAAATGCTATCCCGCTTGTACCTGTATCTTTATCATAAAACTCATCTAGGTATTCAACCCCTTCAGGAATTGATTTTTAGGCCTCTTTTACAATATTATCATCACTGACTCCCTTTATTCTTGCTTTTTTTCAAACTCATATGTTATATTCGAAGCGTATAGTGTATTATTCTCCATCCTTCTCTCTTACCTTTCTTCTATTTTTTTCTGCAAAGTAAAGTTCTTTTCTATCTTCTGTTATTACTACTGAATGAAAATATGTTTTATCTCTTTCACTATAGTGTCCTCTTATGTCTAAACTTACTTTCCCTTTGTCTAGCCCAAGATAATCATCTATTTCTTTACTTGTAAATACATATTTTTATATTATATCTATATGTTTCAAAACTAAAACTTTTATCTTTTTACTGCTAATTTTTTTCAATATATCTTTATTTAACTTCAATTTTTTTGAAATAAAAAAATAATTTTTTAGGTAATAACTCATCTGTTAACTCTGACTTTTTCCAAAACTAACCCCTTACCCTTTAAATATTCTACTTTTACTTTCTTTTTCAATTGTTTCTTTATATGATGGTTCTGATTCTAGTAATACTTTTTTTACTTTTTCCTTCTATTTTTTTCGAATATCTTTTTCTCCGTTAATTTCTAAATCTATACTGTATCTTTTACCAGATTCAATAAATAATCTCGTTTGAGTTATAATGAACCCATTTGGAAATTTTTTTCAAATAAGTCTTCTGGATTTTTCTGTTGGATAGACTTTTCTATATCTGATACTTCATTTTCTATCCAACTTCTACTGCCTTTACCTGTTGTACTGCAACCTGCTAAAGTACTGATTATTATAATACTCATTATTAATGTTATTATCTTTTTTTCATTATTTTGACTATTTTTCCTTTTTTTATTTTTTTATCTATTATATCATATTTTTGACTCTTCTATTTAATCAATTATAAAAAAATAGGTCTTCTGGCATTGTATTATAATTAATATGCGACAAAAATTATAAAAATATAATAAAATCCAAGAATCAAGTTTTTAAAACTATTCTTAGATTTTTTTCCGTCTGCCCTATTAATATATATTATAAACTCTTAAATTTTAAATAGGTTAATCTATTTTTTTCCTTTGGATTTTTTTCTTGTACTCGTAAACATCATATATTATACCCCCAAAGGAAACCTGTTATAACCACAAATGTTATAGTCATATTTTTTTATTATCTGTAAAAAAAGTATAAATAAGAAGTGATTAAAAAAATAATGTAATCATTATAGCGTATGCTAATTTTTTTATCATAATTATCCCTCCACTATCCATTTAAACCAAAATAGTAAGTTAATCCCACTAACAAACTGAAATATCCTCAGCTACTCTTCCCTACAAAAAAATAAATATCCTCTCTCACCTAAAATGTAACATATAAATTATATATAATCAATATGAAAATAGCATGTAATCATGAAACCGATATTTTCTAAAAAAATACATGTAACTATGATATAATATAAGAGTTGAGGCTAGATAAGATAGCCCCTTTACTCAAAAATCTACATTAGTTTAAATATCAATTTTAAATTTAATAATAAATTTTTTTATTGAATAATATTAACTAATCCCCGCTCAAGAGTAACTTTATCTCTTAAACGGGGAATTATATATATATATATTTCTCCTATAACTAACCTATTTATACTAGCTCTATACTAATCTTTTTTCTTCTTGTCATATAATGAATTGCCGCGATAACTATCGCAACTACACCAATATAGGCTATCTGCCCTATTGTTAGTGGATTAAAATAATTTTTCAAAATAAATATATTAGCAAATATCCCCACCACTGCTGCAAATGCTAAGGCTACTAATAGGACTGCTTTATATTTATTGAATGGTAAACTAACCTTCGTTACCATAAGCAATCCATTTACAAGTGCCAGTAAGAAACAAATAAATTTTACCTGTGCTGGATTATGGATTACAAAATTCGTCAACAGAACGCTTAATACCAGCACTCCTCCTCCTATTACAGCATTTGTTAATATATCGCGCATAAAGTGATCGCTGACTTTATCTTTATTCGATTCAAACGTTAGGAAAAACGATGGAATTCCTATTGTTATTGCTGAAATTATCGTAAATTGAATTGGAATAAACGCAAACTCTAATGCAAAAATCACACTTAAGATTGAAAAAGTAATCGAGAAAAAAATGTTTTTTTGTTAAAAATAGTGAGGCTACTTTTTTTGAATATTATTGATAACACGGCGGCCTTCCATAAGAATATCGTAGAACACATCGAAATCATCTGTTAAAAAGACAATATTCGAAACACTTTTTAGCCGCACTAGTCGCTCCATTCATCGCAAAACTAATATCAGCTTTTTTTAAGCGCTAGTACGTCATTAACACCATCTCCACTCATAGCTACTGTTTTTCTTATGTTTTTTTGAAGTACTTCTACCATATGTTGTTTTTGCTCTGGTGTTACACGTCCAAAAAAATATCATTTTTCCAAAACTACTCTTTCAAAAATCTTCTTCTGATACTTTTTGTCATATCAATAGCTCGTGCATCTTCTTTAAACCCAGCCTTTTTGGCAACTCCAAGAACCGCGATATGATTATCTCCACTAATAATCTTGACCGCTACACCTTGTGACTCAAAATACTTAAATGTTTCTTTTGTATTTGCTTTTATCTCATCACTTAGGACAACATGACCAATAAGCTCCATATTGGTTGGTTTATCTACGTTATCTTTTGTATAAGCTAATGATAAAATCCTAAATCCTTGTTGTTTTAGATTTTCATAGTACTCTGTCATCGGAGTATCAAAACCTAAAAACTCATACGCTCCAAAAAAAGTATGTTCCACCTTCTTCAAGTCTGATATATGAATATTTATTTTTTTACTAGAAAATGCTCCTAGCTCTGCCACTTGCCATTTTTCTCACAGTTTAAATATTTTTTTAAGTGCTCTTGATGTTGCATTTTCATCTTCAAAATACGCTAAGTAACTCGAAAGTTTTTCTCCTACTTCGTCATCTATTTCCACTACATTCATATTCCCAGTTGTGATTGTTCCTGTTTTTATCAAAACAAAGAACGTCTACTCGTGCAAGTGTTTCTACACAGTATAACTCTTGAACAAGAACTTTGCGACGTGCTAGTTTCATCGCTGCAACAGCCAAAGAAACACTAACAAGAAGAATTAATCCTTCCGGAATCATCCCAACAAGAGCTCCTGCGCTATGCAAAACGATGTCCACATAGCTACGACCTAGATTTGCTCCTCGAACATATAATAAAATAGCAACTGGTATTAATAAAACAGAAATAACCTTTAATATTCCATCCATATAATCACGCAATTTTGATGGATATTTTTTGAATGCTTTTGTTCTTTTTGCCAGTTTATTAATATAACTATCATCACCAACAGCAAGAACTTTCACAAGACAACTACCACTTACTACGTTACTACCACTCATAAGTTTATCGCCTTCTGCCTTAAAAATATTATCACTTTCCCCAGTTAATAAAGATTCATCAACCTCTATACTACCATGTAAGACCTCAGCATCAACAGGCACTTGATCTCCGAGATTAAGGTGTAAGTACTCACCCTCTACTATTTCTTCAGAATCTACTTCGATCGTTTCATCATCTCGATTAACACGATACTTACTACGTCCTAACAGACTAAGTTCTGCAAGAGCATTTTTTTCGCACGAACTTCCTGATAAATCCCAATAGCCGTATTTACCGCGATAACTCCTAGAAATAACATATTCTCAAATCTTAAAGTCGTGGCGATAAAAAGCCCTAAAACCAAGTTCATGGCATTAAAAAAAGTAAAAAAATATTAGAAGTAATAATTTCTCTAGTTGTTTTTATAAGGTTTTTATTACACTAATATTCTTTTTTTGAAGTTTTTACTTCTTCACTTGTTAAATACTTCATTTCTCCTCCAATATTCAACTTTCTTCCTTTTTAATCTTTATAAATCATTTCAAAATTTCTAATCCGTTCTCTAAACGATAACACTATGAAATCTATTATATCATTTTTTTCCATATACTATTCTAACTCAATAAACTTAAGCAGAGTTAATGTTAAAAAAATATTTTTTTGGACTATTGGCTTAAACATAAAAAAATTCCCCGCAGATTTCTCTACGGGAATTTTTCTTTTAATGTTCTTCAGAAGGTTTGTCTTCTTGCTTTATTTCTTCAGACGGTATTTCTTCTGATTCTATTTCTTTTGCTTCTACGTCTATAACTTCTACTTCTTCTATAGTTTCAGCTTTTTTTCTTCTGCTACTTTAGCTTCTTTTGCAGCTTCTTCTTGCGCTAGACGAGCTTGCTCTTCGTAGTATTTTTTTATTAACTACTTTATCTAGTTGTTCTGCTTCTTTCTCATCTAAGTCTTTTGGCATTTTTTTCCAAATTGGTAAAGAGCAACAATTTCTTTTTCTATCAATTGTTTCAACTTCGATAAGTGTTTGTGCAATTAGTTCTAATTGTTCTCTATGAGTTTCGATAATATGAAGAACTTTAGTGTAGCATTCGTTAATAATTTTACGAACTTCGATATCGATTTCTTTTAACATTTCTTCTGAGTAGTTACCAATACTTGAAAGTTGGCGCCCACCATATGGATCATGGAATGGAGCTTGCATTGGTCCTACAGCTTCACTCATACCATATTCAGTAACCATTGCACGAGCAATTGCTGTTACGCGCTCGAAGTCATTATGAGCTCCTGTTGATACCTCATTAAAGAAGATTTGTTCCGCTGCACGTCCACCAAGTAATCCACAAATCTTGTCGATAAGGTCTGTACGTGTTTGGAAGTATTTCTCTTCTTCTGGAATCATAAGGTTGTATCCACCGGCATCTCCACGTGGAATAATTGTAACTTTTTGTACTTTATCCGCACTATCAAGAACCATACCTACGATAGCGTGTCCTGCTTCATGATAAGCAACTAAACGTTTTTCTTTTGGTGTGTAGATACGACTACGTTTAGCTGGTCCACCAATTACTCTGTCCATAGCTTCATCTAAGTCAGCTTTTTCTATACTATTTTTTTATTTTTCACGAGCGGCAAGAAGTGCAGCTTCATTCAAGATATTGGCAAGGTCAGCCCCAGAGAATCCTGGTGTTTTTTTCTGCTAATGAACGAAGTTCAACATCTTTTGCTAATGGTTTGTTTTTAGCGTGAACTTTAAGGATAGCTTCACGACCGCGCACATCTGGTGTAGACACTTTAATTTGTCTGTCGAAACGTCCTGGACGACGAAGTGCATTATCTAGAACATCAGCACGGTTAGTTGCAGCGATTACGATAATACCTTTTTCACCATCGAATCCATCCATTTCTACAAGAAGTTGGTTAAGAGTTTGTTCACGTTCATCGTTTCCTCCTCCAACTCCGCTTCCACGTTTACGTCCTACTGCATCAATCTCATCGATGAAAATGATACATGGTGCATTTTTCTCTGCTTCTTTGAATAGGTCACGAACACGGCTTGCCCCAACCCCTACGAACATCTCAACGAAGTCCGAACCTGAAATTGAGAAGAATGGTACTTTTGCTTCACCAGCAACAGCACGAGCTAATAATGTTTTACCTGTTCCCGGAGGTCCCTCTAATAGGACACCTTTAGGAATTTTTTTGCACCCATTTTTTTGTAAACTTACGGTGGTCTTTCAAGAACTCAACCATTTCTGCAAGCTCTTGTTTTTTTCTTCATCAGCACCAGCTACATCTTTGAATGTAACTTTAGTTTCTCCACCTTCAAGTTTTTTCGCTTTAGATTTTTGGAAGCTCATTACTTTACCTCCACCGCCACCTTGCATTTGTGACATAAAGAAGAAAAGTAGCCCCATCATTAGAATAAACGGAATAATATTTCCTAAGAATGATAAAATAGCACCAGTTTTTTCCGCCGGTTTATATTCAACCACACTTAATTTCCCATCTTTAGCTTTTTTTCATTTATTTGCTTTTTGAACCTCATTATCAGAAGCTGGGAACTAATGCTTCAAAGTTCTTGTTGCCATCTGACAAAGTTCCTTTTACATTATAGTTTTCATCTTTTCTTTGTAGACTAATCTCTTTTTACTTTATCATCTTTAATGTTTTTGAACAAGTTTAGCGTAGTCTAATTTTTTTCTGTAGTCCCTGGTAAATCTTGCTGCCAATAGGCAAATAATCCAATCGCAATAACGATTAAGGCAAGCATCCCAAGGAAAGGGTTTTTGTCTTTTTTTATTGTTCATATAGACAATGTCCTCCTATTTTTCCTAAAAAGTATCTTAATTTTAACATATTTTTTTATCTAAGTTTAATATATTTTTAACTCAAGAAATATTCTAACATAATTCACTTAAAAATCAAACTAAAATTTTTTTGACTTTTTTTGACTTTTTAATTTTTAATATTCCTTGTTACTTCTTACTTAAGCTAATTCTTCACTTTTTATGAGTAAATTTCTTTTTTTCAATACACCTATGTATGGTAGGTTTCTATATTTTTTCATCATAATCTAATCCAAAACCAACTAAGAAGGCGTTTGGTGCAACTATACCAATATAATCTGCCTCAACATCAACAATACGAGCTTCAGGTTTATCTACTAGAGATGCACATGTAACCGATGCTACTTTTTCGTTCATTCAAATTATTAATAAGCGCTTTAAGAGTTCTTCCAGTATCAACAATATCTTCAATGATGATTACATCACGTCCTTCAATATCCATACCAATATCTTTCTTAATTTTTACAGTTCCAGTTGAACTAGTTCCACCATGATAACTAGAAACATCAATAAAATCAGTCACTACATGAATATCTATATACTTCATAAGTTCTGCCATAAAAGGTAAAGCTCCCTTTAATGTACAAATAAGAACAGGCTCTTGATCTCTATTTCTATAATCCTCTTCTATTTGTTTAGCAATTCTTTTACTAGCTGCAACAATCTCCTCATGATTAAATAAAACTTCTTCTATGTCTTTTAATAAATTTTTCCACTGTTCTATCCTTTCGTTTTTATATAATAATCATATTTTTTTGTCTTTATTAATCTTAGTATCTAAACCTATTATTCCAAGCACTTTTTTCGCCACTACGGACAACTGGGATCTGACTACGAATTTCTTTCGGAATTTTTTTCATCAATAAAGAATCTTGAAAGTTTTTTTCGTAATATTACCACGTCGAAGCCTGTCTCCTTGGCGTTTTGTTGTAATAAACAGCGGTAAGTCTTCTTTATTAAAACCTATCTCTGCTTCTTCATTATTAGTTGTTATTAGAAATTCACTCTGACAAAATTTATAAATTTTATCTTTACAAACATCATCTATAATTAATTCCATCTTATCATTATAACATTTTTTTCCAATTTTATGAACATATATGACACTATATTCGCTAACTATTTTTTTAAATTATTTTTTTCAAATCATAACTTTTTATTACCCAAATTATTGCGCAACTGTTCAACTACTTTAAAAAAAGTGCGCGTTGCGTTACATCAAAAACACCTAAATCTGCCATCAAAATATCTTTTTAGTAAAAAAATACATTTCTTCAGCACTTAGGTTTAAAACGTCCGTCCTTGATAATACTACTTTTTCTTGATTCTTTTTCCAAAAATATAATTATCTTTATTGGCTAGTAACCTAGTTTTTTTAACTCATCGTTAATGTTTTTTTATAATACTGGGCAAAAATTAATTAAATTATCAAAACTTGCTGTACTGACATTATTCAACAACGGAATAATATTATGGCGAATATTATTCCGCGTATAATCTGTGTCAAAATTACTTTCATCCGTATAATACTTCAAGTTATTTTTCCTGAGCATACTGTTCCAAAGTTTCCTTTAGAACATTTAATAGCGGACGATAAATAGTTAAGTTCCCATGTCTGCCTTTATTATCTATTGCCAAATTATAATCCATACTGCGACCTGTTAATAGGCGCATCAAAATATTTTCAACCTGATCATTTTTATGATGCGCGGTTAAAATCTTAGTAATATTTTTCTTTAGCCGCCATTTCATTAAATGCTTTATAGCGTAGTTCTCGTGCAAGCATTTCCTCAGAAATATGTTTATCTCGCGCTAGAGAATTCATCTCCAACTCTTTTTTTATAAAATCTTATATCATAGTTGTTTACAAATTTTTCTACAAACTCCGCTTCTTCATAAGACTCTTTGCGAAGCCCATGATTTATATGAAAAACGACTAATTCTTTGTAAGTATGACGGTATTTTGTTACTAGAAGATGAAAAAGAACTATCGAGTCTACTCCACCAGAAAGAGCTAAGGCAAGTCTATCTTCTTTAGTCCATAGAACATCAAAAATTCTCAATTAGTTCTATATTACTATTCATCTTAACGTCCTCCCTCTTCTAACAAACTTCGTTCTTTTAAATCCTCAACTAATTTTTGAGAATTTTTTTCAGTTGCTTCGGCTGTAGAGGTAATTATATCATCTAATAAGCCATCCGGGACTTTTTGGCAGTTCAATAACTTCTTCTTTTTTTCTTCTGCCAGTTTCGTTAAATTTGATTTTTTTCCCACGCCCTACTGAGATTTTCATATTACCTATATATTGTAACTTCTTCAAGTCTTTTTAGAGTCTTTTTGTTTAGGTTCTTCTTGTACATTTTCCTCTTGCTTAGGTTGTTTAGGTTGTTCATTAATTTTTCGATTCTTTATCTTTTTTTAGCACTATCTTGATTTAACTTTTTTGGGTTTCTTTTTTTGTTATGTTTAGCTTTTATAGCTTCTACTATTTTTTTGGGGTGCTATCTACTTTTTTTCTTCTTTTTTTGCGTTAAAAATAACCTTATCTTTTTTTAATATTTTTTTATCTTTGCATTAACTACAAAACCTTCCGAAAAAAATTTCCGTTAGTTTTTTTCTTCTTCCCTACATGTATATTTTTCCTTTGGTAAGAACGCTTGATCTCCACTTTCTAACTGAAAATACAAGCCATTAGCTTCGACCTTAGTTACTTTAGCACTTATTTCTTTTCCGATATTTTTCATTAACTTTATTTCCCATTTAATCACCCCTTTACTTCGGCTTTTACTCATGACAATATTATAGCATATTAAGACGATAAACTCCTTATATTTTATTTTTCTTCTGGAAAATTAAAAAGAATGAAAAGGATTTTTCATCAAATCCTCTCATTCTTTTTATTCATATTCTATTTTATTTTTAAAAATTTTTTTCAAAACTATTCCAAACGTGGTTAAGTTATGTAATAACGCTAATAAATTAGGTGATAGAACATTTTACAAGCCCTAAAAAAATATCAATGAACTATTTATAGTAACTGTACCTTTGACATTACTACTCATTTGAGCACGAAGTTTTTTTAGAAACATCAGACAACAATAGTAATGAATCAAGAGAATCTGATTGTAAAAACTACATCGCTTATCTGTTTCGATAAATCAGCACTTTCATTCATAACAATACTAATGTCACTTTCTGATAATGCTGCTGAATCATTCAGTCCATCACCTATCATTAACACGCGACGTCCTTGTTCTTTTTTTCTTTTTTTATATTCAAACTTCGTTACAGGTGTCATATTAGTATATACTTCATCAAATGTTATATCTTTTAAGATTTTATTGGTTCTAACGTCGTTATCTCCAGTCAATAAGACAACCTTTTTCCCTTTATTTCTAAGTTCAGCTAGCACGGAGTTTGCTTCATTCCTAAGTGGAATATCTATACAAAATATAGAAATCAATTTCCCTTTGTACCCTAAGAATAGCAAATTGTATTGCTCTTGTTTTTCAGCTATAATTCGCTCTTGGTCAACTGTAACTAGAATATTCTCATCTTTTATCAACTGACTACTTCCTATAACAACCTTTTCTCCATCAATATGTGAAACAATACCTCTAGAGGCAATATGGTATAGTTCTGTGTGCATTTCCTCGTGTTCAATACCATCTTCTTCGGCTTTACTAACAACTGCACTAGCGATAGGGTGGTAAATATGTTCTTCTAAACAAGCTCCTATTTTTACAACTTCCTCATATGAATATTCATAAAATGGTAGTACCTCTCGAATATACGGTCTTGATACAGTTATTGTTCCTGTTTTATCAAAAACAAAAGTATCTATGTCTCCATATTTATCAAGCGTTACTGAGTTTTTTACCACTATTTTTTTATCTATTAAATTTTTTATAGTAGTGAGGTAAGCAACAGGTGTAGATAACTTCAAAGCACAAGAATAATCTACTAATAGAAACGAAATTGCTTTAGCAAACGATCTTGTAAAAAGATATGTCAGTCCCATCGCTATAAAGTTGTATTTTACGATACTATCAGCCAATTTTATATACTTATAGTGGTATGTATCTTCACGACTTTCTGACTCTTTCATCAATTGAATAAGATGATAGATTCGACCATTAACCTGCGGATTTTCTACCTTAAGTTTAATTTCCCCATGAACAACTATAGTATTGGAATAAACTTTATCACCAATTTTTTTGGTTACCGGAAAACTTTCTCCTGTCAACGAACTCTCATCAACACTTGCTCCACCACCAGCAACAACACCATCAAATAAAATTTCATTTCCTTCAGAAATCAAAATGATATCATCTTTTTTACTTCTGAGCTAGGTATTTTTCTATTACCTTCATCTTCTACAAGCCAAACTTCTTTATCAAACGAAGTTAAACTTTTTTTCTAGCTCTTTAACAGATTTTTTTCTCTGACCAATTGTTTAAAGACTCCCCTAATTCTAAAAATAAACATAATTGAACTAGCTGTTTCACGCGCTCCTGTTACTAATGAAACAAAAATCGCCGTTGAATCAAGCGTCTCCATTGTAACTTGTTTTTTAGCTAATAATTTTAACGTATCTCTAAAATATTTAGACGCCTTCCACCATATATAAACTGTTCTTAATGGGAGTGGAATAAATAATTTTTGATACTGTTCGCTAAAATACCGCATCCGCTATTATCGTATATGGAGTTTCTTCCTTTTTTTAAAACCGGATTTTCATAACAATCCCTGATTTTTCTCTATATCTATAAGTTCTAAAAAAATTTCTTTAGACAATCTTTTTGATTAGTTTTGAAAATAACAGCAAAAGTATATTCATCTTGATAAAACTCAATTTTGTTTATATTTTTGAATTTTTCTTCGCTTGTTTTTTTAAAAATATGCTTTTTACATCTGGTGTTAGGCGGAAATCCGCTCTAATTCTTGCTCTCCCACTCGATAGATGCAATATTTTAAATTCCATGTTATTTTTTTCCTCTAATTCTAATAAATTACTTTCTTTCTTCTCTTTATCATATAAATCTTTAGCATCTGCAACTACATCGTCAGCATGTTGCTTAATATTAGAAATAGTTCCTTCTACTCCATCTTTTGCTTTATATAATTTTGATAAAACTACTGAATAACCTTTTTTTAGCATCTTTGCTTGATAATAATTTAAGCCCTACTGTTCCAAAAAGCTACTCCTCCTGCAAAAAAACTCCTGGTGTTTTTTTAATGCTGCTTTTAGCACCTTTTAATAATTTGATTGACATATTTAAATCCTCCTTTTTTTATATTTTTGCTATAGCTTAATTATAACACCTTGAATATTATATGTAAATTAATCAACAATCTCATTCTAATACTATAATTTAATGAACCTAAAAGATTATTTATGTTATAATAACTATGTTAAAGAATAATAAAGTAATTATAATGCAAATATGATTATATCGGCTATTTTTTTAAGCCACTAAACAATTAGATTAACAAGTAAGGAGCAACTTATGATTTATATTATCGGACTTGGACCTAATGATAGTTCAAACATTAAAGAAAAATATTAAAAACTTATTATTAAACAACACCTCGGCAAAAATTATCGCACGCACAAAAGAACATCCAGCAATTGATTTTTTTAGAACAGAACAATATTTTTATTTGAAACTTGCGATAGATTCTACACTGAAAGTGATAATTTTGAAAAATACTTATAACAACATTGCTAGTTATATACTCGAGGCAGCGGAAAAAAATGATGTTATGTATCTTGTTCCGGGGCACCCTATGGTTGCCGAACTTACTACACAACTGCTTATTAAAAGCAGTAAAAATGTTAAAGTTATCGGCGGGGAGAGTTTTCTAGATTCTTGTTTCAACGCTGCACAGTTTGATCCTGTCGAAGGATTTACCCTTGCTGATGCAACAGCTCCTGAAACACTTAGCGCTGTTAATCCGCATAATCATCTGCTTATTACCCAATGTTACGATGATATAACTGCCGCAACTGTTTCTTGTGAACTTATGGAAATTTATCCATATGACCACATTGTTACAATTATTGAGCAAGCTGGGGCTCTTGATGAGCATATTTACACCTCAACACTACAAGAACTTTCTGCTAAAGTTGGAGAACAAGTAAACAACCTGCGTGCACTTTATATCCCACCGCTAAAAAATTCGCTAAGCTATAATATTAAAAACTACACTAGTGAATATAATGACGAAGATGAAATTACTGAAGATGACCTTATTAATAAACTTGAAAATCTAGTATCAAAATTAAAGGAAAATAGTGGCTGCGCTGATTACTACACAGCGGATAATGCAAAAATACTCGCTCAAATCATCAATACTTCACTAGATTTTACTATCGCATGTGACACTTACTACGAACTTAGCGATATTGTTAACGAAATGAAAGAGGATAGAGAAAATGGATAAGGTTCTCGCATTTAGTAAGAAAATTTTAAAAGAAGTAATAGATAAAAATTCGATTGTTGTTGATGCAACATGTGGCAATGGCAATGACACCTTATTTTTTTAGCACAAAGTGCAGCAAAGAAAGTTTACGCTTTTTGATATTCAACAACAAGCGATTGATTCTACATTAAAGCTACTACAAACAAACAACTGCCTTGAAAAATGTGAAGTCATTTTAGATTCACATAGCAACTTTGATAACTATATTAGCGAGCCGATTAAAGCTGTTGTCTTTAATCTTGGTTACCTACCTAATGCAGACCACACAATAACTACTCTTGCGGATACAACTTTACTGGCAATAGATAAATTTCTTACCAACCTTGAAATTAACGGACGTATCGTGATTGTTGTTTACTGGGGACATGAGAACGGAAAAGTAGAAAAAGAAGCTTTGCTTAACCATTTAACAAAACTTGATCAAAAAGAAGTAGAAGTACTAAGCTATCAGTTTATCAATCAAAAAAATAATGCACCATTTGTCCTTGCTTTTAGAAAAGAAAAAAATAATATAAAAATCAAATTCCAACTGAAAGGAACTGTAATGCGCGAAATAGAAATAGAATTTAAAAATTTATTAACCGAAGAAGAATATAAAAGTTATATGCTGCCTTTAACCTAGCGAATAAAGAGCAAATAATCAACAAAAACTTTTTATTATGATGATGCAAACGAAAGCTTCAAAAAGGCAAATTCTGCCTTACGTATTCGCTATACAAATAACAAAACGGAAATGACTCTAAAAATCAAAGGGCTACACAAAATATCGAAATCAACGTCCCTCTTGATGAGAGTTTCCCGAAAAGAACCAACTGTTTTACCAACCTTACCTAACGAAATTATGAGCGAGTTGGAAAGACTTAATCTAAAAAAATAAAAAAACGCCTATGCTAATTCAAAAAAATTGAAACACAGCGTTATGAAGTAAAAAAACTCAAGATGGGTTATTGGTACTAGATAAAACAACCTTCCTAAAAGATATAGTTGATTATGAACTTGAATTTGAAGCGACTAGTTTTTGAAAAAAAGGGAAAATAGCTTTTTGAAAATCTTTTTAACAGAGTTTGATATTACTAATAAACCTGCTAAACCAAAAAAATAGCTAGAGCAATGGAGTATAATACCAGGTTTATATAAATTATATCAATAATCTGTATAAATTGTTTAATCGACTACTTTTTGATATGCTTGTGTAAGAGTGCCATTTGTTAAAAGATGAATTGTTACACCTCTGTAGATATGCTTGTGATTCTTTATCCCACATCTTTAGAAGATGTTCCGTTACGATAGATTCCTAAATCACAAGCATATCGTATTTTTTTCTCTTCATTTCCCCTTCAAAATACTTAGATAGATGTCGATTCACTCCTTGACTACATAAAATCAAATTTTATTCCACTAAATCACACTATTTTTCTGCTATCTATCTTGTACCGACTTATTTATACCTCTATACTTCCGACATAGTACATACTACTGCAAACCTCTGGTTCTAAATCCGGAAAATCTTTCACTGAAACAGCCCAAATTACATTTTCCTCTAAAATCCCTTTATCCTTACATTTTCTCTGAAATTCGTCTAAATCTGTAATATAGTCTTTTACTATCTCACGCATATCGCATAAAGATGGCCTAAAAGAAAACCAAAAATCTTTTTTATCTAATTCTTCTAAGCTCATTTCTCTGCAAAAACACCTTAAGCTCTCGCTCGGCTTAGTTCTCTCCCCTTGCTTCCATTGTTCCATTTTCATTTTCATAAAGCTCATTATCCCAATATTGTTCAAAATCACTTTCTTCAAATGTCCCAATCCATACATAATAAGCTTTCATATTTTCTCCTTCACCTTAATCCACAGCTTTCCATAAATTATTATTTCCGACAATTTAGAAAACTGACCACCCAACGAGCAAACAGCCATCTTTTACTCTAAATCTTTCTTAAAAATAAATTTTTTTCCGGATGATTTTTTTAATATAGGTATCTTCATAAATCCCCTCATAGTCATAAACAAAGTTATCCGCTTGTTCTAAAAATTCCTCTAGGTTATCATCCATACTTTCCAACGCGTCCCAACGTTCCTCATTATCAAAAGGAATACTTCCTCCAAACAAATCGACTACTTTTTGAAAATTATCGGCTAACTCCGTCATACCAAATAATCTAAAACCTTTGAGCGTATCTTCCCAAACTATTCCTGTTAAATTATTTAAAAAAATTGCAAATGCCCTCCGTTATTAACCTCTATAAGATACCAGTTTGTTGCATTCAGATATCTTTGTTCCAAGGTAAACAGCTCAGCTGATTGTAGATATTTTTCATAAGAGTTATATATATCTATCGTCCAATACATCGGCTCCAAAATATCCCAAATATCTTTAAAATTCTTCACATCATCTAGTGTAATCTGTTTATATTTTTTTATTTTCTTCTAATTTAACTAAATTATTTCTATATTCTTTATAATGTTTATATGTAAGTGGAAATCTTTCTTCATTGTTTTCGAGTATATTTTTAAATTTATGAAACTCAACAAGTTCCATACACCACTCTATAACCTGATTATCCTTTGACAATTCTATAGATTTCTCCAGCATAGTAAGAGCCTGCAACACCTCATCTTCAATCCTGTAACGATCATTTGATGATAGTTGTGAGTAAGAATATCCATAACGATAATACCAAGTGGCATCACGTTCTTTTTTTCCGGAATCATATCTAGTGTCCTCATAGCATACTCTAATCTATTATCATTATTGTATGTTTTCGCTAGTATTCCTATAAACTCTGCACTTAAGTTTTGAACTCCAACATATTCAAGAAATTCTATAATACTTTCATAATCATTTTCTTTATCTAATATTGTTATAATTTCTAATCTTTGTTTCTCGCTACACTTTTAAGAAATCTTCATTTGTAATATTATATGGATTAATTCGCAGACCTCTTATAAAATCTTCGAAATTATCAGCCAGTTGATAAATACGATAATCATCTTCTTGATCTACTAGCACCACTTTAGGCTCACCATCACACTCACATTCTCTATAATCAAGAAATACCATATGATGTCCTGCTGAAATAGTATCAGCTATAGCAATCCCTATATTTGGATACTTCCATTCATTTAACCAAAGCTCATTTCCTAATTCGCCACAAAGTGAGTACAGTTTCGTTTTTATCAATACCATAAATACTTTCAATATGAACAGCTGTCTCTCTAGTAGAAAAAAACTGTAGCAAATGGTATCCCTCCATTATGTTTTTTTATTAATTCTATATAAGACTCCGGCAACTTATACCCTAGCTCATCTTCAATCTCTTTTTATTTCTTCATCAGTTGGCTCTTTTTCCTACATGAGATTCTAAAAGCATATTCACTATCATCCCAAAAAGTTCCCCAATCAAAATCTTCAAATTTCCCCATAATTTTTTTCTAACTCCTTTTTGTCTTTTTTTAACTCTATTGAGCACCTTATAAAAATAAGGTATTCTTCTTCAAACTAAAACTTTAAAAAAATGTAGACATATTGGTGATTTTAACGCCATGTCTTCTGCTTTCTTTAATTAACTCCTCTATCAACTTATCATTTTTTTCTTATCTTTTTCCAAAAAAATAATGGCTGTTGTTTTACCTTGTTTATTATCAATGTATAACATATATCTCTTTCCTCCCCGCTTCTTCCACGAAAAACAAGAAATTCTAATACATTTTATCTCTTTTTAATGGAATAATTCTTTTTCTAATAACAAATGCATTATGAATATAAAAGCTTCCCGTCTGCTATATGATAAGGTGCAAAAAGATCCTTTACTTTTGGCGAACAATACTACATCTACGAAAAAAATAATAAGCATAAATATTACTAAAAGTGTTATTATCGCATATCTAAAAAGTCTATTCTTCCACATTTCTTCAAGCCCTATTAACAAATATTCAATCCATTCTATCATTAAAATCATCTCCTTATAGATTTCCTTAAATTCAACTAGAAATCTTCTGAATTTTTTTCTTAATCACTCATCATGAAATATTAATCGTCTTCAAATAACGACTTGCCGGCTTAATACTCCTTACATCTGGCTATATTATTCAACTTTCTTTTTAACAATATATAATCTAACATTAAAATAAATAATAAAAAAATGGTATTAAATCAAGAATAAAGATAGGTAATACTTCTATAAAAATTAGCAGAACAGTTCCTTTTTTTCTCATAAGGTGCACTACCCCAATACCCATTAATAAGTGGTGATACTGCCTCTAAAGTATTATAATACGAACTTGTAAACATATTTTGATAAGGATTCATTATTACCCACGTCGTTAACATAAACATAATAACAAGATATAAAAATTCCAAAAAAACTAACGCTAGTGTTTTTTTGTTTTTTTCGAGCAACTTCTGCACAAGTCTCATCCACTTCCTCTTGACTCAAGTTTTTGAAAAACTTCATACCTCACCCATTTTTTTATAAAAGATATATTTACTGTATTTATATAAATAATGTTTTTTTATATCACCTTTCATAAAATTATAGTCCCTTTCTGCTACTTAGAAAAAAATCAAATTTTACTCATACTACTGTTTTTTTATTATAATAAATTCTGTTCCTTTATTAAAATTATATCATAAATATCAACTCTAATCACCGACCACTCTATAACTACATATTTCACAAGTTTCGTTTCCAAATATTATAGACAATATATCTTGTATACAAAGAGAAAAGTAGTAAATCTAAAAAGACTTACTACCTCAGCAAATTATAGCATTTTAATTTCCTAAAACTATAATTATTTTTCTTTCTTCTTTTTTTAATCTTATAAAATTCTTTAATACATTTTAAGTTGCATCTTTTTGTCCTTAGCAACTAACTCGCCATCAATTTGGTAATGTGATTGCGATGTTTCTACTGATAAACTATCCGCCTTTAAAAATTCGGACACCCTTTAATTTATCATGTTTATGTAATAACAAGCAGATATAATTATAAACAAATCTAAACCATGTCATATCAGCCATTATCATAATATGAAACTGTCCCTCTCGTCCTGTAGCTGTATTAGAAAAATCTAATTCCACCACCTTCATACGGTTGAATCATTACATTTAACAGACGTAAATTATCTGTCTCTAAAATATTGTCCCCTACTTGAATTTTTGGCATAGTATTTTTTTCAATTTTAAAATCGTTATAACTCCTTCAACTAAATAAATATAACTTCCAAAATATTTCTTTAGTCTTGTTTTTCTACACGATTAATAACATCTGCATTAAAAACCAATATCGAATCCTGAACAGAATTTCTTGCCATTCACATCCCCTGCATCATACGCATTAAAGACGATCGAATTCATTAGTTTTATTATACAAGAAGGGCTTCTCTCTAGTCGTAACGAACGTGCCAGGTCATTTCCTGATCCTTGCGCCAAGTATATAATATCTTCTCCATGATAATTATTAACAACCTCATTTATTGTTCCGTCCCCACCGATTACTATAATCTGTCTCGAAGAAACCTCAGCCATTAACTTTTGCGCATTTTTTTAGTTTTTACTAGTTTTTAAAACTTTATATTCTATTTTTTTCTCGATTTAGAATATTCTCAATTTTTCTCTAACTCTAATAATGATTTTTTTATGTTTTTGAATTTTGCTATTATCTCAATCATCTTCTTAACCTTACTTTTAGATAACTGTATAATTCCTTGTATTAACAGCTATAAACTCCTTCAACTATTTAGCTATGTTATTATATCCCTTATCTTTAACTTAATACTATATAATTCCTGAAAAAAAGATAAAAAGCCGTCCAAAAACTATTTTCCAACTTTTTATCTAAATAAATACATCAATATAATAATAAATTTTTTTAAAAAAATTGGTATCTATATATCCAATTCCTACAATAAAATTAATAATTAATTATTCTTCTTTTAATAATTCATCTAATTCTTTAGAGTGTTTTACCTCTTCAACTAAAGGCTCTCCCTCATTAATTACTGTATCAATACTTAACTTCTCATCATTATTAACTATTAGTCGCGCAAAAATTTTTTCCCCAACCTGCTTTATACTTTCATAATCAATTTTTATAATCTTTAATTTTTTTGATTTTGTAGTAAATGCCAACTTATCTTTTTTTCAAAAAAATAATTTTTTTCATACAATCCGCGTGCATCAGCGGTCTTAACAGTTTGAATTATTTCTTTATATTTTTGGATTATTTTTTTCATATAAATAACCCCGCCAACAGCAGCGATAAAAGTCAAAGCTCCTAGTATTCTTTTTCTCATAAAACAAGCCTCCTTACTCACAATAAAATATCAATTGGAGATTTCCTTCATCTCTTATCCCCATTGTTTTTTTGTTAACTTATATAATATACCTTTTTAAAATTTTTTTCAACTATTTTTAAGAAGCTTTTTTTACTACACTTATTAGTCTCTAAAAACTTTATCCTATTTTTTTAAAACCTATTCTCTTTTTGTATTTTTTTATTTTTTTATACATATCTTTCCGATTACATTGCTTTTTTTATATTTATTTTTTTCCAAAATATATTATTAATAAATAAATTTATTTTTTTATTATTTATTGTATAATCTGCGCTATAATTTCTTATAAAACTAATGAAAAACTCATGTCCCCAATCCTTATTTACGAAATTTTTTACTAAAAATATTTCATTTATCAATCTTTGTGTGTTATAATAAAAAGTGTAAAAAAATATTAGGAGGATATTACTTATGAAAAACAAATAAAGTTACACTTGCATTATCAAGTATTCTATTAGCTGCATCTCTTGCGGGATGCAGTAGTAATAGCAGCGACGGTGTTGTACGTACTTACAAGGATGGAAAAAGAAGCAGATGTAGAAAAAGCTGCTATTAAACTTGTAAAAAGCAGTAAAAAAACTGGGGATTACAACCTTATGAGCGCTGAAGAATTAAAAAAAGCTCTTGACGGAAAAGAAGAAATGGTGCTTGTTGATACAATGCCAGCAAAAAGTTTCGAGAAATCTCATATTAAATCTGCAGTAAATGCTGTTTTACCTGTAAAAATAGAAGATGTAAAACCTGAAGAAAAAGAAGCATTCTTAAAAGGCTTTAGGTGATAATAAAGACAAAAAAATTGTTCTTTACTGCGGCTTTGTAGGTTGTGAACGTAGTCATGTTGGTGCTGTTATAGCTAAAGAAGCAGGCTTTAAAAATGTTTATAGATTCCCGGGCGGAATTGCCGCATGGGTAGATGCGGGAAATAGCGTCGAAAAATAACACTTATAGTTAGAATTTGTGGATAATAATGAGGACTTAATCACAAATACTCTTATAGTTTAGGGGCATTCCGTTATTATCGTTGGGCAACTTAATTTCAAATTGACCACCTCGGCGATTCTCGATTGCATAGTCTCCATTTATCCAGAACAAAAATTCCGCCTTTAAACCGACAAAACAACAAATTTTGTCGGTTTTCTAAAAAAACAAAGACTAACACCTAATTTAATTTGAACAGTGTGTTAGTCTTCTTTTTTTCTATTATATTTGAAAATATCCTTTTTAAATAACGGAACATTATCAAAATACTCCCCTTTATACAACGGATGACACTTTAATAATCTTTTAACCGTTAAATAAGTTCCTAAGAAAAAACCAAATCGCTTATAACTTTCTACCGCGTACATCGAGCAAGTCGGAGAAAACCTACAACGCGGCTTTGTATAGGGTGAGATATATTTTTCTATATAGGTTAATTAAAAAAATATACATAATTTAGCCATCATTCTTCCTCTCTTTGTTCCTATTGTAACAAACTTAACCTACTCTATTCAAATAATGCACTCTTATTTTTTCAAAATATACCAAAAATAAAGCATAACTATGAAAAATATCACCTCTACTAAATACATTTCTTTAAGACAGTTATTATTGATAACAATTCCCAATAACTGTTAAGGTGCACTAACCTTTACACCTCATATCCATAGTGTTATAATGTAAGCATAACTGAAAAATAAAGGAGATTAAAAAAATGAAACATAAAAACGAATTAAATAAACTTGTAGCAAATCTTACAGTACTTTTATACAAAACTACATAGCTTCCACTGGTATGTGAATGGACGTAGTTTTTATACTCTACATACTGTATTTGAAAAATTACTATGATTACACTACAGCAACTTTAGATGAAGCTGCTGAAAGACTATTAGCAATCGGTGGACGCCCAGTTTCTACACTTAAAGGAGCATTAGAACTAGCTACTATCGAAGAAGCAACTGAAAAAGAAACTACTTCAGAAATGGTTGCTGCAGTTTTTCCACGACTTCGAATTATTAAAAAGCAGATCTTTCTAAACTTATGGAACTTTCTGAAGAAGAAGGTGACCAAGGAACTTCTGATTTTGCCCTTGGTGTTAAAAACTCAATTAGAAAAAAATATTTGGATGCTTAAAGCATATCTTGCTGAATAATTAAATTATAAAAATTAAAGACTAGGTGTTAATAAATAATCTATCCACTCGGATATGATTTATCTATTAACACCTAGTTTTTATTTATAATTAGTTAGCTTTTTAGTATTTGCACCTTGCCTATTTAAGATATTAAGATTTATTGCGTCTACATAATACGTAGTTATTTTTCCCATCAGCTGTCGTTAAGATAACACTCCACGTAGGTATTAATACTTGGTTTTCTGTTTGAGAAATATAAGTATAATATCCTAACGTTGCTTTCACATTACAGTTTTTGGGAATCAAGTCTTCATGATACAACCTATTAACTGCCTGCACCTGAGCTACCAATGTTTCACTTTTTATCTTTCTTTATATTAGTAACACTAGTTAGAGAGATTTTTTTACATCTCCATTTGAATCAACGTCAAATACTATTCTAGCGTTTTTTTATTCGCAAAAACTCTAATACCATCAATTTGCTGCTCATAAATTATCTCGTTTCTCTTTGCGCTATAACTAGAAAACGTGTATTCTGAACCGAATTTGAACTTTTCTAATAAAAAGGCATCTAGCTCCGCGCGATAATTTCCTTTAGACACATTTGTTATAGCTGTATCTGCACTAACTTTTAAAACAGATGCCTTATCAGAAGTTTCAACATCATACTTCAAGCCCAAGTTCTCTTTTTTTAAAATCCTTAAAACTGGCTATTGTAACATTGACATAACCTAAGTTTTCCTTTTTACTCGTACTTTCTTCTACAGTTATATTGTCATTTTTCATAGCTTTTTTTCGATGATTTCTTTTTTCTTGAACTATCTCTGTTTTTATATTTTTTGGATTGTATAGATATAAGAACCTAGTAGCACGGCGTTTAAGACAATGAACAAATAAATAAATAGACTTTTCATCTTACCCCAATTCATAGTTTCCCTCCTCCAGCTACCAACTCTTTTATTTTCTTAAAAGCTTATATATCGATTATTATATTTTACATACCATGCAGGTGTATAGCTAAAACTATTATTTTTCTTTATTATAAGTTTTTTTCATACCCTAAAACTATATCCGTCACATTTTTTTAAATTAGTATTGTTATACAAATAGTTAATAACATATTCCGTTTTCTCTACCTCAAACAGATTTACTTCTTTAGAAGATAAGTATGTTTTCGTCAATTTTTTTGGAGACGTAAGCCGATATATACCGTTACTATTATCTTCAGAAACTATGTCCGCGTGCCCTTCTTTACTAAAAACAATAGATTCCTTATGTGTTTCTTGGAATATTGTAATACCATCAAGTGAGGTTGTTAACTGGTAATTTGTATCACTAGCATAGCCTAATTCTAAGAAATTAATGGTATTATTTATCGCAACAGTTGTACCTACCTCTTTCCCTCCCTCATTAGAAGGATTCGTATAAACTATTCTGTGATTTTTGCGATTTTTAAAATAGCATAACCGTCTGTTATTTCATTATCAGCACCAACTCGAACATCATCTTTTTTTCTCAAAAAAACATCTTTAGCTAGACGAGTTATATTAACCTCTTCCGCACTATACTCATCAATTACTTTTTTTCTTCATCCGCTTCTTTTTAAATAAATAAATTTATTATTCAAACTATATTTAGCATAATTTTTTTAGTTTCATTGAATTTCTCATTAATTTTTATCATAAAGCGATTCTTTTTAATGTAACTTGAAGATAGTTTTTTTATCATCTTTTTATAAAGATACAACATATTCGGTCTGTCCTTTAACATTACCAAAGTGTCAAACTCCAAACTAACATTTGAGTTTTCTTCCGAAAAGAAAAGTGATTTAACAAGTGATGAATCCAACGTTTCTTGGTAATTTATCGATATTTTTTTCAGAAGTATTATTTGTTGTAATATCTTCTATATTACGATTACGCACACGAACCTCAATACTTTGACTGTTGGCTAGTTCTATTAATAGTTCTTTTTAGGACCTTTTTATCTTTTTACAGCCTCAACAGTCGCTACTTTAGTGATAGAATTAGACACTATTGCTTCTTCTCGCATACCTGGATATGTTTTTACCATAGTATCCGGAATTAAAAAACTAACCAAATTGTTTTTATCAACTTCTGGTAATTTTTGTTGACTTCGCCTAGTAAACAACTCATAATCCGGTTTATACGTTATTATCAAATATGATAATAATAAACTAGAAAAACACCAAACATACTAATAAAATAGATTTAAATCGTTCTCTTTTTATACCTTTCATATGAGCCCCCTTATAACCATTCATCATCTATACGTTCACAAGGCAAGGTTACAAAAAAATAATTGTCCCATAACCTTCTCTACTTTGTGCCCAAATACGACCTTTATGTGCCTCGATAATATTTTTTTAGCAAGAGCAAGTCCAAGACCTGTCCCTCCCATACTTCTTTGACGACTCTTATCAACACGATAAAAATCTATTGAATATTTTATCAATATGCACTAGCGGTATTCCAACACCTTCATCTTTTTATTGAGATATTAACCCTATTATGATTATAGTTTTTGTCTTACTCGAATGGTTATATTTTTTTACCATTTGGAGAATATTTTATGGCATTATTCATTATATTATCGAACACCTGAGTAAGTTTATCCTGATCACCCTCAACAAAAAAAATAGGAGTTTTTTTGAAGTGTGTTTTATAAAATTCTTCTCCGGATGAGTTAGTTCAAATCTATTAGATATTTGTTCAATCAGCTTATTAATATCTATAAATTCTTTTTCATAATGCTCTTCTTTAATATCCATTTTCCCTAGTTGCATTAACTCATTAACCATCCTAATCATACGATTTGTTTCCTTGTGGATAGTATCGATAAACTGTGGAGCTAGTTCTTTATCGTTTATAACCCCTTCTTCCAACGCTTCAATATAACTATTCATCGTTGTTAAAGGTGTACGCAATTCGTGAGATACTGTCGAAACAAACTCGCGACGTTCTTTTTTTCTTGACGTTCTTGATCCGTTACATCATAAAGAACTATAATATATCCTTCTAACTCCGTTGACATCTGTGTCAGGTCTTCTTTTTCTTCTTTAACTATTTTTGAAAACTCTGCACGCAATAACAAACTTTCATCAGTTTTTGAAGTATTAACAAGTAAACTATCTTCTGCCTCGATAATATCTCCGATATGTTCATATTCTGTAATATTCAAAATTTTCAACGCATCTTTCCCGATAAAAATCTCCTCATCGCGAGCACCAATCATATCTTCTGCAGAAGTATTAATCAGGATTATTCGACCATTATTATCAGTCGTAATAATACCATCCATCATACTTTCGATAATAGTCGCTAGCTTTCTACGCTCTGTCTCAGTTACCGCTTGTTCCTCTTCTATCCTTTTAGAAATCTTATTAAATACTTTTGCCAAGTCGCCTATTTCATCATTAGTATCAATCCCAACAACCGTACCATAGTTCCCAGACGCCATTTTTTTAACTTGAGAACTCATTTTCTCAATAGAACTTGTAACTGTCTTTGAGGCAACGAAACCTATGATTGTCGTAATTAAAATAGATAGTACTGTCCCTATAATGAAAATTCTAGTAATACCATTAACATCCTGATAAACACTTTCTATATCCGCCATCAAAGATACTACCCCTATAACCTCATTTCCTTGTTTTATAGGACTGACATAAATCCAAACCCTCTTTCCTAATTCGACATTATTCTGAATTTTTTTCGCACTTTCTCCTGTTTTTTTAACACTTGGCTAACTAATGGATCAAATGACCTTTTAGCTAAATATTCATCATTTCCATTTTTAGATGATGAAGCTACAACTTTAGAGTTATTATCAATAATACTAACAGATAATAATTTTTGTATATTAAATTCACTAATAAGTTTTTGCAATACCACTCTTAGTATTAGCAGAAGCAACATCTCCTTCTATTTTTGATACTTTCTCCATCCGTTGATGCACTACCTGCTTGCTCTTCATTATCAGTTTTTTTGCCATCTTTATCTAACTCTTCACGAATATGGTAATTCAGAATTTTTTTCTTGTTCAATAATATTTTTGTTCAAAGTTATTTATATTAGAAGTTCGCAGTTGCGCTGTAAAAATAGCCCTATCAGTTGTAGAGCTATTATATTTACAAGAACATAGACAACAACGAACTTAACCCTTATAGACGAAAACCAACGTCTATTAACATTCTTGTAATTAAATAAATTCATTACTCTTCACCTATGAAATATCCTACACCACGACGTGTCATAATATATTCTGGTTGCGAAGAATCAGTTTCAACCTTTTCTCTTAAACGTCTTACCGTAACATCAACTGTACGCACATCTCCAAAATAATCATATCCCCATACAGTCTGTAATAAGTTTTCACGAGTTAAAACTTGCCCTGGGTGTTGAGCTAAATAATAAAAATAAATCAAATTCACGACGTGTAAGATCGATTTCTTTACCATTTTTCTTAATAACATATGCATCCGGATAAATAACTATATCTTTTATCGCCAACTCGCTTGTTTTTTTCCTCTTCTACATCTTCTTGTTGTTTTTGAAACACGACGAAGATTTACTTTAACACGAGCCATAAGCTCTCTTGTAGAAAATGGTTTAGTTACATAATCATCTGCCCCAAATTCTAATCCAAGCACCTTATCAATCTCACTATTTTTTGCAGTTAGCATTATTATAGGTATATTTTTCTTCGCACGAACTTCACGACAAACTTCCATACCATCTTTTTTTAGGTAACATCAAATCTAGTAAAAATCAAATCAGGATTTTTCGCTAAATGCAAGTTCAACCGCACGTTCTCCATCATTCGCTATAATTACATCATAACCCTCTTTTTTTCAAATTAAAGTCTAGAATTTTCGCAATCGGCTCCTCATCATCAACTACTAAAATTTTTGTATTCAGCCATCCGAGCTCCTCCTTAATTATAAATTATTTCATAGTCTAGTTTTTTTCTACTTTTTCGCATAGACTCTTCTATATTATATCATTTTTCTTTTTTTCAGCACCTAACATGTAGAAGATTCGTATAATTAAGTATATTAACAATATCTTAAACATTTTTAAAAGCTCTCTTATCTTTATCCTACCTTATCATCTACTCTATGAAATATTTACTTTTGCATTTGATTTTTTTCTTCTTCTCAATTTCATCTAACACGCTCTGTATAAAGTTGTTAAATGTTACACTATAAGAATTTTTTTATTTAAACTATTCAAGACAGTTTCACTCTGCAAAGTTGAGTTAATCTGATCGCTCAAAGATGTCAGAATATCTTTCGATAACATACCTAACAATTTAATATCTTCTAATGAAAATTCTTTATACTCTGCAACAATATTTTTTTATGATTAACATCTCCATTTACCAAAAAGAGCTACCATCGTTTCTTGATTATCTCCTAAAAATCCCTTTTATACCATGTATCCCTGCATCTTTTATTATATAAACATCTCCTAAATAACAGCCTATGCCCAACAATTCCGAAATACGCGTGAAAATATCACTTTCAGAAACAATTCTCTTCACAGACCCTGTAAATTCTAATGTTTTCTTGGCAATCTTCTTAACTTTCCTATTATATCTGGCTAATCTCTCATAATATAAAGCTTCATCCATATCTGGCGTCATAAAAATATCAACACCATCTTTTTAAATATAACGGCGCAGCGTTATAGACTATTGTTTCTTTAACATTATATTCTAAAGCAACACGCATGGCGATATTCCCACCTAAAGAATGGCCAGTTAAAATAATATTTTCACCATACTTTTTTACCATTCTCTTATAAAACCTATAACACGGTGGATAATGTTCTCCTTGTCCAAGGCAAACACCTACAACATCAGCATACAAATCCTTTTCTCGATCAAAATAATAATTCGTTCCTGTATAAGCTAAAAATATAATTATCTAATTTAGTATTTTTTTAAATAAGCTTCCACTACTTCCCGTTTTTCATCATAAAAAAACTCGTTACAAACTCAAGCTCTGATGGAAAGCTTCCCGTTTTTTTCTCCAATTCAATATAATTATAAATCATCTTCTTTGAAGTCTTCATTTTTTTGTCAATGTCTCTATCCTATAGACGATAAAGGATGCATTACTCGTCAAATCAAAAATTTTCGCCATCAATTCTACCTCCATATCATAATTTTTTTATAATACTATACTTCCCGTAATCTAGCAATTGTTAACCTTTAATCCCCTTAATAAATCTCGTTTTTATAAGACTAAAAAAATCACCCCCTACGAAGCAATTTTTCTCAATATAATTAGTAACATTTTTCGAGAAATTATTTATAAAATCTACTATATATTTCTTTTTATTTTTTTGTTATAATAAGTTTACTACAATTCGGAGGTAAATTATGAAAAATATTACTAGCCTACTCAAGTAAAACTAAAAAAACACAAAAAGTAGCAGAGGCTATCTATAATGAGATAAAAACCTAGCAGATGTAACTTTACTAGATATAAAAAGACAAAAACAAAACTACAAGAACAATATGACTTGTACATCTTAGGTGCTTGGACAGACAAAAACAACTGCCAACAAAAAAAATGCAAGATTTCATAAATGTACAAGATATAAAAGACAAAAAGTAGCGCTTTTTTTGACTTGCGGTGTCCCACGAGAACATTATCATGCAGATGATTCAATAAACAATTATATAGCCTTTATGAAAGAACGCGGTAACGTCGTCCTTAAAACATTTGTTTGCCAAGGGAAAATAGACCCTAAGGTACTTATCGTCTTCAAAATATTGTCATGGAAAGACCCTAATTTTATTCACAAAGTTACACCAGATTTGGTAGATATGGTGAAAGAATCAAAATCACATCCTGATCAAAAAGATTTACACGATGCTGGACTTTGTTTTAAAGATTTACTACAAACTGAACTTTCTTAAATCAAATCTTAATAAGTCCTAAGGAAAACCTTAGGACTTATTTTTTTATACAGCATTTCAGTAAAGTATAAAAAGCACCTTGAACAAATGTTCAAAGTGCTTTATTTTTTATCGAATTATCTTACGCGGATAAATACTGGTCCACTTCCAACGTTAACACTGTTAACTACTGTTTGGTTACCGTTCCATCCACCGTGGATAGCTTGTCCGTTACCTGCATAAACAGCGATATGAGCAAATCCTAAACCACCATTAGCATAGTATACTAAGTCTCCTGGTTGAGCTTGAGATGCTGGAACAACAGTTCCTAAACTCATATATCCTGCTGGCCAGTCGTGGAAGTTAATTCCTACTGCTTTAAGAGAGTTAGTTACAAGCATTGTACAATCTTGGATTCTTCCTAATTGAGCCATAGCTGCTTGATAAATAGCTGCTCCTTTATTTGAAGATGCTACTTGAGTTGTAGCTGCTGGAGCTGGTGTAGCCGCTGGTTTTTGCTGCAGGAGCTGGAGTTGCCGCTGGAGCCGGTTTCGCTACAGGGGCTGGTGTAGCTCGCTGGAGCTGGCGTAGCTGCTGGTTTCGCTGCTACTGTTACTGTTGGATCAACTTTTACTACAGTTTGTGCTGATGTAGTTTGAGTTACAGATGCTTTTTGCTACTGTAGCCGCTGTTGTTTGAGTTTTTAGCCGCTGCAGCTGCATCGATTCTTAAAACTTCACCAACGTAGATTAAGTTTGGATTAGAGATGTTGTTTAATTTAACAAGTTCATCTACTGATACACCAAATCTACTAGAGATTTTTCGCTAAAGTATCTCCTAAAACTACTGAGTAGTATCCTTCTTGTTTTTGCTTGAGCTACTTGGTTAACAGTTGTGTTATAAGTTAATTTATCTCCAGGGAAGATTAATGAACTTGTTAAGTTGTTATCGTGCATAAGTTGGTCAACAGTTGTTCCATTGTTAACAGCGATATCCCAAAAGTGTATCACCTTTTTTTAACTGTGTAAGTATCAGCATCAGCTACTTGTGATAAACCAAAAAGCTACTGTCGATACGATTGCCGTTGTTGCTACTAATTTATGTAATTTACTCATCTAAAATAATTTCTCCTTAAAATCTGATTTCGAGCTAAACGCTCTCTAATAATATTTTCTAAATTTCTATTTTTTTCTAAATTGTTATTTCAAAAACTTTAATATCTATACGTCTTTAACTCCATTTAAACACCTTTAAATTTCGTTTTTAATTTTTGACGTAATACCATTATATGATGTAAAAAAAATTTTTTTCAATACTTGTAACAGTTTTTGTAACAATAGTGATAAAAACCTGTCACAAAAGCTTTACTATCGTAATTTTCGAGTCATATTTGAGGCATAAAAATTGCACTAATAAGTATTTTTATTATATAGTTATCGTGTAAGTTTTTTTAATGAAAAAAATTATTAATATCACTTGCTAATACACTAATAAGGGAGGCTTTATGACAGATTTAAGTACATCAGTTTCACTCGTGAAACTATCCTTTTTATTTTTTTAGAAGGACTGTTGTCATTTTTATCACCCTGCGTTATCCCGATTTTACCTATCTATATCGGAATACTAGCTGGTAAAAAGAGCAAAAATGAACACGGTGAATTGGTTTTTAATAAACGCAATACCATTACAAATACATTATTCTTTGTCTTAGGTATTTGTTCAACATTTTTCGTTTTAGCATTTGCAACAAGCTTTTATTAGCATTTTCTTAAACGAAAATATTAAAACTTTGCAAATAGTTAGTGGAATACTTATCATTTTTTTATGGGATTACTTCAACTTGGAGTTTTTCAAAATCGGTTTTTTTAAAACAAGAGTTTTTCCATTAAAGATAAAGTAAAAAGAAAAGGTAACAAAACTACTCCAGTTTTAGCCTTTCTAATGGGCTTTACATTTAGTTTTTCATGGACTCCATGTATTGGCCCTATCCTAGCAAGTGTATTTTTTTATACGCTTCTAGCCATACAGGGAATTATGAGTATAATTTTTGGTATTAGTATATTGCTTAGGATTTATCTTACCATTTATTTTCGTAGCATTTTTCGCATCTACGTTATTGAGAATCTTTAAGAAACATACTAATATTTTTAAAATATACACAAATAATTTCAGGAATAATACTAATTATAATTGGTATATTAATACTAAGTGGTTCTTTCGTATCACTTATGAGATATTTTTAATTAAAAAGGAGACTAACTTATGAAAAAATTATCACTATTAGGCGCTGCTTTACTTAGTAGCTCACTTCTTTTAACAGCTTGCTCAAAAGAAGAGCCTAAAAAAGAAAATACATCAAACTCTTCACAGGAAAAGAAAGAAGAGAAAACAACAACTCAAAGCTTATAACTTTACTGTAATGGATAAAGATGGAAAAGAAGTTAAACTTAGCGACTTTAAAGGCAAAAAGGTTTATATCAATGTTTGGGCTTCTTGGTGTGGACCATGTCTTCGCGAAATTCCAGAACTTGAAAAAGTTTATCAAAAAGTAAAAGCTAAAGAAGATATTGTCTTTTTATCTATAACTTCTCCTAATGATGAAGTTTTCAAAAATCAAAATCCTAGTGATAAAAGTAAAGATGTTATCCTAGCAAAAGCTAAAGAACTTAATCTTACTTACCCAGTACTATTCGATGTTAACGATCGTTTCTTAATAAATTACGGAATTCGTTCATTCCCAACTCATATCTTTATAAATAGTGATGGAACCATCGCTAATAAATTCCCAGGTTCTCTAACCGAAGAAAAGCTTACTGAAGAGCTTGGAAAAAAATGAAATAATATTAAACCGTGAAATCTAAAGTTACTAGATTCACGGTTTTTTATATTATTAAAATGTCTACCACAATCGATTTACTATTTTTAGAGTTATCCAATGTTTATTTAATTTCTTCTTATAACTCTTAATCGCATTATTTATATATTAATTTATGTAACTCAGGAGAAAAACTAAGAACACCTAAGTCATATTCTTTACTAGATGAATATTTATTTAGTATAGTTCCTAAATATAGACTTTCATCTCCATTAATCACTATTTTTACACTAACTCCTCCCATTGGATTCTTATGAGTATAATTATCATCTATTTTGTAACTTTTTTTATTTTACCTTCCGGTGTTAGAGCTTTTTCGTCTAGTCCCTTCAACATTTTTTTCTATAGAAGTTTTTTTGCCTCTTTACTTTGTGCTATACTCTTATTTTTGATAACTATCTAAATACATTTCCCCTGTTATTAATACACCAATTACCGTTATTACCATTGCTATTCTTATCACTATCTTTTTTTCAGCATTTTTATTCCTATTGTTCTATTATTACCTATATTTTTTTCATTATTCATTTCCTTTATTACTTTCAGCATTTAACTTTCCTTTAGGTGGTACAAGTTTAGCCATCTTTTGCGACCTCAATATAACTCCATGTTCTAACTTTCCTCTCGAAGGATACTTATTTAATGTTGTTTCAACATCTAATTCTGGATCATCATTAATTATAACTCTAACTATTACCCCTCCCATCGGATTCTTATGAGTATAACTCTCATCTATTTTGTAACTCTTTATTTTACCTTCCGACGTAAAGGCTTTTTTTCGTCCATTATTTTTCAGCATATTTTTCTATTGCCGCTTTTTCCTTCTTCTCCATGCGTTATGCTTTTCACTCTATATTTATCTATTTGTATTTTTTTCCAATTATTAATAGAGCAATTACTGCAATTACAGTTAATATTCTTATTACTATCTTTCTCATTATTTTTGTTCCTTCTGTTCTATATACTATATCCTAAATTCTCAATTCCCTAAATACATAATTTAATTATTAAAAGATTGCTCATATGCTTTTATTTTTACTATTTATGCCCGCGCTCCTCTACTACTTTTTTTCTGAAAAATCCGTTTTTTTCCGGTATCATCTTTTTATAATTATTGTATGAAAATATGTTTTTATTCCTCTCTATATTGCCCTATAATATCAAAACTCACTTTTTTTCTTTATTTAATCCTAAATAATTATCTATCTCTTTATTTGTAAATAGATATTTTATATTATAACTATACGTTTCAAAACTAAAACTTTTATCTTTTACTTCCAATTTCTTCAATGTGTCTTTTATTCAGTTTCAACTTTTTGGAATAAGAAATAATTTTTTTAGGTAATAACTCATTTTGTCAACTCTGATTTTTCTAAAACCAAGCCTTCCCCTTTTACATATTCTACTTTACTTTCTTTTTACTATTGTTTCCTTATATGGTTTTTGATTCTATTCGTACTTTTTTTATTACCCCTTCTATTTTTGTATCTTTATTTCCTTTCATTTCCAAATCTAGACTATGAGTTACTCCATTTTCTTTTAAATAATCTTATTTGTTCAATTATAAATTCATTCGGGAATTTCTCAAATAAGTCTTCTGGATTTTCTGTTGGATAGACTTTTTCTATATCCGATACTTCATTTTCTAGCCACGATCTACTACCTTTTACCCGTTATTCCGCAACCTGCTAAAAATACTTATTACTAAAACACTCATTATCAATGTTATTATTTTTTTCATTTTTACACTACTCCATATCTAGTCGCTCTTCTACTACCTTTTCTGAAAAAAATAAAAAAATCTGGAGCATCTTCTTCTATTACTACTGAATGAAAATATGCTTTATTTCTTTCGCTATATTGCCCTGTAATATCTAAGATCACTTTCTCTTTATTTATTCCTAAATAATTATCTATCTCTTTATTTTTATATAAATAACTTATATTATAACTATACGTTTCAAAACTAAAACTTTTATCTTTTTACTTCTAATTTTTTTCAATATATCTTTATTCAGTTTTAGCTTTTTGGAATAAGAAATAATTTTTTTGGTAATAACTCATTTGTTAACTCTGACTTTTTCTAAAAACCAAACCCTTATCCTTTATATATTCCACTTTACTTTCTTTTTTTCTATTGTTTCTTTGTATGGTTCTGATTCTAATAATACCTTTTTTTACTTTTCCCTTCTATTTTTTGATATTCTTATTTCCTTTCATCTCCAAACGAATACTGTAAGTTTTACCATTTTTCTTCAATTATCCTTGTTTGATATATTCTAAAACCAATTGAGAATTTCTCAAATAAATCTTCTAGATTTTCTGTTGGATAGACTTCTTCTATGTCTGATACTTCATTTTCTAGCCATGATCTACTACCTTTACCCGTTATTCCACAACCTGCTAGAGTACTTATTACTAAAACACTCATTATCAATGTTATTATTTTTTTCATTATTTTAAATATTGTTTCCTTTTTATTACTTTTTCCTATTTCAAATATATTAATTCTATATTTTTTTAATATCTTTTACTTTTTTTCGCCTCCCTGAATTTCACTTCCCTGTATAAAATCCAAAACGTAGTTCATCTCCTATTTTATTTTTCTTTAAGAATCATTACTACTTTATCGTTTATCTCCACATCTATTCTCCAAGTCTGTGCTGTTGTAGGTGGTATTTCAAAGCTCAAAAATTTTATCTTCTTTATCTCTTCCCTCTACTAACTCTATATTATCCAGAATATATTGTGCCACTCTTTCTTGGTCTTGTCTTATTAATCTTTTTTCTTCTTGGTGATTTTTAAACCAATGCATAGAGCCCAGCAGCACAAACATTACTGTCATTGTGATTAACGCAATTTTTATGGCCTTTTTCATTATCTCCTCCTCTTTTTTTATAATTATATCATATTTTTCATATTATTATTTGACTCATTTAGTTTAGTATAAATCTTCCTTTTTCACACTAAAAATGCCAAGTAGTTTTTAACTACTCAGCATTCTTTATAATATTTTTTGTCTCTCGCATTCATATAACTATAATATATTACCTCAAAATCTCTTCTTTTTCTATTGTTAATCTTCCCATATTACTCCTTGAATACGAACTTCCACTATACCTCTTCCAATCTGTCAAAACTGTATCTAACAGTTCGTCTGATTTCTTCTGTAAGTATTCTTTTTGAGATATTGTATTTTTTTAATAATTCTTTCTCTTCTTTTTCTAAAGGAAATGCATCCCCTTCTCTATAAAAACTAGCTCCACTTGATAAAACTTTACTTTCTATATCATATGTATGATTAACTACTAAAGTTTCTTTTATCTGATACCTTATTGTAATAAGCTATGGTTATCCATTGACCACTTACAACAACGTTGTCACCCTTTACTAATTTAATGATTTTTCCTTTCCGTCTCTGTATTATCGCGATATTCAAATATTACACGTGAAGACCATTTATCGCCTATCTGTATAGGTTTTTAGCTGTCCCATTCTATCTACTGACCCGAGTAGTGAGAAATTATAATATGAATTATACATCTCTTCAAATGCATTTCTATTATTTATTTTATGATATCCATATATACTACCTATTAATACTACCATTGTTATTATAAATATTTTTCCATTTCTTACTTAGTTTTTTTCATATTTTCTGTTCTTCTACCTCTTCTTTCGCTAGTGATAATAAATATTCAAATTCTTCTGCTGTTTGTGTATTTTATCTATTTTTGATATTATTTTTCTTCATCATATAATTTCCCTTTGGCTGGGGTTAATTCAGACATTTTTCCTTGATTTTATAATCCCTCCATGCTCTAAAACACCTATAGAAGGATATTTATTTAAAACCGTTTTTTTACAGTAAGATCATTGTCATTATTTAGTATTAATTTTATTCCTACTCCCCCATTGGATTTTTTTGTAGGTATAGCTATCATCTATTTTGTAACTTTTTATTTTTACCTTCTGGCGTTAAGGCTTTTTTTCATCTAGTACCCTTTAGCATATTTTCTATTGCTGTTTTCCCTTCTTCTCCATGCGCTATACTTTTCACTCTACATTTTATCCATTTGTATTTTTTTCCGATTATTAACATCGCAATTACCGCAATTACAATTAATATTCTTATTACTATCTTTTTCATCTTTGTTATTCCTATTGTTATATTATTACCAATATTTTTTTCCTTATTCATTTCCTTTATTACTCTCATCATTTAACAATCCTTTATCTGGTACTAGTTTTGACAATTTTTTTCAGATGTTATTATCACCCCATGCTCTAACTTTTCCTCTTGAAGGATATTTATTTAATGTTGTTTCAACATCTAATTCTGGATCATCATTAATTATAACTCTAACTGTTAGCCCTCCCATCGGATTCTTATGAGTATAACCCTCATCTATTTTTGTAACTTTTTATTTTTCCCTTCCGACGTAAATGCTTTTTCGTCCATTATTTTCAGCATATTTTCTATTGCTGCTTTCCCTTCTTCTCCATGCATTATGCTTTTCACTCTATATTTATCCATTTGTATTTTTCCGATTATCATCGTCGCTATTATTGCTATTGTAGTTAATATACCTATCAGTACTTTCTTCATTCTGCTACACCTTTCTTTTTCTTACTACTTTTTTATTGCCCCCATTAGTTCTTGACTTAATTTTTGGTGAAACTGCTTAAGTAAAACAGTATTCTGAGATTAAAACTGAAGATGGAGATGCGTTTACCCATATTTTTGTTACTTCTTTTTCTTTATCCTCAGAATACATTATTTCATCTAACTTTGGTGATATAGACATGGCTTCCGTCTTATAACCCCCATTATATTTATCTTGACTTATAGTTGTATTCAATATCATATCTTCATCATCATTTACTATAATTGAAATATCTATCCCTCCCATTGGATTTTTTTCTTTATTTTACTGTCATTTTAATCTATAACTTTTTAATTTTACCTTCCGACGTAAAGGCTTTATCATCTCTATTTTTTTAAACATTCTCTCTATCGCCACTTTCGCCTCTTCACTATGCGCTATACTTTTTACTCTATATTTATCCATTTGTATTTTTTTCCGATTATTAACATCGCAATTACCACAATTATAGTTAATATTCTTATCACTATCTTTTTTTCATCTTTTTATTCCTTCTGTTCTATATCCTAAATTCTCAATTTCCTAAATCCATAATATAGCTATTTAAAGATAGCTCATATACTTTATTTTACTACTTATCCCCGCGCTCTTCTACTATCTTTTTCTGAAAAAAATCAATCTTTTGAGTATTTTTCCTCTATAACTACTGTATGAAAAATATAATTTGTTCTTCTCACTATATTGACCTATAATATCCAAAATCACTTTTTTTGTTTATTTAATTTTAAATAATTATCTATTTCTTTATTTGTAAAAACATATTTTTATATTGTAACTATCCGTTTCAAAGCTGTACGATTTATCTTTTTACTTCTAATTTCTTCAATATATCTTTATTCAGTTTCAACTTTTGGAATAAGAAATAATTTTTGGGTAATAACTCAGTTGTTAATTCTGACTTTTCTAAAACCAAACCCTTATCCTTTATATATTCCACTTTACTTTCTTTTTTTCTATTGTTTCTTTAAACGGATCATATTCTCTATAAATTTCCCTCACACTTCCTTGAATACTTTTTTTGTTTTTGGATTGCCATCCATTTCTAGCTTTATAATATGATTTTTTTCATTTTTGTGATATCCTTGCTTGTTCTATCCTAAATCCATTCGGGAATTTCTCAAATAAGTCTTCTGGATTTTCTGTTGGATAGACTTTTTCTATATCCGATACTTGTTTTTTTCTATCCATGATTTACTCCCTTTACCCGTTATTCCGCAACCTGCTAGAACACTGATTATTAAAATACTCATTATTAAAGTTATTATTTTTTTCATTATTTCGACTATTTTTCCTTTTTTTATTTTTTTATCTATTATACCATATTTCGAGTATATTCTTTGACTTATTTAATTTAGTGTGAAAATTACTATTTACGCAAAAAAATGCCAAGTAGTTTTTTTACTACTCGGCAGTCTTTTATAATAATTTGCTATTTATGTATTTTTATCTATTTTTTTGATATTATTTTTCTTCATCATATAATTTCCCTTTGGCTGGAGTAAGTTTAGCTAATTTAGGGTGACACACTCATCACCCCATGTTCTAACTTTCCTCTCGAAGGATACTTATTTAATGTTGTTTCAACATCTAATTCTGGATCATCATTAATTATAACTCTAACTATTAGCCCTCCCATCAGATTCTTATGAGTATAACTCTCATCTATTTTTGTAACTTTTTATTTTTCCCTTCCGACGTAAATGCTTTTTTTCGTCCATTATTTTCAGCATATTTTTCTATTGCCGCTTTTTCCTTCTTCTCCATGCGCTATACTTTTTATTCTATATTTATCCATTTGTATTTTTTTCCGATTATCATCGTCGCTATTATTGCTATTGTAGTTAATATACCTATCAGTACTTTCTTCATTCTGCTACACCTTTCTTTTCTTACTACTTTTTTATCATCCCCTCTTAGTTCTTGACTTAATTTTTGGTGAAACTGCTTTTTGAATTTATTTCATATTTTTTTCACTTGATAAATACTTTTTCCAAAGTTGTATTTATCATCATCTCTTTATCATCATTTACTACAATTAGAATATTTACTCCTCCCATTGGATTCCGCTCTGTATAGCTGTCATCTATTTTTGTAACTTTTTATTTTTACCTTCCGGTGTTAAGGCTTTTTCATCCATTATTTTTCAGCATATTTTTCTATTGCTGCTTTTTCCTTCTTCTCCATACGTTATACTTTTTTTATTCTGTATTTATCGATTTGTATTTTTTTCCAATTATTAACAGAGCAATTATCACAATTACAGTTAATATTCTTATTACTATTTTTTTCTCATTATTTTTGTTCCTTCTGTTCTATATACTATATTCTAAATACATAATTTAACTATTTATCTCCGCGCTCTTCTACTACCTTTTTCAGAAAAAAATCCGTTTTTTTCATTATCGTCTTTTATAATTATTGTATGAAAATATGTTTTTGTCTTTTTCGCTATATTCCCCTCTTATATCAAAGCTCACTTTTTTTCTTTATTTAATCCTAAATAATTATCTATTTCCTTGTTTGTAAATAAGTATTTTTATATTATATCTACCTGTTTCGAAACTAAAACCCTTTTTTTCTTTTTACTTCTAATTTCTTCAATATATCTTTATTCAGTTTCAACTTTTTGAAATAAGAAATAGTTTTTGAGGCAATAACTCATTTATTAACTCTGGTTTTTTTCCAAAAACTAGACCTTTATCTTTTATATATTCTACTTTACTTTCTTTTTACTATTGTTTCCTTATAAGGACTTGACTCTATTTGTACTTTTTATTATCCCTTCGATTTTTGTATCTTTATTTCCTTTTTATTTCCATCTCTAGTCTATAAGCAACTCCATTTTTCTTTTAAATAGTCTTATTTGTTCTATCCTAAATCCATTCGAAATTTCTCAAATAAATCTTCTGGATTTTTCTGTTGGATAAACTTTTTTTCTATATCCGATACTTGTTTTTTCTATCCATGATTTACTCCCCATGCCCATTATTCCACAACCTGCTAGAATACTGATTATTAAAATACTCATTATTAAAGTTATTATCTTTTTCATTATTTCGACTATTTCCCTTTTTTTATTTTTTTATCTATTATATCATATTTCGAGTATATTCTTTGACTTATTTAATTTAGTATGAAAATTACTATTTACACAAAAAAATGCCAAGTAGTTTTTAACTACTCGGCATTCTTTCATACTATTTTTTTATTTCTCAAATTCTATATAAATATAATATATTATCTCAAAAAAATTCGTCTTTTTTTCTATTGTTAGTCTTCCCATATTACTCCTTGAATATGAACTTCCACTATACCTCTTCCAATCTGTTAAAACTGTATCTAACAGTTCATCTGATTTCTTCTGTAAGTATTCTTTTTGAGATATTGTGTTTTTCTAAGAGTTCTCTTCTTTGTTTTTGGCTTATCTTCAGTTAATGGAACATTTTTCCCCACGGAAAGTTACATTGTTTATCAATTTATGGGTATTCATATCATATAGATAGTTTATATCTAAATATATTCCTTCAGCAATTAATGTTGAACTAATCACAAATATTTTTCTTTTTTTATTATTAAAATTTATTAAAGAAAACTCTATATTACTTCCGTTAACTTGTTCTTTATAATATAGTTTTTGCAATCTCTATTCCTAGGTCATCTCTACGCACATATTTTATCTGCGGCATATTATCTACTGCTCCAAGTGGTAATAAGTTATAATATGAATTATACATCTCTTCAAATGCATTTCTATTATTTATTTTATGATATCCATATATACTACCTATTAATACTACCATTGTTATTATAAATATTTTTCCATCTCTTACTTAGTTTTTTTCATTGAGAACACCCTACTCCATATCCGGTCGCTCTTCTACTACCTTTTCTGCAAAATCAATCTCAGTATTTTTCCCCTATAATTATTGAATGGAAATATCGTCTATTTTTCACTATATCGCCCTATAATATCAAAACTTACTTTTTTTGTTTATTTAATCCTAAATAATTATCTATCTCTTTATTTGTAAATAGATATTTTTATATTATAACTACCTGTTTCAAAACTAAAACTTTTTTTCTTCTACTTCTAATTTCTTCAATATATCTTTATTTAGCTTCAGTTTTTTGGAATAAGAAGTATTTTTTTAAACAATAAACTATCTTCTAACTCTGGTTTTTTTCTAAAACTAAACCTTCGCCTTTTTACATATTCCACTTTACTTTCTTTTACTATTGTCTCCTTAAAGGGTTTTGTATTCTGTAAAACTTTCCCTCGCTATACCTTCTATTTTTTTGGTTTTAGGATTCCCTCTCATTACTATCTCTACACTATAATTTTTTTCCATCTTTTCTCAAATATCTTTCGTTGTTCTATTCTAAAAACCAATTGGAAATTTTTCAAATAAATCTTCTGGATTTTTCTGTTGGATAGACTTTTTCTATATCCGATACTTGTTTTTTTCTATCCATGATTTACTTCCCATTCCCATTATTCCACAACCTACTAGAATACTGATTATTAAAATACTCATTATTAAAGTTATTATTTTTTTCATTATGTTGACTATTTTTCCTTTTTATTTTTTTATCTATTATACCATACTTTTATCTTAATCATTTATTTAATCATAAAAAAATAAGATACTACCTCCTTTTGATAGTACCTTTTGTTTTTTTAACATTATTATATTAAATATTTTTTTCAGTTATTTTTTCCCTATTTTACTATACTCTGTTTAAAAATACGCTCAATTTTTTCAAAACAAACTCATCGAAAAAAAGTGCTCTTGAAGCACTTCATGTTCAAATTTTTCGGTAATGAATAATCTCTTTATTCGGTAATAATTCCAATAATTTATCTTGACATTTTTCGGTGTTCTTACGTTAAGATGTGAGTAACCATAATAAACTTGTGCTTCTACTTCTTTTTGCATAATTAAGAATGTCTATTTCACTTAAACAATCTAACATATAGTCTTCTTTTTTTCTGGATAATTGCGATTATAATCACGAATAGCTTCGTAAATTCCCACGTCAGCATTTTTCTTTTAAAAAAATAGTTTCAAAAATCTATATTTTTGAGCGTTTGAGATAAATAATCTTTCTATGTCTTTTGTTACTGCAGCCGCAACTAAGCCTACACTAGCTCCTTGTCCTATTCCTAAAACATTAATCTCTAATTCAGGAAATTCTTTTTAACACCGCTACTAAATCTATTGCATCTTGATAAACAAAATTATAATATAATTCATCATTTTGATTGTTTAAAAATGGGAAATAAATCGAAGCTGGTTGTCTGTTTTTCACTTTGCCCTACTTGTCCTCGAACATGTAGTGAAACTACTGCATAATCAAGTATTGCGTACCTCCCCAGGTTAAGATAATCTTTTGGGAAAGCTTTTGTAATCTGGTATTTCTATAAACAAACCTCGTGCTTGCCCTTTAGGAACCATTACTTCTGCGTAAATTTTTTTGAATTATCCACCGCCGTATAGGTTAATTCATAATAATCCGACCTTGGATGATTATCGGCAATTTTTGTTCAAATTATATTCAAATTGTCTATTTTCTAATTTCACTAGTTCTTATCCTCCTCTTAGATTTTCTACAATCTAGCATAAAGACTTGTTCCCTTTGCTAGTCTTCCAATAAAAATCTTGCCGTTTTTGTATTAAAATCCGGTATGTTTTTCGTGACCGTATTTTTTTATACAAAACCAACTCTTTTTCACAATTCAAATTGTTATACACCGCAAACTGTGTTTCTATCGGACAAAATAACATCGATATTGCTAGCTCAAATAGTACTTTCGACTTTACTCTCGGCGCAAAGTTTTTTTCGCATCTATATACGCTAATCTATTGAATAGTTTCTCATCATTTTCCCCTGTTGAACTGAACCAGCGTGTATAATAACGGATACTCTCATAGGCGACTAAATCTAAATCAAGATCATAAACTTTTTTCATATCAGATAAAAACGGATAAAGAATTATACATTTTTTTATATCGTTCAAACCTGCGCACATTGTCGCAAAGCCCCCACCTTGTGAGCCGCCAGCACAATTTATATTATTAGCATCTATCCCCTCAATATCTTTCGCAATACGAATAAGCAAGCACATATCAAGAATGTTTTTTTAACATAAATCATATTATCCAACTCATCATCAATACCAGCAACGATATGCCCTGCGACAGTGGTTCCAAGAATACCACCTATATCTTGACTTTTTTCCACCTTGACCTCGAAAGTCCATCGCAAAAAAACCGCATAACCCTAAAGAAGCATACGCTGTTTTTTTCAAACCAATTTCGATTACATCCTGGATAACCGTGGAAATAAAAATAAGGCTGGAACTTCACCATTACTCACAGGTTTTATAAATTTTTGCATAAATACGCGCTCCATCAAAACTTGTAAAATACAAATCGTAGTATTTTACATTATCGAAGTTTGAAAACTCGACCTCTGTTAGCTCATAATCCAATGGTACACTATTTATAAATTCTAGCTTTTTATCCCAATAACTGTCAAAATCAAAGGTCTATCCCAACTTCCTAAATATTCAGTAATATCCATAAAAACTCCTTTCTATTTCGTTCTGCAATTAAATTATAACTGCTTCTTACAAATATCACAATAATTATTTTTCTAATTTATAAAAACAGCCCTAAATATTTTTAGGGCTGCCTTTTTATTGTGTAAGTTTGTTATTTAATCAAATTAATTTATTATTTTTGCTTCTTTTTACGTATTCATGATCTTTAGTGTGAATAGTAAGTCCAGTAATATTTTTAGTAGATTTAAAGAAGAAACTACAGATATAACCGAATACCAATGCACTTAAGAATGAGAATCCAGAGAAGATAAATGGACTTTGTTTAGCATAAGTTGTAAAGTCTTGGATGTACCAACATACAAGTCCTGCTACTAATAATCCTAATAATGCTCCCGCTCCATTTGCACGTTTAGTAAAGATACCAAGTGCGAATGTACCAGCTAAAGGCACCCCTAAAAGTCCGATATATTTAAGGAATAAATCCCAAGTTTCTTTTTGGTTAGAGTTTACGAAGTATAATGCTGCGATTGTTCCTAATACACCAGCTACGATGATAATAATACGAGCTAATAGAACGTCTTGTTTAGCATCTTTACTTAATCCAAAGAAACGTTGTTTTATGTCAACTGTAATACAAGCTGAAATTGAGTTTAAACTTGATGCGATAGTTGATTGAGCGGCCGCTAAAATAGCTGCAATAACTAATCCAGCAACCCCTGCAGGTAACGCAGTTAAGATGAAGTAAGGCACTAAAGCTGTTGTATTAGCTGCTTTACCTACTACTTCAGCGTTCATAAAGTCTGGTAATTTTGTTATAGCATGGCTACCTTTGTAGAAGCTGTATAAAACTGTTCCCATTCCGTAGAAGATTGGAATTGAGATGAATGCTAATAATCCATTTGTCCAAAGTGATTTATTAGTTTCTTCAACTGACTCTGTAGTACTATAACGTTGAACTACGTCTTGAGAAGCTGTATATTGTTGTAAACTGTTAAACACTGATCCAATGAAGATAATTGGAATAGTAGCTGCAGTTAATGACCAGCTAAATTTCTCAGCAGTTACAATTTTACCATTTGCTAGAGCATCTTGAGTAATGTGTCCAAATCCACCTACGTGGTATGCCCCTAAGATAATTACTAAAACAGCTCCTCCAAGTAAGATAATACCTTGGATAACGTCTGTCCAAATAACTCCTTCTACCCCTCCTAAGAATGAGTAAACCACACAAAGTAATCCGATAACCGCACATACTAAGAATGGGTTAAGTGTTGATACCGATGTAATAGCAACTGTTGGTAAATAAATAACGATAGCTACACGTCCAATATGGAATAGTGAGAATAACACACTTCCTACTACACGTACACTAGGATTAAAACGTTCTTCTAAATATTCATACGCTGTCGTTACATTTAATTTTCTAAAGAATGGAACATAGTAGTGAATTAATATCGGAATAATTGCGATAATTGAAAAGTTCCCTGCTGCATATGTCCAGTCACCGTTAAATGCTTTTTTTCCGGTGTTGCCATAAATGTGATTGCCGATAATGTTGTTGCATAAATTGAGAATCCTACTGCCCAAGATGGAATATTTCCTCCGGCTTTAAAGAATTCGTCCGTGCTTTCACCCGGCTTTTTTAGTGAAATACATACCTACTCCTAGCATAGCTAGTAAATATAGTGCTAAAACTATACTGTTTAACGTACCAAATCCTACTTTATCCATGGTACCTTCCTCCTATTTTTTAAAACATATTTACTTCTAGGCACTTCGCCTTATATTTTCCCCTTAACCTATTTACTCCTACATTAATAATTAAAGATTGTAATCTTTAACTAATTTTTCTACCTCTGCTACTTTTTGCTGGGTCGAATACTTTCATAGGTTGTTTACAATAACCAGCATCGATACCTTTTACTTTTAAGATTTCTTTTTAGAGTTTGGTATAATCCTAGTTCTAAAACTTTTTCAATTACATCGTTAGCTTGATGTTGAAGTTCATAAGCTTCTGCAACTTTACCTTCTTTAGCAAGTTCGAAGATTTTTTTACTTGTTTGTCCATTTACGTTATAAGTAGAACCGATAGCTCCATCTACTCCTGTAATAGCCGCTTGAACTAACATTTCATCAAATCCTGACCAAATTAGTTTATCAGGGAATCTTCTTCTAAATCTTTCAAGTTGATAGAAGTCAGCCGCTGTGTATTTAACACCGATAACTTTTTTTCATCTTCAAATAATTCAGCAAATTGATCTAAACTAATTTTAACCCCTGTTAAGAAAGGTATGTAGTAAAGAATCATGCTGTTGTCTGTTGCATCAATAATTGTTTTTGTAGTAATGTTTGATTTCGTTAAATGATAATGGATAGTAGAATGGAGTAACTGCTGATAATGAGTCATAACCTAATTCTGTTGCATATTTAGCTAAGTTCTACCGCTTCGTTTAAGTCTAATGATCCAACTTGAGCGATAAGATTTACTCTATCCCCTACTACTTCTTTTTACAAATTTAAAAATTTGTTTCTTTTTGAGCAGTGTTTAATAAGAAGTTTTCCCCACTACTTCCATTAACATATAATCCATCAACCTTACTAACGTTGATATTGTGCTCGATTACTTGACGTAATCCCTCTTCTTTTACCTCACCATTTTTCGTCAAATGGGATAAGCAATGCTGAATACAGCCCTTTTAAATCTTTCATTATAAAAACCTCCGTTATTTGCTTTTTAGCTTTTTATTTAACACATTAAATTTTAATACAATTATATTGTAAAAACGTTTACTTTTTGTTTGTCAAGGCAAAAATTCTAATTTTTTTATTTTTAAAACCCTTTTTGCTCCTTATATTGATAAAGTAGTATCCACTATTACTTCACTTCCATAAATCGCCTTTTAGGTATTTATCTCTCACCGCAATATAGAAGCTAATTATTTAACACATTAAAACACGTTAACTCTTTAACTCTTTAAATACTTTTTTTAGCTATCAACTCCCCTCTGACATTAATTAGGCATAATAAAAAGCAATGACAAACATCTCTTTGCCATCACTTTTTCTCTATTCTATGATTAAGGGTAATTATCTATCGTAACTTCCTATAAGCAGCATATCTCCATCTAACAGACAATCGCTACATTGAGTTGTCAAAATAAAACTATCTCCTTTTTTAATATCATAAACAATATCTTCTACCTTAATACGTCCTTGACCTTCTAGCACTGTGAATAAATTCCCTGTATCGTTTTTTGTTAACTCTGCCTCTCCTGATACTTCAATTTTATAAACACCAAAATATCTTTCTTCTGCAAGTTGCGTTACTTTTATATTTCCAACTTCATAAACTTCTTGATCTAGCTCAACTTTTTCGAAAGGAACTGTCGTTACATCTTTTGTTTTTTTCTATATGTAGTTCACGTTTGTTACCATCTTTATCTGTACGGTCATAATCATAAACTCTATACGTTGTATCAGAATTTTTGTTGCACTTCATAAATTAAGTTCCCTGCACCTATTGCATGTAAAGTTCCGCTGGAATATAGAAGAAATCACCTTTTTTTACCTTTTTCTCTAATAAATAAATCATCCCATTTTTCTTCATCAATACCACGATTGAACTCTTCTTTTTGTTTTTTTGCTGTATGACCATAGATTAATTCTGCATTTTTCTTTCGCATCAAGAACATACCAACATTCTGTTTTTCCCTAATTCACCATTTTTCATTTTACACGTGCATAGTCATCTTCTGGGTGAACTTGCACAGATAGGTAATCACTTGCATCTAAAATTTTTACCAACAATGGAAACTTATCGTATTTTTTTCTTAGTAAAAAGCTCCGGTCTTTTTCTCGTAGGCTTCTTTTTAATGTTAAACCTTTTTAACTCACCATTTTTTTATTAAAGAGCTACCATTTTCATGAGCAGCAATTACCCATGCCTCACCTATATTTCCTTCAGGAATATCGTAGTTGAATTTCTCCAGGTTTCTTCCTCCCCATATTCTTTCAGCAAATACAGGTTCTAAAAAAATATTATTGTATCCATAACTATCTCCTCATCACAAATATTCTCTATATTTCATCACATTAATATAATACCATAAAAAAACTATACTAGCTATTCTGTTTCTACCCTTATTTACTAAAACACACGACTTCTAATATTTTAACAATTTATTTAGGCTTCTATATCCGTGATTTTTTCTTTCCTTAATCAAAAACTAAAGAAACTATTTCTATTTTTTTATTTTTTTATGTTAATATATCAATGAAAAACATTTTAAAAATAAATATAATAAAGAGCCTCCGACTATAAGTCCTTATTTATAAACAATTTATTTAGGCTCTGAAATTAAGAAAGTAGGTATTATATGTATTTAGGAATAGATATTGGTGGAACAAGTATTAAATTTGCTGTTTTTTGATGATAATTACAAAAATTATCCATTACGAAAACTTGTAAAACACCTGATAATGTAACAGTAAAAATCACTGACGAAATGTTTAGAATCGCTAGCAAGATTCGTGAAAGCTATAACTTCAACGCAGCTGGAATCTCAGCCGCTGGGGTAATCGATAATATACACATGGAAGTTATTCGCGCAGCTCCAACTATTAAAAAAACTACGTGGGCACAAACTTCAAAAAGATTTTTGGAGACCGTCTAGGTATAGATGTTTATGTTGATAATGATGTAAACTGTGCACTTCTTGGTGAACAATGGCTAGGGTGGAGCAAAAGGTCTTGATGAAGTATTCTGTATGGCGTTAGGAACAGGTATCGGTGGTGCTTACTACTTAAACAGCTTACCATTCGGTTCTAACTTTGGTGTTGGAGAAATCGGAGCATCTGTCTACGATGTTGAAACTGATACAACATATGAACAACGCGCCTCTACAATCGCGCTTGACCGTAAAATTAAAGCAGAAATGTATGACGGTCTTAGCGTTATCGAATTTTTCGATCTTTGTAAACGCGAAGATACTAACGCCCTAAAAATTCTTGACGAATGGTTATACGAAGTAGCTCGCGGTATCGTTAATCTTCTATGTATTTTTAGATCCGAAATATATCGTTATCGGTGGAGCAGTTTCTGCTCAAGGAGATTATCTTCTTAACAAACTTGAAGCAAAAGTAAGAGAACTACATCCGATAAAAATTAACAAAACTAAATTCTTAGCTGCTGCACTTGGAAACGACGCAGCCCTATATGGAGCTATAAGCCCATTCGTAAAAATAAATTAATTGAAGAAGAAACTTAAATCTTAGATTTAGGTTTCTTTTTTTATACCTATAACTTTTCTCTTTTTCTCATTTCGAATAATCTTTTGTTAAATACACCAACATTTCTTTATATCTCCCAAAAATTTTTATTAAAAATTTCTATTTTATCTTTACAAAATTCCCTTTAAATGATATTATAAAATTGAATTAACACATTAAATTTTTAGGGATTTTTATTTATATTATTAACTAGGAGGTTTACTTTTTGAAAAAAATACGAAAAAGATTATTAATGATATTATTTTGAAAATACAAACTGGTATGTTTAAAGAGGGAGAACAACTCTATACAGAAAAAGAAATCAAAGAAATTTACAATGTAAGTAGTACTACTGCTGTGCGAGTTCTGAATGAGTTGGAAACTGCAGGATATTTTTTTAGAATCCAAGGTAAAGGAAGTTTTGTTAATAAAACATTAGTTAATAAAAAAGTCTACGTGACAGAAAACAACAACTTCCACAAACACTTTAAAGAATCTGTTTCTGAACATTCTGACGTTATAGAAGCGGAAATTATTCAAGACAAAGAGCTTTGTGCGAAATTAAAAATTAAAAAAATCAAAAATTACTGAAAGTTGTCCGTATCAAATATATTGGAAATGTTAGTTGGGCTCATCAAACTAACTATATTCCACTTAAATATTTACCAGACATCAATATAGCTGATATAGACGGATTCAAAGAATTGGCAACAATGATTAGAAAAATATCGTATCGATATTCACCAAGAAAAAAATCTAAAAAAATACATGAAAGTTGTAGTTGATCCACCAAAAGAAGTTGCTGACTTCATCGCAAAAGAAGGTGAGCCTTGTTTTCGAGTTCGACAGATATACTTATTTTTTTCTGACGGAAATATCTTTGAATATGTGAAAATTTATATAAACTATAAATACTACAGCTTAACAATTAAAGATTAAAAGGATACTTGAATTTAGGGATGTCCCTATAACTAAAAATGTTTAACCCTATAAATATATGTTTTTAGGTAAATTAGCAACAAAAAGAGAACTATACTTCAAATAGGTATGGTTCTCTTTTTCTATAATTTTATTAGATATTTTTCTTTTAACAATTAACGCTATCGTTAAACTTTTTGGATTGTAATTAACTCCAAACTATCCCAAAAACTCATCTTTTTTTCTATTGTTAATCTTCCCATATTACTCCTTGAATATGAACTGCCACTATACTTCTGCCAATCTGTTAAAACTGTATCTAACAGTTCGTCTGATTTTTCTGTAAGTATTCTTTTTGAGATATTGTGTTTTTGTAAGAGTTCTCTTCTCTGTTTTGGCTTGTCTTCAGTTAATGGAACATTTTTCCCCACTGAAAGTCACAGTATTCCTCAATTTATGGGTATCCATATCATATAGGTAGTTTATATCTAAATATACACCTTCAGCAATTAACGTTGAACTAATCACAAATATTGCCCTTTCATCATCAAAGTTTATTAAAGAAAACTCTATATTACTTCCATTAACTTGTTCTTTTATAATATAGGTTTGCAATCTCTATTCCTAGGTCATCTCTACGCACATATTTTTATCTGCGGCATATTATCAACTGCTCCAAGTGGTAATAAGTTATAATATGAGTTATACATCTCTTCAAATGCATTTCTATTATTTATTTTTGTAATATCCATATATACTACCTATTAATACTACCGTTGTTATTATAAATATTTTTCCAGCTCTTACTTAGTTTTTTTCATTATAACACCCTACTTTTCACTGTAATAATTCTGGATATTATTTTTGATTGTTTTTTTGTATGAATATAAGGTTAACATTATGTTTCTCCAGCTTTTATAAACATCATCAAGTAGTTTGTTTATTTTTTTCTAATATCATTTTTTTATAATATTCTTTTTCATCATCATTCAATGTTCTATACTCTTCACCTTCTGACAATAGGCTTCCTTTTTAGATTCATATCTTTATCAAACTTTTATATACTCATTATAAGTTTCGCTATATATATCCAAGCTACCTTCTGCAGGGGACAATATAATAAACTGATTCTCTCCTGATGTTTTTAACTTTTGGTACTCTATCCATTATCTTTAAATCATAATCATCTACTTGATAGCCTGCCTTTTCTTATTTGTTCAGCGTATCTCGTTGTATTCATCAACCTGTCTAATTGTTCAAATTCATTACCTTTGTTGTTTTCTCTTGTTAAGACTTTTTGGGGGCATAAATACATAGTATAACCCCATTATTGATGCTATTATCAATAATGATAGTAGTATTTTTATATGCTCTATGTAACATTCTTAAACTTACCTCTCTAAATAATCAAAAAGTTTACTTGATGTTTTTTTCTTTTTATCTATTATATCATATTTTTATTATATTCTTTGATTTATTTTAGTTTAGTATGAAAATTCTTGTTTACACAAAAAAATGCCAAGTAGTTCTTTACTACCCAGCATTCTTTTTATGATAATTTCCTATCCCACTATTTCTTTTGTTTATCCTTTATTTCTCCTTACTGTGTTCCCTCAATATTTTTTTGACAGTTTAGGGAAGTAAATATTATTCCATTTTTCATATGACCTACTTGATGAATATTTGTTTATCACAGTCTTAATTACCTGTTCCTCATCATTATTTACTATAATCCTTATATTTATTCCACCCATTGGATTCTTTTTCATTATAATCATAGTCTATTCTGTAACTTTTTTATAACTCCTCTTTCTGTTAAATTAGTGTCATCAAATTTTTATCATTTTTCTCAACGACTACTTTTTACTTCTTCACTATGTACGATGTTTTTTTCACTCTATAGTCATCAATTTTTATCTTTCCAACTATTAATATCCCAATTATTACTATTGTAGTTAGTATGCCTAATAGTATTTTTCTTCATTCCTTTATCCTTTCTTTGTTAGTAATATAAATTTCCAAACTCCTATACTTAATTTATATTATTATACTATAATTTTTCATAGTTTAAAACAAAATATATTAAAAATCGTAACCTTAAAACTAAGATTATGACTATATACTATCTCAAAACTCATCTTTCTCTATTGTTAATCTTCCCATATTACTCCTTGAATATGAACTTCCACTATACCTTTGCCAATCTGTTAAAACTGTATCTAATAGTTCATCTGATTTCTTCTGTAGGTATTCTTTTGAGATATTATACTTTTTCTAAGAGTTCTCTTGTTTGTTTTTCTCATCATCTACATGTGGGGCATTTTTCCCACTGAAAGTCACAGTATTTCGCAATTCATGATTATCCATGTCATATAGAAAGTCTATATCTAAATATACTTCTTCAGCAATTAATGTCGAGCTAATTAAGAATATTTTTCTGTTTATTATTAAAATTTATTAAAGAAAAATTCTATATTACTTCCATTAACTTGTTCTTTATAATATAGTTTTACAATATCTGCTCCTCTATTGTCTCTGGGTATAGGTTTTATCTGCGGCATATTATCTACTGTTCTAAGTGGTAATAAGTTATAATATGAATTATACATCTCTTCAAATGCATTTCTATTATTTATTTTTATAATATCCATATATACTACCTATTAATACTACTGTTGTTATTATAAATATTTTCCAGCTCTTACTTAATTTTTTTCATTGAAACACCTACTTTTCACTGTAATAATCTTGAATATCATTTTGATTATTCTTGTATTAACATTATTTTTCCCCCAGCTTTATAAACATCATCCAATAGTTTGTTTATTTCTTGTTTTATCTCTTTTTCATACTTATTCTTTTCTTCTTCCGTTAACTTTCTACTAGGTTTATCTTTCCCCTGATTTACTACACTTCCCGTAATAGTCATATCTTTATTAAAAATTATTAAATCGTGATTTCCATCGGTAAAGATATGTATAGTTTTATCTGTAGGGGACTCTATACTTAATTTATTTTTCCCTAACGTTTTTAATTCTGGAATTCTATCCGTCATCTTTTAAATCATAATCATCTACTTGATATCCTGCTTTCCTTATTTGTTCAGCGTATTTTGTTGTATTCATCAACCTGTCTAATTGTTCAAATTCATTACCTTTGTTGTTTTCTCTAGTTAAGACTTTAGGGGCTGCTAATACATCATACAAAAACGACTATTACTGGAGCTGCCATAAATAGTAATAATATTACTTTGAAAACTCTACTCACTATTCTTAAACCTTGACCTTCCTTAATTATTAAAAGCTATTTAGAAATTAATTTTTCTTCAATCTATTGATTATATTATCACTTGTTAGCTCACCTGATATCTCCCTGTAATTTTTATCAGTCACCATGTTATTTTCTATCCTTCACATAAATTATTTCTATATTATTTTTATTAATAATCCTTTTCCCTTGTTTTTCTGATTGATATTTCCTCAGCATAAAAACCTGAAAAACCTTAGGTTCTCAGCTAATCTATCTTCTGAAAGAAGTAAACTATATGATGAATTTAGTTCAACTGATATCTCCCATATTTGTGTAGATGCATTTTTCAAACTCCAAAAATTCTATCTTTTTATCTCATTTCCTCTACCAACTCTACATTATCCAAAATGTATTGCGCTACCCTATCTTGTTCGTATGTACTTACTTCTTCTTTCTTTTTGACATCCAGACAATATTGTAATTATTAAAATACTTAGCATAACTAATATATTCTTTTTCACAGCCCTATTTCCTACTTTCCCTTTTAATATATATTATACCCCATTAGATTATTTTATTATAAGCTCTATCTGTCATCCTACTTTTCCTTTAAATATATTATTTCAATCTTTCTTTTTTTCTTTTTAATTTCACTAAATTTTACTTCCCTGTATAAAATCCAAAAACGCAGTTCATCTCCTATTTTATTTTCCTTAAGAATCATTACCACTTTATCGTTTATCTCCACATCTATTCTCCAAGTTTGTGCTGCTGTATTTGGTTTTTCAAAACTCAAAAATTTTATCTTTTTATCTCTTGTCCATCTACCAATTCTACATTATCCAAAATGTATTGTACCACCCTGTCTTGTTCGTATGTACTTACTTCTTCTTTCTTTTGACATCCAACTAATATTATAATTATTAAAACACTTAGTATAACTAATATATTCTTTTTCACGATTTTTCTTCCTTTCTATGTTTCGTTTTTCCTTATTTTTTTCTATTAAGGCATCATTTACCCCTCTATTTACCCTTTAAACGCCATTTGATATATCTATGTAATTCTTATCAGTCACCATGTTATTTTCTATCCTTCACATAAATTATTTCTATATTATTTTTATTAATAATCCTTTTCCCTTGTTTTTCTGATTGATATTTCCTCAGCATAAAAACCTGAAAAACGTAATTCGCCTCCTATATGATTTTCTGTTAACGATACATTATACTTTGAATTTAATTCCACCGACACATACCAAGTCTGAGTTGAAGTATTTTTCATATTCCACAAATTTCATCTTTTTATCTCGCTTCCATCTACCAGCTCTACATTATCCAAAATATATTGTGCTACCCGATCTTGTTCGTATGTACTTACTTCTTCTTTCTTTTGGCAAACCAACTAACATTATAATTATTAACGCACTCAGTATAATTAATATATTCTTTTTCACGACTTTCTTCCTTTCTATTCCCCACTTTCCCTTTTTAATATATATATATATATTACCTAATTAGATTATTTTACTATAATCTCTATCTGTCATCTACTTTTTCCTTTAAATACATTATTTCTATACTTCCTTTTTTTATATACCTTATTTCTCTTAGTTATATTTATTTTTCTCATTACTTGATGATATCCATATCTCACTATATTTTTCTTTAATTAATACCAATACTTTTTCATTAATTTCAACACCTATACTCCAAATTTGAGTTGAAACATTTTTCATATTGCATAAATTTTTATTTTATTTATCTCGCTTCCATCTACCAGTCCTACATTATCCAATATATATTGTGCTACCCTATCTTGTTCGTATGTACTTACTTCTTCTTTCTTTTGACATCCTGATAATATTGTAATTATTAAAATACTTAGTATGACTAATATATTCTTTTTTTCATGACTTTCTTCCTTTCTATTTTCCATCCACCTTATTATAGCATACTTTTTTATTTTTTTCTTTTTGCATAAAAATAGAGCTTTTATTTATTCAAAAATATTTTATCACCTGAAAAATTACCTCATCTAAAATCTTCCCTTTTTAATAGCATATCCAAACAAAAAGACTTTACTCTTAACTGATAAGAATAAAGTCTAAATTTTATCTATTTTTCCCAACGCGTCCTTCAACGTAGCTTGATTTTTATAATTTTGTTTTATCGGTTTTACTCGGCATAACTATTACTAATAAAAAAATATAATAATATTGAGCTTCAAAAGAAAAAGATGCTCGCAATTAAGAATAACGCTCTTAACAAACTTACACTTATTCCAAATCTCTCACCAAGCCCATTGCATACACCAGCAATCATCGCACCATTATAAACTTTTATATATTTGTTTTTCTAAAAATTCAAGGAAATTATTCCATATTCTATTTAATGACTCTATCATAGCAAACTCCTCCTCGCCATAACTTTTACACTTATAATTTTTTTCATTTATCTACTTTAGTGAGCTTATTATATATCCGAAACTTAAAATAAAGTTTATAAATTCAATAACTTTCTATACTTACTTTAAAATGTTAGTTCTCTTCGTTAAAATTATACACCTAAAATAAATGCTAATCAATATTTTTAACGCGTTTTTCTTGAATATCACCGTATTTTTTTGAACTTTTTCGTAACAATGAACATTTATATATCTTTTTACTTTTTCTATATAGTATAATAAATTAGATATTAATTGATAGCTGAATATCAAATAAAGGGCATAGATCCCTATACAGAAATAAGTTTATTCTATGTAATTAAAATTTTAAATACTGGTATTTATAATTTTTAAACTATATTTTGCAATATAAGTCAGCTAAGCTTTTACTATATTTGTTTTAAACTTTTTCGTTGTTTTTATAGATCTAAATATATTTAAAAGGAGATATTATGAAGATTGACGGTAGAGCCATGGCGCTCTTTAATATTAAAAAGAAGTTTACCTTGTTGCTTTGTGTAAACTCGTTGCTTTTTGGTGTTCTTTATTTTTCATCTACAATTTTGTAGATTTACTTTTTCTATTTATTAGATAACCATTCTAAATCTGGTTTTTATCTTAACTTTTGCTTTTAGAACAACATTAAGTTTGGTTATTTTACTACTTAGCTACTACTGGAGATAACTTCTTTAGTCACAAGATTTCTAAACAAGTTAGAAATACTTTGCGTGAAGAGATTTACAACAAAGTTGAAAAGTTATCACTTAATTATACGGAGGCTGTTAATACAGGTAGCCTTCTTGTTATGAACTCTTCTTCAATAGTTAATATTGAGTTTTTATTTTAACAAGTTCGTTCCTCAGATGTTTGCGACGTTGTTTATCGTCTTAAGTTCGTTTGTTGTTTATGGTAAAATTCATATTCTGTTATTTATCGCGATGTTGGTTCTTTATCCATTAATACCTATATCTATTATGGTTATTATTAAAAATCAAAAAGCCAACAAACAAAACTTTAGTGATTTCCTTAGTTTATCAGAAGTTTTCTATGATAGATTATCTGGTTTCACTACTGCAAAAATTTATGGAAAAGAAGATAACGTAGCTGGCGATGTTGATAATCGTAGTGCGCGTTATAGAAAATCAACAATGGCTCTGTTACGCCACCAACTTAATTCGATTAATGTAATGGATGCGATAACTTACGTTTCGATTTTTCGTTTTATCTATTATTGCGATTTTTATCGTGAAAGACCAAAAACTTATCGTCTTCGTTATTGTTGCTACTCTTGAATGTTTCAAACCGCTTCGTGCTTTAGGGTGGATTATTCCATATTTCTATGAAGGAAATGTTGAGTTAGATAATATCTACAAACTTCTTGATTATCCTGAACAAGAAAAAAAGACAATAATATCACTCTAACACCTGGAAAAAAACATTGTCTTAAGTAATGTAAGTTTTTCTTATAACGAAGAACCGACACTTAAAGATATTAACATGATTTTTCAAACCTAGCACAAAAACTGCTCTTGTTGGAGAAAGCGGCAGTGGAAAAATCTACTATTATAAAACTAATACTAGGAGTTAAATTCTAACTACGCAGGAAGTATTAAATACGACACTTTTTGATATAGATACTATTCCAGCGAATAAAATGTCTAAAATAGCTACTCTTATTACTAATGATAGCTATCTTGTTCAAAGGTTCAATCCGCTCTCATCTTTCTGTCAATAAACATATTACAGAAGAAGATATGTACAACGCTCTTGAAAAAGTTAATCTAAAAAGACTTTTGTAATTGAAAAATGGTGGTCTTGACTATCAACTTAGCTGCAGTGCTAGCAATCTTTCTGGTGGTCAAAAGCAACGTTTACTTGCTGCAAAAGCTATTTTAAAAAGACAGTTATATCTACATATTAGATGAGGCTGTTTCTAATATTGATGATTACAGTAAAAAAATTGTTCTTGATGCTTTTGATTCAATTAAGAATGGAAAGATTATCGTTGTTATTTCTCACGATTTAGAAACAATTACTAATTCTGATAATATTTATGTATTGAAAGATCAGCAAATAATCGAAGAAGGTACTCATGAACAACTTATAGACAAACCTTCTCTATACAAAAATTATTTAATGATCAACAACAATTAAAAGAGAAGTTTTTAGCTAAGGAGGTAGAGTAATGACATCACTAAAACAATTAAAACAACTTTTTAGCGATTGCGAAAGAGTTTAAGCGACCACTTTTACGTGCGACATTGTTCGGAAGTCTAGGACATCTTACTTTTAGTAGTATTTACCTACTTTATAGCATTGTTCTTTATAACAAAAAAATTACAACAGTAGCGGCTATTTTATTTATTTTAATATTTATTCTAGCGATACTAAAAGGTCTGTTTAGCTATACAGAACAACTACTAAATCACTATGTAGCTTTTTAAAGTTTTACACGCATTACGTATTAAAGTGTTAGATAAATTCAAGCGTATTTCTATCGACAGCTTTACAAAAATACATCTGGTGATTATATGACGATGATTACAACCGATATAGAATTATTAGAGGTGTTCTATGCTCATACTATTACACCGTTTCTAATCTATATCGCTCAAAGTTTAGTTGTTAGCACATTCCTACTATTCTTCAGCGTGAAACTTGGCTTTATTGCTTTGTTTGTTTATATAATTATCAGGGCTAGTTTACCCACTTGCTTTTTCGTAATAAAGGACAAGAAGTTGGTGAAGGTTATCGTCGTAAACTAACTGCGGTTAATAACAATTCTTCTGAACAAAGCCTATGGTATTTTTTTGAAGCTCTTCAATATGATAAAATCAGAGAAGAAAAAGCTAATATCCGCATGGAAACAGAAGAATTAACTCATAGTTCTTACATCAAGAATAAGTTCCTAATAGACTTAAATACTTTAAACGTTATTACTTACAATTTTGGAGTGCTTGGTTTTATTTACTTCGCTACAACGCTTGGTAATCCCTAATACAACTATCGCCCTTAGTGCAATGTTTATCGTATCATTTATCCCTATCTTGTATATGGGGAATCTTGCTTCTACTCTAAGTCAAACTATGGCTAGTGGAAAGAGATTTTTAGAACTTATGAACACACCAGAAGAACCAGAAAACACTGGACAAATCGTTGATTTTAAAGAGTTAAAAAGTAGACAATCTTACTTATAGTTATAATGATTCTAACGTTGTCGAAAATCTAAGTTTTTCTGCAAAACGTGGTGAAATCATCGGTATTAGCGGCCCAGAGTGGTTTGCGGTAAATCAACGGTTGCTAAACTTATTATGAAAGTTCATCTCGATGAGAATATGCACGGTAATATCACTATTGATAACATAAATCTATGCGATATCGACAACCGCTTCTTTAGAGAAAATAGTTCTATAATCTTACAAGACAGCTATCTATTCAACACTTCAATTAAGAATAATATCAGCTTCTTTGACAAAGATATTTACAAGAGCGCTTAGCTGATTCACTTAAACACACTAACCTTAAAAACTTCGTCGATAGCCTACGCCGTCGTGAAAATGAGATTGTTGGTGAACGTAGTTCTAATATCAGCTCTGGACAAAAACAACGTCTTTCAGTTGCTCGTTCATTCTATAACGAAAGTAAACTTTTAATACTAGATGAGGCAACAGCAAATATTGATATTTTTTAGTGAAATCGAAGTCTTAAAAAGCGTTAGAAGCAGAAAAAGAAGATAAGATTACTATTATTATCTCACACAACAAATCTACTTTATCAATTTGTGATAAGATAATTAAATTAGGATAAGACAAAAAGGTATAGTTTTTAACCTATACCTTTTTAGTTATATCTATATTGTCCAACAGTTATATATTTGGCGCTCTATCACATCTAAATCATGTTCTTCTGTTTCGCAGATAACTCCATCAAAGACGATGAATCTCTGAATAAAATATGTAATTAACGCTCCCGCAATAGGTCTCATTATTTCAGGTAATATCAATTCTTTTATTGATTTCTGGATTATTCTGTTTTAAATACTCGAAAAACTCATCCAATCTTCTTTCTTTAAAGACTTCTTCTGCACCTATAATTATCTTTTTGTTTTAACTGCTCATTAGTTAATACTTCCGAGAAAATAATCTTTATAATATCTTTATTTTTCTTTCATAAATCTAAAACGATCTCTCACTATATAATGAATAATTTCTTTTGACAGTTATAGTATTAATATTTTTTTACCCTACCTAAAAATTTGAAAAATAATCTTGGTAAAATCAGGGGCAATTATTGAAATAAGCAAATCTTCTTTTTGTCCGAAAGTATTTGAACACAGTTGCCTGGCTTACTCCTGCAGCTTTCGCTATTTCTAACGTTGAAGTGCCATTGTATCCTTTTTACCAAATAATATTACTGCTGCTTCTAATGTTTTTCTTACCAGGTGGCATATCTCCTTCAGCCATCAAATCCAAAGGACGACTTTAATATGTTTTTCTACCATTTTTCTTCTCCTCTCGACTTCTCCTAACTCTACTTCTTTACACTTTTCTATAACGTTTTAATCCTATTATATTTAACGTAATTAAAACTACAAAAAGATTGTTAAAGCGATAATATCTCCTTTTTATATCTAAAAAGATTTTTACCTTCCAAAACGATCTTTACTTAAACCATCTCCGCTATAAGTTACAGGTAAAACTTTACTTATGTACACCGCCACTTTTCCCATACTTTTCAACAGGGACAATACCCGTAAAGAACATCTGTGGTATAATTACCAACGGTATAAACTGCATAACTTGAAACTCTGACTTTCGCGGCTGTTGATAGAAGCATACCTAGAGCCAATGCTCCAAGAGCAAGCAGCATATTAACAATTATCACATAAACTAAACTTCCTGCAACTTCTATTTTTAGCAGGTATATAGCAGACAATGTAATGACAATAGTCTGAATTATTGCAAAGAAGTCCATAAGAAATAGTATAACCGAAAAATAATCTCACTTCTTTTTTTACCGGTGTCGCTAATAATCTATCTAATGTTCCACTAGTTCGTTCTTTTTAGCAAAGCTATACCAGAAATTAAAAAATACAAAGAAAAAAATGATATATAGCCGATTAATATCGGTGCAATCTTGATTGAAGAATGTCGTATCTTCACTTCCCGTAGTTATAACTTTCGGTTATTTCTGGTTTTTGTTTAGCAAGTGCTAGATTGGGATTAACTTTTTGTATAGTTTCTATAAATCCTTTTTATCTCTGCACCAGTTAGACTAGCTTTTAAGACTTGGCGAGCTTGAGTCGTTTTTACAGAATCAGTATTTGCATATGTTACTTCGTACTTGTTGTCTTTATAATATATTACCGTATCAAGCTGTCCATCTTTTTAATTTTTTTCTCCGCTTCTTCTTTTTGTAGTTATACCTTCTAAACTAACATTATCTACATTTTTCATAACCTCTTCTACTTTTTGTCGGTACATCTACCGCACCAATGCGGACATTTTTCTGTTGTATCGGCTGAAAAACTATATTTTAACAGCCACATTATAAGTATCGGAGCAATAAACATCAACGCAAAAGTTCTCTTGTCCCTAAGCAACTCTTTAAAAACTTTTTAGCAATAGCTATCGTTCTCATTTTATTTTACCTCCACTGTTAAAAATACATCTTCAATAGTATTTACATTATTCTTTTCTTTTTTAGGTTGTTAGGAGTATCAAAGGCAATTATTTTTCCCACCTAAAAGAAGCCCTACTCATTACAAAGCTCCGCTTCATCCATAACATGAGTAGTAATCAAAATACCCACACCATTGTCGCGTTGTTTATAAAGTTCTCTCCAAATTTTTCTTCGCAAAGCAGGATCTATACCTACGGTTGGCTCATCTAATACTAATAACTTTGGTTTTCCTAACAGTGCAATCGCTAGAGATAAGCGACGTTTCATCCCACCAGAATAATTTTCTACTTGTTTTTTCAAATCTGGTGTTAAATCCACCACCTCTGCAACATAACTTATTTCTTCTTTTAATTTTTCTCCTTTAAGGTTTTTCATCTGTCCAAAAACTCTAAATTTTCATAGCCGGTCAGCGCTTCATATAGTGCGTCACTTTGCGCCATATAACCTATATTCCCTAATATCTTTCGTTCTGGCATTATTTTATCTAAAACGAGCGCTTTTCCCGTATCTGCTTTTTCCATTCCTAACATAGTTTTTATTAGTGTAGATTTCCCCAGAACCACTCGGTCCTATTAAACCTATTATCTCAGATTTTTAGCTGAAAATCTATATTATCCAAAAACCTTTTGTTGACCAAAACTTTTTGCTTAGCTGAGTTATATCTATAAATCTATCCATATTAATCACCCTTTCCTTTATTTATATTTGAACTTTTTCGGTGAGCAAACACTCACCTTTGTTTTTAAAAATTTTTGACTTTAGTTTTTTAGTAGCTCTAAAATCAAATCATTTTAAATATCTTCTCAATAATAATTAAATTTGTTATCAAAACTTATATTTATCTTCTACTTTTAGTATAGTGAGTAAATCACTCACTTGTCAAACAATAAATGAAACTATAAGCAATATTTCTTTAGTTATTCGCTCCTTTAGTCTCCACAACAAAAATAAAAACAATCCCAAGTATCAGCGTGACTTTATGAGACAAGACTTTTATCAAAAAGCTTGTCTGATAGTTAAAATACTTGAGATTGTTTGTTTTCTCAATCTTATTTTTTTCTCTGTAATATTTACAGTTATTTCACCTTTACTATTACGTCCTAGTGTGTATGAATAACCTTTTTATTCTCTTTTATTAAACGAGCAATTTCTGCATCTGCATATTTTTAGCTTCTTCTGAAGTTTTGAAATGTTCCAGATGTTGTTGTAGAAGGTGTTTTATCATCTTTCTTATCGCTTGAATTGTTATTGTTACTATTATTTGCACGTCTATTATTTGATGTAGCGTTATTGTTAGATGATCTATTTGCAGATGAATTAGAGTTGTTAGAGTTTTGACTTTCACGATATTTTTCTTCATCACTTTTAGCTTTAGATGTTGATGATTTTGAATCTTCATTATCATCATTATCTTCTTTTTCTTTATCTTTTGATTTAGATGTTGATGTCGTGTTGTTGTCTTTTTCTTACTTGCATTATCTCCGCCTGAGAAATAGCTAATCGCTAAAAATAAAAGCACTACATAGAAATATCGCTAGAACAATTTCCCCATAATACTTTTAGTAATCTATTATCTTTCATTTTTATCAATCCTTTGTTTTTATATTAATATTATAATACTCTTTTGAAAAATTTTTCTACTATCGCTATTTTTCTTAATATAATCTTAACACTTCTACATTAAGTTTAATTTAAAACTAACCTATAAAAATCTCTTCCTAAAAATTTATTTTTCATGAGAAAAAATCTCTCTCTATCGATATGTTTAATGTCAGAGGCCAAAGACAAATAACAAATAAATACAAAGGAGATTTTTTTATTGTGAAATTACTTAAAAACATTACATTTAAACTATTCAGAACTGAAAGGCGACAAACAAGTTGTTAAAAGTTATTCATTCAATGTTAACGCTGATACTGATGATACTAAACTTAAAGAAGTAGGCGATGAAATCGCGAAATTAGTATCTAAAAAAACATTGATAATACTACAATTAATACAAAAATCATTAATTTAATAGAGGAGAATTATTATGGAAAAACATTAAATATACAACTACAAATAAAAACTTATCATATTTCTTTAGCTCATCCCTAAAGATGAGCTTAACTAAAGAAGTTATCCAAGGTGTCGCTCAAAAAAATTATTGACGCACAATGCTTTTAACAGTGATAAACATACTCTTGTTGCTTTCAAAAAAGCAACTTATGTAACTCGTGAAGAAAAACGAGATTCTATAATTAAGCAAAAAGGTGCGATATCTATCGTACCTTTTTATGCGTACATTATTATTTAGAAAAGTATTAAAGAAAAAAATCATAAATTTTAAGGAGGGTTTTTATGGATATTTTTGAATTTTATCAACACCGTAGGTTTCCTATTTTTGTTGCTGTTTTTTCTTATTAAAAACTAGATAAAACTCTGCAAAATATCGGAAAAAGTGTCAAATGATTTGACCGAAATTATCAAAATAAAACTTAACACTAAAGACTAATTTTTACTCTTACACATAGTCAATTTATACAGTTAGTTCATTCCAATAGATTATTTATTAAGGAGGCTTATTATGGCAACACAACAAACAATGGTTAATTGGGCAAAAGATCAAATTTATAAATGGATAGATATGGATGGCGCTTATGGAGCACAGTGCGTTGACTTAATTATGGCTTATGTCAAAAAAACTTCGCAAACTTTTCGTGTATCAGGCAACGCTATTGACTACTTGACAAACACTCTTCCTAATGGATGGCATCGATATCGTAAAGGAGAAGCTGCCATCGCTCCTGGAGACATTGCAATATGGCACTGGGGCTCATGGGACAAATATGGTCACGTCGGAATCGTTATCGATGTGCGTAGTAATATTATTACTTCTGTTGAGCAAAATGTTGATGGTACTCCAGAGCGTGGTGGTGCAGCAAAAATTATGGCACGTGACGATACTTGTCTTGTCGGTTTTATCCGTCCGCCTTATGACAACGGAGAAAACTGGACAAGAATACCCGAACAAGGAAAGATTTATAGTTGAAGTAACAGAAATTAACGTTCGAACAAAACCTAGTATTTTTAGTCAAAAAGTCGACTCTTACACTGCTGGAGAAAAAGTTTTTTTATGATAGTTATGTTATTAACGAAGGACTAATTTGGATTAGTTATATTTCTTACAAAGGCGAACGCCATTATATTGCTACCGGCGCTTGTAAAAATGGAAAAGAATAAGCAACTGGGGACGATTTTGCAATAATTCATATATAATCTATAAAACAAAAAGAAAGATACTCTTACCTATCTTTCTTTTTAATATTTACCCCTAAAGGTCCCTGACCACCAATTATTAACCCTACATTATGTTGATGAAAGATTATAATTCAATAGAGTCCCGCCTTAGCGGCCAAGAATCTTTAGGTAAAGGGATTTGTTAAGGTGTTTTTATAAAAAGTTAGTGCTTCTAATTAACTTTTGAAAATACTCAAAATTTTTTTAAATTTACTGTTTTTCTCTTATCTCTATATTAAGTGTATCAAAGTTTTTATAATAAATCAACAATTATTTGTTAAAATATTTCGTTTATTATATAACTGTCCTGTAGTTTTTATATTTCGTTCTTTAAACTAAAATTAAAATATTAACAATTATTTTTTACTTTATGTATACCATCAACAAAAATAAAAGTTTTCTATTTATCTTTCACGTTTTCATATTTTGTTTTTATGTAAATAATAATAATCTTTTAAAAATAAAATAAGTGGTTATTTTCTATATTTTATTGATAACTTAGTCTCTCATTTTTCTCTATTTTAAGTTTTCTGTTGATTTTATTGAAAGTTTAGTTTAAACTTATTTAATATACAAATATTATCTTTATTATTTTTAGTTTTTGGTGGATTACTTAATCTACCTTTTTATTGTTTTCGAGGTGTTTTATGAATGATATGACCAAAGGTCCTATTTTATCAAAAATTTTATATTTTTCCATTTTCATCTTTATCGGTGGCCTTTTTGCAAAATCTTTTATCTTATTATTGATTCAATTATTCTTGGTCACTATATCGGAGAGAGTGGTATCGCTGTTGTCGGAATAGCTAACCCTATTAATTTTGATTGTAATGGGGTTCTTAATAGGTGCGGCTTATGGTTTCGGGGTAATTATGGCAAGAGTTTCGAGTGCTGGAAACTCAATCAATTTAGAAGGTATTTTTCAATTCTATTATCCCATCTCTTATTTTTAGGATTTATCTTTACAGTAGTATTATTTTTCGCCATTGAGCATCTTTTTAAGCCTTATTAATACTCCTAGTGAGCTTTTTAATGAAGCACACAAATTTTTTATTAATTTTGTACTTAGGTTGTGCTTCTACGCTAATTTACAACCTATTTGCAGCTACACTTCGTAGTATAGGTAATAACCTTACTCCAGTTTTATTTTACTTCTTTCTGTAGTAATTAACGGGATTATCGTTTTTATTTTTGTTGCCATTCTTAATTTGGGAGTTATCGGAAGTGCTTTCGGACTATTATCGCTCAAACAACTTCTGCTCTGTGTTGCTATTTTTATATCCAATATAAATACCCCAACATACGCTTAACAAAGAATGATACTCGTCCTCGATATTAAAAATATGAAAGAATTACTTGTCCAAAAGGAGCTCCTATGGGGATGCAATTTTTCTTTTACAGGTATCGGACTTATTATCGTTCAAAAATACCTTAATGGTTTTTGGAACAAACTATATCGCGGGTTATAGCGTTGCTGTACGTATTCAAAATATCGTAGCGTATATTTTCGTAGCGCTTGAACAGCAATTTCAACCTTTACTAGCCAAAAATATCGGAGCTAAAAATGTATCAGTATTTCTAAAGCTATTCGCTATATGACTATAACTTCGATTCTAACCGCTATATTCAGTATGGTTGTTATTAGATTAGGAGGCATCTACTTTATTTCTATCTTTACCGCCGAACCTAATACTGAGATTAACCGAATCTGCCTTTGATGTATTTTAATAATGTTACCCTTGCTTACATACCATTAGCTATTCTTATCTTGTTTTAGAAATATCTTACAAGGTTGTGGTTTTTCCTATCACGGCGATGATGGCAGGTGTGTGTAGAACTTGTTAACCGAGTTATTATCGTTATTCTTTTCACCGATTCACTACTGGTTTCCTAGCGATTTGCCTTGCTGATTCTGTTAACTGGGTAATTAGCAGCAGTTTTCTTGCTTGGTGTATACTTTTTCGCACACGCTACCATAAACAAAAATTCAACGAGTTTTACTAACAAATTTTTATAAAATACTAGCATAATATGCTGGTACTTTTTATTTTATCTTCCTTAATCTTTCTAATTATGTTACAATGAAAAATAACTTTAATATCAAGGGAGAAACGTTATGATTACTAAAGAAATGATTAAAAAGTTATCGAAAAAGTTAGTGAGGAAAACAAAAAGAATGTATTAATATTAAAAACTCATGTAGATGAAAAATCTAACTATCTTCGATAGCAAATTTGGAGGTATTCCTTACCTTCCTAAAGATTTTTGAGGTGCCATGTGATTCATCTTCTAATCATGAGCAACTTGCTCTGTCACTTGCCAAATAAACTGCGCTGAATTACCGGAAAACAACCTTTATCCTAAAAGTCGGTATTTTTGCAACTTTTGGATTGGTCGCGATGACCTTATGGGTCTTGAAGACGATTATAAAGTAGTTTACTTTGAAAAATATCGATAATACTATTACTAGAGAAGAAGTTCTTACTAAATACAAACCCTCTAGATCCAGATGATTACGACCAATACTCACCATTTGATCCGATCAAACGCTGAATTTGTCACTAACTTTTCGAAAAAGGTGTTTCTACAATCACTGTTCCAGATTATAGATTTGAAGATATAGTAATAAACGCTATTCACGAATTATATCCAGATGAAGAAGTGTCAAATACTTTATATGATTTAGGCGCTGATGTTTCATGAATATTTTATACTTCAGTAGAAGGGTTAAAGTCACGCTATTGGTGGATATCCAAACTTCACGCAGTACGATCCTCGCGGTTACAATTCTGAAGCAGGAGAACAGTCACCATACGACATAATGCTTCTTCAAGTAGAAATCTGAATGGGAAGAAAAGACGATAATGTTGAGATTATATGGGGAGATTGCTGGAGTAGGGAACTTCTTTATCTCGGAAGAAAATTTTGAAAAAGATCGCAACTTTGATGACGTCCTTTATAATTGGGATTGTTGTTAAATAAAGAAAAAAAGTGATGAATCATCACTTTTTATACCAACTCTATTTTTTTCTCTAAATATATCTTGTTTGCCCACTATTAAATTATAAATACGCGACACCTTTATATCTTGTGCAAAGTACATGCTGTTAGAACTGTTTAACACCGAAACTAAAGTTATCTTTTTCTTCTTTGTTAATTTTGCTGTATCAACCCTGATTTCTCACTTTTTACCGCAAGCACGCGAAATACCTTCGTTCCGAAGAGCTCTTCATAATCATCACGAGTAGTATTTGTTAAAACATGGATTAGCAAGCGTTGGATTTTTCTTTTTACTATATCTTTTTGTAATGACTAACTCCACCAATTCTCCATAGTTTTTCGCACTAAGAGCCGCTTCGAAAATTCTATTTTCCAAACCTTCTCTCATGTCATAGATGTTTTTAATCCATCTTTTCCTAAAGAAATAATTTTATACTTTAATAATTCGAAAAAAATCTTCTTCCGTTGGTATTTTACTAACTCTAATATCCTCAAGTAGTTCTTTTTGATATATAACTTGTTATCTCTTCTGACATAATATTTTTCTAATAGCAGTAGCGCTAAGGTGTTGTGCCATTTCTAAATTTTCATTATTAAGATTTTGCCCAGTTCTTTTTACAGGCACTAATTGTATATGCGGTGCAAAATTCTTTTTATCATCTTGTAATAGCTATACGCTAGACTGAAATTGGGGTTATTGTTGGAAATTCCATACAACTCACCATTGATTTTTGCAAAAACTATATCTGCTTAAGTAACTCTCGATATTTTTCAGGGAGATATTTCCTGTTGTTTTTGTATATTTCTCCAAAAACTTCAATATCCATTTCTTCTGTGCCAAAAATCAAATGCGTTATACCAGCCCCATCAAGAATCTCAATACTCTTTCTCGCAAAATCATCACTATAAGCAACACTTCCCAAATAAGGTAAGGCAACAAGACTACAACCACTTCTTACCGCTTCCTTGGCACGTGTATAACCGTCTGTAATCGCTACTTCACCTCTTTGGGTAAAATATTCACTCATAACACAAACTATTTCCCCACCAGAGCTGTTTGCAGCTATTAAATTTTGCGCTTGCTCAATTAAATATTTATGTCCGCTGTGAAGTGGGTTAAACTCCGCGATTATTCCTATTCTCATCTCTTACCTCCTTTACCTAGATTCTAAAAGCTAAACTATCAATCTATAAACAAATATATATAAAGGGATGATCTGCCTGCAACTCCATTTCTCTTAGAAACTTCATCTGGTATCACCCCTTTTAAGTTACTAGTTATCTTTTTCTTACTTGTATCTTCGAAAATATCCACAGTCCAACCAAGAAGAGTACCATCTTCGGCGGTAACCTTGCTGATAGAAAACTGTCTTGGTTTTTGTCTTCTTTTTACCAATCTTTCTATTTCCTTATTACCAAATTCTAGCGCCTCACTTTGAGTTTTAAACACTTTTCCTGTAGTGCCGACTCCTTCATTTTTGAGAAACTTTTTACCGTTATACTCCTTTAGTTCCCACATAATTATTTGTTTGATTATTCGCGCCTTGACTACCTACTACATTTCCAGATTCTTGTTTTTCTTGGGTGTTTTTGACTATTTTGAGATTTGTATTTTTCCTCATCAGTATTTTTTTATCTTGTTTTTATTCGATGTTTTGAGCGGAAGATTTTTCCGATTTTTAGAATCTCCCCAGCAAAATAACTATATCCTAAAAATACTATGCAAACAACAAATATCGCTAATACAACTCCCTCAAAGTATTTTTAATAATTTATTATTCTTCATAATATAAGACCTCTATAAATTTTAAAGTTCAAGTATATTATACCACTTATTAAACATTTTTAGCAAAAATTAGATGATATTTCCTACCACCTAATAATTATCAAAAAGCATATTCTCTATCTAGTACAAAACGTTACAAGAAAAACTATCAAACAAATCCATAACAATTCATTTTTGATAATAATACAAAAACAACTATAACACACTATAATTGCAACATTTCATCATAGTGTTCTCTAGCGTAATTAATAAATTCATAAATACTTGCTGATATCTCTTCATTTCAAGCGACCCTAACACTCCTAAATCATTCATATATATAGTATCATCAGAATATTTTTATAAAAATGCTCTATCACCGTCTTGCCCAATCAAGATCCGGTTCCCATTCTTCTATTTGATAGGTAGTGTTTCTTTCTTCCAAATCTATCTTTGAATACAACACAACCCCCTGTATTCTCTATCAAAAATTCTCCTTCTTTTGTCTATTTGCGATAAAAATTCTCTATATATAGTTGGAAATTCAAAGTTAAATTCATTATTCATAGTAAACTCCTTAATATATTGTACTTACCTCAAAAACCTATACTTCATCTTCACTTAACTCTCTAAAGTTTGAAATATGATATCCAAAAATAGACCTTTCCCTGATTTTCCTATAAATATTCCATGTTCCTTCATATTAGTTATCTCCTAAATATATCAGTGGGAAGATCATTGTAAAATGAATACTCTTTTGTTATTCCCCTGACAGTAACTAAAAGCTTTTTCTCTCAACTGCATTATATATCCTTCCTTATTTTTAATCGACCACTCGCTATTCAACTATAACTCAAAACACTAATGCGTCTCTAAATTCTTCCAATCAATAACAGATTCAATAACAGGTATCCAACTATCTATTTTCAAATTTTTCTTCAATATACGGATTCGTGTAGCCCATCCAATATTCAATACACCTTACATCTAACATGAGCCTTACTATCTATTATCTCAACTACCTCCAGATTATATGAGACCATCGGTTCCCATTCATAAATATAAAATGCATCTTCTCATCATCACTTTCCAATTGTTGTTACACTAAATGTTTCTCCCGTTAATTCTCTACCGAATTTTTATACGTATCTATAGGATTAATACAAAGGAGGGGTTATTTCTTCACCATTTAAATCTCCAGGCGTAAATCCGATATCGACAGACTACGACATACAATCATCTCTCTTTAAAGAACATTAGACAGCTAGTCCCACCTTTCCCCAACCATCCTGAAATAAATATTTTCTCCAATTTTAGCATTTCTCTATCCTTTCTTCAATAATAGTTTCCAAACCATTCAAAAACATAACAAAATTTTTATTTTATTCCATTTCTTTTATCAATTTATACGTCTCCTTAAGACCTGGGACCTCGTCGTTCCTTACTCGCTGTTATTTCTTCATATATGTCATCCAACGTCTTGGCAGGTGCTAAAGTCCATAAAACATAGTCTTCTAATATTACCTTACCAATCTTCTCAAACCTATCAAGTAAAAGTCCTAAATCTTGTGATTAAACCAACAGTCAGTATCACTAGCATATTGTCTATTGTTCATCTTGCAAGCAATCTCACTATTTATAAAATCCGTCATAGTAGGTTTATCTTTTCTGAAGCAACCTTGTACACGCCAAATGAGTATTCTATCTTTCTTGGGCTTTGGTCAACAGCTGAAACAAAAACTACACCATATTGATTTTTCAAACTTAACTGCAAGCACATCTCCCACTTTACATATGGTTCTCGTTTTTATTTTTCTTTTGGGACTTTAAGCGGTTTAGGAATTTCTACACTTTGCCCAACTGAACAGTTAACTTATCTAATACTCTCTGTCTTTGTTTTTAACGCCTTACTATCAATCTCTAACCAAAACTCATCAGCACCCTTTTTCGATTATCTCCAAAGCTCTATTTTTATTGCTTCTGGCAAGTGACCCATCTTCCATAAAGAATATGCTATAACGCTGTCCAATAGATTTCTGTGTGAAAATCCATCTATGCAAAAGCTTTTTTCTTCGTTTCAAAATATCTTCGGTTATTTTTATCGACATTTTCTCCATCTTTATATCTCTTTCTACTACGGCATTGTAAATATCATCACCCATCATCGCTATCTCATAATTTTTAACTCCATCTATCGCCATAATATTCTCCTTTATCCACTATCGAAATTTTTACAACCAATAATACTCTCTTACTTATCTCTGAGGCTTTCTATCCTTTTCTCCCTATTTTGTGTTATGATAAAATAACTCCGCCTGTTGTATGAAAAATTCTCTGATATATATCTGATGATACTAACTATTCATTAGTTTGTTTAGTCATGCAAACCACATAGGGATTTCCTGATTTTAATAGTCAGCTTCATACAACTAAATGGGTGTTTTTAATTTTATTTGTTCTATATCTTCAAGTTTAAATTTAAAAATGTAATACACTATTCCTCTACTTCCGTAAGTATAATATTTAACAACATTGTTTTCATAGATTTCTACTCTCACTCCATTTATGAAGAGATAATATCCCATAAAATAAATAAGAATTGGAATGTAAATCAACACCATTACTATAATAATGTTATCTGTAAAATCAATTTATAATTTTTAAATATTTCAACAATATAACCACAAAAATAGAGATACTATAGAAAATAGCTTTATCATATTAAATTTAGTCTTGTGAGGATATGTCAAAACTAAGTTTTGGTTCATCTTGTAAAATCAATTTCATAATTTTTCCTTTTAATTTTTATCAGTTTTCTGTACATTTAAAAACTCTTTTAAAATTTTTAACTCAAATATTGATAATTGACTAATTTATTTTATTCTCTTGTAAAAATTTAATCATTACTTAAAACTCTTAATTCATCAAAAGCTAATTCTATAATGGTCTGCTGAATTCAAAACAGAGACTCGTTGTTTCGGGCAATCATCACCAACCTTTTGATATCTATATCCTAGGAATGAAAATAATATTCTCCTCTGCACCTTCATTATAGTGCTAGTAAATATAAATTCCTGTATCCCAATTTATATCAAAATGATTGTTGATTTCACCGACATTTGTCTCTAAATCAAGTAGCTTTTTTCTTCCTGATTTATGAAGTTTTCATATATAAATTCAAATAAGGTTTTTCTTTTATTTATTTTTATTATCTGCATACATTATCTTCCACTTGTTTCTCCTCTTATGTGTACAAAAATTCTAATTTATTTTACTCACATGTTACCCTTAGTTTTATATTGGTCTATTTGTTTCTTCTCCTTTAGTCCTCTATTTTCTTACAATACATCTTTATATCGCTTCTAACATCAATTTATTGCTTTCCAAATTTGTTTTATTTAATTTAGAGCAAACCAAAATTTGGTGTTTTGCAAATGAGTACTTATTATCTATCATAACTTGGCTGGCTCCAATGAAATTGGATTGCTGATTTTGCCAATGCTCCACTGAACAGCAAATTCATAAAAGACAATCTGTTATTTCCTCATCTACATCACCCTTTAGCTCGAATGCTGGTTGTCAGTTTTCTTTATCTCATTTAACTCGCATTCAGAGTTATGTTCCGGATGCAAAAATGAACTAACAACGCATCTAACATTTTGATAACTTATCCCAATTTGTCCCACCATTCCTGTACAATTCATCTCGTATAATGTCCTGTTATACAAATAACTCTCGCCCTGTACGGTTTTCGCCACTCCGCTAGAAGGAACCAAAAGTCCCAAAGCATATTGTATTGTCCCAAGAATTATTTTTCACAATAATCGGGGAAACACCGTCATGAATTCTACGTTTTTCTACAGGTTCACCTCAAATAATAAGTAGAGCTTTTTAAGTCTTGAAATCTGTTCAGAAAGATAAACTTATTAAAAGTCTTCTCTATGAAACTCAAAATCTTGACCAATTCGTTAACACTTTTCTATCATATCTAACGTAACTTATCACCTGCCTGCAATAATATATCCAGCAATTTCAGCAACTTCAGGAATATTTAAATTACTACAAAACAGCTAGACAAGAAGCAAGGTGGTATTTGATCCATATCATTTTTCAAGTAAACATTTGCTCCTTTTTCCACTAAAAATCGAACTGTATTCGAGTGAGCTTGCAGCGGTATGCAACGGACTATTTCTGTATCCTATCAACTCGTTCGACATCAGCCCCCTAACTCAACAACAATTTTACAGTATTATCTCAAAGCAGCGTGCCTATCTAAAGGGCTTCATCCGTACTAATCTCAACATTAACATCTAAACCTTTGTTCTGTAAGCCAACGAACAAACTCATCAGGAAACATTACATTATAATGAAGAGCTGTATTTCTCCTCACTAACGCCCGTCATGTGCATAAAGCTCACATTTTTCATAAACATCCTTAAGTTTTTCTATATCTCCAGCTTCTAATGTTCTCCAAAGTCTTTCGGTAAAGTAACTCTTTTTCTCTTTCACGTGTTGGTTCTATATTTTTGATAATTTTCCTATACAATTATCAAAATAACCTCTTTTTATGCTGTTGAACTATGATTTATTTGAAAGACACTCTGTAACCATTGTACAATATCATCCGTCGTTTTATCACAGGATAACACCAATCGATTGCAGTCAATTTCATAAAAATAATATCACTTCTTTTTCACTTTCAGTTGCTAGCTACATAATAAACTGTGCATGCTCATAAATTCCTTCACCTGAATTTAAAAATACTCTATCGCAAACGTACAACGCTTTTTCTCCATTCTTAATTCGAATTGGATATTTCTCTGGAATAGTTTTTCCCAGCAGATCATAAAAATAACGCAGAATTATTTACTTCAAAACTAGTACCTGGATACTTTATTTCAATGTCTTTATTAAATCTCCTAATATCAAAATTATTGTTTTCCAATTTGTTCAAATGAACAAAGATTGTTACAGACATTTTCATCCCCACCCTCAAACTCTAATTTTTCACTCAATATTATAACTATTGTATCATTTTCCAGTTGATTTTATAACTCTCTTTGCCTATGCAGAACTCCCTGTTTTTAATCTGGTAACCCCTCTTGATTATTTTCTCTATCCTTTATTTTTCTGTATATTTCTCCTATTCTTTTTGAATAGTATAACAATCCATTTTGTTTAAATCTTTTATTTTTTGATATATTTATATTACACAGACCAGCAGCCTGCTTCACAAGTCTTTTATCCCAATTTTTACAAATGAATCACATTTGAAGTGTTTTTCTTATATATTATATCATGTGATAAATATTTTCCATGTACTTTATTCTGATGTTTAACTATTACTAGTGGCAATACCAATGATTTTGTTGCGATACCAAGCCAAATAATAAAAACATTAAATTGTAAATCTTTCAAATCATTAAACCAAAGTTCATAAAATATCAAAGCGTTCAAAAATGACATTAAAACTAGTAGTTATAGTTGCTGATACTATATTAGTTTTAAGTTTAGGATAATAAAAAACCTTTGCAGCATACACCGCAAAATAAAGAAATATTATAAATACAAATCGGTTTGTATCTATATATATCACAAGTGTTTTAGCGATTATAACACTTTACTAACTGTTACCTGATTCCATTGATTAACCCAAATACTGACTAACTGAATCTATTTTCCATTCCAAGGCACAAATAAATCAATTTTTCTTAAATAAATCTCCTTCCTTGCAGATGTAAAATTTCCAATTTACAAAGAAAATATTGCAACAGAAGTAATAAAATTACAATTCCAGCGTACTTTTAAGCTCTCTCTATAATTAATGTACCATCAAAAAGTTTATACTTCCTTTTACGCCATCGGATAACACGTATAAAAATCATTATAGCAAGCAACACCATAAATAATATAGTATCTGTAAAAATACTATGAAACTTTATTTTGTTCTCCTTCATGATATATCCTTTTCAAACCTTATGTTTTCAATAAAAATCTCAATATTATTATACCATTTTTAAGATGTTTTTCTACTGCTGGTTTTTATAACTTTCTATGCACGAATAAAAGAAAAACAGTACCTTATTAAATTACTGTTTTTGAATTACTGTATTCTATTATAGCAACTGGGATTTAATGACTAGATAAAATGTAAGGCTTCTTCTCTGATCTCTTTATCATAATATTTATTTTCAGAAACCTGCTTCAACAAATTCAAATAATACTCTGGGTTATCGATTCCATTTATTATACGGTGCATCATCCAAATGGTATGTACTGTGGGCGTTCTTTAGCGAAGCAATCAAGTTTTTCTTCGTATCCTATAAAACGTCTCCAACAAAATGCACTATTCTCCTGGGCTTCCGAAGTAAGTAAGTGGGTGTCTCTCCATTAGTTGAAGTAATGGTTGCACTGAATCTAATTGATTATAATTACTTTCAATATCCTCCATGCATTCATTCATAATCCATTCAAAAATCTCATCACCATCTATATTATCTTCAATTTTAATTATTAATTCTAATTCATCCATATTAATTCTTCCCCCACAAAACAAAAATTTTTCCTTTTAGATATTTGTTAATATCGTTTCCCATTTATTGTTTTAAGTTTCATCTAAAATAATAAACTAATTAACCCGTTAATTTCACCAACAAAACGCTCTATTTTATTTTTCTATCATTTCTAAATACATTTTCTTTCCAAAGTCATTAGTTAGCATCATGTCGTTCCTTTAGAAAATGAATACTTCACCTCTTATATTGCTCCAGAATGTTATTAATATTTTTGCTCTATAATCTCCAACCAATTTCTGCTGTGCTATTTTTCTTCGGTGTCATTTTCCTACACTACATAATATTACCAGTGGTTAGGATGCTTTTCAAATCCTTCTAAAAATGGTAGATATATAGCCACATATGCCGATATACCTTTTTGTAAGAATACTCAAAGCATAAGAGTATACATTTCTTCTGTTTCGTTTAATTTATATCTTGTTATCATCATACCATGCTGTTATTATATCTATTATGATACTCTTTTGTTTTCAGGATATTTTCTGCTATAACCAAAAGGATATTTGCAAATTCCTCATCAGTGAAATATTTTGTATAAAAACTGATCCTTCTATTCTCGTCATTTTCTCAAAATTTTTCATAAGATTTTTCGATTTCAAATTCGTCTTTTTTCCTCCCTACTTTTTATTTCATCTTGCAAATAAAATAATTTTATTTATTTTTGTCTTGTATTTTTGGATTTATATTTTTGCATAATACCTCTCCTTGACTGTTTAGCGTTATATCCTTCCTTAGTTTAACAATTCCACTTGATTCAACTATTCTTCTGTAATGTTTTGTATTTTTCTTCCTAAGGATAATAAAGTTTCTAAATCTGATAGTTCACTTGTTCCAAAAAGGATTCCGAGTAGAAACTCCTGTGATATATATTCCTTGCATCTTATTCCGAAATTTTATTTCATCTGTATCGGTATATATATTTACACCTAGCACTCTACCTCCCACGTTATATTCTTTGCTCTTGATTTCACAAAACGAAACTACTCCCTGATATAATTTCTTCTTTATTTTCCAAAAACTCAATAATACTTTTACCATAAAGTTCTACACATATAATCTTTTACCAATCTCTTGTATTTTTCTTATTAGAAGAAATCCTCCTCCCAAAAATATACTAATACTAGTAGAAATATTGATATTCTTTTTACGAAATTATTAAGTTTCAAATAAAAGACAGCTAATTGCAGCGCCAATATAGGAATCATTATTACCGTAGGAAAAATTAAACCAATGGTAATATCTGATTTTGCTGTTGTTGCTGTGAGATTCATATCTTTTCATATAATATGTGAATAATTACCTTTATAATTACCCCTTTATCTCCTTTTTATTTTATATATGTTTTAATATACTCACAGTAATTATACCATGTGTATTTTTGAATCAATTTTTCATCTACTTAGATTTGTTCTCTTTTGATAGTTGGTTTTAGTTTTTATATTTTAACATGAATTTCTTTTAGCCAATCTATTACTAACCAACCTTGCTATTCCTTTATAATTCTTTTTGAAATGATTAACTAGATTATCTCAAAAACGCACTAGCACACCTAAAAACACCCTAGAAGGATTTGTTACCTTGTACTCTATCCAAGAAACGTTTTTGTAAAGTACCTGATTCATAGACTCTTTATTTTGGAAATTGAGTAAGAAAAACAGCAAGCCTTTGTGGTTTACTGTTTTGGTGGTTTAGGATAATCCTTTTTGGGAGAATACCCTATTATTTTCCTCTATGTTTTTGTTTGCGTTTTGCTTGTTTTTAATTCAAATTTTTCTTCGGTTTTCTAACTCTCTTATTTGCTTACTTTCTCTTTTCCAATTTCATTTCTTCTCTTTGTTTCTGTAATACTAACTGAGATTTTGTTCCCTATACCTACTTGTTTACTTTTGTACTTCTCTTTGTAATCTTTTTAGGATTGTTCTTTATAACCTTAACTTCTAGACTTTGAACCAAACTTTTTAAATTTTTATAATTTAAAAATAAAAATCATATACTTCATAGTCCTTTGGTTCTGCACCAAATACTACTCTGCATACTGATAACTTATCTACACATTCAAAAACACCTACCCAAAATGGATTATCAAAAACCGTTAATTTGCTCTGCTATTTTCTCCATAACAGAACCCTCCTTAATACTTTATTGAAGAATGGACAACCGAGGGGAAGGTTATCTCACCTAAATAAAATAATTTAGACGACTGGCTACCTACCAGTTCTAATATATTTTTAAAAAATATATTGCATTTTTATCTTCAAATTATTTTTCTTATTATACCATATTTTACCTTGCTTTTATAGCTATACTTTAATACAGCTTTTTCAATATTCTTTAAATGTTGTAAACTGGTCGAATATTCCGTGTTTTTATTACAGCAAAATTTTGACGATAAAATAAAATTATGTTATACTAATCATACAAATCACACTTTTAAAAAGGAGGCACTAACATGAAAACATCCAGAAGGTAAATATGCTTTGACTGTTAAAGTAGGGGAAAAAGGGCAGTTTGTCATACCAAAAGAAGCTCGCGACGTCTTCAATATAAACCCAGGAGATACTTTAATCGTTGCTTAGCCGATATAAATAAAGGTATCGCAATCCCACTCAAAAATATGTTCGCACATTTGATGGAGACTATTTTCAATCAAGACGAAGAAAAGAGGGATAACTAATGAACGCCATCACTATTGAAAATCTTACATATGAAAATACAGTTGTTGTAGACAATCTTAATTTAACAATTAAGCAAGGAGAGTTATTCGCCCTCACTTGGTGGGAATGGCGCAGGAAAAACACAACAATAAAAAAATGTTGTCTTGTTTAATACCTACAAGCGGTGATGCATATCTTCTTAGCGATAGCATCACCTCAAATCCTCATATAATAAAGAAAAATCAATATTTCTCCACAAGAAACAGCGGTAGCCGCAAATTTACTCAGTGTTAGAAAATTTAAAACTCATCGCTGGAATATATGGGAAAGATAGCAAAACAGTAAATAAGAACGCTCATGAAATAGCGCGTAAATTTGGATTAGAACAAGAACTAAATAAAAAGCAAAAATTTATCAGGAGGAATGCAACGTCGTCTTTCTATTGCTATGGCTTTAATTTCAGAGCCTCAAATTTTATTTTTAGATGAACTCACCCTTGGTCTTGATGTCTTGGCTCGTCGTGAATTGTGGGCTTCTATCAAATCGTTAAAAGGAAAAGTTACGATAATTCTTACAACCCACTATATGGATGAAGTTGAAAATTTATCGGACCGTGTGGGAATAATGACAAAAAGGTCAGTTAACAGCTGTGGGAACGGTAGCAGAGTTAACTACACAGACGGGAACTTCTAAATTAGAAGATGCCTTTGTTGTACTTCTTCAGGAGGTGTATTATGAGAATATTTCTATTTTTCAAAACGTAATATAAAAAGAGATTTTTACGCGATCCTATTAATCTTAGTCTTGGCTTTCCTCTAGTTTTGTTAGCCTTATTGTCTGCTATCAACTCTGCTATTCCGCCTGAAGCAAAAATACATGTTTCAAATAAAAACCTTGCACCGGGTTTAGCAATGTTCGGCAGTGTATTTATGGCATTATTTGCTGGTATGTTGTTATCAAAAAGACCGCACATCATCTTTTTCTAACTCGTTTATTTACATCCCCATGACTCGCAACAGATTTTATTTTTAGGTTATACTTTTTCCTATGATAATTATGACTATTGTCCAAGCTTCAATAACCTTATTGGTAGCTGGGATATTTGACTTGATATTAATGTCAATATCATTCTTGCTATTATTATAACAGCTTTGACTTCATTGTTATTTATTGGTACCGGTTTGTTTTTGGTAGTCTTTTTGAATGAGAAAGCCGTCGGTGGGGTTTGCGAGCATTATTAACGAATATTGCAGGTTGGTTATCTGGAGTTTTTATTCTATTGATTTGATAGGCGGTGCATTCAAAAACTATAACTAATATCTTACCGTTTTCATCATAGTGTAGAGGCAATAAAATTGTTTAAATGGTGATTTCAGTAACATTCTTCCTCACTTAAGCATTGTAAATGGGTTATACGGGCATTATTTTGTGTTTTGCCATTATCACTTTTAACCGTAAAATGGCCGGAGAAAAGCATAAAAGACAAAGTCCTAGCTAATTATTTCAAAATATATGTAAATTCAGAAATATACTTTCACTTTATATTGATTATATTCTATTTTTCGTCTCATATTTTAGGTATAAATACAATACGGTATTTACATAACCATTTTTGTATACGATAAACTATTATGTTTATTTGTTAGTATGAAAAACATCCTTTCTTATAGAGCTTGAACCTACTCTTTTCTTATCAAGAAAGGATGTGTTACTTATTCAACTCTTTTTCTCACACACGCATATCGGTAATTTTTGTTTCGGAGGCTTCGCCTCTTCAACTGGTTAAAAGTTATTAATATACAGCAAACCAATTTGATTTACTGTTTTTCTATGAATTAAAATTCTATTTTTCACCTTTTTCTTTCTTTACGTATTGTTGAATAGCATCGCATAGCATATTGCGTCTGTCCCATCTCCAAATTTGTCTAGGTTATTTTTAAATTCTATATTTTGAACATATCCATGTCCAATACTTGAAAAATACATCTATTGGGCAATCAAAAGATATTTACAAAGATGTTTATGAAGTTTTTCTACAAATCTATATTTTTCTTTAGATGTAGCACTTATTTCTTTTGATATGTTTTCAGAAAAAGCAAAAGAATATTTCATTGAAACCATCTGCTATTTCTTGTTCTTTTCCTTTTTGTTTTTCAATAGCTTTCTTCTATGACTTCTTTCCCATACATATCAATTGCAGCTTGTTTATATTTTTCGTTATCTTGATATCTGAACCCACTAAATTTTTCTTTGCTGACATAGTAATTCTCCTTTCTTGTGACTCTATTGTTTTCTCCAATGTTTTTAATAAAGTTAAGAGTTTTTGCTTTTTCTTTTTGCATTAAATCAGTTGTTTTCTCAGATGATATAATACTTCACTATCTTCTTTTAACAATTCTTTTTATTTTTCTTTTAAAGGAAACCCCAAGTACTTATAGAACAATATCATTTGTAAAATGAAATATCTTCTTCAGAATAATATCTATATCCATTTTCTGGGGAGATAGCAAAACCAATCTTTTATCATAATGGTGTAAAGTGGCACCGATACACCGCTTAATTCACTAACTTTTTAATTAAATACATTCAATCTCCTCCTAACAATTATAAGTATATACTATTACGTTGCGTTATAGTCAATATGTTTTTCTATCATTTTTGATTTGAGCAAAAATAACTAAGTATAAGATTTACAGTTTCTATCTTAGTTATTATTGAATTATTAACTAATAAATAAGTACCAATCTACTTACGATACTCTTCTAGTTTATATGAATATTCTGTTAAAAGATTCTTTTGAATAGATTTTTCCTTTTTCTGAGTTTCTGAACTTTTTTCCAAAGAATAGAAGCTACTTTTAATTTATTCGAATAGTTTCTACTATTTTCATCTGCACAAAAATCCTTTTAAAAATTGGATTCCATTGACAAACAGAAGATTATATTTTGCATAGTCCGGATTTTGCTATAATAAACTTTTGAGCAAATCTTCTATTGTAAATTTTATATTTTTCTCGCTTTTTACTTTCTCTCCAAGCGGTAGCCATATCAGCAGTAAATTTAAACGGTGAGATTCCTGTTAAAGTGGAGAAGTATTCTCTACAACTTTGCATTGAAGGAAAACCATATCTCAAGTAATGAGCGCATCCAAAGTAATATTTTCCACTTGTTTTTGTGTTTTTATTGATGATTTTTAATTAAATTTCCTTTTGAAATACTGCTCAATAATATGATTTAGTTCTGCTTTGTACCTCCATATTCTAATCCTAATGACTTCATCATATCTGCGAAATTTCTTCACGATACCATAATATTTATTAAATTCATCAAAACGATGTAATTTTTTCAAACTCTGGTCTCTATCAATCTTCTTGCTCCTTTTAAACAATCTATTTCATACCGTTATTATCTCTCGACAACCCTATTACTTTTTCGCAAAAATCTTTACTTTGTAATTTTTGTTTTAACATTTAAAATTATTACTTGCTATTTTTATATTCTTTTAATTTAGATGCTAGCCAATGAAATCTGGATTTATATCTTTCTTTAATAACGGTCTCCTCTAACGCACACCCCCATTTCATATGAGGTTGTTTCGTCATAAGGATTAAAGAAACCTATAACCAAAGCGTATTCTGTCCATCATTCACCATGATATCCTCTAAATAAGATATGTTATATCTTTACCCTTGGTCTTTATGATCAACACCCTCTGCTCAAGCTGACTTACATAGTCTCTACATTCTCAAAACAATAACAAAACTGCTTTTACGACATGTAAACATCCTTGCCAAAAAGAATTGTATTCTTTTACCATCTGATCCAATTTTTTCAAATTTCAAATTAACTCAATGTTTTCTTCATTCTGATGGTCCCATATTTTTATCCTCCAGACAATTTCTGTTTTATCTCTTTTCAATTATTTAATAGTATTATACCATTTTTAAGGTGTATTTTTCTATCGCTAGTTTTCCTTTTCTTAAAGAGTACAAAAAGACAGGCAAAACCAATTTGATTTACTGTTTCTCCAGTTATTATATTCAATTGAATAAACTGGCAGTTGTTCGCATCGTAACTTTGATATAATCGCAATTTTCTTATCGATTACAAAAATGCTTCAGCATCTTTGCTAGCACTATTTAATCATTTCCCACCAACAATATTTAGTGTTAGGTACCATCTTTTAAAATCTGAAATATCTTTATCAATGCGCTACTACTTCCTGAGGCGCAGAAG
>BNJT01001832.1_pt1 | contig 110075 bp, 116 predicted proteins | sample 8540491 | NCBI WGS metagenome assembly BNJT01 (sample SAMD00202455, study PRJDB9452) | human saliva metagenome | host: Homo sapiens
AAGGAACACTGGACTAAAATGGCAAGGAACGAAAGACGGTCAGAAGCTTAACCAGAGAAGAAGCAGCAAGATTTATGACAGAATTTGCAACGAATGTCCTCTAGAAAAGCAAGTAGAACCTATAATGATCACTTTCACCGATCTAGAAAAAGCAAATCCAGAGTTGTTGCGACATATCAAGAAATCTCATGAATACCTTATCTTCAATGGAGATAGTACGCAGAAGGAAAGAAGGAGAAACGACCTTAGACCGAAAGAATTGATTACACGTAGGAGAACCCTCTAAAGGATCATGCGACGAGATTAGTAAGAAATGAACTCTGGCAGAAGTAGAATGAGATCGATCAAAGAATTATAGAACCTATATCAATGCTATCACCCAAAATCAGACCTAAAAAATGAGGTAAGAGGAACAGTAGCAGAAGTGATCTATGATGTGCATAGAAATAATAGCTATGAACTCAAAGATATTGGATATGTTATCAAGAAATAATTGATAGCTTTTCTGAAAGGCTGATGATATTCAGCCTCATGACTCTTTCTTTATATTTAGAGAGAATCTTATACTGCTTTTGATTTCATGATATAAAGAAGGATGTCCTGACATAAACTCGTGATAAAAAGATGCTTTACGACAGCTTTTTTGAAGAATTGTAAGGTGCCTTTTATTTGGTTTTGTGATTACTAAATTATTAGCTTCTCTATCTTGGTCCTTTTGAGATATGGGGACTATGGAACGATTTTTCAGATTTTTGTTTGCCTGGTGGATTTCGGCTCTTGTGGATTTTGGAATCTGTGATTGCTGTCAAACAGCTTGGACAGATTAAAACACAAGCTATGGTGAAGGAGAAAATATACCAAAACCTGAAGTTGAGTCTGAGTTACATGACCTATGGAAAATTTGTTGGAATGAGGACGTTTTCTTATTTTCATTATTTATACTTTAGCAATTGTTGTCGCCTATTTGATCCCCTGCATACACGAGTAATCCCTTTATTAAAGTGAGGATTGCCACTAGCGATGTGCTATTCTGCAAGAGTAATATGTTTGCTGGGATTCTAGCAGCTCCACTTCAGATTTTTCGAAAGATGAAAAAGACTGACTTGGTCGCTGATTATTGCAAGGTTTTCTCAGCTGTCTTGATCCCGGTAGTGTTTCTTTTCTTCAAAAATATGAATTTTGAAGAGAGTGGAAATCCTGATACTATGGCGATTTTGGCTTTTGCCTTGGTGATTTTTCTGTGGTGGCGAGTTCTATTGGTCAAAATGTGGAAACCATCTATGACCAAAGATTTACTTCCTTAAAGATCAGATTTGACTTTTTCTTTTATCAAAAATCTGCTTTCAAAATCGAAAAATATGGATTTTCCTACTTTTTAGTAGTTTCATACTTTATTGGTGCTGATGTTTCTTGGGTGGTTTTATCCGACGGCAGCGGATTTAAATATGCAGGAATTTGGGCCTCTAGCACTTTCTTTTTGATTGAGATATCTTCATCGTTCCTTCTTCTCTGGGAAATAGCTTTGTTTGCAAAATTCTGCATTATTCTGCTGAAAATAAAAAGAAATCACTCTGAAATCTTATGCTTTTGGTGGTTTGGATTAGTGTGGATTGATGATGAACTTTTGATTTTCGCAGATGATATTATTGTCTTTGTTTCTAGTCAAAAGTTTATTGAACCTGGGGAAATTTCTACTCTTGGGGATCGAATCAAATTATCTAGGGATTGTCTTGGTTTTGAGCTTTATAAAACAAGTTTACAACTATCTTTTTGTTGTTCTTGAAAAACAGAATCTGCTCTTTGAGATTAATTTAATCTGAGTTCTCATTGGAGCAGGGGTGGAATTATTTATTCCTGAGTATGGACTGATGTGATGAATAATTACTCAAATTTTGATTGAAGTGATCTTTACTTTAGGAGCGATAGGGCTTGGAATTAAAAACAGCTTACTCCGCAGTTGTCAGTCTGATTTCAGCTTTTCGGTATTTTGGTATTTTTGCTTTGATGGGGTAGGAATATTATTATTTTTCTTGGTCAATGAACCAATATTATTCGTTTCTTTTTGTAGCATGAGTATTTAACCTTCTTCTTGTAGCTGCTAGCTTTAAAGCCAATGAAAAAGGTTGCAAAAAGGATTAACAAACGATTAGTAGGAGTAAAATTTTATTCTTAATGGTAGAGGTAGATTCTGATGTTTAAAAATACTCCAAGCTTCAGCACAAGCGTGCTCTAGACCGAAAAATCATTAGATTGGCTTTTTACCTTGCTTTTGTTTTTCTATTGTTCGTTTATACTATATTATTTATTATTTTTAATACGATTCTTATCTGGAAGTACGAGTCAGGAGTCCAGGTTTCTGATGCTTTTAATGTATTTTATTTCAACCTTGCATGCTCATCATGCCAGTCGGGACCATTATTATAGCGGTGTTAATTATTATTGTAGGCTATCTTTGGCTCTATCCTATTGGTCAGGCTTCAGTAATTTATGCACTTCATGAGCCAGAAAAATCTAATTTTTTTCCGCTTTTTAGTAAAGGGATTGGGGAGGTCCCAATGCTTGAATATGGAGGACTTTCCATCCCCTTTGGTTTGTTTACCTTTTGTACCGTAGTGCTTGAGGCTCTATCTTTGATCAATGTTTTGGGAAATGTTGTGGTAGATATTCTGATCGGAATCTGAGGAATTATGGTGCTATTTTGCGAGTATTTTTGGTCTTATGCGAAAGTGATTATCGTCCTTGATGGTGTTCAGGTTTTTGATGCGATCAAAAAGAGTACCAAAGTGGCATTTCTCAATTTAGGGGCTCTCTATCAAACTAATGTTGGTCGAGTTTTTCTTGCTTTTTAGGTTTTTGATTACAGGAGCTTTAATTGTTGGGATTCCGCTAGGATCGTCTATATTGCAGTGTGGTTGAATATCTTTGGATAATAGCTTTGTTGAAGGATTGATCCGAGTCGTAGCAGGTGGACTCATTGCTGTTTTTATCGTATATTAACTGTATTGTAGAGACCTATTTTCTGACCTATTGGTATCAGGCCTACAAGACCATTGCTCTGGAAAAAGAAAAATAATAAAAACCCAAACCTGAAATCAGACTCTGAGTTTTTGAAATGCGTTTTAGGATTCTTCTTCAACTCTTTTTGTAGAGTTTATACTGAAAAAGCTTTTCGAATGCAGTTTGCGAACATGGCGTGGTAATAGAGCAGCTCATTTTCTTCCATCCGATGCCATATGATAAAAGCATCAACATCATCATGAAACAAGTGCTCTAATACCCATTCCACTAGAGGTTTTTAAAAACTTTTCCCATAATATTTTTAGTTTAACATGTTTTATTTCGCATAAAAATATGTATTTACTTAGATAAGTCAAGCTTATTTTTGATATAGGTTCCAGAAATCACCTGTTGCCACAAGGCGTCTTCCTTCATTTCGAGTAGATCAGCCAGGAACTTCCCTGTAAAAATAAGTTTCGCTGGAGTATTCATTTGTCCACGAAACTTGAGAGAGAGATATGAGCATCAGTCTCGATCAGGATTTTATCTTTTGGAATCGCTTTCAAACCACTCCTAAGATGTTCAGCTTTTTGGATAGGTGGTATCTCCACAAAATCCGATAAAAAGCTTTGGAAAACTAGTCAATAAAATCTGAATTTCTTTTTCACTATAGCCTCGACAATGAAAAATAGATCGTCAGTTCTGGGAAACTCTTTTAGCACAGCAAAGGTCTCTTCAAAAGCATCTCTTGAATGAATCACAATGGGCAAATGAACTTCTTCGCGAGTGTGCATTGAGCAGTAAAGACTTCTTGTTGGAGGGCTAGGGTGTTCCTTCTGTATCAAAATGGAGGTCTATTCCACATTCTCCGACTGCAACAACTTCTCTCTATGCTGAAAAATCTGATTTTTGAGCTTTTGAATTTTCCTCTTCAATTGGGGAGCAAAGCTCTTCACATCACAGGGATGAAATCAAACAGCACACTTAACTCGGCAGTTTGGAAAAGTTTTTGCTTCTTGTGCGATAAGGATTCCTCTTTCATTGTATCCGGTATTGGCTCCTGCATTGATCAGTCCCCTTCCCTCCTTGGTTAATAAAATCAAAAAGATGCGCCTTCCAGTCAGGGAACAAGCGTTCTTGATTAAGATGAGTGTGTGCGTCAAAGTAAGTAATCATATCTTATAAATAAGCTTTTTACCTCAAAAATCAATGAAAACTGAAAAAGCAATTGCATTTTCTTCATAAATCCATATAAACTTGCACTGAGATGTTATTTTTACTTCATTTAAAGAGCATAATGCCAAGGAGAACCGTTAAAAAACAGAAACATTGAAGTAATCTTACTTCAGGATGACAAACATCTTTGGAGAAAAGTATGAAATTGTAAGTGTAAGACCAATTTTCGCTAGAAATGTACTACACAAAATATCGCTGTTCTTGCTGATAAGGCAAAATAGTAAAGTATCAGCAAAAATGCAGGCTGCAGTTGTAGCAAGAGAAAGAAGGCTGCAAGTCTTGAAGATTTGTTTCTACAAATGACAGAAAATGGAGGAGTAAAACTTATTAGAAAAAGTAAATAAAGATAATGTCCTCTATGCTAAAGTAAAACGAATCTGATATCGTAGAAGCGATTAAAAGAAGCTTATGGTGAGAAATTGATGCTCATAATCTTAAGCTCAAAAAGAAATTAAATGAGGCTTGAACGTTCATCGTTCCTTTCATGTATAAGGAGATGAAAAAGGAGCTAACTGTTGTTGTTGAAGCTGAGGCTGGATCTAAAGAAGAACTTAAAGAAGAAGCAAAGCTGAAGAAGTAGTTGTAGAAAAGACCAAGGAGGAACTTAAGGCTGAAAGAGAGGCTAAGAGAGCTGCTGAAAAAGCTGAAAAGATAGCTAAGCTCAAGGAAAAAGTATAAATAAGATTATTGAATTTTTATAGAGAAGCTGAAACGAGAAAAGTTCAGTATCTTTTACTTGAAAAGTCTAAGAAATAGCTATTACAAGACAAATTATTTATTTCTATCAGTGTAAAAATGATCAAAAATCTATTTATGCTTTTTGGTTTTTATTTTTCGTAATTCAGTTCTGAATTGCAGGACTCAGCTTTTGGGGCCAGTCAAATTTCTATCTTCTAGGAGGAATAAATTTTGTAGCGATCTTGTTGCTTTACTTTGTTATTCTGCTAAAGAAAAGGAACCAAGTCCTGAAGCCATCCTTGTGAGAGAAAAATGAGAAAGGAGTTGCTATCCAAAGCATCAGAGGAGTCAGAACTTCCGATCTCAGAGTCTAATATTGAATATATCACGATCAAAGATCAATCGTGAGCAAGAAACCACAAACGGTTTCATGAGGAGGAACTTATCGTTTGTTAGTTTTTCTTCTTGCTCTTTGTAGGGTTTGGAGGAATTTTATACATGTTTTGGGATATTTTTGATTTCTTTGCAGTGTTGATTTGAGCTTTAGGAATGATGATTTTATCACTGTAATTTTTAAAGGCTGCACATCTTTGGGAAAAACGATTTTTGCTTCGTATATTTTTGGGTGTTCTGCTTCTTTGCTTGTGGAGGATTGGTTGGTTTATTGTTCTGAAATCAGTATTCAGAAATAGAAGTCGTAAAATCTGAGCATATCAACTTTCATATGATGGTTTAAAAGGAGAGTGAAGCTCAGGATTCTGATGTTGCACTTACAGGAACACTTGAAGAGAGCTGATTCTTGTTTGAGGAAACAGGAGAAGTATTAGGGAATGTCGCTTAGTGGAGAAGCTTTATTTTCATGAGAACAACTTTCAGGAACCATGGGAAACAATAGAGGCGTTTTCTACTGGAATTCTTGCTCCAGAGTCTTCTACTCTTTCTGGAGGAGAAACGAAGCAAGAAGATCCAACCAAGCAGGTGACGATGTTAGAGGCACTAAACATCTTATCAAAGAAAATGCGATACCTCTTTCTTCTTCCAAGCAAATGTAAAGTTTACCTATGTAGCAATGAGTAATGAAGCGTATCCTTATATGAAGCAGCATTAGAAAAAGAATGATAGGTGCAAACACGATCCTAATATGCTAATTAGCTGTGATGTCTATATGGTAAATGAAAGGACTTACAAAAGCCTGGCCAGTGACGCTTACAGCAGATGTAAAGTCAAATTATTGAATGCAGCAGTAGTACATAACGCTTTAAATGGATGTAAAAAGGAGCAAAACTTACTATTTGGAAATTTATAGAGAACGATAAGAGAAGATTCTTCAAAAGGAGAATCTTTTTGCCTGATTTTTAATCAGCATTTTGAGCTTTGTGTGTGGTAAATGGTTAAAATCACCTTGTTGATTTGGCGCTATTTAGTTTTTTATACTAGAAATGATGGATTTTGATCCGAAGAAGAATTATTATGAGATTTTATGAGTGAGTGAATCGGCTACAGCTGATGAGATTACCTTTAGAAAGCAGGCGGTAAAACACCATCCAGATCGTTGAGGTTCTAAGGAGAAATTTCAGGAAATCAATGAAGCCTATCAGGTGCTTTCCGATGACTGCAAAAAGACAGCAATATGATATGTATAGAAAAGGTTGATTTGGAGCTGGAGGTTTTGATTTTTGAGGATTTTGAGGGAAATGGTGCTCAATTTGATTTTTGAGGATTTTGAGATATAGGAGATCTATTGTGAGGAATGTTTTGAGGTGGTTTTTGAGGAGCAGGAAGGACAAAAAGAGCTACAAAGTGAGAAGATTTTGGAGAAGCATATTGAGATATCTTTTGAGGAGTCGTATCTTGGAGTGAAGATTGTTTATACGAGAAATGTGAAAATAGAGGGAATAACTGAAGAGACCTGTTCTCATTGTAATGGTACAGGAAGAGTGACTCAGCAGGCACAGACTCCTTTTTGAGTAATTCAAACCTCGCTGCTTGTCCTGAGTGTTCAGGGTTTTTGAAAAATTTATAAAAAGATGGAAAACAGATCTCAAATGGAGGATTAGAAGCTAAAAAGGAGGTTTTTAGAACTTGAAATTCCAGCAGGGATAAAGTCTTGCAGTTATCTTAAGTATGCTGAAAAAGGAGATGAGGGAATATGAGATATTCCTTCTGGAGATTTATATATTAAAAATTTTTGTCGCTGAATCTCAAAATATACGAGAAAAACAGATGATTTGGTATGTGAAGGCAGATGTTTCTCTTTTTGATTTGGTTTTAGGAGGTGAGGTTGGTTCCTCATCCCGAAGGGAAAATACAGAAAATCCCAAAAAGGAACTCAGGTTGGACAGAAAGTTCGTGTTGCAGGAAGAGGGTTTTGAGAAAAAGGGCTTTTTAAGGAAAAGGAGATATGATTGTTGAGCTCCATGTTTCTGTTCCTAAGAAATTGAGTAAAGAACAAGAAAAACTTTGAGAGAACTCCAAAAATTGGATTAAAATCGATTTTTACATGTTTTTAATTATCACCACACCAATCACCTTCGTTTCATCGTAAGGACTAATTTCTACCTTATCAAAAAGCGGTTGATAGATTTAGCATAAAGCGATTCTCTCTGTAATAATTTTTGAGCTTAGGGGTTGATTGTGTAAAACAAACACAAAATCTGATTCATCATAGCTCGCTTGCTGACGGATGAGAACGAGATCACCATCTTGAATTTTCGGTTCCATACTGTTTCCTTTCGCCTGACAAAAAACAATTTTCCAAATTACTCGTTCCTACAAAGGCAACCGTTACTGGCATTTTCTCTTGAGAATATTCATCAATGATCTGCTTTCCTTTCATTTTCACACTGTGCGCAAAACCATAGATTGGAAGCTGAACAATATCGTCAAGCTTTATTTCCACTTCTTCTCTGATTAGCCTATCAATGATCATCTTTAACAAAATAGCCCTTAAAAAACAAGCTGATTAAGCTTATTCAAAACAGTTTGTGGGTGAGAGGCTCAGACTTGTTGCAATTTCTCTTAGAGTAAGTCCCTTCTTGGTTGGTATTTTGCTTTAAAAATGCAATCAATCTTCTTGTCAAATCATCAAGTTTGTTCGTTGCCATACTATTATAGTAAAAGAGATAGCATTCTTTCGGGAAGTTCGTTCATCATCAGGATAACGCTGTTCATAAGTTCAACTGCTTCCTCACGAATCAGATTTCGTTTGATTCCCTTTGTGTGCTCCAATAATACTTGCCAAGGCACAACGACAAAAGCTAGGATCAACCTTTATTTTGAGCTGATGAAAGACTTCATAAGGATCTTGTGCCAAAAACTCCGGAGGCGTCGTAATTCAGATTTTCATCAAATTATCTGCAATCCTTGGTCAGATATTCGGCAGTTTGCATAAAGGAGAACGAGGCATAAATATTAACAAAAATTAAAAAGTCTGATTGCAATATAAAAGATTCTTCGTGTACATAATCAGTCTTTTGACAAAAATCAATTATGACAAAGAAATAATACTAAATAAAGAAATTGTAAAAATTCTCTTGATGTCATTAAACACCCATCTCAGTCGCTCTGGCAGGAAAAATTCTTGCTGGAGCAGACGACTAGTTTTATACTCTTACAATAATAGTTATGGCACACAAACAATCAAGCGCTCAAAGAAGCATTTATGAATATTGAAAACAGTTCTGAAAAGGGCTGTGATGAGAATGGGAGATAATTCTAATGAGGGCTAGTAAATACTTCATAGTGGTTCCTATGTGCCTGACTTTTAATTCTTGGTGGTGGGTACACTGAGGAGAGTGATTGAGATTTATGGTCCAGAATCCTCAGGTAAGACAACGATCGCACTTCATGCAATTGCGAGAGATGCAAAAAGAGGAGAAACAGCAGCCTTCATTGATGCAGGAACATGCTCTAGATCCTCATTATGCTAAAAATTAGGGGTAATACTGATGAGCTTATTCTTTCTCAACCAGATTATGGAGAACAAGCTCTTCAAATTGCTGAAGAACTCGCAAAAACTTGAGAGTGAAGATGATTGTGATTGATCAGTAGCTGCACTTGTTCCAAGAGCTGAGGTAGAAGGTGATATGGAGATTCGTATATGGGACTCAGGCGAGAAAGATGTCGCAAGGGCTTAGAAAGCTGACTTCCGTCCGCTAAAACAGGAACGATGTGCATCTTTTATCAACCAAATCAGAATGAAAATCTGAATTATGTTTGAAACCCAGAAACGACTACAGGAGGAAATGCCCTTAAGTTCTTTGCTTCTCAGAGAATAGAAATCAGGAAAGGGACAAAATCATGGAAGATAAAGACAAATTGGTTATTTTGCTAAAATTAAGATCGCTAAAAATAAGATCTTTGCACGTTCAAGACAGCAGAACTCCCCATCAAAATGGAATATGGGATATGACAAGACAACTGACATTATTGAGGCGGCTTTGATTCTCAAACTGATTTCAAGGCAGGAGCATTTTATACCGTAGGAAGCGAAAAACCCAAGGAAAAGAAAAAGCTCGCAAAATACCTAGAGGAGAAGAAAAAACTGTAGTAACCTAGAAAAGAGAACCAATCCAAAATCAAAGATATGAGAATGGGAAAAGGTTCTTGATGATGAAGCACTGAATAAAATGGAGGCAATTATTGAAGAAGAAATCAATCTGTAGAAGAAGAGAGAGAGAAAAGAAAGCTGATCCTATATAGTAAGATTAGCTATTCACTGATAAGTTGATTTTATCATAAAGTTCAGATTTCTGTTTCTCGCTTCATATTTTGGGAAAAGCGCCTGTCACATTTCTATTTTTGTGTCGCAAGATTGGCAATACTTTGTATTTTGTATTCGTTCATTAATTTGAAGTTCTGAATATTTGTTTTGAAGACAGATTTTTCTGATTTCCTTCCTCGGTCTTGAGATGATTTTTCGTCAAAGTAACTCTGTGCTGTGGATCGTAGAGTTTAAGGTTATCTTTGATTGCCATATACAGTTCTTGGGTTTCCTTGTCTTCAGGTTTCGGATAAGCATAAATATTACTGACAATACATGGAGTTTTGTGTTCTCGAAAGCTCTAAAATCTGCTTGTTGATCTTTGCTATTTCTAGTTCTTGAGATTCATCTTGAGCAATAATCTCTAGATAGCAGTTTTCATCTCAAAGCTGTGATTTAAGCATATCAAGGATCTCTTGTGCTTTTAGAAAGAGATTCTCCATTATTCAAAAAGTTTTTGCAATTCGTGAGTCAGACCTCAAGAAAAACCAGAATTCCTTCTTTATATTGTTCCAAAATACTAATATCTATTTTTCGGTCTTCCCATAATCCCTCCCTCGCCCAGCAAAAGAGGTAAGCTTCATCAGATTGAGGTATCATTCTGTATTTTTAGCCAATAGACAGATCGTCCCAATCATATTTGGAGTAGGAGCATTATCAATATTGAGGACAATCAGACTTCTAAAACCGATAATCGGCTTGATTCCTCGGCATTTGCTGCTTGATAAAACTGGATCGCACCATACATAACATCAAGATCCGTAAGAGCAAAGAGAAATCAGGAGTTCTCGCTCTTTTTATGATAAGCTTTGGAGTTCAAATAGATTCAAGGGAAGCAAAAGGTGCACGACCATGCAGAGGAATGTACATTGTTTTTGAAAAGAGAGGTAAAAGTATTATTTTCTCCGAAGTAGTCTTGTGGAATCAGGAAGATAAATTATTGATTTTAATTGTTAATTGCCAAGAAGTTTTCAATCAGTGATTTCTTCAGTTTTTATTTTCTAGTGCTTGTTTTTCCTCAGGTCTGAAGCTGCCAAACCCAATCACTCACCTGACCTTGAACAGCAGGTCTATCAACGCCAATCCTCAGCCTCCAAAAACTCTTTTGTTCCGAGCTTTTCTATGATATCTTGAGTCCATTGTGTCCCGCAGCACTTCCTCAGTATTTGAGAGCGATCCTCTGCCGTTGGGAAGTCAATTTCATCATGAAGAACCAGAATATTCTCAGCTGGAATCTTGAAAAACTTTGCTACTGGAGCAACGCTTTCTCCAGAGAGATTCATGGTCTTGCGGTTTACAGAGCAGGATTTTTTCACCTTTTCGTTCGCTGGAAATAAGCTCAGCTTTGCATTTGTTTTCATATTTCAGTCTCATAAGTTCTCATGCTGATTTCGGAGATCAAGAAAAATGAAAATCAGATGATTATGTCTGGTTTTTTCATATTTTATTCAAGGATTTCAAAGTCAGACGAGGAGTTTCATTCAAGTTTTTCCTTTTAGTACAAAAAGTATAGGGTTTCTTTTGGTGCTAATCGCCCTAAGTTTCCCATGCACATAAAATCCCCCTACTGAAAACTATCTCTTGACCGTTCCGGATGACAGAAATCTCGACTTCCGATCTTTTCCGCCCCGCTTCCTTTACTCCAAAACATCGCAGTAATCGCCTGATCTCAAACTTCCCATGAATCTTGAGATGAGCTCCGCCATCTTTCAGACTTTTTCTACCCTTTCTACCCTAATCATGCTCAAAAAGAAAGCTCGGCTCTTGGTTTCTTCCCAAAAGGTGCAAGCTGCTCAATTTTCGCATGAGCTCTTTCAGTATTTCGCCCATGAGGCAGGATTTCCCGTGTCTACGAGCGTGATTTTCAAGCTGATCTGCGGTAATGCAGGATTGACAGTGCTTTTGAAAGATCTCAAGCACCTCATCCAGATATTCAAGCTCTCACGGTCAGTCTCAAGCTCCTTTTATGTCCACCAAACCTCTTTAAATAAGGTGAAGCCTGAGTAATCATCTCAATCACATTGAAATAGTCAGGTCCTCTGAGCGAAGCGACTGCCTGCCGTTTCTCAGATCAAGTTTGAAAACGGCTCGAAGGTTTATTGTATTTTTCAGTGATTCTTCCCTGATACATGATCCCAACAATCCCTTCATGAAACGCTTCATCACAGACAAAAAGAAAATTCTGATCAGGATCCACTCTGCAAGTCTAAAAGCTTGATCTGCATTCTTCTCCTTTCGGTATTGATGGATTCTATTTTTCAAGGTACTGAAGCTGCTTTTTCACCAGAGAGGAGGATTTTTAGGCTGTCATAAGGGCTTTGTTCTCCCACCTGCGTTGATCCTTATCCAATGACAAATCCACATGAAAGGTGTCTATATCTCTTGAGATTGAGGAGGAAATGTGAGGAATCCCTGCAAACCTTTTCGGCATTTGATCAGGATGATGATTGATGAGTTCAAGTCCTTTCTCTGACAATCACTCTATTTTTCGTGGACAAAGAGGAACGACATCAGCAACCGTTCCTATCGCTACAATCGGTAAAAATAGTTAAAAATCTGATCTCTTTAGAAAGCTGGATTTCATCATGAGCGTACTGATGAGCTTAAATGCCACTCTGACCCAGCAAGCCCTTTGAAAGGATAGTTTCGAGAGACCATCGAGGATTGATCAGAGTATAGGCATCCCGGCAGTGTCTCCAAGGCGTGATGGCGATCGGTAATAATCAGGTCAAGTCGGAGTGTTTTTGCATATTCCGCCTCCACAACTGAAGTAATCCCGTTATCTACGGTAATGACCAGTTTACCCTTTTTCTTTGATCTCATCAAGGTGCTTATTTTGAGTCCATAACCATCTTTGAGCCTATCAGGATACATAATGCTGATCTGCTGATAGTTCAAAAACTCGAGTAAAAACTTGTAAAGCGAAAACTAGGAAGTAATCCCATCAACATCATAATCCCCAAAAAACCATAATCTTTTCCTTGTTTTTCATGGCTTTGAATGATCCTCTGCACGCCCTTTTTCCATATCATTGAGCAAAAAGGATCCAGCCGATAATGAGCGATGCTTGGATTGAGAAAATCATAGGGATGGTCTGAGATGTTTCTTACTTTGAGAAGCCTTTGAATAAGAGATAAATCAGCATCTTGGTTTAGGAGTTGATAACGCATATATCAGTAATGAATATAGAACTTTTTAGTCGCCAGAATGTCTTTCTCGAGAAGGTTTATCATATCTTTTTGCTGCTACTTCTGATCACGGTGTTCTATGAGCAAGTAGAGATTGTCCATCATCTTCTGGTCTGTCATATAATACAGGATTGGGATTTTCTTTAAAATTTTAGTGATTCTCTATCGTTTCGAATTGTTCTTCTTAGGAAGATGGTTCCATCTTCGCTATAACTCATTATCAGGCATAGCCATAAGATTCGAGAAAACGAATATGGACTAAATAATATCTGATTATAAATTCAAGACAGAATCTGATAATATTTCTAATGTCTTCTCCACCTCCTCTTGAGCCTGAAACGATAAGCTAAAATCTGAATTTACTCTTCTTTAGCCTCATTTTGATGAATCTTGAAAACCTCACTCCTGCGATGAAGCAAAATATGTACAGATGATGCTAACAAAATCTGATTGTATTCTGTCGTATTGGGGATTTTTACGAGGTTTTCTTTTGAGGATGCGAAAATCTGTGCTTCAATCCTTGATCTACATCATTACTCACAAAATTTGAAAATCCGATTCCGATGGCGTGAATTCTTATCATAGTGTAGAGAAATATATTCCAGACGCTGGTGCAAGGGTTATAAAGTCGCCATTGCCGAGCAAACCACCGATCCTATCCCATGAAAAATTGTAGAGAAGCATCAAAATCCATCATCACCCCTGAACAACCATTACCGAACAGCAGAAACAGGGCTTTCACCTTTGGCTATCACGACTACAAATGAAAAGTCAGGTTTATACTATCATATTGCTTGGTGAGATTTTTACGCTCGGAGAATACACGACAGCTTTGATGAACTGGGGAAAAGTGCAGAAATTTATCCTTCAGCTTTCTGTCCGACCGAGATTATATTGACACGGACACGAGGATCAGGAAAGATGCTGATCACGCTGATTCAGCAGTATTTGCAGTGTCTGATCTCCGTCTATGTGGTGCCGGTGGATCCCTGCGCATTTTCATCACTTCGCTCTGTAAGGTGCATATACTGCAGTTTTGGGAAAGCTTTGTGAGTGGGAGATTGAGGCGATGACACTCCTCTTTGCCTATCTTCAGCATACGAGCAGCAACAGCTTGCAATATTTCAAAAATCAGATTTTATAGTTCGGAAGGCTTAGTTTTGATGGATGGAAGTGACAATTAAGAACCTGAACTCTTCGCTTCTAGTTATGAAAGTGGTACAAGCTACAGCCTTTTCGGCATCTTAGATACGACCAAAACCGCAGGTGGATCAGACTTTTCGCCATTTACTTGTAAATCCGATCAATATCAAAGTCCGAACTTGATCGAAGACCTCAAAACTTGAGCTTTTTGGAAGATCCGATGACCGCTAGGTTCATCAGTTTTTAGGGCAGTGATATTCCAAAGCTGAGCTGATTCTGTACAGAAAACTCGCTGAGGGGCCGTTGAAGTTGAGAGCGGTGCTTCGCAATGCTTACAAAGGGCGCTAGAAGGGACACTCTATCTGAACTCAAAAACTCCAACTCACCGAGGAGAAAATCTCGGCATTGAATCAGATTTTTGCTTTACAAAAAGTGCATTAAAGGCTGATGAGGAGCTTTTGGGGAGTAAGATTATGTCGCGGAGGGCTACGATGCGAGATTGATGAGCTGAGAAAGGTCGCCTATCATAGCGATGAAATTTTGCTGCAGATCAGCAGGAATTAGTCTCAAAACCTGAATCTCCAATATCAAACTGAAATTTGTGATGAATCAAGGCTATTTCCTAGAGCTGACGAGCAAAGATAGCGAACTTTTGAGGAATTTCTCGCACAGCAGGATTTTTACTGCCTTGAATCCTCAGGGCAGGAAAAAGTTTGCGATTGTCCGCAGACAAACCCTCAAAGGCAATCAAAGATATACAAGTCCTCACCTTGATAACTCTCAATCTCATATCCTTGGCGTAAAGAGCAGCTCAAAACCAAAAGAATCCGCAGTTTTACAAGGACTTCAGCAGTCGCTTTTGAAAGCATCACTCCGCTCCACAGCTTAGCAGCAAAGCTGGTAGTGGCTGATTCTTTTACATCACAGGCGATTTTTGCTAGAATACCGCCTAGTTAAGCCACAACTCGCAGAAAATGGCATCATTGAGATTCAAGCAGGTCGCCATCTGGTACTGAAGCCTGCCGAAGTGATCAGCCTTTATTCCTAATGCCTTGGCGATTGGTGAGTCCAAAACACGCATCACGGCTTGATTCAGTATCATCACTTGACCGAATATGTGAGGTAAGTCCACTCATTTGAGGCAGTCAGCTCGTAATTGTTTTGATGGCGCATTGTGGGCTGTTTGTTCCAGCAGTCAAGAAGCCAAAATCTGACTCGACTGATGGAATTTTTGCTCGTGGAAGTGGCGATATTATCGCGAAAAACCAGCTCTACTTTTAGTGACGGAGATGATTGAGGCTGCGAATATCCTCAATAATGCGACCGAGAGGAGCTTCGAGATCTTTTGATGAACTCGGGCGTGGAACCTCTACTTATGATGGACTTGCACTACCAAAAGCAATTTCTGCATTATCTTTTGAAAAACATTCAGGCAAAAACCCTGATTGCAACTCATTATCACGAACTCATTGCCCTTGAACAGGAAAGTGAGCAGATTAAAAATTTCTCAGTCAGCGCTCATAGAAACTGATAAGGGAAGTCGTTTTATGAAGAAAAGTTAGTGCATGAGGAGCGAGTAAAAGTTATGGAGTAGATGTCGCGAAACTTGCAGGGTTCCAAAGCCGATTTTTGGAGGAGGCAAAGGCTTTTTGTCTGCTTTAGAAAAGGGATAGCTGACCTTCCCCCTTTGAATGCTCCTCAGGGACTTTTTGTAGTTCAGCAAGAAGAGTTTGCTCATAAGGCTCAGTATGAAAGATGAAGGCGTTATTGGCGGGATGGATTTGAATTCGCACCATCTGATCTCAGGCTTTGCAGCTTTTGATGAAGATTAAGGAGGAGTTGTAGGATTTTACTACTTGAAAAATTACATCAGTAAGCAATAAGAGCCTTGAAGATTTCTTTTCTTTTAGCCCAAAAATACCAATAAGTTCTTTCTTAAATCTTGATGAAGAGGGTACTGTCTTCTCGTGCTAAAAACTTTTACATTCTACATTGAGAATTACTGTAAGCGACCCTTTGAGAAATTCAAATTGTTCCTGGCAAGCGTGTTCATTGAGGTATCTTAAAATAATGGAGAACTCTGAAATGCTATAATTCATGAAGAAAAATTTCAAAGTATATTTTCAGGAGATCGGAAAACACAGCTCCAAAATTCTCCAGTTTCCTTATTATAAGGTCAACGAGGAAAGGTCGTTAACTCAGAATAAAAATCTTTTCTATAGAGCGGAAAACCTGCTCATATCCTCCATAGTCGAGACAGGCTTCTTGTAAATGGGTATTGATTTTTCTTGTATGATGTTTTTATAGTTTGTTATTAGCCCTTTTTCTCTCCATAGATACCTTCAAGAATTGGATACATAAATTTCTCAGCTTTCTTCCAAAATTGTTTCCAACGAGTTGCTCTCACAATAGGTTCCAAGTTTCCAATCTTTCTCATGACTGAGCTGTCTGCATCCATCCACCCAATTTTTCAGGTCTTTTCTTGAGATCGAGTTTTATTTCAATGGAAAACATATTGATCTTGAGAAAAACTAAAGATACCAAAAATAATTATTCTTTACCTAGAAGCAATACGATCTTTTAAAAAGAAAATATAGAGTTCTACTCACCAAAGTTAAATATCTTATAATCAGCATCTCCTTTTTCCCTTCCCAAATAGCTTTGAACGACTTTTCCTTTTATCAGATCAAAATCCCTTCGGCAGTCAGTCTTTTCTCTTTCTCTGCTAATCCTAGAGCATATCCTGTAAGTTTCCATCGCTTCCAACGACCTTACAGTAAGGATAACGATTAGGGAAACGATTTTCTCTCATAATTTTTCCGATGGTTCTGGGTGCAGTCAGAATTTCTGAGCAAAATGCTTGTAGGTACTTTACTTTTCCCATAAGGGATTTGGAGCAGATAATCGTAAATTGCCTGTCTATCCATAATTTTAAGAAAACCATCTGATAAAAAGCTTAGGGGTTTGTGGAGGAAAGTAAAGAGATATTATATCATTTTGTTTTGACTTGGCAAGTTTTATTGTTATGATCTGAATTTTTGTCTTTTATTTTGGTTTTTGAGTATAATAAAAGTAAGGATTTTTACTTATAGACAGCTATTTTAATGGCAAAGAAAAACTGGCTCAAATACTAAAACATGTTGTGATCAAAAGGAATATTTTTGCATGTAATTAAAATCAAAACCTTTCTCAATATAATGATGATCTCCTTTTGGCTTTGAAAAGCCAAAAGAACACAAAAATCTTGAGAAGACCTCATCAATGATCTCGATCGTGATTTTATGATTACTAATTGACAAGGACTTCTTTCTAAGTTGACAGCAAGAGGAAATCAGATTTCTGTCTTTGGCTGATGAAAGAAATTTTTCATTAGAGGAGCTTGAAAGGCTCAATCTTGGAGAAAATCCATTTTGATTTCAGATACAGACCCTTTTGAAATTTTGACTGCGAAGGCGCTTGTATGGATTTTATTAAAAGACAGTTCATCGCAGTGATTGCCTCCAAAAATTAAGTGAGTCTGCTCGTACGCATTACTATACCAATTCTTTTTATCAGAGCTTCTTTCTGCAATTCAGCTTTCCCAAGATCAGCTCGATGAGCCCAGAACAGAAGTATGCGAACTGTAGTGCTCCGCTTTAGAGTTACTTTTTCATAATCTTAAACAGCCTTTAGAAACAAGCACTCCACCTATTATGCTGAGAGGCTTAATACTATTTTACTGATTGGACAGAAAGTCAGCAGAAGTCTTGATACGATTTTACAAAGACGGTTTTAGAAAGGTTGAAGGTAGCGTTAAAAGGATGAAAAATCTGACACAAGTCAACGGCAGAATTGTTTTTCCAAACCACTTTTTCCATCGTCTATTATTTCATAAATATCCTATAGATTATGAAGAACCCTATCAAAAAGCTCAAACTGATTATCCGGATATTGCTCAGCAAATCGCAGATTTAGAAGACCAGATTGTTCAGGAGATTCTGATGCTTTTAGACAAAGAGATTGAAGCTCTATATGGAAATTATCTTGAAGAGCTAAAAATAAAGGATGCAAATCTGAACATTTTGCAGGTATTGCATGATCATAAGTTTGATTATTCTGTTCTGAATCTAGGATCCAGTATTGAGGTCAGCTTTTTGATTTTCTCATAGAAATCAAAGAAGTTGAACAAATGGAGGATGATACTTTAGAGCTTTTTGGTAATGATCCTGATCTGGTTAAAAGACTTTCTAAACAGACTATGCGATTTTTCAAGTGATACCTTGAATGTTAATGGCTATACTTTTAAGATTGAAAGGGAACTTTTGGATGGAGCAAGTACGTTTTAGATTCTTAGGGAGTTCAAAGTAATATGAGTTGCCTTAAAAATTACCCTTTCTGGAGTTAATCAGCAGGGCTATGAGTGGCAGATCGTGAACCTTTTGATCATTTATTTATCTCTGATGCTGAAGCATCAGCCAGACCTATGATAAAGTTGAATTGAAGGGGGAAAGATAGGAAAGCTTTTAGTGCTGAAATGGGGCCGCTAATGTACAGAGATTCACTTAGATCCAGAATCTGAACCTGCAAAAGAAACGATTTCAAGATGATCTCCAAAAAGCATGAGATTACAGAAAATACAAGAAAATTACATAAAAATATAAGTCTGAAGATCCTTCCGAGGATACTGATGAAGAAGAGTTAAAAATCACTCCAGAAGAGAAAAAGCAAAGTGGAGGCATGGAAAGGTATGGAGGAGAAATCAGAAGCTTCAGATGCAGGATTTGTTGTAGGAGCAGAACGGTATTTACGAACACAGAAAGTAGTTTGCCCTTATACAGAAGAGCAAATGCTTTGGAAAAATTTAAATTACTGACATCGATCGAGTAAACGGAACACGGCTAAATGTTATGGAACAAATTAAAACTTGATCTTGAGAGGAAGGGAAAGAATTTGATTTTCATTTTGAAGATTTTGAAAGCTTTCTTTATCAATAATGATAACTCTTAGAAAAAGCCGTTTAAGATGCCTTGAACTCATGATCTCAAGACGACATATAATAAAAATGTGAGGGAGGTTTGTAGTGAGAATTTGTTTAGGATGCTCACCCGAAGATGGGAAAAACTTAAGCTTTACAGAACTTAATGCCGAAGGGAAGGAAAATTACAGAGGAAGTAAAATATTTTGGGCATGATGGAGATAGTGATCCTAAAAAGGCGGTTCTCTCATGAAACCAAACGGAATTTCTGATCATACAGTCACGATCAAGTTCCCACAAATTTTTGAATAAGGAGTGAGAGGCAAGATACCATGAGATGTCTTATCCAGATTTTTGATTTTTCTTCAAGAAAACAACTGACACCGAAAAACAGAAGTGATTGCAAAAAGAGAAAAACAGAAGATCGATGATATTCATTCTTCTCGGCAACTAGAAAACTTAAACGAGTTAGTCATTCATTCTGTCAGTAAAAATATTTGGATAAATGACGGGGTAAGTGATTATCAAAAAGCTCAAGATGAAGCTTGCTTGGATTGGCTTACTGGAGATGTAGGAATCTATAACCTCTAATAAAGGATTGTGATGGTTGGCTCCAGCTCTGAGTGATACTTTAACTGCTCTTCAGGATAAAGTCGTTTCTGAGAAAGAAGAAGAAAATTGAGATTCTATTGAACAACGATTAAAAATTTCTCAAAGGGGTAGAGTTCCCTGATATTTTCTCAAGTGGAAAAGATCCTGCTACAGGACAAAGATTAAGACAGCTCGATGCTTGTCTTCCAAAAGGAAAACGCTTAAAGATATCCTTATTTCTCGTCAATGTGTAATTAATAATGGAGGCTTAGACCTATTATGGCTGCAGCAATGATTGCTAATCTCAAACAAGGAAAGGGCTATATCGTGGAATGTCAGAATATGATAATCAAGCACTTTGGGTTCAGTGTCTTTAGGACCTGAGCATTATCAGAGGTACCTTGAATATAGAAAAGAATTCAGGCTGATATTGATAGTGGAGCTGGTGATGCTGATCAATTGAGAGATCTTTTTGGTAAAGTCAGAAGTAAATTATATTGTTTGGAATATTCAAAATGCTCATGGAAATGATAAAACATTTTGGCTCTGTTAAAGATAAAAAGATAGACAAGCACTCAAAAAGATTTATTCTAATGAATTTGCAAACCAGTTGAATAGTGCAGCAGAGGAGATTACTGGACATGGGGCTGTTGAATGAGCTTACGAGTAAGTATAAAAAGATGAATACCTTTAATGTGGTAGAGGAAGAATTTATATTACATCGAGTAGAATTGAAAGCGGACTTGGAGCTTTGAAAAAGGATGGGAGAATTGGCAAAAACAAGACAACAAAGACAGACTCTTGAAGCGGCAATGTCTTATGTTACCATGACTGGAATCCTCAACAAATATGCTGGTAAAGAAACGATGACTTGGTTTGATGGGTTGGCAAGATCTTTGATGCTCCCTACGGCATGCAGATAAACCTTTTCATCAGCATTATGCTTGGCATGTACTTGATCAAGTCCCTTATTCAGCCGAAATTTCTCTGAATCTAAAGATATGAAAGAGGCAAAAATTTACTGAATCAATGTTTAGTAAAAATTCTGCTGAGGTTCCTTTATAAGCCATTTCTTAGTATTTTATTGAAGTGGCGATCAATTAATGCTGATGCGATTGATAGTACTTTTCTTTCACTTAAAAAACGAAAGAGCACAAAATGATCCTATTCTCAATAAAGTGAAAGAGGTGCTTTTGGGATCCAGATAATCTTGATCCAAGCTGGAGATCTAAACCAAAACTGACTGACATGGACTTAATCAAACTCCAGCAGTGATTGAACAAAATAAGAGTTATGGTAAATCTGGATTTGATGGGAAAGATGAAGATGAAAGAAATGATAAAGCAACCTTCTGAAAGAGCTGAAAGCAAATTTGGAAAAGCAGAATCTGATCCAGAAGTAAAGCCAGAATTTTCTAAAACAGTTTAAAAACTTGGTTTGAAGAGATGGATTCGCAGATGTTAATGATGCTGAAAAATATTTCAATGCTAAGGACAATTAGAGAGGTAAAAAGCCGTATCGGTAAAGAGATTGGTTTTCACTGATAGTCAAAAATAATATGGATATTAAATGTCCTGCTCAATATGATACAAATGATGTGAGAAATCTGATTTGGTATCTTTTAAAGGTAAAACATTAAAAAGCAAGGATCTTGCCAGCCACCAAAAAGAGTTTGATGATGTATTAAAAAGTTTTTGTGAACTATTTTACTGAACATTTTGATGAAAATCGCACCAGAATCTGTTTTGCGTTCCGTTTTTGGTCAATGAGGTGCAATGTTTTTGGAGGAAAGTAAGGTAGAAAAGCTTTGTCCCTTTGGTCAGAATATGAAAGATATATTGGTAAAGAAGAGAATTTTTCACTCCTCAGGAAGAAGAATTTGATCCAGATGTGACAGGAGGATTAACTCCGAACAACAACAAAGACAAAAAAGCATGGAAGAGAAGATATTATAGATCAGACCTTTTATCAACAAAGGCTTGTGGATATTGAAAAGCATCTTAAAAAGAATCAATATTGCTGGTATTAAAAATTGACAACAAAAAGAAACTGTTGATGCAATTACTTATAGAAATGCTGCATAATTTTTAATTTCCTTTTCTTCAAAAGGGAGTATTGTTTTTAGCTTGCATTTATTAGGGAAATCTTTTACTATTCTTTTTAGGTTTTTATGCTTATATGCAAATGTTGGATTTTATTTATGATAGTTTGATACGGTTAAGAAACTTAAGTTTCCAACGGTAAAAACAAATTACTCGTTTGACACTTGCTATTTTTGCTCTTGTGATTAGAAGCTGGAACGTATTTTTATCCCTTGCAGATACGATTTTCTCTGGAGGGTATAAGGCTTTTTATATATATAGACGACAGAAGGTCAACTTCCATCTTCATGAGCAGTTACCATCACCGGAACTCTTGATGCTTCAGTATTGTGAGGCTACTCAGCTTTCAGGTGCTGAAGATTCAGGATTAGATCTTTCTGTTTTGACAGGAACAGAGGAATTGAAATTAAAATAAAATTTTATCCATTCTTTTTGAAACTAATGCAAAGAGAAGCTGAATCGAATGAAATACAGATTGAAGACATGAAATTTTTAGACGATACGTCTTGAGTGTAACTTCTGGTCAGGAAGCACTGGTAATTGAAAACCTCAGGAAAGAAGTACTAAACAAGGACTTGCTGAGGATGTAGTTGATTATCTCTGTCCAATGATTAACGAGGCTTCTATTAAAAATGAGAAAAGGTCTTAAGCACTTATCCAGGGTATGTCTTCTTTAAATCAAGAATGAATGACAAAATCTGGTATGTAGTAAGAAATACTCCAGGAGTAAGGCTGATTGTTGGGGCGGAAACAAAAACCAATTCCACTTTCAGATGCTGAATATCAGCAAATGATGGATCAAATTGCTCAATCTCAGGAGAGATCAGAATTGAATATTCCATACCAAGAAGGCGATGTTGTTCTGCTCAAGAATGGTGACTTCAAGGGAATGGAAAGGAAATATTCAAAGAAGTTGATACTCGATAGGGACTGGTTGTGGTAAGCATTGAGATGCTTGGTAGGTTAACCCTCGTGGCAATCAGTGTAGATCAGATTGAACTTGCAAATTAATCTTTATTCCCTATCATTAGGTATGGAAAAAGAAAAACTTGTTACCTTGTCTATGGTAATCTTGTTCTTTAGTCTGGTGGTGGTGTATTCGTTGTTTTATCAGGTAAAAGGACAAACACTTAAGAACCTTTTTCAGTCGGCTATCAAGTCATGAGAGCAGAAACAGGATATTGACACGGATCAATTCAGTTGATCGATGAAAATCTCTAACTACTGTAGAATCAGGTTCGTGAATCTTAGAATGAGGAAAATATCTCAGATACCGCTACTTGAAATGATGCCTTACAGGTAGCAAACCAAGTGAGAGAAATTGCTTCTACTTCTTCTTGCTTTCGAAGGTGAAAGTCCAAAAATACTTTCAGGGACAGATTTGTATTTCGGTGCTGTAGAAAGTATTGAGCTTCTTGGATTAGAGCCGAGTATCTCTTGAAGGATACCAAAGGATTCTATTACGCTAAGTTAGAGAAAGAACCTGATCTCAAAAAGACAGTTCAGGATTTGAATGGAAGTATCTATACGATAACTTCGAGGCTGAACTTCTCAAAATCAGCTTTTCGGTGATAAAGTCAGTTTGTTAACCTTCCTGAGTACAAAACAAAAATGGTGATAATGCTTCTTTCTGTTGATGGCCAGTATTGGTTTATTCAAATGGATTACGCTAAATACCATCAGTCAAAATATTTAAAAACTTTATTTACTCAATAATTATTATTATGGCAAAAGTACAGAAAATTCTAAACATTGAAGTGCCTGCTGGAAAGGCAACTCCGACTCCACCGCTTGGACCTATGCTTGGTGCGAATGGAGTAAATATTGGACAGTTTACTAAGGGAGTTCAATGAAAAACTGCCGATTTGATGAAACAATTTGGTGGAATTGAAGTGAAAATTAAAGTAAAATTGACTCGTTTATGTTGATAGAACCTTCAAGATGGAGATCGGTGCTCCAATCACTTCAGGACTCATCAAATGGAGAATCACTCAAAATCTTGGTTCTGGAGAACCAAATAAAGAAAAAGATCGGGAAACTTACTAAAGCTGATCTTTGAGCTCATCTAGTGAACTCAAAAAGAGTGACTTGGAATGCAAATCTCCTGAGGAAGGATATAGAATTATTGCAGGAACAGCTAGAAATATGGAGTTGATGCTGAAATGTAGTTAAAAAGTGAAAAATAGTAAAAACTGATTTCTGATAGGGGGTCAGTTTTATTTATTGTTCCTTTATTGGGTATGAAAAGAAAAATACTTCTCCTGATAACTAATTTTAGATTGAAAGAAAAATGATTTTATTTTAAAAAGTCAATTTATTATAATCAATAAATATTATAATGGTTGTCTTTTGAAAATAAAATAAAATAGAAAAAGTGGCTTATAGCTATAAAATAGGTTGCTCATATGTATATTAAAAAGAGGTCACAGAAAAAGATATTCGTAGTCAGTGGTGTGGAGGATGTACGGTAAGTATAATATTTTATTACCACAGAGATGATCCTCTTAGGTCAGGTTTTTATTTTCTTTTTGAGGCTATGAAATCTAGAAAAGGCTTGAGAGCGAGCAATTTGAACGGTTTTGGGGACTTTCGTGTCTAAGCCCGTCTAACTTTGTCTTGATTTTGTCTTTGGTATTGGTATTATACCCGATAAGTTGTCTATGTGGAGACATAGAAACGGCTTATTCTACCTCGTTGATCATTAACACTTGTATACTATTTGAAAAACTCAATGAATCCGAGTCTTAGCTCTTGATTAGGAGAAAGATTCAGGTTTTTTGTCTTTTGACAATGGTACTATTCGTTGTTGATGAACGACTGGTATTACATTCTTGGTAAGGTATTTACCTTATCGGGAAAAAGCTTTTTATATTTATTTTACACAGAGAATGAACGTTAAAAATGTTCGCAAGCTTTAACTGGAGTGTTGATGCTTGCTCAGGCTCTTCCTGTAGCAGTGCTTGGTGCTGCTTCATACAGCGATGAGTTAAAAGGAGCATATGAATATGCATATTCAAAGAACATCACTACAATGAGTTCTATTGACAATGCTAATATGTACGGAGAACTTACTAGAGGTCAGTTGGCTAAAAATGATCGCTAACTGGGCTGAAAAAGAAATGGGTACTAAAGTTGACGAAACTGCAGTTTGCTCTTTCCCAGATGCAAACACAGCTGAAGGAGACTTAGCTACTTATGTTAAAAAGCTTGTCAGATGGGATTGATGGGTCAAGGAATTGACAAAATTCAGACCAAATGACAAAGTAACAAGAGGTGAATTTGGAACAACTCTTTCTAGAGCTCTTTGGGAGACAAATACAATGGAGCTACTCCATTCTACAAGAATCACCTTGAAGCTTTGAAAGAAGCTGGAATCATGAAAATGATTGATACTCCAAATCAAAATGGAAATCAGAGGATATGTAATGCTTATGCTTCAGAGATCTACTGATGTAGTTAGTCCTGCAGAATGTAAAGATCCTACAGTAGTATTGGCATGTTCTTTGAACTCAGATGCTTGTCCTGCTAAATGTAGAAAGGCAGACAATGGTTCTGGTACTGTGAATACAGGTGCTCATGTAGCTGGAGATTTGAATGTATCTGTAGTTGATTATTCAGCTTCAGTTAAAATCTGCTCCAAAAGGAATCTTTGTAGCAAAATACTCTTAAATTTGCTGCTTCTGAAAAGATTAACCTTGATACTCTTACTTTGAAGAGAACTGGTCTTGGATCTCAAAAAGATATTAAGAAGGTTTGGTTGGAAAGAAACGGAGTTGCTGTAACTAACGCTGCTTCTGTTGGATCTGATGGACTTGCTGTTCTTAACTTCAAAAGCAATAGAAATGTAGTTAACACAGACGCTAAAACTCAAGAACTTGAATTGGTTGTTGAGCTTGATAGCAGTGCTACTATTGGAGCTGAAGTTGCTTTTTGATCTTCTTAGTGTAACTTCTTCTGCAAAAGAATACTACTGTAAAAGGATCTACTTCTACTTACAGAGTTTCAGCTACGAAGTTGTTAAATTGACTGCTGATATTGTAAACAGGAGTACAACTCCAATTGAATATAAGCTTGAAATCAAAAAGATTATGTTATCGGTGAATCTCTCTTGAATCAGATTCTAAGTCAGATGATAGAGATGTTGCACTGTAAGATCTTTGACTTTCAGAAACAACGGATCACTTGATTTTGAAAGATACTTTTCAAAAATGTAAAAGTATATAGAGATTCAAAAGTTGTTTCTAACGCTGTTGAAGTAAATGGTAAAGATATTACTATTGCTTTGGATAAAGATCCAGTTAAGGCAAACAGAAAAGCTATCTATACGATTAGAGCTGAAGTTGCTAGTCTTGAAGATGTAAACAAGACTGTTCAATTGAAACTTAGGGATGAGAAGGATGTTATTGCTGATGAAGTAGATACTCACTTTAGAACTACTATTGCTTTCTGAAATGTAGGGTGGACTTCTGCACTAAGGGAGAACTTAATACCTATAAATTCCTTGAGGTAAAAGTTATGTTTGAAGGTACTGCAAACTTCCCTAAGACTGTTGATGTTGGTGTTGGGGCTAGTGATGTAACTATCGCTAAAGGTAAATTGGTAGTAACTGAACCAGTTGAACTTCCTAAAATTGTGTTTAATTATAGTTGCTGAACATCACTTGGCACATCAACAGGATGGGCAACTAACGATGCTCTAACAGGTAAAGCACTTAGAAGACTTGTTCTTAAGGTTGGAGACAAGAGATATTCTGCAGATCCAGATAATGCTGGAAAGGTAGTATTCTCTGATGTTGTGAGTTAGAGAAACTTCGATGTGAGAGCTTTTGATTAGCCTTGCATCTAATGTTAAAGAAGGAAGCAAATTATACTTCTCTAATCTAGGTAGTGCTCTTATGACTGAAAAAGGTTCTTACCAGAACAATGACGCAGATCTTACAGCAGATCAGATTGCTGGTGTAATCCAAACTGCAGAAGTGTTGGTTAAAAAACCTAAGTTCACTATTACTGCTGACAACATTAATACTCAGCAAGCTGTTGTGAATGATGCTACAGTAGTTACTCTTATGAAGGAGTAAACTCGAAGCTAAAAAGAAAAGACATAATGTGAACTCTTTCAAAGGTTACTTTGAATGGTTCTCAACTGCTGGAGAAAGTGTTGAAGTGTTCTTTGATCTTAACGGTCAGCCTTGGTCTAATGCAACTCTATGGAGAAAGCTATACTTTCAATAGTCTTGGATCTCTCAAGGCAGGAGAAAATCTTCTCTTTCCAAATCAGAGTTCAGCCTACAATCGGTACTGCTAAAATATTTACTTAGCTGTTCAGGCTAAAGGAACCGATGCAAATGGTAATGAAGCCGAAACTTCTACTGAATACTGAGCTACACTTGAAGTTAAGGGTGACTGCTGATATTGAAGTTACAAATATTGTTGCCTCTGATGAGAAGTTGAACCAACTCAAAATACTCTTATCTATGCTGGAACACTAATGTAAAAATGGTTCTTCTACTTTGACTGGATTTGGTTTGAGTGGATCTACTATTCCAACAGCAGGAATCACTATCTACTAGACTTGTATGTAGATGGAGATTTCGTTACAGGAGGTGTAGTATCAGCTACAGGACTAGCTTTCTAACTTTGTTCAAAATCTCTCAACAAGGAAATAGAACTGTTGAAGGTAAAGCAAATGTTACAACTAATTCTGGTACAGATGTTAATGCTTACAACATATGATTGATGAAGTTCTTGTAAATGGTAAGTCTTACAGAGCAGAAAGCTCTTACTTACTTTGCAAAAAGGATTCTTCAACCCATGCTAAAAACTTCTACTAGCGATGCAGTATTGACTGTTAAGTTAACAAACAACTCCACCTAAGTTCATTGATGTTAAGGGTATTAGCTTTGCTTCTGGTGCTACAGTTGCTTCTAGCTTCTGTAAACAATCAGGATGTAACTAGTACTGCTAATGAAGAACATTTAGCTCCTCAAACTGCTGCTGGATCTTCTATTGAAACCAAGTAATTGCAAATAAAGACTCATTGGCAAAACTTACTGGTGAACTTACACAGTGACTGATGGTTCTGATGTTTATACTTACAAGCTTGACAGTACTATGTCATCTGTAGGTACTCTGGGGACCATTCTTCTCAAGTAAATAGTCTTTCTTAGGCTATCAGAGAAAGCTCTTGGCTTCGGCTGAGAGTTTTTCTTAAGCTCTAACCTCTAACAGAGGGGCTTTTTAATTCCTCTTGCAAATCATGCTCAACTTTACTATAATTAAAGAACTTTATTTCATCATAGAACAAGATGGAAACAATACAGCTAGAAGTTCCGAAAGAATTAGTAGAAAAAGTTTCTACTTGGACCTAGGATTTATGGCTTCAAAAGCTTTGGGAATATAGACAGGATCAAGAAGATATTGAACTTGTAAAGCAAGCAATGCAAGAAGAAGGAGAGTCTTGCTCTTTTAGATGAGTATCTCCAAAGATGTGAAAAACTAATCCTTCAAAAAGAAGGCAATAGATACTTTAGATTTGCTCAAAAAAATACGAGCAGAAAGAGTATAAACAGATTCTTGTTGCATTACAGGAAATAGATCATTTTGGTTTGGATTATTGCAAGAGAAAAAGATACAAAAAGGACTATATGCTACGGAAAAATTATATTTTGAAACTTTCTCGTTCTTAGAGGAAAGCTCTTCGCTCGGCTAAGAGTCTATTAAAAATTTTATTTTTATAATGTCTTTTTAGTAAGGTCAGATACTTTATTTTTCTAAGCCAAAAATTGTAATTAAACTTCTTTTAAAATCCTGACTTTTTAAAAATTTAATATAAAAACCTTATATAAAACTAAGAAAACTCATAGTAACTTTTATTATCCCTTTCTCCTACGTATCAAGTGAGAAAAATCAGACTTTTTCTTTGTAGAATAAGCCTCTAGAGCCAAAAGCGATTAAAAACAACCATTTTACCAAAATGATAAAAATAGCCAAAAACTCTTGATTTTGTATATCATTTTCATATAAACTTTGCATTGTCATCTCTCATGGTAACTTTCAAAGTTAGGAGATGGACATTGGGGAGATGGCAGAGCAGTCAATTGCATCAGACTGTAAATCTGACGCCTCACATACTACGTAGGTTCAAATCCTACTCTCCCCAAAATGGATTTTTCAAAAAGTCCCTATAGTTCAATGGATAGAACAACAGCCTTCTAAGCTGTGGATCCAGGTTCGATCCCTGGTGGGGATAGATTAGCTACCAGGTTGGGCTCTCGTGGTCTAGTGGTTTAGGACGCCACCTCTCACGGTGGAAATCGAGGGTTCAGAGTCCCTCCGGGAGCGATTCAATTTATTCTCATTGCACTTCGTATGGATCACTTTTTAAGGCATCAGGAACAAATCAGAATTTTTTGATGACCAAAGAAAGCGTTTTGAGGGCAAAAACTGATAAAGGAGGAATGTATTCCTTCAAGGCAAAGATGATCTATGTAAATGATCAGATTAAAGCTCCAAGTGTAATGATCATAGATGATGAAAAATAATCTTTGAACTTTTTCCTAGGAGGATTGCTTTGGAAATGGCTCAGGAAAGAGGACTTGATTTGGTACAGTTAACTTATGACCCTGAGGAAAAATGCTTTCTACAGTGAGGATGACGGATTATGGAAAGTATATGTATCAAAAAGGAAAAAGAAGAAAAAAAGAAAGAAGAAAGACTCAAAAAGGAAAAGGATACGAAAAGAATTAAAAGTGAGTTATTCTATAGGAGATAATGATCTTCAGCTCAAGATAAAAGAAAGCTCAGAAATCCTTCAGGATGGAGATAATGTGAAATTCTCTATCAGATTGAAAGGGCGTGAGAGGATGTATGCTGATAAGGCAGTTCAAAAATTGAAACTTATTCAGGATTCACTGCTTGAGTATGGAAAAATCTCAATATGATACCCCTAAAAAGAAGCAAACGGATACAGTGTTATTTTATTTAGTAAATAGGCTTTAATTCATGGCTAAGAAACTTAAATCGCATTCTGGAGCACTTAAAAGGTTTAAGATTACGAAAAAGATAAGGTATTGTCTAGTAAGCAATGTAATAATCTACCTTTTGACCAATAAAGGAAAAATAATAAAAATTCTGATATGGAAAAGAGGTTATTGGTAGCTGCTGCGAAGATGTTGAAAAATTTACTTCCTTATAAATAAGATAAACAATGGTAAGAGTAACAAATGGATTACAGAGACAGAGAAGGCATAAGAAGTTTATCGCTCAAGCTTCTGGATTTAGGTTAGAAGAAAAATCTCTACAAGCAGGTAAGGCTTGCTTTTGGTAAAAACAAGGTCAACATGCTTATGTGAGTAGAAGACTCAAAAAAAGAGATTTCAGAGGCTTTGGATTGAAAGACTTTCTGCTGCAATTAGAGAAAAAGGAGGAAAGTATTCAGTATTTGTAAATACAATGTATCAAAAGATATCAAACTTGATAGAAAGGTGCTTTCAAATATTGCGGTAGCGTTTCCTACAGTATTTGATAAAAATTACGAAGAGGTTGTTAAATAAATAAGAAATGGGGTGATAGTGATCATCGCTATCACTCCTCTTCTCGTGTTTACAGAGCCGAGGTGGTGGAATTGGTAGACACGAAGGACTTAAAATCCTTTGAGGCTTATACCCCTCGTGCCGGTTCGATTCCGGTCCTCGGCAACTTAACTTACAAAAAGGTTAATTTAGGTTTTAATTATTATTTGTTATATTCATGTGATTTACCGTTCGAAGAACTGAGATTTGAATACCAACGAAAGACTTATTTCTTTTTACAAGAAAGAGCTTTTGGGCTTCTCATATTTTGGACAAAGCAAAGAAAACAACAACACTATGGTACTAAATGGTATAGGAAGTTTGTAAGTTATGATTTTCCTTCTTCTAGAAGATATAAGAGGATGAGGGCTATCGTATCTGATGCTTATAGAAAGACAAAGAAGAAGTATAATACTTTGGCACAACTTGGAAAGATTGTGTAAGCTTTAGTTTGATATTTTACTAGAGAATGTATGCAGTTGTAGATTTGCAAGGACATCAATATATTGTTTCAGAAGGAGCTGAACTTATCGTAGATAATGTAGATAAGGCACAGGGTGAAAAGTTACTTACTGATAAAAGTACTTGCACTCTTTGATGAAAAGGGAGCTAGAAGTAAAGGTAGGAACACCGTATGTGTCTGGAGCTCAAGTTGAACTTGAGGTTGGAACTACTCAAAAAGGAGAAAAAGTTAGAATCTTAAAATTTAAAAGAAAGACAAGGTACGCAAGATTGAAGGGATTTAGACCGCTTCAAACGGTTTTAACTGTTAAAAAGATTAGTGCTTAATGGCTAAAAGCTTGAATGTTAGAACGAGATGAGAGATTCTTGAACAATTACCTGCTGGAAAAATATATGGTAAAAGCTCAAGGATACGGATATCATTATTACTTGCTATAAAGCAGGGAAAATGAAACAATCTCATATCGGAATCATTGAAGGTGATTGAGTTAAAGTTGAAGTCAATCAGTATGATATGAAGCAAGGGAGAATTGTATATAGATATAATGTAGCGACCAAGGCTCCAACTCAGGAGTAGTAAGGAAGCAAAACTCTTTAAATGTTATGATTAAGGACGATGAAAGTGGTAACTTCTCTTAAAAAGATGTATGTATTGTCAAATTGTAAAGAGAAAAAGGTAGACTCTATGTTACTTGTAAGAAAAATCCTAGACATAAGGCTAGGCAAGGATAGTTTTTTATTTATTGTATTTTTTGAGGAATGTTTAGATTGATGGGGCATGTTCTTCCAGAAGAGAAATCTATTTGGATTGCACTAACAAATATTTACGGAATCGGAAGAGAAAGATCAAAGAAAATCTTAGGAAATCTTAAGATTGAGTATATGAAGAAAGTAAAGGATATTACAGAAGAAGAACAAAAAGCTGATTTCTGATGAACTCAAGAATTATGTTCTTGAAAAACGATCTCAAAAAGAGAGGTTGCTTCTGCAAATCAAGAGATTAAAGGAAATTAAATGTTACAGAGGAATGAGACACAATCTTGGACTTCCTGTAAGAGGACAATTGACGAGAAAAAGAACGGAAGAACTGCAAAGAAACTTCTCGGAAGGTCTAAAAGTAAAGACCAGTATTGAAGAAATAATTTTATCTCATATTTTTCTATTGAAATAGCTGTTACAAAAGGCAAAGAAGAAAGATATTAAGGTGGTAAGTGGAATTTTGCATGTACACACAACTTCAAATAATACCCTCTGTAACCCTTATTGACCAAGAGGAAATAAAAATTCTTGGTGGTGGAACAGGAAAGGTTGGATATAAGGGATCAAAAAGAGTACTCCTTATGCAGCAGAAATGCTTACAAAACAGATTCTCAAAGATGCTCAGAACTACGGACTTAAAGAAATCGGAATTATCTTTAAAGGAGTAGGAATGGCAAGAGAAGGGTTTTTAAGGCAGTTACTGAAATTGGAGTAATTGATGTTGCTTACATTAAGGAAGAAACCTGAATCCAATTCGGTGGATGTAAGGGAGAAAGACCAAAAGAGAAAACTAATTCTTGGTTAAAGATACTATAAGATCATCTTTCAGTTTATTTATTATTTTCATAGGAGATATGAGATACACAGGAGCTAAATTTAGACTATGTAGAAGAGAAGGGTAAATCTTTTCGGTTCTCAGAAGTATAATCTCAAGAAGAGAAGAGCTTTTGCCTGGACAGCATGGAGCTGGAATGCAGAGAAACTCTGAATATGGGAACTTTGAGAAATAAGCAGGTAGTAAAGAGAAGTTACCTTCTTTCAGAAAAAGCAGTTCGCAACGATTGTAAAGAAAACTGCTGCAAAATATGCTAAAAATAATAACCTTTCTACGATGTAGCATTGTTTCAATTCTTGGAAAGAAGACTTGATGTAATTATTTTGAGGTCAGGACTTGCAAAATACAATTATGCAGGCAAGACAAATGGTAAAGTCATGGACATTTCCTTCTTAACGGGGTAAAACATAATATTCCTTCTACATTCGTTGTGGCTGGAGACAAAATTACTTTTAAAAGAGAAACTTAAGAATTCAGCATTATATTCTGATGCGTCAAAAGCTTCTCCGGCTAAAATCCCTTCTTGGATTAAAGTGGATAGAAATAATTATACTGTAGAAGTACTTGGAATGCCACAAACAGGAGAAATAGAAGTGCTTGGAGATCTCTTGAAAGTGATTGAATTCTATGCGAGAGCTTAAGTAATCCAGAGAGTAATAAAACACAAAAAAACTTTATATTATATTCCTACTTCTATGTTGAACATACAACACTTTATTGGAGTTCCGAAGATTGTATACAGCCAGTTAGACGATGGTGCCACGAGGTTTTGAATTAAAAATATGTTCCAAGAGGATTTGGGCATACGCTTGGAAATGCACTTAGAAGAATTATCCTTGCTTATAATCTTGGGGGTGCAGTGACTGGATTGAAGATTAAAGGAGTACCTCATGAATACGATATTATCAGTGGAGTGAAAGAAAATGTGATTAATGTTATGTTAAACTTTAAAAAGCTTCTGCTTTAGAATAAATGAAAATGCTGATACCCTTCAGCGAATCTCTCAGAGATTTAAAGGAATCGGTGTTTATACTGCAGCTGATTTGAAGTTGCCTTCAGGAGTTGAACTTTTGAATGGAGAGGAACATTTATTTGAGATTACTGATAGTTCAGTAGAGCTTAATATGGAAGTGAGAATAGAGAAAGGATATGGATACTATAGTCTGGATTATTTGAGACAGAGAGATGAAAAGGGTGATGGATCAGAAGTAAATTTACTTTTTGATTGACAATGATTTCTCTCTGTGGATTATGTAAGATATGATGTAGAAGAAGTGATTGAGGATTTTAGTGGAAGTACGAAAGATGCGCTCAATCTTGAGATTAAAGCAAAATATGAATCAGTTTCACCGCAGGAGATCGTAATGTTTGCTGGTGAAGTACTGAAAGTTATGCAAAACTGTTTATCTTTGATGATGTTTATATTGATAAATCAGTTTTGGTTGATTATAATGATCTCAATGAAGAGACTGAAATGCCTGCTGAAGAAGTAGGTTCAGTAAAAACAATGCCGATTGATGCACTTCCATTGAGTGAAAGAACAAGAAATGCTTTGATCAAGAATAATATTCTCTATGTTGAGGATTTAGAAAAGAAGAAGAAATCAGAATTGCTTGTAATGAAAGGAGTTGGAAGAAAGGCTATTGATGAGATTACTTCTTCACTTACAAAATATTGGTAAGACCTTGCTTGGATAAAAAATTTATCATTTATTAGTGTAGATAAGATGAGACATCAGCAGAATAAGCTCTTGCAGTTGAATACTGGAGCAAAAAGTAAAACAGTTTTTATGAGGATGCAGCTTTCTAGTTTGATTAGAGCTGGAAAATTGACAACAACTCCAAAAGAGGGTTAAGGTACTTAAGGCTTTTGCCGATACATTCTTCTCAACTTTGCTAAGTTTTGATGCTAAATATGATGAAAAGGGAGCTTGAGAGAAGCGATTAGATATGTGAAATCTGTGGTTTATGGTGAAGCCGAAGGAAAGAAAGTTATTGAAACTTTACTTCCAAAAATATAGAGAAGAAAAAGAACTTCAGGTTTTACGACTTCTTATAAACTTGGATTTAGAGTAGGAGATGCTGCTGCAAAACCATGCTCAAGCTCGTATAGAGAAGACTCAATTTATTTTAATTATCGTATAGGACTAATCATGGAGTTTACGAAAAAGATTTAAATAAAACCATCTGGATTAGGCAGACTGATCAGGAGAAAAATAGAAGATGGTATCGTGTAGATGCTACAGGAAAAACCCTTGGAAGATTAGCGGTAGATATTGCTAAGAAGCTTATGGGAAAGGATAGAGCTTATTATTCTGATTTCCGAGATGCAGGAAGTTTTCGTTATTGTAGAAAAATGTTGAAAATATTGCAGTAACAGGAAAGAAGCTAACAGATAAGGTTTATTATTCTTATAGTGGATATAAGGGAAATTTGAAGAGTATTACCTTGGAGAGCTCTCAAAAATCCTGGTAAAGCTTTTGTGGTATGCGGTAAGAGGTATGCTTCCAAAAATAAGCTTAGAGATCCTAGAATTAAAAGATTAAAGCTCATCAAAGGAACGACTACCAAATACGATAATTTTAAACCAATTAACCTTTACAAGTAATGACAAACAGAGAATACACTAACGCAGTTGGAAGAAGAAAAGAAACGACAGCAACTGTAAAGCTCTATGCTAAGGGAGCTGGAAATATCCTTGTAAAGACAGCAACAGGTAAAAGAATATACACTTGCTGATTACTTTGGAGGGAATATTTACCTCTATAAGAATGCAGTTTTTGCCTTTTACTACACTTGGTAATGATGTACTCAAAAATTTGATGCAGAAATCAAGATTGTAGGAGGAGGAATTGCAGGACAGTCTGATGCAATTAAGCTTGCTTTCTCAAGGGCTTTAGTAGAATGGAATTCTGATTTGAGGCCTACATTGAAGCCACATGGACTTCTTTAAGAGAGATCCTAGAGTTAAGGAAAGAAAGAAGCCAGGTTTGAAAAAGGCGAGAAAAGCACCTACTTGGTCAAAGAGATAATTTTTTTACTGGAGAAAAGACTGATCTTATGGTTGGTTTTTCTTTTTCTCTGAAAAATATGAGGCTTTTATCTATGTGAAGATGATTTTTTTACTCTTTAGTATGAATAGTAAATGAATAAGGACCTTATCTTATTTTTGAATCCAAGGATCTGGGAAATGAACCCAAGCGGAACTTCTTCTTAATGAATATTCTCGTCTAAGATACCTAGAATCGGGAAATGTTTTTTAGGGCTTTATCTTCGAATGATAATATTATTGCAACTTATATTAAAAGATCGTATTAGACAGGGAAAAATGTTAGATGACAATCTAATTTTTGATCTTTTTAATATGTATTATCATCTTTTGGGCGATAAGGATTTGATTTTTGGCAGATGGTTTTTCCAAGAACGATTCCTCAAATGCATTATTTCCTCAGTAAAGAATATAAACATAAGAGAGATTATTTTGCAGTTTATTTTGATATTCCTAGGACTGTTGCAGTTCAGAGAATCTTGGAAAGAGCAAAAATTCAGAATCGTGCTGATGATCTTAATATGGATACAATTAATCAAAGGTTAGATCTTTTTGAGCAGGAAACAATGCCAGTAATTCAATACTTTCAAAGTACTGGAAAATTGATTACCATCGATGCTCAACAAAACCGTAGAAGAAATCTTTGAACAGACAAAATCGGCACTTGCTGAGTTTTAAATCTTTCATAATACGATATAAGGTCCTGAAATCTGATTCAGGATTTTTATTTTATCATAAAATACAAAAAAAGGCAAGGAGATAAAATGATGAAATAGAGAAAAATAAGACAAATATAAAGTATACTTGGAGTAGGAAATTTTATTCTACTATTGGTGAATATGATGACGAAGAGATTATATTACTATCTTTCTAGAGAAAGTAAAAGAAATCTGGGAACCAGCAAGAGGATTCCTTGTCCTTATGAGGTATAATATCTTGAATGAGGAACAGACAGAAGATCTTTTTCAGGTATTTAAGAGTGTTGTACAGAGTAGCTCTGATGAGATGAAAAAGGAAGTTACAAAGAGCAATTCTCGCAGTAGAAAAATCTAAGAAATCAAGAAAAAAACTGAAACTACATTAAATCAAGATCTCGATCAGATTTTTAGCCGAAATATAGTCAAATTAAAACGAAAAATATTTTTATTACTTATTCTTAGTAAAAATGGCAGATACTATTCAGATGAAGGACAAAGTTAATTCTACTTTTAGAACATCTTAAAGATGGGAAAGAGGTGGGAGAGAAGGATCTTGAGATGATGAAAGAAGTTCTTTCTGATAAAGAAGCTTTGAAGCTTTTAGAAAAAATTAGAAGAGAAGGAATCTAAAAATTCTTTCAAGTCTTTCTGAGGATCAGATGAAAAAGGTATATCAAAATCTTTCTCAGCAAGAGAGGCAAAATTTTGAAAAACTTTTTAATAAAATTTCAGTAGATAAAGATCAAAAAGGCAAAGAAGGTCGAAATTCAGAGAGCAATTAAGGATAGTCGAATGGCTAAATTGGAAGGATGAATAAGAAGTGGTTCTACTTATAAGGTAGAAAACTTTAGATCGAAAGACGAATCTAAGGAGGAAGTAAAAACTTTCTTCTAGTGAACATGTTTCTTCAGCTATTTCTGATCAGGAAATGGAAAATCTTAATAAAATTCTCTGAGGTAAGTTTTTGGTAGAAGAAAAAGCTAAATAAAGTAGAAAAAGCTTAAATCAGATTTCAAGAAGGCAATTATTATGCTAAAGGAGAACTCAAATGTTCTTTTGATGGAAGTAATTAGAGCTTTCAATAAAAGGTGAAATGTCAAAAGTAGAGTTAGAAAAGAGCTTTGCTAGAAAAGATAAAGAATGGTCAGAAAAAGAAGTAGATAAACTTCAACAAGCATATTTGGCTTACTTAGAGTCTAAAAAGGATAATGCAGATACTGCCAGATGGAACCGTGTAATGAATGCTCTTGAATCAGGAATCATCAATGGAGAGAAGAGCTTAGATGTAATCTATCAAGAAAACGTAAGTAAACCAATTTCCAAAAGGAAAGAAAGCAAGGTCTCGAAGATGAACAATGGAAATATAGACTTGAACTTGCAAAAGATGGAAAAAGCAAGCGAATGGAAAAATAATTACATGCAACAAAATCGAGAAGAAATTGACGATATGAAAAGAAATTGGTCGTACTGAGGGATATTCCGGGGAACAAATTAATCAAATGACAAAAAAGATTATCTTAATGATAGATTTGATTCGTATACCAAAAAAAGAATGGAAAAGCATCTCAAAGAAGAGCAAAAACTGAATTCAGAAGTCAGATTTAGGTAATTTTAGAGTTTTGGTTGATTTTTATTGAAAAACAGAACCATTCTCCAGAAGGACAGAAAATACCTCCAGAAAAAAACAAATTTCTATGTTATTAACGGATACGAATTTTGATGGAGTAAGAAATCATCTCGATGGAAGAGGAACCAAAAAGAGGTGATCAAATTGATCTTGCAATTCGTATGGCTCAGGCTGAAGGATTGTCTATGGATGCTATTGCTAGAAATATTGTAATTCATTTGCATACCAAAAAGGAGAAAATTTTGGAGGTGCAGTACCAGGTACAGCAGATACCTTTGCTGCTTGGCTTAGATCAGATATTAAACATGCCAGACTTGTACAATCAGCACTCATGGATACTCCAGAAAAATGCTGTAGATATTATGAGATATGGAGCAGATGCACTTAAAAAGACACTTGAAGCACAAAAAGTTAACACCAGAAGAGTTAAAACAGATCGAAGATAAAATCAATACCAGATCCGGCAACTAGAGAACTCTCAGCAAGCAAGAGATACCCTTATGGCAAATCTTTCAAGCTATCTGCTTTCTAAGATGAGAACCAGGAGTAAATGCAAATGTTAATGGATTAGGAGTTGGTGTTAATATGCCACTCAATCAGATTTTTAAAAGGACTTTCTCTCAATTTAGGGACAGGAAGTTCTCTTGATGGACAGCCATTCGTTGGTGTGAGTTTAGCATGGAATACTGAAGTTGCTAAGTGGGATACAGGAAATGTCTCAGCTGGAATCTTTGCTGGAACAACACTTGGAATTATTCCAATTTATGGCTTTTAGAGCAGGAGTCAAACAAGATCTTAATGTTAAAAAGTTCTTGGAAATATTGATCCAACCTCTCTAAGTCTCTCTGTAGGAGGAAATGTAACTATGCTTGGAGCTATCCCATCTTGGGGGGTATCTGCAGGCATTGATAAGGATAAAATTGGTGGTATCGAAAAACAATACGATCATATCAAAAAGGAGATTACTCCAATTATTGAGAAACTTCTAACCAAAGATAAAAGATGGTAACTATCCAGATATTACAGCAACACTCAAAACACTTTTCAATACCTCATCAGATGCTGAAATCAAAAAGCAGCTGAAAATCTGACTTCAGTCCTTGAAAGAACTAAAGCGGAGAATTTAGATCCAAAAGAGGCGGCTCAACTTATCGGACAGCGATATGCAGAGAGTTGGAAAAACAATGCCGTACAGGGGTTGCCAAAAGGATGGAGATTTACAGGAGCATCTCTTGGAGTACAGTTCCTAGCAGGATTCTTCCCAGTAGCTACACTTAGTGCAACATTGACTAAATATAAAAATCTCTCACATAGCGATTCTCCAGAGTCAAGAGCTCGTCTTCAGCAAAGTATCGAAATGGGAAGGGGGATGCATCTAGAGAATCTGTTAAAAAGCAAGACTTTGATAATATCAGAAACCAGCTTGCGGTAATGAATGTCCTTAATTCTAGTGATAAACTAGAAATAAATCAGAATTGAGATCTTGTTTTGTCACAATCTCTCCTCAATAAAAACTTGATTTAAGGTAAAAAAATTAATGAAAACTTGAAAAGGATATCTCAAGTCAGAGAATGGAAATTTGATTATTCCAGCAGGAGTATCTTACCGTTTCTTGACTTCAGCGAGAGCTAATGGTTCTATTTTCGGAGCTTGATATTGGATATGAAAAATGATCTCAGAACCTACAGTCACTCAAAGTGGAAACCCTACAAGACTATCTGGGATCTAAAGATTATGCATTAGAGCAGAATATTAAGTCATTGGAAGCTGCTTTAAAAAGTTTTAATCTTGTTGATGTTGAAATCAAGGATGGAAAAATGTTTCAAAAAGGAGCTGAAATCTGAACTTTGAAGAAGGATTCAGGAGTCGCAATAGATAAAGATTGAAAGATAAAAATTACTGCAGAAAAAGGGAAGAATTACAAAAGAACTTCAGTCTGATTTGACTATTGACGAAGAGTTGATTAAAGAGGTTGATAGTGTTGTAACCCCAGAAGTAATTAAAAATTAGTAAGCCTAAGTAAACAAAAAGTCTCAATTTAAGAATTTCAAGTGATTCCTAAAAATGCAAAAGCAATGAAGGCAGAATATCTTATGGCAGCTGAAGAGTTGGGGAAGATGCTTTCTTGAAAAGAATATAATGGACTCAAGACTAAGTTAGGAGTTGTGGAAAAGGATGGGAAAAAGTCTTCGCAAATCCTAAGGTAGCAATTCAGATTATGGATAGATTGAAGTCCGTATTTGCAACTGTTTCTGAAAGTCAGAAATCTTCTAGAAATGCAGTAGAAAACCTTGCAAGACAGAGAAATTCAGAGTATATGAGACATCATCAAAGAAAATCTGTTTTGGAGGATTTCTCTGCTGGTAAGTTAAAAATTGATTATGTAGGATTGGCAGGTCAGCTTTCTCCTAAGCCTCAATCAAACCCTATGGAGAATTTGATTGGTTTTACTGCATTCTATAGAAGAAATGCAAAAAGATGCGAGGGGAATGTCAATGACAGCCTACGGGCAGACAAATGTGCTTGATAAGACATTCCCAGTAGAAAAAGAGCAAGAAGATCAAGCAAAACAGTGGCTTCTCGCAAATCTTAAAAAGCAACCAATGCAACTTAAAAGCTATCGCAAAGAGCATTGGAAATTTTGAAGAAGAGTCTGATGCTTTGACAAATGATGGATATCTTTCAGAAAAGTCTATAAAAAGAACTATTGTCATGAAAAATCTATTGACTTATGAAAGAAAAACATTACATTAAATACGCAAATTGTCAAGTACTTTTTGGCTGAGTGTGCAAATGAATCTATCGGAATTCAGATTGATGGTATAACAATTGAAGATTCTCAATAAGTTGAACAACAGACCAACCAAGATGACCTTTAATGCTTCAGAGGCTACCGCACAGGCAAATATTAAAAAAAGTCTGATTTTTAGTATAGAGGATTGCCTTTGGTGGAAGAAGAAAAAGAAGAGAAAAAAATCAAAATAGTGGATATGGAGGATATACAGAACAAGAGGGGGAACTGGAAAGGGTAAAGGACCTTCAGGGAAGCCCTAGAGCCCAATGAATGATCTACACAGCAAAATTCAGAAATTCAACCAGGAGCTTGAACAGGTGGAGATGGAAGAGCAAATGGAGAATGAGAAAGATAAACTTATAATAGCTTTTTATTGCTTTAGAAAAAGAAAGATGAGAATCAAAAATTTTAATTCTCACATTGTTGTTGGGGTTTGTTATGCATGGCTTCTCTATGGCAGAGGTTGTAGGAATATCACAGCAAAAGCTGGGATTCTTCAACAAATGATTATTGGTTTAATCAAAAGTGTGATGAGGTAAGACAGCAGGAGGTTTATCTCAATCAGTATGGGGTATATCTTGATAATTTTATTAATCCTGCTTCAAATCCTGAGTGCACTGTATTTGCACAAGAATAAAGTCTTGACTAGGGAAACTACTTATTGTATAACCCATCAAATCATGTAAAAAGGAAATGGTTTGATTATCTTTAACCGCGATCTTTTGGGGGTAAGGTGATGGAAGGTTAATCCAGGAGAAAAAGTAAGACATATGACTACTGCTGAAGAGGTAAGTGGAGCTTCCTTTTCTTATGACTGGAAGTTAGATGTTCCATATACAGCGTTTGATGGAAAAAAATTCTATAAGCCAAACTTTTAGATCAGATGGTACACATCCACAAACTCCAACCAAATTCCCTCACGAGATGCGGAGTTTAGAACTATTACTTTGTATGATAATGATGATAAATTATCTACATCATCAAACAATCGTGCAATTGTTGAGTGTCAGCAACATGTAATTCGCTGGTGTGGAGATGGAATTTTTGGATACAAAAATATGGTGAACAATGTGATCCAAAAGATCCAAACAAAACAGGCTGGGGAAATGGTGGTTGTGATGCCTCATGCTAAGCCAATCAATACTCCAGTAGAACAGCCAAAATGCAATAGTCAATATAACAGACAAATCCATTATAATAAGAACTATCCACAGGCTTGGCTTAATTCAGGAATGCCACTTTGTAAACCAGGAGAAGTTTTCTCATTTCTTGGACCAGATGCAAAGGGTGTCTATACTTGGGGATGTAAAGTAGGAAACAAAAACTGAATCAAATGAGTGTCAGGCGAGGGAATTGCGATGTGGAGATGGAATCGTTCGCAGCAGTATGGAGAAGAATGTGATCCAAAGGCTCCTTCTCAGTCATCTGATAAGATTTGTAATAACAAATGTAAATGGGAAAAATAAACCTGTTTATGATCTAGCGCTTACCAAGAAATTAGCAACGAATAAGAAGAAATATGAACTTGGTGATTTGGTAGATTTTACCATCACAGTATACAATCAGGGAAATCTTGCTGCCAAAAATATTGAGGTGACAGAATATATTCCAGAGGGCTTTGATCCTTGAAGATGCTAAATGGACATGGAGATAAAGCTACGAGAATCATTACTCAGACCATTCAGCTGGGGGCAGAAACTAGACCTCTCTCTAACAATGAGGATCTCAAAAATCTTTTAAAGGAACGAAAATTCTGAATAAAGCTGAGATTAGCAAAAGACTAACTCAGGAGATTATGGAACTACTGATAAAGATTCTACTCCAGAATGCAGAACCCAAATAATGACTGTATCGTAGGGAGAGGACAATCCACTATATCGATGGTGATGGAAAGAAGGGTGGAGACTGTGCCAGCAACTGATGAAGATGATCATGATGTTAGTGCCTCTTGTCGTAGAACCAGATACTCCGATTGATCCTCCTTTTTATTGAGAAGGAGCTTGAAGGAGATAAGAATCATAAATACAAGGTAGGAGAACTCGTTGATTTAGAATGCCATTCGGAAATACTCGGTTCAAAAATAATCTACAATGTAAGTATCAAAGACTTCTTGCCACTGAATCTTGAGTATGTAAGTAGTGAAATTCATGGAGTGAGTCCATATACAAAAGGATTATATATCTGAGCGGAGGGTTCAGGTTCTGAGAATATTCAGGATTTGATCTTTGCTCCAGGTCAGAATGGGTACCTTCTTTTGACAGGAAGAGTGCTTTCTGGTCATCAAGATGCGAGAGTAAACTGGGTTGGAATCTATGTAAATAATATTCTTGTTGATCATGATGATGCGACCTATCATCCAGCAAATAGGGCGGTAAAGATTGAAAAACAGTAGATAAAAATCAGGTTTTCAGCGGAGAAACAGTAGAGTTTACGCTCAAGGTTTCTAATCTTACTGGAGAATTTGATACGCTTAAGGGTGGTTGATACCTTGCCAAAAAGGGTTGGTTTTTATTCCAAATACCCAGTTCCTTACAGAGGCAAACGACAGAAACTACAGTAGTAAGCTTTGCCACTGGAGTAAATAGATGAGGATTGACGACGCTGACTTGGGAATTAAAAGTTTTCCAAAAAGGATTCAAAATCAGATTCTTTTCTTTTTGAAATTCAAAGTCAAAGCTTGTAGAAACCTCAAAAACTAAATATACCAATATTGCTTTGTGTCTTTAATCCAGATGATCCAACAAATCCAAATTGTGATCCTGAGGATGTTATGCCAAAACTTGAGGATGTTCAGTTAAAAGATCAAGAAATATATGAGTACCGCTATACAGGTCCACGAGAGGATAATAGACTCAATATGGATAGCGGAACTGCTTATTTTAAAGCTTGTCATCTCTGGTGCAACGGCTCCATTGACAGGATTTAGAGTGACAGATAGAATAGAATGAAATCTGACTTTTGATACTGATTTCATGGCTCTTGCCTGATAAAGTGCCTTTACGGGAGTGATTACTTTTTGAGCCAATAATGCCAATAAAGCCAGCTTACACTATTACTCCTACTGTTTCATGAGCACAACCAACAGATATTGTTTGGAAAGTAGAGATGAATAGTGGTTACTTTATGTCTGGTGATGCACTTACGATCATCATTAAAAACTCAGAGGAGATCAGAAAAATATTGCCCATGTTTACTATCCTAAGCCAGGAGGTAAAGAAGGACACGATGAAGATCCTGCTGAAGTGTACGCAAGACGACCTCAGGTTGAGATGTGGTTGAGGTTGAGGATGAGGAGGATACAGATGGAGGTTGAGGTTGGTATAACCCATACTGTGGAAATGGTCAAAAGATGAAATGAAATCTGTGACCTTGGAGGAAAGGAACGATTGGATCAGATGGAAAACTCTTTAAATATACAGATGAGATACGACAAAAATTATGTAGGATATACTTGTAATGCTAATTGTAGATTAGAAAAAGATGGAGAGAAGATCGCTCCACAGTGTTTCAATGTGCAAAATGGTTCTATTTCCATTATGAAGGGAGAAGTGCTTCCGTTCTATTGGAATATGCAAGCTCAGCTTGGTATGAAAACTATTAAAGAAAAACAAGACTGGTTGAGAAACAATTTTGCTTACAAAGTGTGATGATAAAGATGCATCTAATAAGATTGAGCTTGGATCAATGGAATGTGGATTTGCAGTATATGGTCCATGAAAAATAATTCTAGCCCAGTATATACATTTAAAAACTAAGTGTATTAATCTAGAGGATGGAATTCAACTTTATCTTCTACATATCCCTGCTATAGGTGATTGGATTAGTCAGAATATGAAAGGATGGTTTGGAGGTAGTGAACTAGCGAATAAAGGACTAGTAAAAAGAATGTCTTTGCTTCTCTAGATAACCAGAATGATTATCCAATATTGTTGCCGTTATCTTCTAAGTTGTTTATTAAAAAGTTTTGATATAATACTTCTTTAAGTGATTGAACTGATTTGCCTTGGACTCCAAATGGAGAAAGCTTTGAGAATATAAACTTTCGCTCAAGGATGTTGGTTATAGGACTTGTACTACCGACGAAAAAGGTAAAAGGAAAGTCTGGAACTCTTAAGTGGGAAGGAGAGGAGATTTGTGAAGTAAACTTTGCTGTGACAGATCCTTATCTGGTCCAAAAGAGTCCGTATGGAGAGGTTTCTGCTTCTACACCGTTAAAAAAATTATCAAACTAAGAGAGGAGAATCATTATTTAATACAGACAAAAATATAAATGCTTCAAATTATAAGGTTCCAGCTTCTTTAGGAAAGACCTATGATAGATTTGTGAAGTATTCAAAACTTGCTAAAAAGGTTAAAAGGCAACCTCAGAAAAGTTCCAGGAAAAGTCAATTTACTTTGTAGAGGAGATCAGCAAATTGATCTTTCAGAATATGGGAATTACTACGGATAAAACCGTTTACATAATTGCTAAGAATGGAGCTGATATCCTGATTAAGGGTAGTCTCTATTCCAATGCAAATGATTATGACCAAGGGAAGATTATCTTTGATGCCGAAGGAGCTTGTAATGGAGAGCTTAATAAGTATGGTCATGCAGGACAAAATGGTAAAAGGAATCTTCTATGCAGGAAAAGGGATTTGGATCTTCAGGTCATGAAAATCTGAAAAAATACTGCTGAGAAGCTTTCAAAAAGCGAGCGATGTAATTATGGAAACTTGCATATCAAGGGAGTTGCTATCGGAGATCTCCTCAGATGTTGTAAAAATAGAAGATCTGAACTCTATACTTGGTTTAAGTGAAATGGAGGAGGAAATCTCCAGCAGAAAAAGAGATATTGTGATCAATGGAGCTTCCATTAGCTATGAGATACAATCCAAGCTTGCGAAAGCTTGCCTCAGGTGCAGAAGAATTCAATAAAGCATTGTCAGTTTATAGAAAATAAGTCTTGAAGTCAGGAATATTGTCTTTAGACTTCTTACTACTTATAAAAAAGCAATACCTTAGAATACAAAGGGAAAAGTAGAGGATAAAACTCTGCTTTTTCTTTTTAGTAAAGAATGAGCTTTTCTCTGAAAAGACTTGCTTTGTCCAAAATTTTTGCTATATTGTAAGCGAATCGTTCTCTATTTTACTTTGAAAAAGTGGGAGAATCTATTCGCCTTTTATCGTCACAATAACATGGAACCAATGGAATTAGGGTATGAAAGATGCTATGATGGCAGGTGCTGGACAGTGAGCATTGAATTCTGGAGTAGGAGCGGTATTCATTGTTTATATGGTCTTGATTTTGGGATGTGTTTTACTAATGCTTATTTCTCGATGGAGGATTTTTCAGAAAGCGAAGCTTCCAGGACGAGGAGCGATTATCCCGTTTTACAACATTTATTTGATTTTAAAGCTTGCAGGAAAGCCAAATTGGACATGGTGGTTGCTTTTTCCTCCTGTACTTTGAATCTTAATGATTGTAGCTCACTTTAAAATCGCTGAAAAATTTGGAGAAAGGAACAGGTTTTACATTAGGACTTTGGTTTTGCCAGTTATTTTCTATCTTTCTTGCCTTCTCAAAGGATGTAGAATATCATGCAGAGGCATAGTCATATTCTCAATCAAAAAGTCTGATCTCTTCGTGGGTCAGATTTTTCTTACTTATAAGGAACTAAGAAAAAGCTTTTTACAATTCATTTCTTGATTTTTAAAATGTAAAAATCAGGCTTCCTTTCGTTTTTCTCTCTAAAAACTTCGTAATAATGCTGAGACACGAACAAATGAAATTGTATTTTTAATTTTTCTCTTGATTTTGGTGAGGAGTTTTTGTATATATTGTGTCATTGCATTGACGATTTTATCTAGATTTCTGGAAATATCAAATGCCAACGATTAATCAACTTATTAAAAAGGAAGAGTGAGAAGACTTTTTAAGTCAAAGGCACCTGTCATCCAGTTCAGAGTAAACAAGCTTCGGAAACAAAAAGGTTGTGCAGCCTGCTCCTTTCAAGAGAGGAGTATGTCTTAAAGTATCAGTAATGGGGACCAAAGGGCAAATTCAGCTCAGAGAGAGTTCATAAAAGTAAGACTTTCTAATGGTGCAGAGTATTGGCATATATTCAGGAGCTCACCTCACTTCAGGAGCATAGTGTTGTGCTTGTAAGAGGTGGTAGGTAAAGGATTTGCCAGGTGTGAGATACCATGTATCGTGAGAGGAAAATACGATGCGAGATGCAGTAGCAAAATAGAAAGCAAAGTAGATCTCGCTATGGAGCAAAACCCTAAGGCTGGTAAATAATTTTTAATTTGTTTTTTGATTGGTTCTAAGATGGCAGTGATTAAAAATAAGACTTTGGACACTTTCGATTATGAAGAGAAATTGATTAATTTCATCATGAAACACGGTAAGAAAAAGTGTTGCAAAGAAAATTTATCTGAATACCCTCAAGGATATTAAAGGCAAGTGGACATATGAATCCTACAGTAGTAGTGAGAACTGCTATTGAAAAATGCTTCTCCTGTGACAATGATTAAGTCAAAGAGAATTGGGGTGCAGGTTTATCAGGTACCGGTAGAGGTAAAGCTGACAAGAGATTCTTTTTGCTACAAAATGGATTCTTGATGCTGCAAGAGCGAAGAGTGGGAAGCCTATGTACAAGAGACTTGCAGAGAAATCCTTGCTGCGTATTCTAATCAGGAGCTGCGGTAAAGAAGAAGGAAGAAGCTCACAAGATGGCTGAAGCTAATAAGGCATTTGCTATATGGCTAAATATATTAACTAGTTTTTCAATCTATAAAAAGAGAAAAATCTGAATTTATTTTTTTGATTGTTGTTTCTAATGTGAGATACTAACGGAAGAAAAATTAAGCACTTTCTAAAAGGCATTGAATTTGCACAGACCAAAGACGGGTTGTAAAAATGAAAAAGCAGTAGAGAAAGTTATGTTACCCTCTGAAGGAGAGAAGAAAAAGAGGATTGACGGCTTGGATCAAGAATGCTAAAGTAAAGGCTGAAGCAGAAACTTAAGAAATATGGAATTTCTCAGCAAAAGGTTAAAGAAGTTCTTGAATCAAAAGGACTCGCTCATTTATTATCTAAATTATCATAATCTCATGGCAAGAATTGAAGACAAATGCAAAAGAAAGCTCAATAAAAGCACTTACAAGAGTTGAAAAAGTGAGTGATTATGGATGTAAGAAGAATGCTTGAGCAACAGAGAGAAAGTGGAAGGCTAAAGTAATGGGCTAATAGCAAAGGAAGCAAGTAGTTTTATTCTTGAAATATGCTAAATAATGAATCACGAAATGATAAAGTATCTTTCTGATGCGAATGGATATAAAATCTTGCCTGTAAAACAGGAATGCAAGTTGAGCTTCATGAAAGAGTAGGAGAAGGTTCTACAGAGAGAATCTGGAAATTCAAAGGTTTGATCATCAAGGTAAAGAAAAACCAGGATCAGCTGATGGAAGTTTTACGATCAGAGGACTCGCTGCAGGACAGATGATTGAAAAGATTTACCCTCTTTCTTTTCTAAGTTTGAGAAGGTTATCCTTATGGATGAATATAAAAAGTAAGAAAGTCTAAGCTTTACTATATTAGAGAAAAAGGTTGGAAAAGGCAGCAAGAATGAAGAGTAAGATTGCTGCTGAAAAAGAGAGAGTCAGATTTGTTGAAATAATTTTTAAATTTTTGTTGTATGCTATTATGAAACTTACTGTTCAGGTTCGTACTGCAACTGGGAAAAAGTAAAAACTTGAGAAAAAGAGGGCAACTTCCTGCTATTGTATATGGAAAGAGCTTAGAAAATCCTGTGCTTTTGAGTTGTGTAAAAATGACTTTATTAGAGTATATAGAGAAGCTGGATTCTCCACTCCTATTGAACTTACAGGAGCAATTGATCAACGTGCTTTTTACAGGATATGCAGTTAGATCCAGTATCTGATGAAGTACTTACGGTTGATTTCTTGGCAGTAAATGCTAATGAAAAGGTGTCTGCTTCAGTACCAGTAGTACTTATTGGAGAATCAAAAAGTAGAAAAAAACTGAATGAAGGAAAAATTCAGTTGGTAAAAAGATGTTGTAAAGTAGAAGCTTTCCCTCAGGATCTTCCTCATAATATTGAGTAGATTTGGCAAGTGTTGAATCTGTAAATGATGTGATCTTTGTGAAGGATTTGAAGGTTTTCTAATAAGGTTACTATCTTGGATGATGGAGAACAGCCAATCGTTACTGTGGTTGAACTTGCTGATGAAGAAGAATCTTCATCTGATGTTGCTTCAGCAGAGGCAACTCCAAGTGCTGCATAGTAGACTTTACTTTTATCTTATTGCATTGTTATTATCATGGCTAGAATATGTTATTTTACAGGGAGAAAATCTCAATCTGGACAGACAAGGTCTCACTCTATGAGAGCAGGAAAGAGACAGTTCAAAGTAAATCTGATCAATAAATGGATTAAACTTGATGATGGAAGTCAGATTAAGGTGAAAGATTAACTCTAGACTTTATAAAAAGTTTAAAAGGATTTATGTAGAATTTTCTTATATATTTGCTTGAAAATAAGAGAGAAATGATTATAGTTCTCTCGTGATAAAAAGTTTCCTTAGTGGATATTTCTCAGTGTGGGGTAGTAGCTCAGTCGGTAGAGCAACAGCCTTTTAAGCTGGTGGTCCTGGGTTTCCGATCTCCCAGCTACCCCATGAAAATTATCTTTGAAGAAGAAACTTTTTGATTTAAAAGTTTTTAATTTTTAATCAGACTTCTTCTTCATATACTTGTTTAAGATTATCAATGCTTGTTATGAGAAGATCTCCTCCTTCTCCCATTTTTGAAAGGCAAATTTCTTTTGCTCTTCCATTTCTGTTCTTTCTGGAGTTCTCCTAGTCTTTTCTGACTATTTTTAAATAGTTGCTCAATAATACTCGATTTTTCTTTTTGCAAATTCAAGTATGATTTTAATTCTGCTTGATAAGAGGAATAAAAATGAGTATTATGAAACATTGCAATTTATCTCTCTTTGCTGAACAGTCTGATGAAAAACCATTAACGAAACTTTTACTTGCCTTAACTGTGGAAAGGAAGTTCCAAAAGCTGATCGCACTTGCCGTAATCACTGTCCTTTTGTTTTGCATCAAGGCATGTAGATGGTGAGATACCTGGAGATAGGGAGTTCCACTTGTCAGGGGCAATGTATCCGACCGCTTATGAGATGAAAAATGGAGAAATCAGAATTCTTTTTCTTGTTCAAAATGTGGAAAAGCATTGGAATAAAAGAGGGCAATTGACGACGAAATAGAGCATTTACCAGCACATATTCAATCATATCAGTCGAAATTTTAATAAGTGAGGAGAAAAGAATGCTGATGGTCTAGTTTTTCCTTCTGTTATTAAGCTTTCCCTTGTTTGTCTTTGTGAGTTCTTCTTGATTTTTTTATGTAGTTTTCATATAGTTTAACTTGGTATTTACTATTTTATTTTGTTTTTTAGAAGACAATGCAGAATTGATATTAACTTGGTAAAAAAAGCTTAGAAAGCGACTTTTTGCTCCACTGGAGATTGTAAAAATGCGCTTGTAGAGGCAGGAGGTGATCTTGATAAAGCTCAGGAAATCTTGAAGCAAAAAGGAATGCAAAAAGCAGGAGCTGATAGAGAAACCAATGAAGGACTCATCAAGACGCATCAAGCAAACGGAAAAACAATCGTGCTTAAGCTCCTTTGCGAAACTGATTTCGTGTGAAAAATGAGACTTTCCTTCAGCTTTTTGATAAAATTTTTGCTGAACTTGAAAGTGTTTCAGGAGGAAGTGAGATCATTAGGAAGATCTTGAGGGAGGAGTTGCAGAAAAACTCCAATACTATGGTTGCTGAAGCAGTGAGGTTCTATCGGTGAAAATTTGAAAATCGGAGAACTTTTCATCACTGCTGGAAATACTTATGCCTATGCACATCCAGGAAACAAAGTGGTTTCTTTGGTAATGTATAAGCGGAGATGAAACAACTGCAGAAAGAATTGGCTTTGCAAGTAGCAGCTTTGAGTCCTGAATATCTTAATTTTGATGAAGTTCCAGCTGATGAGAAAGCTAAACTTGAAGCTCAGTTTACTGAAAGGAGCTTAAAAGCAGCTGGAGAAACCAGAAGCAATGATTTCCAAAATATCGTGAAAGGAAAAATTGATAAAGCCTTCGCTGATGTGGTTCTTCTTGAGGCAAGAATATATCAGAGATGGTGCGAGGTAGGAAATCTTGCCTGCTGGTTTGAAGTAACAAAAATTCTACAGATTTGCAGTATAGTTTTCCAGTGTAGGTTTAGAATTAGAAAATAATAGAGAAAAGTCTGAATTCCTATATAGAAATCAGACTTTTTGCTTTATTGACTTCTATCTCATTCTGCTTTTGTTTAGAATAATCGTGGGATCTACCTTTATGAATGAAAACAATCTAATAAAGGTTTATTCTATCCAAACATGTTTTTCTTCCCATTTGATGAGTTGTTCATTTTGCATATCATGCATGATTTTTCAACTTCTTTATGAGGAAATTCTTGCTAATCAAAGCTATGGCAAGTTTTCACTTCTTTTTGTTAATTGTTTTAATATCAGCCTCTTACCTCTCTATCGGAACCTTCAAACTTACTTTGTTTTTCAGAGAGTTTTTATTTTTGTTTTTCTTGCAGTGAGATAAGTTGCTCCATAGTCCATCAAAGCATTATGTCGATCCCTACTTCTTCACTCAGGGATCAGCTTTTTGCCTCTTTTTCTAGCTCTTGAAGAGAAATTCACTCATCTAATTTGAGTAAAAAGATCAGAACTCTTCTGATATTGGTATCAATCACAGGTTCTGGTAGATTCCAGGCAAAAAGCACAGATCGCACTTGCAGTATAGGGTCAAATTCAGGGTAATTCTAAAAAGTTGAGCTCTATCTTTTTGGAAGCTGTCCTTTATGCATTCTACGACTTCTTGAGGCACAGTTTTGGAGTCTTAAAAGCTCTACTATTAAATCCCAAAAACCCTGATCGATGGCTGAGAAGTTCAAGTTTCGGTAATTGGGCAAGAGTTTTATAGTCTGGAATCTCTTGTACCCATTTTTCTCGATAAGGAATTACGCGATCAACCTGTGTTTGTTGGCTCATTACTTCAGAAATATGGATAGCATAAGGATCTTGAGTTTTTCCTCCATGGCAGTTTTTCTTCCATTATTTTCATATCGTTTGAGGATTGTAGATTGGAGTTGTTGTATTTTTAAGGGAAGTCACGATAGTTGATTTGGTGAAGATAAAAATTTGATTTTTAATATAATGAATGTATTTTATCTTTTCAGAAAAATAAAACAACGAAAATTTAAATGAGAATCGTATAGTTGAAGGCTTTGTTACTATTATGAGAGATCATGTCAGAAACAAAAAAGTGTCTACTCTTTCACTAGAAGGGAAAGGGATAGGGAAAAAGACATCCTCGGAGGAAAAGGTGCTAATCTCGCTGAAATGGTGAGCTTGGGATTGCCTATTCCATCAGGATTTACGATCACGGCAGAAACTTGTGATATCTATTACAAAAATAACAAGAGCTACCCAGCAGAAGTGGATCAGCAGGTAGAAGAACAGCTTCAAGCTCTTGAGGCAAAGATGGGAAAAAGCTTGGAGATGCAAATGATCCTTTGCTTGTTTCTGTAAGGTCTGGAGCAGCAGCTTCACTTCCAGGAATGATGGATACGGTTTTTGAATCTTTGGACTTAACGATGAGATCTGTAGTAGGACTTGCTACCAAGACAGGAAATGAAAAGATTCGCTTGGGATTCTTATAGAAGATTTATTCAGATGTTCGGAGATGTGGTAATGGAAGTGCCTCATCATGACTTTGAAAAAGCCTTACAATCAGTAAAAGACAAAAAGGTATCAAATTAGATACTGAACTTGATACCGATGATCTCAAAAAGTTGTAAGACTCTACAAAGAAGTGGTGCAGAGAGATACTGGAAAACTATTTCCAAACAATCAAAGAGAACAGCTTAAAATGGCTATTGATGCGGTTTTTCAATTCATGGAATAATGAAGAGCGATTATTTATAGAAGGATCAACGATATTAGAGGACTTCTTGGAACTGCGGTAAATGTGCAGTCTATGGTCTTTGGAAATATGGGAGAAACTTCAGGAACTAGAGTCTGCTTTACAAGAAATCCATCAACAGGAGAAAATAAATTTTTACGGAGAGTTCTTGATGAATGCTCAGGGAAGATGTAGTAGCAGGAATTAGAACTCCAGCTCATATTGAAGAGCTTGACAAGGTGATGCCTGAATGTTACAAAGAGCTTTGTGATATTTATCACTTGCTTGAAAAACATTATAAAGATATGCAAGATATGGGTTTACTATCCAGAAGGAAAAACTTTATATTCTTCAGACAAGAAGTGGAAAAAGAACCGCTGCAGCTGCTGTAAAAATCGCAATGGATATGCTTTCAGAAGGACTTATCGATGAAAAAGACAGCAGTACTTAGAGTACAGCCAGAGCAGCTTGATAGCTTGCTTCATCCACAGCTTGATGTGAATGCATGCTGAACTTTTGACAAAGGGTTACCTGCTTCTCCAGGTGCAGCAGTAGGACAGATTGTTTTTCTCTGCTGCTGATGCACATGATTGGAAAGAGAATGGAAAAGAAAGTAGTCCTCGTAAGACTAGAGACTTCACCAGAAGATATCCAAGGAATGATTGCTTCAGAGGAATTCTTACTGCAAGAGGTGGTATGACTTCTCATGCTGCAGTAGTTGCAAGAGGAATGGGAAAATGCTGTGTTTCTGGAGCAGGAGAACTTGTAATTAATGAAGAAGTTAAAAACTGTTTCTGTAAACAGGAAAACTCTTCATGAAGGAGATGAATTTCTCTTGACGGAAGTACTGGAGAAGTTTTCAATGGAGCTTTAAATGTTGTAGATCCAGAGCTTAGTGGAGATTTTTGAAAAAAATTGATGCAACTTGCAGACAAATATAGAAAACTCTGAATTAGAACGAATGCTGATACTCCTCGTGATGCGATCACTGCTAAAAAGTTTGGAGCAGAAGGAATCCGGACTTTGTAGGACTGAACATATGTTCTTCGCAGAGGAGAGAATCAAGGCAGTAAGAGATGATCCTTGCAGAAGAGCTTGAAGGGAAGAAGAAAAGCACTTGCAAAAATCCTTCCTATATCAAAAATCAGACTTCTATGAACTGATGAAAACCCTAGAAGGAATGCCAGTAACAATCAGATTTTTGGATCCTCCTTTGCATGAATTTCTTCCTCAGAAGAAGCTCAAATCAAGAACTCGCTCAAGAACTTGGAGTAAGTATAGAAACCTTACATGCAAAAATTGCATCACTGCACGAATTCAATCAATGCTCGGACATAGAGGATGTAGATTGGCAATCACCTTCCTGAAATCGCAGAAATGCAGACTGAAGCTGTGATCTCTGCTGCTTGTGAACTTAAAAAAGAAGGAATAGATGCAAGACCTGAAATCATGATCCCACTCGTGAGGATTCAAATCAGAATTAGACTTTAATGCTGACATCGTGAGAAAGGTAGCGAAAGTAACGATGGAAAAATACGGTGTAAAGGTAGAATATAAGCTTGGAACGATGATTGAAGTGCCAAGAGGAGCAGTGACTGCTGATAAAGTCGCAGAAACCGCAGAATTCTTCTCTTTTTGGAACGAATGATCTTACGCAAATGGGACTCAGATTTTCTAGAGATGATGCAGGAAAGTTCATTAAGACTATGTAAACAAGAATATCTTTGAAAAAGATCCTTTCCAGACTCTTGATCAAGAAGGAGTAGGAGAACTTGTGAAGATTGCTGTAGAAAAAGGTAAGGCAACAAGACCAAATATTAAGCTTGGAATTTGTGGAGAACATGGATGAGATCCAGCTTCTATTGAATTCTGTCATAGAACAGGATTAACTTATGTAAGTTGTAGTCCATATAGAGTGCCTATTGCAAGACTCGCTGCGGCACATGCTGCCTGAAGGACGAATAATTGAAAATTTAAATAGAAAAAAAGCTGACTTTGTTTAAAGGTCAGCTCTTGATTTTGAAAAAGAGGAAAAACATAAAATTAGCGTAAAAGTAATTGAGTTTTATTTTTAGAAAGCTGTATTATTTAAATTGTAGGTTTTTGATAAATGTTGTATACTCTTCTCGAGGTTTATCAGGAGTAAACGATTTTTATATGAACAAGCCAATTTTTATAACCTCTATTTGCTGGTTTTTGAAGGAGGAATATGATATGCTTCTAATCCTTTCTTAAGTTTCTGAATTTCAGCAATAAGGATATCAGGATTGGTGTCAACTTTTTATTTCTATATTATAGCTATCTCCAGATTGATTTTATTCTCCATGCTATTGCTCTGTAAAGCATTCTGAATAGCTTCAGTGTTGTTATCTAATTTTTGCAATATAGAGATTTTGAATATCTGTAAGAAGGAAGGTTTTGATTCAAAAGCAGCTGTAATCTGACTCAGTTGAGTTTCAGTTGGGATTTTCTTTTCACATCAGAATGATATTCAAGTTCAGTGTCTACAGCTTTTTGGACTCCAGAAAAGAATTTTATCTTCTTTTTCCTTTTCCCAAATCTTTCTCTTCTGAAAGAATCTCTAATTCTTTCGTAATGTGCTCTAATGAGAGGGTTTTTCAGGTGTTTCAGGAGTTATTTTTGTTGTATGGGTCAGATTCTTTCTATTAACAAGAACTTTCTCAAAAGTGTTCTAGATCGCAATTTCAGTAATATCGTTATCCTGAATTGTTAGAAGTTTTTGCAGTTTCTAAGGTAATTGACTCTTCCTTAGCTTTTTGTTTTTGCTTTTTACAGAAGGGGAGCTCCAGCATTCTTGAGTTGAGGTTTTTGTTATTCTGAGAAAGTTCAAGAGCAAGTACTTTATTTTTAGTAGAGAGATGACTATTTCATGAGTTTCGATTTCTAGAGCATCATTGTTTTTCTCCATCAAGTTTGAGATAATTCCCATCTATTAAGGAAAGGCGATAATTTCCTTCAGACAGTTTGGTAATTATGAATTTTGCAGGACCTTGTACCTCTGCTTTAATATGTTCATTAATGTTAAAGATAATCTTTGCGTTGTTTTTGAGAGTGATAATATCACCATCAAAAATGACTGAATTTTTAAACTGTTTTCCCTCTTTTTCAATAATATATTCTCCATTAAATTCAAGAATCTCTCCTACCTGAGCAGCATTTACGGAACCAAAACCAGGAAGTACTTTCTGGGTAAAAAGCTCTATATTCAGAGATTTCTGCATTTTTCCCAGAAAAAGTTTCCAAAAATGCAAAAATAAAAGCAAATGCAAGAAAAGAATAGACGTTCTTTTTTTGTTAGAATCGTTGATCTTTTGAGAGAATGAGAAGCTACGCTTCTTTCTTCCTCAAATGCGTTGATAGAGCAAAAACTTTCTTTCATCTGAAAGTTTCTGTTCACTTCTGCTGAGTAAAAAGTAGCTATGTAAGTTCATCGTTTTAATCGGTCATAAGAAATAGACAAGAACAAAGAAGTCAGAATTTCTTCTCTGATTCACTTGTTGATACGAATGAACTTAGATTTTTGTGACAAAAAGAAGATTTTTCGATCAGGTTCATTAAAGGGATTTTTGAAAATTTTTCTTTTTTTCTGCAGTTTACCCTTATGTTTTAAGAAATATGAAGCCAGGTTCTTAGCTGGTAGTCTAAATCTCAAGCGGTAAATACGATCACAATCGTTTCTTTATCTGTGCTAGACAAAAGCTCTTGAACTTCCTGAAAAGTGTCTAGATAGTCAGCTTTCATTGCTTTTTAGCAAAATAGGCTCAAAATTCAGAAAAAGATTGAAAAATGTTGCTCCTGAAAAAGCGGTTCACCAGCGAAATCAGAAAGCTTTTTCCCTTGCGGTATAGATAGAAAATTGCACGCTGATCAAAGGGAGCAAGTGCCTTTTTGAAAGTCTGCTCGTCCTTTCAGTACTCTATGGGTTTGATGGGGCTGAAAAATAGCGAGAAGTTTATGATCTGGAAAAGCGATTTCTCAAAGTCTCATAAGCAAGCTCGATGGAAGAAGCGATATGTCCATAGTCTGAAAAGAGTTTTTCAGTTTGGAAGGGTTGCTAGAAATTCCATTCTTCTCAAATCCTTTGAAGGGCTTCATTTCCTTTTCAATCTGCTCCAAAGAAAGTTTAGGATTGAGTTCTTGAAAAAGTCCAGCGACCAGTGAAGCATTGCACATCGGTCGGTTTCCCTCGAGATATGGTCTAATTCCCAATGTCTGAGAGGTCTTTTCTTTATTTAGAAAAATTTCTGGAGACTCAAAGGAATCAAAACGAAAGTCAGATTTTTGTTTTTGGTTCATCTGCACGGAAAAGCATACTGATAGTCTGAGAAATCACGATAGTAATCCGTATGATCCAGTTCAATATTAGTAATCAGGAGATATTCTAGGTCAAGATTGAGAAAAAGTGCCTCTCTTGTACTCGCAGGCTTCAAGAAAAATAGTATTTTTATCAGTTCATACAGGGAGTCCTGTGAAAATAAAATCAAAAAAAGCTGACGAAATTCAGATTTTTATCTTCCTTTAGATAGTAACTCTTGTTATTTAGATCAGGAACTAGCGCTCCTACGATTCCAAGTCACAGCTCAGGAATCATCTTCTTTCCCTGTAACAATCGCTAAAGAGGTAGAGCTTGATTTCCCATTCGTTCCCGCAAAACCGATCTGTAGCGAAAATATTTCGTGATCTCTCCGGAAATTCAAAATAATTCCAAATCTTCATCGGAAAATGCTGTTCCTTTTGAGTTGAGAAGCTGATTGGACTTCAGTGCTTTCTTTCGTTGCTTCGGAATAGATGAGAATATCATCAGCTTTCGGCTGGTATTTCCCATGTCCAATGATAACTGGGATTTTTCTTTCACAGAAGGGCTTGAGTAATTTGCGATTCTTGAGCATCAATGGCGATGAGATTGGTATAGCCAAGATCTCGGAGAAGATGAGCGATATTGAAATTCAGCTTCCACCCGCTCAAACGATAACAATACTGCATTGGATTTGGAGAATGAGGATATAAAAGGACAGTGATAGCTTGGTATTACTCAAGCATCTGTTCTAAAATCTGATCCTTTGCCTTGCGGATTTCAGCTTTTCTGTCCCTAGAAGATAAGCTTTTTCTTGAAAAATTGCAAAACAAGCAGATGCTTTTTGAGTTGCTCCAGGAAATCTGGATCGTCCTGCTGGATCAGAATTCAGCCTTTATGCTGAACATATCGTTTCGCATTGTCCAACTGGTCGTGGGTTCGTGGAATTGGAATCATCAGCAATTTTAGATCAAGAGTTCCTGTTCCGCAAGCGAGGTCGTCCCTGCTCTCGTGATCGCAATATCGGACTGAAGATAGAGGCGACCAATCTCTTTTTGACTCACAAAAGGCTAAAGTCTCCATTTGGAAAATCAGAAAAAGCTGAGCGAGTTCTTGATTGAGTTTCCCAGGATAATAGTAAATGTATTTCTGTAAGCTCCGGACTTGTTTTTAGTACTTTTGCAAGAGCTTCATAGAGGTTTTTGAACCTTGAGAGCCTCACATTACGAGGATTTGAGTCTGTTTCTTAACTGAAGAAAGAGGAAGGTTTTCTGCTGGTAATAAGTCTTCTAGAAAAGAATTTGTCCTACGACTTGAGCTGGGAAGCACTCACGGAAAGCCAGAAAAATTCTTGGATGAAAACTTTCCAGCAATACGATTTACTAATCCAGGATGCACATCAGATTCGTGAACAATAACTTTCTTTCCTAGAAATTTTGCTGCAAAAACGACGGTGATGCGACATATCCTCCCTTACAGAAGACTACATCAATCTTAAACTGCAAAAATAAAAACTGATGAATAAATCCAATTGAAAAGAGAAAGATATCTCTGATGTTTTTATCAGAGCTCAAATTTCCTTCTCTCTCCTTCGTTTTTCAAGAATAAATAGGATGAAAAGTCAGATTTTTGATAGTGAAGTTCAGAGCAGGTTTCTTGTTCTAGGCTCTTTTTGTTCCAAATCGGAACATTTGAGTAATATTATCTCTGTGGTCTGGATTGTTTTTGGAGATGCTGGATGAGGGCTTTTTGATGGGAGAGACATGTCCTCCAGTTCCTCCCCTGCTCGTGCTATGTTTAGCTTTTTCATATTTTTCGTTATTTAAAAATAGATGATATTTAGAATAAATTTATATAGATAGTTCCTCAATTGAAAACTTTTTATTTATAATTTTTATTAGTTATTTGAGATTCCAAAATTTTAAAAGTTAGATGCTTTTTATTTTTCTGAGTATATTTAGGGATATTTTTATAAAAACCAATTAGTTTAATGCATAATCAAAAAGAAAAACTTCTCTTTGAATCTTATTGCTACTTGCCAGTAAATATTAGATGGATATCCATTTCGCTCTTTCTCTTTTTATGATTGGTTGGTGATTGGGGGCGATACTCTATTTATGTAAAATCTATTTTTGGGATCTGGGTTATGACTTACCCTCATAGGAACTTTACTTGCTCTTACCAAGCTAATTATCGTAATTCCTGTGGGAGTAATGAATGATCAAGGAAATACAAGACATCTCTTACTTTTGGGTAAACTTATCTATGCAATTTCGGGCTTGTTTTTATTTTCTTGCAGGGATGGAGTCGGCTCCAGGACTTCTTATTCTCGCTGTTATACTTAATGGAATGGCAAGTTCTACGATGTTTAGACCTATCGTACCCTTTATGGAAAAATCTCATCAGCATAACCGTAGTAAGGTATTTCGGGGTTTATTTCTCTAGTATCAATATGGCCTATGTTATCGAGTGCTTTGCTGAGTGCTTTTTCTTGTTTCCTACATTGAATTGCCTATATGTATCTTTTTGTAGTGATTTTTGCTTTGCTTTCCTTGATGCAGATGGAAAAATTCAGGATTTTATCAGAGAAAATTCTCCAAATCGCGACGAGATGCACGTGAAATTTGAGTACGAAAATCGATGAAGATATGCATAATATCAAAAAGCTGATGTGAGGAGTTATCGCAAAATTTTTATAGAAATTACCTCATTTGAACCACGAAGAGGATGTTTTGTTGCCCTAAAATCCTATGGACGACCAATGTATGTTGCATTGATGGCTCAGGGACTTGTAAGTTTTATGAATTATGTCTGATTTCTTTTTATTCCAATTATAGCAATAGAGAGACAATCTTTCATTACCACAAATTGCGATTCTTTTTGCTGTGATGAGGTTACCGTATGTTGATTAATATTTTGATATGAGGGATTTGGTGACAAATATAGTATTCTGATTACGCTTCTTGTTTTGGTAAGTTCTTTACTCTATATTTTACTTGGATGTTATGATGGTTTCTTGGCGATTGTTATCTTGAGCTTTTTGAATCTCTTTGATGATTGCTTTGCTTGCTCCAGTGACAGCGGCTCTGATTATCGGCTGTGCTAAGCCAAAAAGATAAAGGTTTGATGTCTGGGTTGCAAGAATTTGCAAAGTAGAGCTTGAGAAATTATCTGATCTCTTGGTTGGAATGCTTACTGCTTATCTCAGTATGCAATTAAGTTTTATTGTCTTGTGAGTTAGCGTTATTTGTATTGAGTATTTATCTGCTTTCTAAAAACTTATCAGATTTAAGGTAAAAGATAATAGAGGATAAAAAGAAATTCAAGCACAAATTCTATTAAAATTTAACTTTATTTTGCTTTAAATAATAATTTTTATTTGACTTTTGCTAAACTTTTCTATCACTTCTCTTCAGAAGCGAGAGCTGTATTAATTTTTCTATATCATGAAAGGTCTTCTCTGATTAAAAATCTTTTTATCTTGTTACTTGCTCAATATTGGCTTTTGGATTTGTCTGACAAAGTTTGTCTGGATTAACCGCAAGTGTCCTTGATATTGCTGAACGTCAAAAATTGAGGAGAAACAGTGGTAGAGTTGCCTACAAAACAGATGATCAGGTTTTTGAACTCTTCGGATCTGAGCAACTATGAGAAAATCTGGTTTTGAGTTGGTATACAATCCTAAAAAGTTGTTTTTCTATTGATCAAGTTCAGGTTTCGATTTTACACTTCTTGAAAATAATACAGGATCTTTGAAAAATACAATTAAACAATGTTAATTCTCTTAAGCTTGATGAGAGGTTTGTTTCTGCTTCCCTTTTCATGAAAAGGATCAAGTTATTCTTGCTGAGGGCTTTACTTTGATCTTTGGGAAAAACCGCTATTCCTCTCGGTATATGAAATTTAAAATGCTGAAGGAGAACATTCTCTTTTACCTTAGTTGATAGATATAATGAAAAAGATTTTTATGGCCTTTTCTCTGCTTTCTTTATTATTTGGAGGTGTGTCAGCCCTTGCTGCAAAATTCTCAGATAGTTTTTCAGGTAGAGGTTTCTCCATCAAAGTGCAGATGTAAACCAGTTCTTAGATATTACGATTACTGCGATCAAAAATGGACAAGTTATGAAAAATTATGATGGAAAATTTTTGGACGAGCCTGGAGGAAAATGGAAGTTTATTATCAGCCTATGATGCTACTCTTCCAGATGATGGGTTAGGATATGGCTCTTACTAATCAGGGAAAAGGTATATTCTAAAGGACTGTCCCTTAAAAATCAGGAACTTTACCTTAAAAGTTGAGGATCTTTTAATGAAAATAGTACTGGAGGAGACGGTTTTGACCATTCGTACTGATGGAGCTATTAATTACAAAATAGAACTTCTTTCTCCTCTTCAAAATGGGAAAAGAAACAGATTCAGTTAATAATGTTATGGCGAATGCTCCAGAATTAAATTCTCGTATGCAGGTTTATCTTAATGGACTTATGGTAAAAGGGAGAAGGAATGACAGACGCAAACGGTCTTTTCAAGTGAAACAATTCCGCTTACAGGTATGAACAATGTTCTAGAATTAAAGTCTGTTTCTATCACCAATCAGATTGTTGGTTTTATCAGAGAAGAGAACTTTTTGTATATGAAGCTCTCTCTGATGCTCTTTTTCAAATCTATTGCTATGACTCCAAATAATAATTTAAAGTTAGGAGATAAGTTAAATTTGAAATTTTTACAGATGATCGTGTAAGTTCAGCAAAACTTCTTTTTCTGGAGGACAAAGTATCCTTTGGATAAAGAGAAAGACTGACTTTACTGAAGAGATTATGCTTAATGTAGCAGGAGAAAATGTTCTTGGGGTGAAGCTTACTGCTTCAACTCAGCGTAAAATCTTATGAAAATATTCTGAAGCTTTTCTGTAAAAGATGCCCCATAAAATTTGAGAAGTTAGGGCTCATTGAATCCCAAAACAGCCTCTACGATTGATCTTGAGTGGGCTACGCTTTGAGGAGAATCAAAAGACTATGCAGTGAAATATGGATTAACAAGGGATAACCTCGCATGAGTTGTTTTTGACGACAGGAACCTAAGCAAGTCTTTCAGGATTCTCCTATGGGAAAACCTATTTTTCCAAATCCTTGCTACGACATCTGAGCATGTTCCAGAGGGGTTCCTTCAGAGGTGGATTCAGTTTGATCTTCCAATTCTTGGTGGGACAGGATCCTTGGATATGGCACTAGTGGACTTTGCAACGACAGATGAGCCCCCATGGTACAGCAATCTTAGATCAGCCTTTATGTTTTGTAAAAATATCGGGTTTCTACTAAAAATTGGAAATAAATATTATCTTGTTTGGGATAAGGTAAAATGTTGAAAAGTATCTTGTATATAGATCAAATTTGCAGATGGAAGTGATAGAAAGTTTGTGGGAGAGACAGAGATTCCGAGATTTGAATATCCTCTTTGATAAAACTTCCAAGGAGGATGTTTATGCGTATTATTCTATGTTGAGGCTGTTTGTCAAAATGGAGATAAATTAGTTCTTACTGAAGCTGAAAAGTAAAAGTTGGTCCCTCTAGAAGATATGTTGGTTATTTTAGCAGCAACTTTTGCTCTATCTGATGTATAAACTTTATATTTATCGTGTGTAATTTTCTTTATCTTTAATATTTTTCAGGAAATACTTTCTATATGCTGCTAGTTTGATTTTGAATGAAACTGAATAAAAATATCAACCACAACCAAAAGTAAAAATGCAACAAGATCAGATACCTTTTTCCTATCCCAAAGTATCAAAAATAGACGGGGAGGTATGAGTAATTATTTTTCACAGATATCTTGAACAATCTCGGTATTCAAAAAGGAATTTCCAATTAGAGAGCCTCTCATTATTGCCGGAGGATCTAGTAGAGGATATACTAAACTTCTTGCTGGAAAGCATCATCTCCTTGCCAGCTAAAATTCAAAGATTCGCGACTCATGAGCAGAAAATGCTCAAAAAGGACTTCCACTCTTGCAGTAAATCAGGAGAAGCTTACACTTTCTGATAGCACATTAACTGATCCAAAATTTCAGTCTTTACTTACTTTATTTAAAGATCTTCGAAAACAGACTCCGGGAACTTGTTCGACGAGATGTTTCTACGCAGACAATTGTCTATCGCAGATGATATTGAGCGAAAAGAGGAAAAGGCTATACAACTTGAGATTAAATGTTTTTTGTAGAAACGAAAAATGATGTTTTTCCTTTGGTTGTGAGGATCCTCTTTTGCTTTTTCCGATGTAGGAGTTGTCGTTCATGAAAATGATAAAAGATATAAAACATATTGGGAAAAATTATTATCCCAGTGATCAATAAGTCAATTCCTATTTTGGGGAGAAAAATATTGATACCATAAAGATAATGGAATTCAGAGATTAAATCCTCTTTTTCTTCTCAAGCTTTTGGAAAGAGTGAAGGAGTATCAACTTCCAACTGATGAATCTTATATTGATGATCAGGGACACTTTAGTGAAAAGGTCGCTAATTTCACTGGGAAATCAGTTTTTGAATTTACTAGAAATATTGTAGAGACGCTTGCTACAATTTGAAATTTAGCCTAATCAACAGGAAATAATAAAAGCAGATTCCTTATTCCAAAAGAAACAGGTCAACGCTTGATCAGAAAGTTATTTCTACCATAGTTTTAGATTTTTCTGAACGAAAGACAGATTTCTTAAGTTGGTTGTTAGAGACGTTTCCCCAGTTTCAATCCTTTTTACAGAAGAAGATACCTTTAGAATCCTTGTGGAGAGCAATAATTTTTATGCACAGAAAATAAGTTTTTGTCAGATACCTTTCAGTATTTAAGACTTTTTTCGCTTTCAGACTATCAAGATAAACTTCCTTCACCTTTTTCGGTTTTTCTTTAGATCCAGCTTAGGGAATATTTCTTTTGAATTTTTACTAGAGATGAATTAATAGGATTTGCTTTTCCTTATGCCGAAGGAGGAACAGGGAAAAGTCTTGCAGAAACAAAAGCTCTTTTTCTCGAAGAGCTTTAGTTACTCAAAAGTCTTTTTAAAGTAGAGGTTAGTATAGAGAAGCTTTGGGATAATTTACTTTGAGAGTTAGAAAGACTTTCTTGGATAGAGGTTAAGGAAAATATGATTACTTTTCTTCCAGAGCAACTATGGTGAAAAGACCAGCTGGACTCTTGCATGTGGTGATAATTTTTACAGATACTTACCTTCTTTCTGAGGATAAAAATCATTTTGTTCTGCATAATTCTGAATTCTGGATCAATTTTAAAGGACTTAGTATTGCTAATTTTTATTACAGGGAAAGCTCAGAATTTTTCTTTTTAGAAGCTAAAGAAGGGTTCTTCAAAAACCATCCACTTCAGAAAAAGTTCTTAAGCTCAAAGAGTTTATGGCTGGGAAACGATCAGATTACTGTTAGCTAGAAATCAAAAGTGTACGAACGTTTCCTAGATGAGAATTTTGATTACCTCAAACATCTTTGGAATCTCTTTCAAAATTCTCTATGAACAAGGAATTTTTGATCAAAAATTCAGAACAATTCTGATTTGAGGAAAGGAATTCTGGATATATTCCCAGTGGAATGAGTTAGAGCAAAGTTTTGCTGATGAAGTTCCAAATACTTTATCTTTTGTTCAGAAAAATTGCAGAACGGTTCAACGTTTTACTAGAGAACAGTTTTTCTTGGTATCTTGCACTGATCAAAGAGGAAAAATTTCCTGAAGCTTGGGTGGTTGCAGGACAAGTTTTTCTATAGGGCCCTTTGTTTTTAAGCCTCTTATACCGGAATTTATGCTTCTAGTTGAAAGAAATGGAGAAGGAAGAATTTTTCGGATCTCCTAAATGCCAAAATCGAAGGGACAAAGGACTATAAAATTCATTTGCTTTTTGATATTTTTAAAAGGTATTGTGGCTAGCAGATCTTCATATAAAAACATCTTCCGATCAGAGCTTGTTATTCAAGCAAATTCAGATATTTTGCATTTATTGGCATCTTGACGAAAGTTCTTTAAAACAGCTTTTTAAAATAGAGAAGATTACTTATTGTACAGCAGATATGAAATTCTTCCTTCAGGTTTTGAGTCTTTTAATATCTTAGATATAGAAAATAGGGATTAAGGCTTTTTATCACTAAAAGAGGACGATATCTTAGTTCAACTGAGAGAGATTTGAAATCAAAAACAGAAAGTTTGGAGTATTTGAGGACGAACCTCATGGCCTTATCTCTCAATCCTCTTGCATGATCCTGTTAAAATTAGTGAAGAGGGCGAGTTGGAAACGCTTAAATCAGAAATTCAGCGTCTAGAAATTAAAATTCAAAAACAAAAATGGCATTAACTTTATTCATACAGAGAAGATGAAAAATTGATCAAAACCTCAAATTCTGATTCCTTCGATGAGGGGGTTGCTTGTGTTCATTTTATTTTTATTCTTTTTATTTTTCAGGAAAGCAATTCTCTCAGGAGGATTCTATCTCCTTGATTCCGAAAGTAAAAACTTTAGCTGAATTTTTCGTCAGTTAACCTTGAAAAGCCGGGAACTATTGTATCTTCTCAGGATATTCAGGTAACTTCTCAGGCGAATGGGAAAGTTGCTCGCATCCTTGTAAAAGAGGGCGATACCGTTAAGGAGGAGACAGCCGATTGTCCAGCTTTCAGATACGATAGCAAGCTATAAATTACAGGCAGAAAGAGCCAAAAACGGACTTGATAGAGCAATTCTAGCAAGACACAGACAGAAACGACACTCAATCAGCAGATTCAGCAGGCAGAAAATGCCTACAAGCAAGCTCAGCAAGCCTTTCAATTTGCACAAAAACTTCAGAGACCGCAGTAAAACAAGCAGGACTTGGACTTTCCAGGAGCAGAGAGTCAGTTTGAGCTTTGAAGAAGAATTTTCTTTCTCAGAGATTGCACTTGTGAATTTTATGAATACGGTCGTTGATGCGGGTGCTGCTCGGTGTAACCGACTATTACGAAAGATAGGCTCGAAGGAAAAAGATACCTATGTAGGGCAAAAGATCTCAAACAGAAAATCGAAGCGACAGAAGCGTTGAGAGGCTATATAACCTGAGAGATCAGATCAATGCACTCAGCAGATATCCCAAATAGTGCAGAGCTCCTTACGACAGCTACGCAAAGCCTTGATCCGCTGATATGTCACAACGATCGCTTTTCGCAAAACTCATACAAAGAAGTGATGAAAATAGTATCAGTTCAGAAGGTTCCTTGGGAGCGGAGGAGATCAATAAACAGCTCAACTGTTCAAACGTATCAAGTCTGACCTTCTACCCGACGGCGAGATCAGCTTTTATTGCTTATTCTAATCAGGTGGAGGCACAGTTAACGGCTCTTCTACGATGGAAAAGGAAAAAGCTGGGCTAAACTACGAAAATACCCTCAATACGACTCAAAATTCCCCTCTTTACTGCAGAAATAGCACTCAAAATGCAAAAGGTAAACTACGAACACTGCTTGCTACCAAGATACTCAGCTACGATTTGTTGAGGAAGTGCAATTACTGATGCGAAAGATTGCTTATGAGTCAGCATTGATTCAGTATAATAAACTGACCCTCAGATCTCCTGTTTCTGGGTGATAGGAAGCATCTTGATCAGTGAGGGGCAGGAGCTTTGATTTGGAACTCCAGCCTTCAAAGGTCTCAGGAACCAAGAAACAACAGATCGAGGTCTATGTGACAGCAGAGGAATATCAATACATCCAAGAAAAGCATGCCAGTCCAGATTGTATATCAGGATCGATGATGACCTGATTGATTGATGCGATAGTACCGTTGCAGATAGGACTAATCTTTTCAAAGCAACCATTCTCCTCGAGAAGTTCCTCTCTAGGAGATGTTGCAAAGTAATCTTTTCCGATCAAGGTCAGAGAATACTCTCTTCCTCTAGAAAAAGTAAAAATCCTGAATGAAAATGAGGGGACCATCCCTATTCTCAGCGGAACAACTATCGATGCAACTCCTATTAAGATCTCAAAAAGATTTTGGGGCTCTTTCGTGAGATCAAGCAAGCCTTCCATGAACGCTTGCCTTGGTAATGGATAAATGATACTTAGAAAATCCTTCTTTATGAGGGGATTTTTCTAAAGAAAAGAAATCTCTTTTACGATTTTCGATAATAAAGTTTCCTCTAGTTAGAGAAACAAAAAGGCGAATTATCTCAATCCCTACAACATCAGAGAATTGGGGAAAATCTCCACCTCAAATGAGCTAGCAGATAACTTATAAAAGATTTGTTTGTATCAAGAAATTAAAAAGTCCTCAGATTATCTCAACTAAAGACTCTTAATTCATCAATTATTACAATTTATTTATAAAATTTATTTTACCCTAAAGGTAAAAGAACTTGAGTTGAATCCAATTCAAATTCTGCTATTTTATGAATATTGTTCTTCATTATGAGTAAAAATATGAAAGAATAGTAAAATTCGAAAAATTATTTCTGATTTTTGGTACTGTCTCTACTAGTTCTTTTTGTTTATTTCTGATCATAATTCCTCATGATCAAGCAGATTTCGATCATAGAAGGGCAGTCATTCCTAATTTATATTTTGTGATTCTTCTTCTGATATTCATCCGTATTTTAAGGCACATAACTTTCTCTTCATCAAGTTATAGTTTCCCTCGTCATCAAAACTTCCGAAGTGTTCTGGTTTCTACTAATTGTAATAATTAAATCTAGTAATTCCTTGGAGATTGATGCTTTTCCCGTATGTAAATTCTCTACTTTCCATCTCTGATTGCTCGATTTCTAACGAGTTTCCTCTTCTGTAAGGTTGTTCCTTCAGCTTCAGTGAGCTGTTTTTGCCTCAGAAAAAGTAATTATTTTTGAATTATCTCTAGCTGGATCGTCTGTAATTGCTTCGATAACTTTTTCTTGTCTTTTGTTGTTGAGTATTAGCAATGCTGGCCAGTCCAGAAGAAAGTAAAAGTCAGCAGCATATACCTAAAGTTGTTAATTTATGAGTTTATTCCCATAGATTTTAAGTACTAATAAAATAAAACCAGATGTATTATATATAAAATAATAAATAAGTCAGTATTACAGTTAAAAGTCAAGATGGGGAGCTTATATGTTTACTGATTTTCCTATCCTTCTAGTTTCTGCTTCTAAAGCGCTTTCTGTATGAAGTAGTCGTAATCTTTCAAAAATAATCTCTGCTCTGTTTTAATTTGAAAAAGCTAATTCTTTACAACAAGAATCGTTTGAAAACCATTTTGAATTTTACCTTTTCTTCCTTCTAGTCAAAATGCTCCTTGATTTGAGATATTCCACATTACTTTCAGGTAAGACAGGATTACTTGAGCAGATTAAAGCCTTTATGCCTCACAGCCAGAAGATCTGATTTTTCTTTGGGGTTTTTGTTTATCATTTCAGCTATGATAGAGGAGCTTTGTTGCACTCTTTAGAGCTTTTCCTAGAATTTTATTCGCAGGGCAAAAATCTCTATATTCTCGCGAAACCACGATTGGCTTGGAAACTCTTTACGTGTATATGAGGGGAAGCAGGTGTTTGATCTCCTTCAGCACCAACAAAGCTGAGAAAGCTCAATTTCATCACGAAACCTTGGATTACCGAGGCTGAGGGCAGAAAATTTTATTTCTCCCGTTCTGTTTGGATCTGCACGAAGAGGAATATTCAGCTTTTCCACTCTGAAAGGCCTCGCTCCTCACCGAAGAACTCTTAAAATCAAGGAAAGACAAAACAACGAACAGTTCTCTGGGAAAGCTCAATCAGCTCGTCAGTGGCTTTTTCCAACAGGACTGACCATCATTCATCTAGTACTATCTCAACAGAGAAATTTCCTGGTTATCGCTCTGCCTTTTGCTTACAAAGAGATGTTACTATCGAACAACTGTAAATCTTCCGGATTTGAAGTTGATTTCAGAACATTGCACGCTCCTTTTAGCTTCTAAAATTATCTCTGTGCAGGGGTGGCGGCGACTCTTCTCTAGTCAATCAGTTAGGGTAGCGGTATTCGCAGGGAGTTTTCGTTTTTCTGAACGCAGATTATCGGTATCTGGAAGCGAACCTGGTTCCACGCTCCAAGCCTCTGATCTTCAATCTCTCTACTCCAATCCAGTCCCAAACAGATCCCGAGCTTCTCCCTCTTTTCGTTAGCTTCGTGGCTTCCCTCCCTTAGATCCACTGTCGCTTACCTCAAGTCAAAGCATTTAGACTATGAAAATTGACGAAGCCTTGCTCCTGAATTGAGGACTCAGCTTTTTGACTTTAGACTCACTTCCGAAAAGGTGGATGATTTGCTTTCCTCAGCTAGAAAAACCTGATGGCGACATACTTGCAAACATTTAGTGGCTGATGGAAAGACTCTTAAAAGCCTTTTGCAGAAAGACAATATCGGAGAACTTCTGAAAATATGAGGAGGTATTAGTTAGGAGTAGTGTAGGGAGAATCTTTTCCTCGGCTTCTGCTGAAGTTTAGAAACTACATAAGATTTCTACTCTTTGTAGATTGAGGGTATCCCCTCAATATAGCATGTTAGAAAAGCGCTGAGAATGCGAGACGACGAAAACTCAATAAAGTATGTACTTATTGAGCTTTTTATTAAAAGAAAATAACAGAGAGATCCGATTCTATTTTCCAGGATTAAGTGTACTATTAAATCAGTCAATCTTAAAAATTCCTGCAAAAGATACTCACGCACTTTTCTGGAGGATGGTTTTATCTTTTCAACAGGTCTGTCAAGATGGGACTTAGTAGAGTAGTATTCATAAAAAGTCCAATAGTTGCGTTATTTTGCTGGACGATATCTCGACAATAAGTGTGCTTTCTTTGATGAGCGTATCTATTTTTCTGATCATTCCTTGGATAAGGTTAGAACAGAGTGTATGATGAGTCGTTGGATCGCTGTGGAGCATTTTTACATAAAGATACTAAAAAGACTCTCTTTAAGAGTTTAAAGAGGTCTATAGTTACTACTACTTATTGCAAGAGCAAGGTTTGAGATTTTCTGTTTCACAGTGTGTACATGTCAGCTAGATCCGCAAGAGCAGTTATTCCCGTAGTTACATGAACAATTTTGTTCTTTCTGTCATTGATGTAGTCTTTAAAATATAAATATACCATAACCTATGGTTGTGATATGAGAGAATAATACTCTTTTTATGCAAAGAGATAGAAGAAAGAAAAAGCAGACTTTAACTGGATTTTTAGTCAGAAGCTTTAATAAAAAGATCAGTTCAGAAACTATATAAAGATTTCTACTTTTGTAGATATAAAATAAGTATAAAAATTGATTACGGTATGTTTATTTAGAAAATAAATGAAACTTATATTATTTTCAATAATTTTTGCTAGAAATTGTGTTTTTACTTGCTTTTACTGAGGTAATCTATAATTTGAAACCAGGGTTTACTTTTTATCAAAGTGAGAATGAAACTTACTGATAAAGAATTGACACACCTTGCAAAAACTTTTCCAAACTAAATTTAACCGTTGATGAACAGGAAAAATTTCAAAAATGACTTCAGAGTATTGTTGATTTTTCTTGGTCAACTCAATGAGATTAATGTTTCTGAGTGGAGAAGAGCTTGATGAAGAAAAGAAAAATTGAAGTCTTTGCAGATCAAAGAATCTTTTTGCTGAGACCAGAAAAACTTATCGCTAATGAAGCATAAAAGGTCGATTTTATCTCCGTAAAAACATCATTAAAAAGGTAAGTATTGTTTTTATCAAATATAAAATATGGGATGGATTGTGGTATTTATCATTGTAGTGCTTTTCTTACAATGGTAAAGGTAATAAATCAGTATGAGAGGAAAGTGGTGCTTACTCTTGGAAGATTTACGAACTTTAAAACAGGTTTTAAAACCTGCATTATTCCTTTTATTCAAACAACAATGAATGTAGACGTTAGAAAAGGCAGTAGATGTTCGCTTCTCAAAAGAGGCGATGACAAGGATAATATCTCCTGTACCGTTAATGCTGTGATTTATTATAAAGTTAAAAGAAGATCAGGTAGAGAGCAGTGCTTAATGAAATTTAGACTATGCAATGACTCAATTCACTTACGACGATGAAACATTGTTGGTCGAGTTTGAACTTGATGAGTTACTTGCCAAAGAGAGGAGGCAGCTTCTAAAATTAAGGAAATAGTAGATGAAAAATCTGATGCTTGGGAGTAGATGTGCTTTCTGTAGAGCTCAAAGATATTATTTGCCAGATGATCTCAAAAGAACAATTGGAAAGCAGGCAGAAGCTGAGAGAGAAAAGAGGGCGAGATTATTACTTCGAAGGGAGAACTAGCTAGTGCAGAGGAATCTTAGACAGGCAGCAAGGATGCTTGCAGAGGCTCCAGGTGCGCTTCACTTGAGGACTCTACAATCGATCAATGATATTAGTTCTGATCAGTCTAACACGACAATCTGGATGATGCCTACTAGAAATCCTCGATACAATCAAAGGTTTTGGAGCTAACTTTTGGCAAGAGGAATTAGAGTTTGAAGTTAAAAATATGTAGAAAGACTGGTTTACTACTGGTCTTTTTGTTTTATATTTAAAGTATTTTGTTCGCTTTCTATTGTGTTCTGTATTTAAATAAGTATGGTCAAAAAGTCTTTTATTCCTAATAAAAGTTAAATGATGCTTCAAAGTCTCATTTTGAATGACCATCCTTGCCCTTGTTTTCGGAGTATTTTTATGAGAATATACAAAATTCCTCGAGATTTGAAGGGAAACAATGCTTTCTCTTTTGCATACGCATACTTTCGTTCTAGCGGTGATTTTGCCTTTGCTTTTTACGCTGATTATTCAGCAGTTTCAGCATACGACAAAGAGCTTAAATCAGCTTTTTGGACTTATTATCTTGGATGGTGAGTGAGTATTGCTATGATGCTCGTTAGAGAATTACTCAGTCTCAGGAACTCATTAACTTTCAAGCGGGATGGATCATATGATCTCAGGAATCACAGGACTTGAGCATATTATTCTTTCAGCTGGTTTTTATTTGGATTTTTCTTAAACTCATCAAACGAAAGTAAATAAAGGTATTAACTATAAGAGAAAAATCAGCTAGGGTTTATTTCTTTTTCAAAACAAAATTCTTACGCTTTCTCTTGATTTCCTTTCCTAAAATCATATACTCTCATCATCTTTGCCGTAGACCGTAGGTCGTCCCTTTGAGATATAAACTGTTCCTACCGAGGGTTATTCTTACTATTTGAGGATCAGATTTTATCTTTTTCTTTTCAAGACATGAGATAACTCTGGCAATGAGTTATTTTTATTTCAGGTTTACACTACTCATAACCAATCTCAAAAGAGAAAAAGTAGAGCTCGTAAAAACAGTATGTTCAAGACTTACAATCTGCAAAGAATGTAGTAGTCCTTCAGCAGTCTGGAATCCCAGTAGTGGAAGCTACTCAGATGAGAAAAGGAGTTCTTGAAGCTGATGGTAAATTCAATGTCATCAGAAAAAAACTGTTCTTGCTAGCGCTCAAAGGAGCTGGTTACGAAGATGTAGCCGAAAGTGATCTTGAGGGGCAGTAGTTGTTCTCTATGCAAATGGGGATGAATACGGTCCAATGAAGATTGTTAATAAGTATGCAAAAAGAATTTTGCAGCGAACAAGGAGCTTAAAGGCTTCTATCAAGTTTCCTTGGAGGGTGGTATGACAAAAAGTGGCATAATTCAGAATATGTTACTGAACTTGCGAATATCCCATCAAGAGAAGAGCTGCTTTCAAAATTGGCATACCTATTCAATTATCCTTTCACAGTCAGTTGCTATGTGATTGACCAAATTGCAGCTGGATAGAGCTTTCTCTTATCCAGAAATTCCTTTTATTTATTATTCTTATCGTAGAAAATGGAATTAACTAAAAACCAACAACAGATCTTGGATCTTGTAAAAGAGATGAATGCTGTTGAACTTAATGGGCTTGTAAAAGCTTTAGAAGAAGAATTTGGAGTAACTGCTGCTGCTATGGTAGTAGCTGGAGGTGCTGCTGCTGGAGCTGGTGCTGCAGATGCTGGAGCTTCTGATGCTGCTATGAATGTTGAGCTTACTGACGCAGGGACAGCAGAAAATCGCTGTAATTAAAGTGGTTAAAAAAGTTCTTGGTCTTGACCTTAAGGCTGCTAAAAGAATTAGTAGAAAAAGGCTCCTGTAATTATTAAAGAAAATGCAAAAAGCTGATAGAGCTGAGGCTTTGAAGGCTAAGCTTAGCGAAGCTGGAGCTACTGTAAACTTCAAATAGTAATTTTTGAGCTTACAAAAAGTCAAAAATCTGATTTTTGATTTCTTTTTATCTTTGAAGAGGGTAAAAGAGACAGCAAAAGCGTAAAGGATCTTCTTTTTGGAGAAACTGGATGCAAAAGCTGATATTTTTATTTTGATTTTAGCACTACGGATGTCTGTATCTGTTCAAGATATTGTTTGCTGCACAAGCTCATATTGGGACGCTTAAAAATGAAGCTCATCCAAAGACAAGTAAATACTGGTCTGGGGTAACCAACAGGTGGTAGTGATCAATCAAAGTGATTGCTGAACAACTTGAAGCTGCAAAAAGCACAGGTTGCTGCTGCAAAAAGCTGCTGGGAAAAAGAAATCTTGGTCGTTTGTGAGAAGAAAAATGTATGCCGAAGAACTTGAGCATTAGCTCAAAAAGGCTGGCGTTGCATTTCTTAACTACAAAGGTTTCTGGAGGGTTCTTAACGAACTTTGATACCTTCAAAGAGAGATTGATTCTATCAACGAAATGGTGAGCTTTATGAAACTGATGCTTTTGCATCTTTGACCAAGAAAGAGCAACTCGTGTACAAAAGAAACTTTTGAAAGAGCAAATAAGGTCTACAAAGGGTAACTAAACTTAAAAGAGACCAGAAGTCGTGATTGTTGTAGATGGAAAGTATACTTTCTACCCTTATTGATGAAGTAGAAAACCTCAAGGGAAAACTTGAAGCGATTGTAATCGCAGGAACTAACTTCTCAAGATATTGGCCAGAAAACGAGATTATTACCACGAATATCAATAGTTACCAGAGTTTGGATTTTGTTTTGAAGTCTATTCTCCTCTAAGAGAGAAACTTATTGGGACTTTTGTCATCGTGAGACGAAGTCGTGGCAATCTATAAAAAGCAAATTTGCTTTAGGAATTGGATTGCTTTACTTTGTTCTACAATGACAGGGTTGATCTTTACCCCTCTTATTTCCTATGCAGAACAATCTTACTTGCCGAGTTCGTCTGAAAAGAAAGGAGCTATTACTGCCTATCTTTTTGATAGGGCTCTTCTTTTTTCGGGCAAGAGGATTTAACAGTATATGAATACTTTCATTACAAACAGGCGATTGGACGGATATATGTCCACGATGACTCTTCTTCTTTTTCAGCTGATGCTTGTTTGGATACCAGTTTTGAAGTGGTTACCCTTTCTTTTTCGTGCTTGTAAATCTTGTAATCCTGTTAATTATGGTATTTAAGGCTTGGAAAAGGAAAAATATACCCATAACTTACTTCAAGAAAAAGATGGAAAATGTTTTATGCTGATCTTGGAGGACGGATTCTTGGAATTTTTGATATAAAAAAAGAGGTCTATTGAGATATTTCCTCTGATAATTCTATGGACTTTTTGAGAAACAAATAATCTTTCTGATGCTTCAAAAAGAACTTTTAATAGTTTATAATATCTTTGAAATTAATTAATGAAGTCTGATATAGTATTCAGATAAAGAAAAATCCTAGAGTATTGTAGATTCTAGGATTTTTTCTTTTTATAAACTAATTCTTGAAAAGCTTTTTATTCAGCTTGTCTTTTTGCTAAAAACTTATATCCTGCATAAAGAAGTATAGTTAGTGAAGCCATAATGATCATATTTTTCAACTGGTCCTGTCGCAGGAACAGTTTTGATCTCTAGTTTTACATCTGTTTCTTCTCTAACATTTACATCATATCTGATTTCCTTTCCTTTACTATCTCTAGGGATGAAAGCGAAGAGGAACTCCTGAGTGTTATCATCATAAGTATATTCATATTTTTCTTGAGACATAGGAACGGTCAGCAAAGAGTTACGTAGTCAGCTTTTTGCTTTTATCAAAGAGCTTAATTTCTACATTATCTGACCCAGGAAGTGCAGTCCAGCTAAGGTAATTTTCTTACCTTCTACAGTGTGAAATATCAGCAAGTGCCATATTAGCTCCAACAGCATCATGTTCCAAATCCTCCTCATTACCAAGAATGTTGTCACTTGCATTTGCTACCATTACTCCGTCTGGATTATCAAATGTTGTACATGCTTCTCCTTCTGCATATTTCTGAGTAGAAAAATTGAAACAGAATTCCTTTGAATGTTTACCATAGAGGACATTATCATCTACAGGAACAACAATTCCATAATAGTACTACTAGAAAGCTTGTTCAGATGAAATTTTAATGTCAACGGTTCCTTCAATATCCATAGTAGAATATACAGGCAGTTCTAAGAGCTCATTTTTTTGAGATTAAGGACATTGTCTCCTTTTTGTAGTTAATCATTGGTTTTTACCTAGAAGAATATATAATCTCCTACTGGAGAATCTCCATTGTTAACTAGAGTTGGAGTTTTAATAAGGAAATCTTTTGATTGAGCATTAGTTCCAGATTGAAAACCCACAACTGAGATGTTCTGATTTTCAGTATATCCATACTCAAAGCGATTTATTAAATACCTGACTAAGTTCCAAATCTCCTGCTGTGCAACAGATGTTCCTAACGCGAACAAGGTAAGTAAAAGAAAGCTGTTTTTCATCAGCAATATACATAACTAAATAAAAATGTATACCTAATTATATACTAAAAATAAAAAAAGCAAAAATACCTACTCTTGAGTTTTAAAATTTCATAGGAAAAGAAAAAAATAAGCATTCAGATGCATGCTTATTTTTGCATTTTAAGGAGGATTAGAGTCAGAAATTTTTGGATTTTTTTGTTTTCAAATTCTTCTGTTGAAAGAAATCTATCAATAATTGAATCTAGAACAAGGTCAATGTTTTTCTCCCAGTCTTTCCTGATACACAAATAACTTCTTCCTTAGAGATTCAGATAACATTTTCTATTTCTCCTGCAACTCTATCTGGATTGGCTGCGGGAAGGTCTATTTTGTTAAGTACAGGAATGATATCTAAGCCTTGATCAATAGCTTGATAAAGGGTAGATAAGGTTTGTGCCTGGATTCCTTGACTTGCATCTACGAGCAAAAATTGCTCCCTCTACTGCAGCAAGCGAACGAGATACTTCATACTGAAAATCCACATGTCCAGGAGTATCGATAAGGTTAAATTCATATCCCTTTCGTTGCATTCTAGCAGGGAGTGAGTTTAATCGTAATTCCTCTTTCCTGTTCAATATCCATGCGATCAAGAACTTGTGAGTGTTCAAGTTTCCTTACTGTTCAGGTGATCTCTAACATTCTATCAGCAAGTGTAGATTTCCCATGATCAATATGGGCGATGATACAAAAATTCCTAATTTGAGCTCATCCGTTTTTAAAAAGTAAATCTGATTTTTGAAAAATTTAAGACTAAAGATACATACTTCCTATATATATATGCTCCTAAAGCTAACATGAGAAGTCCTACAATAAGATGAATAAGCTAGTGTGCTTATTCTTAAATTTTCCAATAGCTTCAGCTGAAAGTATATCCAGTTCTACCATAAAGGTAATTACCAACATGGGAAGTATAAAAGAAATTAAATTATAAAGCAGAAGATAGAAACCCCTAGATGGTTAAGCTCAGAACTTTCTGCACCAAGAAAGCATAAGAACCGTAACATAAGGTCCAGCAGAACATGGAAGAAGGAATAAAGCTACAATAATCCCAACTACAAATGCTCATAAAGGAGAAACTACAGCCTGAATAATTTTTCATCATTCTTGGCCTCAAGCAAGAGGAATCTCCATTATAAATCATTTTCCATACCAAAAGAGTCTTTAAAGATTAGCTAATCCGATGAAAGTTCAAAAATTCCTATGACCCATTTGAAAACTAAGGTATATTGGAGAGTCTCTTGGATAATTAATTTTAAAAATCCTAATCATCAAAAATATGATGAAAAATAGCTAAACAAAGAAGTCCTGCAAAAATTGTTTTTCTTGCTTTTTAGATTTAGATAAAATGGTTGTGAGAAGAAGAAGCATAACTGCAAAAGCACAGGATTAATACTATCCGAGAAAGTGCTCCAGAAAGGAGAAGTGGGATAAATTTTGCTGGTTGTTCTGCTAATTTTTCCCCTCAAGTGTCAGTGGATTTATTCATGTTGTTTCTGTCAGAATTATTCTCTTTTCAGATGCTTACTCAAGAGAGATTGATATATCTTGATCTTTTTGTTTACAATTTGATTAGTATTTTTAGGTTTATTATTTTTGTTCTACAGTAGTTCAGCTTGCGATATCTGATTTCTTTTCTGATGCTAATGCTTTAAAATAGTTAATAATTGGCGTATCTCACATAAGAGGAGCTATAGGTATCTCATTTTTGAATAACTAAAAATGGAGTTCCTATCTCTTCTAAACTAAAGGGGTAAATGTTTCAATTTCTCTTCTAAAACAGAGCGTCCCTTTTCAGTCAAACCAGATTTCATATTTTTCAATATTATTCTTTTTCATCAATATCTGTTGTTTCAAAAATAGTTTTTCCAACCTTGATACAGTGACTGCATCCCTTGACCATAAAAGTAGGTATATTTCGTAGAATTGCTATTAGCATCTACTAAATTTCATATCAAAAGTAAAATTATTAACAAAAAGTAAAAGTCAAATCTCATAGGAAGATTAAATACTAAATTCAGTAGTAACTATAATAAACAAACGCTAATTTTCAAGTGCTTTCCTGATTTCTTTTTAATTTGTCTGTCATAATAAAACGAACTCATATTTCTTTTTAGTTTCTTTGCAATTGAAATAGAATTAACTGTATAAGCTACCGCATCTACTCCAGCAAGTTGAGTTTGCTCCAAAAGAGTTGGAGTAAAATTTGCATGATCAGTCATAAAATAGGAAAAATTACTTCAAGAGAGGTTTTTATATCTTGTGAATTATGAGTGTCTAACGCAGAAAGAAGGTCGTTTCTTGTTCAGAGTTGACTTGGTAAACTCTTGGTTATAAGAGAAATGATAACTTTAGATTCAATATGATGCGCCTGAATCAGTGTTTGCTAATTGTTCTAGGAGAGAGAGGAATATCTTGTTTACATTTTGGATTTTCTGAGGTCTTGAAATCCAAGAAAGTAATGAAAACCAGTTCTTGATCTTAGAAAAGGAGCTTCTTCAAGGTCAAAATTGTCTGTCAATCTTTAAAAAGGACATTTTTGTACCTCAGACCGAGTTCATCTCTAAATATCTCTCGTTTCTTTTCTACAGCTTGTAGTATAAGCCATTTTCGGTCCGTGAGACACGACAAGTTTTCCATCTTTAGTGACATTCACATCAAACTCTAATCCATCAGCAAAGGGCATCACGAGGCTGCTCTAAATGCGTTTAAAGAGAATTTTCAGTAGCATCTGTAGTATCTCATCTGTGGGAAATAAGATACATTGCTTTACCAGTAATTGCATCCAGAAACGAATTCTGATTTTCCTCTTGATCTTGCTCCTGAAAAAGCAATAGAAAGTTTGAGATAGTTGATGAGTTCTTCACTTGCGGAAATACGAAGCTCCATCTACGACTTTCATACGGTTGAGATCGATATATCCGTGTTCTCCTCTTGAGTTTGCAAGGTTAGCTTTTTCTTTGATCATAAGCGTGTTTTTAAAGCCCAGTCTCTTACAATTTTTGTGTGAAGGGTCGTTATACTGGTTTCGAACCTTAACCTCTCAGTTGCAAATTCACTGGTAAAGGAATAAAAACAAATCTGTTTGTTGATAAAGATGGTCATTAAGCGAATGAGGGTGGCCCTTTCAAAGTTACAAAAAGCAACAATTTTTAGAAGAGGCATTTGGTCCCCACTTCTCAAATTCACTATCTTCTAGAAGAACCATCTTACGATGATCGCCGATAACTACAAGTATTCCATTTTCAAAAAGTTTGTAGTCTTTGGGTCTTGATAAAACTTTGAAAAGTTTCATCTTCATAGCGATACATCGCTTCTTCACTTTTTCCATAAGGGTATTGTAAGGAAGATGAGAAGAGATCGTTTTGTAGGTTAGAGGAGAAGTTTGATTTTTAACGATTTCAATAGCTTTACTATATAGATCTTCATCAGGAGCGGCATCAAAGGTATGAGTGTTTTTCAAAGAGAAAGCTTCTGGACCTACTACTTTTTGATAGCCTACATAATTAATAAAATCTTTTTGTCAAGAAAATCAGGAAGGCTTGCCGTACTAAGGAAGGTGCTTACATAAGCAAGTTGATTAAAAATTTGGCGAGTGGTGCAGCGTATGCCTTAAAATTTTTGATATTTTTGAACCAGTAGTAGTTGAAGAAGAGCGAGGCTCTACTCTAGTAGAGTAGCAATATGTCCCATCTCAGAGGTTGTTCCATTTGCATACATTTGTGTGAAAAGGAGATTCCATCGTCACTGACTTTATCAATTTTTGGAAGCCTATTATTGAGCCCTCAAAATTTATGAGAATCTACGACGAAGCAGATTCTAAGAAGACTAAAATCAGGTTCTTTTTATTGCTTCTTCCTTTAGTAGTTTGGAAAAGATCTCAGAAACTTAGAGGATCTTTATAATTTTGGAGCGCAAAGGTCAAAAAGGATTTTGCAATCATTATCTTCGACAATAAGTTGATAGCGATCTAAATAGCGGAATACAAGTTCTGGAGATTTTTCGATAGCTACTTTTAAGAGAGGTTTAATGATACTTTTCCATGCTCATCTCTCCAGTCTTGATAAGTTGAAAGTTGAGTAAACGCTAAATCAGGTTTTTCTTTGACTGCCGTGGCAAATACTTCAAATACATAGGAATTCCCATATTCATCAGTAAGTTTCTTTGAGTGGAGAATAATCAAAAGTCTGAAAGACGAGATCAGGATTTTTCTTTTTGCAATAGAGGCCAATATTGCTGTAAAGTCTTTCAAGTTCTGCCTTAGGAAGTTCTAGTTTTTCATATTCCCAGATAAGACTTTATCTTCTCTTTTTCAGAAGAAATCTGTGGTTACTCCTCAACGTATAATCTAACACATTTCTTTCCGGTAAGTCTATTCCTAATACTTGTACTTGAGGAAATGGTGGTCCATATCGAAGAAATGCTCCAATAATGATCCACTGGAAAGCTTTTTATTTGGTTTATGGGGAATAAATCTATCAATCAAAGCTCATTCCTCCTCGAAGTCCAAAGATACTAAGAAAGATCGTGAGATAAAGAGTCATATAAGGCTTGATCCAGCTGATAAAAAGCTTCCTCCTCCTGTAGTGCAAGCCTTTGCTGAAAAATAAATGGTTAAGAGGTCCTGCAAGCATAATCCCATCAAGGATAATAATACAAGCGACAAGAAATCCACTTGATAGCGAGATGTTTGCTGTTTTGAAATTCGCCAAACCATTCATAAACTAATCCCCAGAGCAAGAAATCAGATTGAAGAAGTGTAAAAATAGTACAAAGTTGAAAACCTATCTGAAAAAGGCATATGAATACATTGTTTCCAATAAGATAGTATTTCCCGATAAGAAAAAGAACAAATCAAATAACTACAATGTTTTTGAGGGAAAAATAACTCTTTTTATTTTTATAAACATAGGGAAGTAGATATAAACAAGTAAATCTAAAATAAGGTTATCTTTTATTTTTGATCTGAAGAATAAAGTAGCATAGCACCTCTGTTTTTCTGATCTGTGCTAATAAAAACCTCAGGAGTGTTACAATCAGCTTTTTCTAATGTTTTTCCCCTTTTTATTCAAAATTCTGGTAATAGTAAGATTTCCATAGTTATGAGGGGTAATGAATTTTAGTTGCATTCATGGGACAATAGTTTCTTTAGGAGTGATTTTCCTGTATTCCCTTTCCTTCTTCTATGAGGGTTTCTTCTTCTAAAAATTCCGAGAAATAATTTCTTGCAAAGAGCGGACCAGGGAGTTATTTCTGTCGTTGTGCCGTCTTGTTGAAAGTGAGGGTTTGTCCTTCTTCTAGGTTCAGTTTCCCTCCTCGAGTTTCTCTATCAGGATAATCTTGAAGCTTATTAAACAAAAATCCATCCAGTATTCTCTATAGGAATTACATTAACTAAATCCTGAATACTAGGATCAATTTCAGTTCCATTAATAATAGCATCTCTTACATGTTTATAAAGCTTTAACCATTCCTCATACATAAAATTCTGATTTACTTCTTCATTCGATTTTTCATTGCATCTACGTAGGGAATGATTTCTTCAAGTCTTTTAATGGTACAAAGATCTTTTGTGAAAGGATAAAATTTCCTCCTTCTTCATTGCTTTGCATTTTCTAATAGTTGTCCAGGTCTTCTTACCTCTTCTAACCATATTTTATAGTTAAAATCTACAGGCATGATTACATTCTCCTTTTATTTCCTGGTCTTCCTCCCATATAATCACCAGAAGACATCTCCCGGAGTAAGCCATACACACTAGCTCCTTGTACAAAACACTTCAAGTTCCATCTCCGGAACCTTTTCTTTAATTTCCTTTATCTCATCAATATACTGCAGTTCATGAGCTAAAACTATTCTCTTAACCCCCAAATCTCCAAAAATTGAACAGCTGAATAGTTGAGGTGTCGTCGTTTGAGTGCTGAGATGTAACGGAGTATCTTTAGCATATTTTTGGGAGAACATGAAAAGATCCCTGGATCAGAAAAAATGATCCCATCAGCTTTAAGATCTGCGATTTTCTACCACGGCTCAAAATTTTAATATCAATATTTCTAGGAAGATATTCATGGTTAGTAGCCTTTACTTCCTAGATTATGAACTTCATTAACGGTTCTTCCTAGCTCTTCAAAATCTCTAACTTTTATTCGCTCTCATTCTAAGTGAAGTAAAAGGGTACTCCATATAGACTTCACTGCTCAATATTTAGCTGCCGTTAAAAGCTTTTTGGTGAGAGCCTCCTGGGTAACAATTGCTGGAATATGCATTCAGATTTTTCATTTCATAAAAAGCAAGAGAATTCTTTTCTCTCAGAAAACAAATGTATCTTTTTGCTTCAAGAAAACAAGAAAAATCAGATTTTTCTGCTTTGACTTGTTTTTCCTAGAACTTTCGTATAGTCAACTTCGTTGCTCCGGTCGTTCAGTGGATAGGACACAATCCTGCGAAGATTGTAACCCGCAGTTCGACTCCGGGTCGGGGCAAACTCATCAATGGAAGATTGGCCGAGCGGTCGAAGGCGCATGTTTGGAGTCACATGTATACGCGGGCAGCCGTATCTGAGGGTTCGAATCCCTAATCTTCGAGATCAGAAACGGAAATCAGCTTCGTTTTTCTCTGAGAATGTTAAAATACGAACGATTCTTTTATTTTCTTTAAGGATAAGCATGAAAAAGGACTAAAAATCTGAAGTTTACTGATGATAATTCTCTCTCTGTCGGAGCTGGACTTTTCTTTTGATGGCATCAAACCCAACAAGCCGAGGATCATTACCATCCCTCTCAAGATGCTGAGCTTTTCTTTCCTCAAGGAAGCACGACTAAAGAAGTCACTTTTAACTGTGATTTTGCAGTGAATGGAGAGCTATTTTGAGGCGAGGAAACCGGGACTTTATCCTGCAGGAATCTGGTATGACGATGGTAAACAAGCTTCCTCACGAGAGAAATCACCCTTTTGATCCTAACCAACCAATACGATTCGTATCAAAAGGTCAAAAGCTGACTTCTTCTTTGATCAGGCCAAGAACTGAAAGTAAGTTGAGCAATTACTTTTCAATGCTGACCGCGACTTGTTCAAAATGGAAGGTGTAGAACTTGAACAATTCATTTCTCATTGGAATTTTGGCTTTTTGGGACGCTTATTGCCAAGGAGGTCAGACTTTTTCTTGTCCTTTTTCATAAAGAGCACTTTTACGATACGGCACTTTGGCTTCAGAAGCAAGGTTTTTAGCGATGCGATTAACCTTGATGGGACCATCAACGCGCTTACAAGCCGTTCTTTTTCCAGCCAAGTTTCAATCAAGAGAAGCTTTTACCGATTTTCTTTCTGCATAAAGGAAAATATACTTACTTTTTCTAAAACTACTCACGGTTTCACTTTTCCTGAACTTGAGCTAAATTTCCTATACAAAAGAAGCTAGCTTTTATACACAGACTAATGAGCAAAAACCTCGTGATTGTTGGGTCGTCTGCGAGTCGCAGACCATCGAGAAATTTCTCGGACCTGATTTTTGATCAAGGCTTCCTACGGACATGCGGTAGATCTTCGACCAAAGGCATGGGGATTGATATTGAAAATGGCTTCAAACCTGACTATATCGTTTCCCCTGACAAGAAAAGGTGCTTTCCGAACTCAAAAGACTCTCTCTGAATCTGCAGAAGAAACCTGGATCGCACCGATGAGGACCGCGAGGGAGAGGCGTGGATGGCATCGTGTGCTAATCAAGCTTAAATTAGAGTGTAAAAACGACACCGAAGGATTGTTTTCACGGATTTACCAAAACAGCGATAGAAAATGCAGTTACCCGAGAACGATTGATATGCATTTTGGTGGATGCTCAGCGAGGCAAGAAGGGTGCTGGATAGATTGGTGGGATTTTGAGCTTTCGCCAGTGCTGGAGAAAATCAAAACCTGACTCTGCTGGAAGGTGCAGTCGTGGCTGTGAAATTGATTGTAGAGAAAGGAGATTCAGGCTTTTGAGGCTGATTCCTGAGGTTGTAGCTCAGTTTTTGACCAATGAAAAGAAAAATCTGACTGCCGAACTCGTAAACAGCTCAAAAATGAAGCAGAAACGACGAAAATTTTTGGATCCCTTTCGGGAGCGACCTATGAAGTGAGTGATATTGAGGTAAAGCCAGGGAAAAATCACCATCAGCTCCTTTTGACCTCTACCCTCCAGCAAGAAGCGGTAAGGCTCGGATTTTCTGTCCCAAAGGACAGTGCAGGTTGCTCAAAAGCTCTATGAAGCAGGACATATTACCTATATGAGAACCAGTGCGGTGAATCTCTCGATTTTTACCATGCATGGCAGCAAAAGCTCAGATCATCGTGAACATGGAAGAGATTGTCAAACCAACCCACTATGCGACCAAGGCAAAAGGGCACAAAGCCCATGAATGTGTCAGACCAACGCATATGGAGAATCATATTGCAGGGGCAGATCGAGCGAAAGAAGCTTTATCAGCTGATTTTGAAAGAACGATCGCTTCCCAAATGGCACCTGCTGAACTTGAAAAACCAAGAGCAACAATTCAGATTTCTATGACTGATAAGTTTTAAGTTTATAGCAAGTGGAGAGTGCTGAAATTTGATGGATTTTTGAAAGTCTATCGGAATCTAGCGATACTGGGAGGATGATGAAATCAAGGTACTCCCTCTTTTTGAAGGTCGGAGAAAACCTGAAGAAAACCGCATCTTAGCAACGGAAAAATTCAAGCAACACCTCCGAGGTATACCGAAGCGAGCCTCGTAAAGAAGCTTGAAGAGCAAGGAATCGGAAGACCTTCAACCTACGCTCCAACCATTTTCCACAATTCAGAAAAGAAAGAGGTGTATGGTCAAGAAGATCCTTGGGAAGAACGAGAAATTATTTTGGAACTTTCGCTCTTAGACGGTAAAATCACGAGAACCGAGAGAGAACAAATCACGGGAGCTGAAAAGCAAAAATGTTTCCCAACCGATATTGGAATGATTGCGACTGACTTTTTGGATCAGAATTTTTGCTGATATTATGGATTATGGGTTCACTGCAGTGTGGAGCAGGAATTTGATGAAATCCTGAGAGGAAAGCTCCAGCAGTGCAGATGATGGAGAAATTTTATGGTCCTTTTCATGCTCAAGTGGGTGGAAACGACAGGAAGAGAAGAGTAAATACTGAAAGGGCCTTGAGTCAGCATCCAAGCAACGGAAAGCCCGTTACCGCGAGAATGGGAGGTATGGACCGATGATTCAAATTGGAGAACAGACAGTCCCGAGAAAATTCCTTCTCACTTCCTGCTGGAAAACGATTGAGACGATTACACTTGAGGAGGCTTTGCAGGCTTTGCTCTGCCAAGGAGCTTAGGAAAGCGAGAAGGAAAAAGTTCTAGCTTCGACAGGTCGTTTGGACCTTATGTAAAATACAAAAGCCTTTTTGTATCTATCAAGAGAGATTCAGGTTTAGATCCTTTTCTGTACTACTTTAGAAAGGCGATTCCGATGATTCAGGAGAAAATGGAGGCTGAGAAAAATAAATATATCAATGAATTTGACTACGAAAAGAAAATTCAGGTTTTGAACGGTCCTTATGGTCCTTATATCAAATATGCCAAGAGAAAAATTATAAAATTCCAAAAGGCTGAAAAAGATGCGAGCGATTTGACTTTAGAAGATTGTTTAGCTCTTATCGGACTAAAGAAAGACTCCACAAAAAGCTAGCCCAGCTCCAGCCAAAAGACTGCAAGCAAGAAAAAGTAAGCTATCTCAAATTTTCTCAGCTTTTACCTCCTACAATGATGGATATCAAGCAATTTGAAAGGCAAAAATATCGCTATTCTCAGCTTCTGACTTGAGAAGTCAACACTCAATTTCTTGCTCAATAATAATTTTTGCTTTCAATAAGCTCTCAGTCCTTGATATGAAGGCTCAGCCTTGACTAGAAAACGATGAGGGATTGCTCTTGAGACAGGGGAACATTATCTAGAAACATTTGGATCAGTTTGATGTGATTTTTAAGTCTGCTGGAGTGCCCTATGAGTCCTGAACTTCTCCGCTATCAAGATAAAATTCTGACTCAGATGCAGTTTTTAGGAACTATCAAGGAAAAGTTATTGCTATCACCGGAAGTAAAGGAAATCAACGATGACTTCATATTTTTCTCTCCTCAAAAATGCTGGTTATAGAGTTAAGCTCGTTGGAAATATTAGGAATCCTGTTTTTGGAGGAAATTGATTTTGCAGAGGAGTCAGATTTTTGTGGTTTGTGAGCTTTCAAGCTATATGTTGGAGCGTTTAGAAAAGAAAAATTATCTCTCAGTGCTGAAATATTTTTCCTGAACATATGGATTGGCAGAGAGTTTGAGCAGTATGCGAAAGCCAAGCTGAACATTCTCAAAGGGATCAGAATTTAATATTGTACTGCAAAAAACCGTGGAAGAATATGGGCTCGCAACGGCTTATGAGAATATTGAAACGTATTGAATCTGAGGAAAGACCTCTTGGGCAAACGGTTATTTTATCCATGAGATGCAAGAACTCTCTCCGACTGAAGACAAACTTCTTCTTGGTGAGCATAATACTCAGAATATCGCAGCTGCGATTGCGGTTGCGCTCAAAATTGGCGTTTCGATGGAAGTTATTCATGATACGATCAAAAATTTTACCGGATTACCGCACAGACTGCAGTTTGTAGGTGAGTTTCAGGGGGTTCATTTCTATGATGATGCGATTTCTACCACTCCAGAAAGCACTAGAAGCGCTAAAAACCTTTTTGAAAAAGGATAGGGAACACTTTTTCCTCGGAGGAACCGATAGAGGTTATGATTTTAGGCTTTTGATGGAAAAGGTGCAAGAATACTGAATTCAGAATTTGGTTTCTTCCCCCATCAGGAGAGAAAATAGCAAGATGCTTCCAGATTTTAAGGGAAAAGTTTTGCATACTGATGATATGCAGGCAGCAGTGGCTTTTGCGTTTCAGTATACGGAGCCAGGGAAAATTTGTTTACTTTCTGCGGCATCTCAAGTTATAGTATCTGGAAAAATTTGAAGAAAAAGGCGATCTTTTCAAAAAGCAATTAAAAAGCAAGTTCAGAGTTAGTTTATTTTGTTAAAAGCTCTTAAATAAGCTTAGTTTTAGCTTTAAAAAGTAAGAATACTCTACGGAAGAGAAGCTGCTGATTTCCTCTAAAAACTTTCTATACTAAAGAAAAATCTTAACTGAACTCAGTTTTTATTCCCTTTCTTTTTGAAATGGTAGAAAAAGAAATTAGATAAAGCGACCGTAAAAGCCACAAAACCTCGTTCAACTCAAAAAGTTTCTAGAGCGACAGAACAGAAAGCTACGGTGACTTCTTCCAGAATACTTCTAAATCAAAGAAGAAAAAGAACTCTTGAGGTGAGACTTCGCTCCAAAAAGACTAGAAAAATGAGAGAAATCAGATTGAGATCAATAAAACAGAGAATCCCTGGCTTGGATTATGGTGCTTTTTCCTCTTTAGTGTTTTTCCTTTTCGCTGTATAAAGAGCTTTTATTTGCTGGTCAGGGCTATCATGAGTCAGAAAGTGTCGATGTTTCCTCTCTCTATGACGAATCAGAACTTTTCCTCATAGAAATATTGTCATTTCCTGAAAATCAAATGAAACCTGAGCTTCTCAGAAAGATCAAATGACAAAAGATACAGATGATTCAGAGTTTTATGACTATCTTGCGAATAATGAGATCACCAAAATGAATGAACTCGTTGATCGTCCTTGAAAAATTCAATTGTTCAGAGCAGATCATTGGAATAAAAAGAATATTCAGATTTTACTAAACATTTTATCGGATAGTGTAGTGCTTGGGGATCTTTTCCTTATTCCTAATTCCACAAATACAGAAAAAACACTTGCAGACAATTCTTATGTCCCTTAAATATACGATTCAACCAGGTCAAAGTTTTCCAGAAGATTGGGAAATGACCTTGGTGGATCGTAATAAGCACTGAATTTCTTCAATTATGTGCAAGACAGGTGATGTTCACATTCTCCTTTCTTTTTGGCTACAAAAATTATGGATTGAAAATAATTGAAAATTCTGATTTTGAGTCTTTTCCTTCACGAAAATAATCATCATCTGATTATAGCCTGTGATACTTTTACCGCCTATGTGCTCCATCTCCTTCTTTTTCGGTAGAGGGCGCTTTTACTCAAAGTCGACCGCAGATTCCTCGAGGCTTCGTAGAAAAGAAAAGTGATCTTTGGATGAAATTTCCCGATGTTTCTTTACCGCAGGAAAAGAGGTTTTTGATGTTGAGCAGGAAAGATGCGGTTCCAGACTCGTGCCTCTTCAAGATAAGTTTTATCTCTTTCTTGGTGTCTGATTTTTAATAACTTTAAAAAGCAAGGATGGGGGTCCCCTGATTCTTCTAGAACACTAGAGTAAAATCTAGATCTTCAGCGAGTCCAAGAAACAATCTCTTCATCATGTAGAGAACTTTTCTCATAATTTCCGCACTTCCCAAAATCCCATTTCCACTGAACATTTAATCTCAGCATAAGTTTTCCTCAGGCTTGAGAGAAATGAATCTTAGGACGATGCTGGAAATAACTATAATCTGAGAAATCATTGGTCTGGATAATCTCGCTCATTTCTCCACATCAAAGTTGGAGTGATAAAAGCTGCACACAAAGTATGTTTGCCGTTTTGTGAGAGCTCAAGAACTTTTTCAAGGTGGCGAGCGTCAAATTCGTATCATCATCAGATAGCTGAATATGGCTTTCACTTTCGCTGTTTTGATTCAAAAGTTTCCTAACGTAACTTGCAGCTCACGGATGATGAGGAACAAAATCGGTATTTCGATATGTGAAAAGTAATCTGATTTTCTTCATTGCCTTCAAAAGCTAAACTTTTGCAACATGCTGTTTGAAAATCGTTCAGGCTCGTAAAACCCTATATCTACAAACGAGTAAGAATCTCAAAATCTTGGAAGGAAGTCTGACGCGCAAGACGGGTCAGAATCTTCCTAAAAGCTGTAAATTATTTGCCTTGGAGGAATAACGATAGAAAGATAGGGGCTTGTGTATCTTTACTCATATATATCTTATCTGAGGTAATTCCCTTTTTAAAGATGCCTTAGTATTTTTACAGGGACAAATGCTTTATTTTCTTTCCCTCGTTGTTTTGATGCGATACATAAAATTAAAATCTGATTTTTTCTTTATTAGGTGTTGAAAAGGCAAGGAAAAAAATTAGTAGTAAATAGAAAAATCTATGGTTAGAAGATTTTTATTTCCTATTTCTTCAACGTTGGGTGTAAAAAAAAGGTCTAAAATGATAATACTTCTCCATGTGCTTCTTGGTAAATGTTCACCGACCATTTAATATATAATCCAGGAACTCCATACAGCTTCATGGATTAACAGTTCATTACTTCGTCATTGATGAAGAAAATATCCTCAATAGATAATATTGAGAGAATACAGCACAGACTCTAACCCAACATCTTCTGGATAAATGAATTGGGCTGTAACTCAGTGAGTATTACTTTTATAGTTTTATGTTTTGGTTCATACGAAACATAGGTTACTAGATTTAGGTTTTAGTTTTCACGTAGTAAGTGCGGTCTTACCATTCTCACAGCAACTCCTAATTGTCATTATTGCTTCATCATCTGATTGCTGTATTTTCAAAACTCGGATATAATAGCAAGGTTTCAGTCTTTTTGGAAAAAAATCTTTAACTCTGGATAAATCAAAAGGAAAAGTAGTTTCTTCATTTTCAGAAGTTTGATTGGGGTCAAGGAAAATAGTATAATTTTAATGATCAGCACACTGGTAGCCAAGAAGATTTCAATAATTTGGGTTAATCATCCTTTTTCTATCAGAAAAGGTGTTCAAAATTTGTAAACAAGTGTTTATTTAGCAAAAAGAGGGCTTGATCTCAGATAATATTATTTTAAATATGATTGAAAGTATTAAAGGGTCTAACGGTTTTCGGTGATGGACAAGATATTTCTAAGTTCTGTATTTGGTTGAATATAGTGTTTGGGTAGATCGCTTTAATTAAAGCTCAATGCTCCTAATGAAGAGTTTGTTTATGTACTCTATAGTTAATTTAATAATGATAAATAAGAGAGTATATGATATATAATTTTTTAAGATGCAAATTTTGGGAAATTCGTTGATTTTCTAAAGTGGGTTTATTAAATCCTGACTGTTTTAAGTATTCACACTAGAAGATAGAGAAAAGAAAATACGATTGTAATTCCCTTTTAACATGCTGGTTTTCCTACTTTTGTGAAATCATTTTCCTGCTAACAGCTTTTTGATGCGATGACGTTTGTCTTTAGTTATACTTCACCAGAAAAGGTTGAGATTGGTAGTATGAGGAGATATCATGCTTTCAAGATGAATTGGGCGATGGAAGGCAAAAATGAGGGCTATGGTCGCATGTGAAACTACAATCCCACTTTCACAATTCCATGTTGCAGTGGTGAACTTGCTCTTTAATTTGAGAGGTATGTTTTCTGCTAAGATAATGATCGAGCTAATAGGTTCCTATTTCGTTCTAATGGGGAATGGACCTTACACTTGATCTTCAGGCTAACGGCGTTGGTCCACTAAACTTGCTAATAATCATACTAATAATGCTGGAGCGGCTGGGGTTTCCTTGCTCATCAATAGCTTTCTGTTGCCAAATCAAGCATTTTGAGCAGGAAATACTACCACTTGGAGGCAGAAAAATCTATAGAAACTCAAAACTGGTCCAGATTCTGCACTTTCAAAACTTTTCCCTGTGATGGAGGAACATGGAAAATATCAGAGGGCTGCTAGCTCAAGAAAAATCTGCTGAATATCAACTCGCAGGCAAGATTTTTAAAGAGCAGTGAAGCAGAAGCCTGATGTAAGTACTAGGTTTCATCGAGGCAAAATCTCAATAATAAACCTAATGCATTACAGAGACTTACCCATCAACTGTGGTAGATGCTGGGGCGGACGACTGCCTTCTCAGAGGACATTCACGTGCGATCTATGAAATCTATGGAAGCCTATTTTCTATTCTTTTAGAACTTTATTTTTGCTCAGGATCATGAAAAGAAGCTACCAAAACATTTGATTATATTTGTGATTACAAATTAAAAAGGAAGACAGTCCCACACTATCCCTCTTCTTGACAGACAAATAAAACTGACACTGGAATTCGTTTCCTCTCCTAATTTCATTATTCACGTATTCAAAACTTTTTCCCTTTAGATCAGAGACCTTCACTAAGGCATTATCAATCAGACGATTCTTTGAGAGTAGATGTCCTGTGATTTTCACTTCACCACAATTTCGTGCGACTATGAGGATCATATCTTGAGTTTCCAACGAGTTTTCTTCTGTAAAAAGTGTCTCCATGCCAAATTTGCAGATCTTTCAAGATTCGTTATGCAGTACTCAATAATTCCTGAACTTCTTGCTCCTTGCTGACTTCAGTCTTGATACTTGAAAATAAAAGGCTGATCATTTCTTTATTAAAGATTCTAACATCGAATTTCAGAATAAAAGGCGATTATTACTAGCATAGGGGATCTTTGTCATATATAGTGCTGTAATAAACATTAAAGAAATCGGACTGAAAATATTTAACTCTCGAAATTCTGATCAAGCTACTTTTGCAGATTGAAAGACTTTCTTCTTTCACTTGAGACAATGCTTGATCCTCAAGTTCCGCTTCCTGGGATCCTTGAGGCGTGGATTACGATGGGAACTCCTATTCCTTTTTCGTCCAGCACACCACAAATGACGCAGCGGGAAAGAGCTCCTCTAGGTATGTTCCTGGTGCAGCAGACTTAGATTCTGTGAAAACCCAGCCATTTTCCCTCACCCAAGCTTACCGCCTCTACACCCTCAAGTACCATAGCAATTACGGGACTTCTTTGCATTGCTTCAAGGTTGAGATTAAAAGCTTTCTCCACGGCGAGTAATCATCGTTCCAATTGTTTCGTAGTGATGATGGAAGAAATCTCTATCGGGTTGTAACATTTTCGATTCCTACAATCCTGGAGTCGACCTGCTCAAAACGAGTTAGAACCTGTCCAGCAGTTTCACGAGAAACTGCATCAGGCTTAAAAGTAACGAGTCTCTAAATTCCTTCTCTTTAAAAAGAAATAAAATCAGCTTCCTTCTATGATTTCAGCCATACAAGTGAGTCGTTTTATGTTTCTCTTGCATTTATTTGCTAAAACAGTATATGTTTTAAAAGCGCGAATTGCAGGAGATGATTAGAATCGTCTAATGGTCTGGACACCGGACTTTGACTCCGTTTGTCCAGAGTTCGTCCAGATCCTGGTTCCCCAGGTCGTACCGTATGTTGCGGAGTAAGAGAGACTGGTATCTCGTCGGGCTCATAGCTCGAAGATGGGTGGTTCGATTCCATCCTCCGCGACCGATAATCAGGAGTGGCTGTGGTAGAGCATCGAGACTCTGAGATCTGGGGTTTGATAGGTTTCAGGTCCTATCGCTAGTATTAAATCCAACTTCTGCCGGATGGGTGGAACTGGTGAGACACGCTTGGCTGGGAACCCAGTGCCTTACGGTGTGCAGGTTCAAGTCCTGTCCCAGTGTTGGTTTGGTCTTTCGACAAAATCAGATATAGCTGGTTTGGTATCAATGTCGTGCATAATTTAAAATATCTTTCATAAAAGAAGTGAAAGATATCTCTTGAAAATGGGTCTGAATTTGTGTAAGTAGCTCTCGTAGTCTCAATCCGGAGGTAGCTCAGCTAGAGAGCAGATGGCTGTTAACCATTTGGTCGTAGGTTCGATCCCCACCCTCGGAAAGTTTATACTATTCATTATCTCTTTTTCATGTCAATTAAAGAAATCTACATGTCAAAGCTATGAGCAGTCTCAAGTTCTCGCAGCTATGATTTCAAGTAGGATGAAAATGGCGATGATTCCTCAAAGGTAGAAGCTAAAGAAGCTTTTGACAATTGAGGATTTTGGTAAAGTGTATAAAGCTATTGATAAAGGCAGCTAAGGTGGGAATTATTAAGAAATGCTGCTAGAAAAAGGCCAGAAGTTTCAAGGCTTTTGATATCTCTTAGAGAAATAGTCCATTAGGGACTTTAAATGCCAGCTTAGCTCAATTGGTGAGCATGCAAGCCTTGGTAGGTTGTCAGTTCAATTCCGACAGCTGGCTCCATTAGTTAGATGATATTCGAGACTGGGGTGGTAGTTCAATGAGCTGGAGACACTACCTGTCACGCAGGAGGGATACGAGGTTCAGAGTCCCTTCCATCCCAGCTCTAACCTTATGGTCTTATCGATCAACAGCTGGGACAGAACTTTCAATCTTCTAATCAGGGTTCGATTCCCCGTAAGACCGTATTTAATTTCTTTTTAGAAATTTCCTTCACTTTATGAGTATAAATAATGGGTGATTAGCTCAGTTGGCTAGAGCATCTGCCTTACTAAGCAGGGTCATAGGGTTTTCGAGTCCTATATCACCCCACCATTAAAAATCTGAATTCATTTTCTTTTTGGGCTTTAGCAGAGGGCCTATAGCTCAAGTTGGTTAGAGCAGAGACTCACTTAATCTTTTTGGTCGCTGGTTCAAGTCCAGCTAGGCCCATGAGAAAAGACTTGAAAGTGCGGAGGAAGAAAAGTATATTGTGACATTGCAAATGTGATTTGCAGGTGTAACTCAGTGGCTGGGTTCCTGCCTTCCAAACAGACTGTTGCGGTTCGAGGTCCCGTCACCCGCTCCATTAAGGATTTCAGCTTAAAGCTGAGATTTTTAATCCAAAAATTTATGTGCCTTACAAGCAGGGGTCATAGGTTCGAGAGTCCTTTTAAAAGTTATAAATACTTATTCTTATTGGATTTTCCATAAAAGTTCTTATGTTGAAATCTAAGATTTTTATACTCATGCGATGAAGCTTTCTAGCTTTCAGAGTGGAGCGATTAAAGACTATTTTTCATATTCAGCTTTGAGTCCCTTTTTCTTTTCGTAAGCAAGCACTTCATCATCAAAAGTTCAAGGCTGAAAACCAGACTTTTTGATTTTGTAATTCCAGACCTACAGGGAGTATCTGCAAAGATCCAGCTTCGGATTGACCATAAAAATCACGACTTCGGGAGCGATTTTTCCAGTTCAACAAGAGAAGCAAAGCACAGAATTCAACGATCATTTGGTAGTTTGGATTGATAGGAATGACTTTCAAAGCCTACCTTCTCTTAACGATCGTAAAGGCCTAAACGCAAGGGTTCCCGGATTCTCAGAGGAGGCAATCAGGGCAGATTAGGCATAAATAGCAAGAAAAGAGGGTAAAATTTGACAAAATACTATGGGGGTATAATGAGGTAGAAGTTTTAGTTACTATTTCTATCTCATGATTCAACATTATTTCTTTAACACTTGAGAATCCTCAGACACTTAGTCTCTTTTCGGAGGCATTAGAATCTTTGTATTGGAGAGTTTTTCCTCGTGGCATGTGGTATCCTTTCTTTTCTGTTTGATATAGTGTCTATCTATTGATCAAAAACATTCTCTTAGCTTCAAGGAGAAAGAATCTGACTTTATCGAGTTAAAAACTCATTTCTTCTTAGCCATGAAAAGCGAAGGCTCTTTTCCAAGTTTTCGTTATCTTATCCTTTGAGCTGTGCTTCAACTCCTAAGTTGGAGTTTTTGTTCGTTTATCTTTGATGCAATGTCTCAAGGACTAGGGAAACCTCAAATGCAAATGAACATTTTTGTCTATCAATATGCTTTTCTAGGAAGTGGGCATCTTTCTCTGTCGATCTTTATAGTCGCCTTATTTTATCACTTTTCCCTTTGGGAATAAACTCATTCGTAATTTAGGAATACTGAGCCCTATATTTTTGAATCTGATTTTGTTTTCAGTTTCTCCTTCAACTTGGAACCTTGTTTAATAAAAAGAGGCTCTTATTAGAAAAAGGATTTTTAATTATGCTCAATAATCTTATCAATTAAACCGTAATTCAAAGCATCTTCTGGGCTCATCCATTTTATTTCTCCATATCAACAAGCGCTTCATCTTAGCCTTTCCTGAATGTTTCGCGATGATTTCAGTCAGCATACTTTGACATCTCTTCGAGCTTCGATCTGAATATCAGTCGCCTGTCCAAAATCCCTCCTCCGAAATTAAAGGCTGATGGATACGTGAATCTAGAATGTGCAGGAGCAAATCTTTTTCCTTTCGTTCCTCCAGCAAGCAGGAGTCCCCTAGAAATACAAAGTCCGGGTACAAATAGTTTGAATATCACACTGAGGATCTGCATCATCATCGTAAAATTGCCAGTCCGGAATAAACTTCTCCACCAGGCGTATTGATATACATGATGATATCTTTCTCAGGATCTTTCTTTTCCAGATGAGCATCTGCGCTCCACGATCGTATTGACCATCGCACTATGCTCTCTCTCCACGAAAATAATTCTATCTTCAAAGGGTCTTGGTAAATATCGTAAGCTCTTTCTCCATTTTGGTTTTTCCAAGGACGGTAGGAATAGAGGTCATTCGTTTCATTTCAAAAGAATAAAATTACAGATTCAGTCTAAGGTTTTATGTTAGGGATTTTCAACTTATTTTTCCTGTAGCTAGAGGTGCTACATAAGCATCTATCGATGCTTTATTATCACAAAATCCTTATCAGAGCTTCATGAGCTCAGAAACTGAACAGTTCACAAAAGTATCAATATTTTATGTCTATTTTCAAATATTCACCAACTACTACTAATCACTGTACAAGCAGGAATATTCCCATCTTCCTTGAGAATTAAGTTGATTGACACTTTCATATCCATCTCATGAACCTCATCGCTTACAACTCTCTACTGTATCCTGTCATAAGAAGTGTTTTATGATACATTAATAAATTTGAGTTATCCAATAGATCTTGCACGTCAGTATTGAGAATGGAAAAGTCCAGGAGGTATCTTTTGTAGGTAAAAAGCTGAGCCTTGCTTGGTATCTCCTTTTTCGCAATATATATATAAGGAGTTCCTAGAAGGGTTTATTAAATAATATGTTACCAACTTTCAAGATGCTCTGGGCAGGTTCATTCTTCTTCATTAATCATTGTTTATTTGTCATGCAGGCAAAATGAATCCATGGATACTTTGATGGGGAAATGGAGTGTTTTCCTTTTGAAGTTCTCCAAGTAGTCCTTGTATATCTTCTTGAGTATGCCAATCCAGAAAGGTAGTTATATTTATCTTTTGAAGAAGAATTCCATCTTTTTCACATCGTTTTTAGAGTTCAGTCTTCTTTTGTGTTTTTTAGAGCATTGATACATGAGCTCTTCAATAAGTAGAGTTTATGTGGTGCATTAAACCATTCCTATTTGAAATTTTTATTTCTCTTGTATTCCAAGATGAGTTATAAAGGTACTAAAAGGGAGATCATCAGTAAAAGGTAAATGAATCATCAAGCATTTTTAGAGCTGGAGAAATAGGGAGGTGTGTTCAGGAGCTTTGTTCCAATTGTGATGCTATACTTTTCTCACTATTAATGAATATATAGATAGGCAGCATAAAATAGTTTTCTTCATTATTTTCCCTCAAAACAAGATAAAAGTACAAGAATGAGTAAATATTTTTATTATAAAAGCTGAGGGTATGATAAAGGTATAGAAAATTTCTTGTTTTAATTCGGAGGAAGAAATAATGCTTATCATTTCAAAATGAGATTTTAACGCAATTTATGATTTAAAACCTTACCAACAAGTATTCATCTTCTTTATTTTCTACTGATAAAAATGAAAATCTGAATTTTATTAGGGGTTGGAATTTTTACCTTGAGTAAATGCTACTTTTGCAGCGAGTAAATCAGTCTCAAATCAAGTTTCTCTTCAAAACTTGAGAGCCAACAAGACGAAACTGATTAAAAATAGTGATGAGAGCCAAAGTAAAAGCTCAAAAATGTCGCTAAAGAAGCGATAAATTCTCGATACTTCCTTATTCAAGGGCTGCAAGTTGTCTGAGGGCGATCCCTGCTGAGATCAAATTTAAATTTTGATCAAAATTACTACGACGGCAAGAAGAAATTCTGAATGGTATATCAAGCGAGTGGAAATTAAGAGGCTCAGCTTTGGGGATGAAGAAAGTGATCCTTTGATGGAAATAGTCTAGATACTTTTTACAATCAAAATGCATAAAATCAGTAAGATTGAGAATGACTATTATCTCAAAACAGAAAGTAAAGAAGACCTTTCTTGAATATGTAGAGAATAATAAAACCTTGCTTCCAAGCTGAGCTCAGGATCTTGACTATATTGAGGGACTTCAAAAAGCTACAAGCGGGCGACAAGTTCTCTTGAAACTTTCAAAAGTAAATACACGTTCAAATTTTACACTTGAAAAAGCAAAACACTGATAGCAGGCTCTTTTAGCATTGGAAAGAGTTTTGCAACCAAGCTGGTAGATTACCATCCCTGATGATGCAAGCAAGCGAAATATCTTATTCATAAGGATAATTTCCTCAAAATTTAGAATCTGAGAGTGGTCAGAGCTCAGTATTGCCTCAGCTATTCTCTTATGCAGACTATATGGATCTTACTAGCGAAAAGCAGAATATTGAAAAACAGTTTGCACAGCTTCAGGAACCATTTGATTTGCGCCAATCTTTTGTTGACTACAAGTATGAATCTTGGTGAAATATACTCAAGGAGCTGATACGAAATCAGAAAGATTCAGAAAAGGACTCCAGCTTCTTATACGATGCTACAAAAATGGCTAGAAAACTTCAATATGAGAAAGTCATGAGAACCAACGATCTCTTAGCTCTAAAACTACAGAATGAAAAACTAACAAAGAAAACTGATTGCTGTCAAAGCGATGTTGGATGCCGAAAACCTCAAACTTCGACACTTACTACTGGAGAGGTGGCTAATGAGTACTGCAGTCTCGACTGAACCGTTCCTTTTGCCACCGGAGTAGCTGGTACCTCGGCTTTTTAAGAAAGGGCAGTATCATGAGCAGATAAAAGCTTTTAGGTACCTTGCGCTCAAGGAATGGGATATTACCAAGGGGAGAGTTAATGGAGTCTATTCTCCGAAGCCACGATAGAAGCGGTTTATAAATTTCAGCTCAAGAGGATTATTGCGGAAAGAAAGAGCTAAAACTTGGATATGGACGATTTTGAGAGTTCAAGACAAGAGAGAAAGCAATAAAAGTATCTAATCAAGATTTTTCATTTTTGAATGGTGAGATTCCAATGATAACGAGAGGGTTTACCTGGCAGAGTACCTTAGTAATCATTATTTACCGGATCTAATTTTGACAACAGTATACGGAATTGTGACACTTTTACCGAAAGTGAAGAATTTTAATGATGCAAGACAAAATCCTGGTCCAGCACGAAAATGATGTAATGGATCGTTTTACGATTCTTTGTCACTGATTATACGATTGATTATGAAGAAATACTTTTACATCGATAAAATGGTGAGTTGATGACACTAGGAACAGCTTTTGAGTGGATGGTAAATACAAAGCGGACATTGTATTGATGCTTTCCTGCTATGGAAATAGATACTGCAAAACTACAGGGAAAATCTTAAAGAACATCATGTCACCTTATTGTTCTTCTGAGTCGTTCTTCAGATGCAGGAAATTTACTTTTGGCTTATTCAGCTGCAAGGTATGCTGCTTTGCCAGAGGAGAATTTTGGCTTCTATTGTTGGGAAAACTTTCCTATGGGCAATATAAGCAGTTTTCTGGGATTATGAAAAATGATACTGATGGACAATCTATTGCCGAAAGGTAAGCTCAGAGTAGGGAGACTCTGATGAGAAGTACAAGATGAGGATGGGACGGTCCGTGCTATTGGTCAGCCAGTATTCAGGAGCTGTGTCTTATCTCTCATGATGAGAACAAGAAGACTTTTCTGAGGAGGCATTTAAAGACTTTTACTAAAAATCTGAAGGGAACTCTCTACCAGGATATGCGAGTCAGATGCTTAAGTTGGAAGGAGTTTGATGCTGGGAAGCACATCGTTTTGATGCGGAGCATGAGTAATGAGGTCTGCTGATGGACAGATGGAGCCACTTGGGCGTGCTGATGCGGGACAAAAGTTTCACTGCATAATGGATTCTGAATTATTTCTTGATATTATCTTCCAGATGCAGATGATGGATGGGTAGATTTGTTTGATGATAATACTTAATATCATTCATTGGAATATTCAGATTGCTCCTGTTAAAAATCCTGAGTTATGCTTGGGCGAAGAAAAGCAGCAGATTAATCCATACATATCCAGATTTCTCTTACTGCGGGTTTGAATGAACATTTATGGGCGAGATAAACTTTGATGAAGTACTAATGGATACATCATTATCAAGCCACTCTTACAAAATCTTTATGATGCGAGAGTTTGTATTTAAAGTAGATGTATAAAATCTGCTAATGGATACTAGGAACAAAAGAAGTTTAGTTCTTAACTAACCTTCGAGTTAGAAAGAGGTGGATTAAGATACTGCTATTCAACAGCTGGTACAGTAAAAGAATTTGCATTATGGCTTGTGTTGTTTGTATTCTGGGAGTCAGGCTTTTTGGTTTGCAAGTAGTTAAATATGATCAATACTGAGTGCGCAGTTGGAGTAGATTACATTATAAAGAATGTCCTTATTAGGAACTTCAGAGGAGGTGATATTTGTGCATTAGATAAAGAGGATGACATCGAGTTAAAGTCGACATGAAAAATCTGGCCTTATATGACTTGCGCTTGATCCAAGAAAGATTTAACAAGGGTTTCCCGCTAAGAGAATCAAAATGGGAACATTACGGTGCCTGACCAATGAAGCCTCAGTTTTGACGAGACTCCTTAGCTCTCCGATTATTTATAAACATCTTTGGCAAAGAAATCAATGGAGATGAAAGTTCCAACAAAGGGCTGAGTACGTGAAGAATGTGAGAACTTTTCTTTCGACAGCACTTTTGCCTAAGAAACCAGATTTGTTTTATTTTTGACAAGGAGCAAAGATCTCCTGAGGTATGAAACTTTTGATTTTACAGGATATCAAAGAGAACTTTAATAATGTGGTTGAACACTTTGCAAGCAGAAAGGCAATGGAACTCATTAAAACGGAGCTCGATTCGAGAGATTCAAATCTGAATTAAGACTTCCAGTACCTCGGATACTTTGTAGAACCCAGATTTTGTAGATGAGGTAAAAACAGCAGTCTTCCTATCTAGTGTTTGAAAATAAGATTATCTCTACATTATTCAGCAAGGATTGAAAATAGAAGCGAAAGCTATTAGCCGTGAGATGCTTCTGGAAGAAACGAAGATATCCTATTGGGGGTAAATTTTGAAACCCTTTTTGAAGTTCAAGAGTGGAGTATATTAAGCTTATTTCAGGACTCAATCCAGAACTTGCTCAAGAGAGATAAGAGTTAAAAATCAGAACATCAATTTGAAAAATCTAAAATTAATAAAGGAAACAAAGCCTGATCAGAATCCCAGTATTGTATGGACTGATTTTAGAGCCGTTTATGACGAGATATTATCCATATGGAGTTTATGTAGAGTCTCTAGGATAGTGTGTAGATAAGAAGGGGTTGCCTATTATGGAATTGAACAATATTTTGATAATATTTTGAAGAAAGAAAGGGAAGTAAGAGGAAGAAGCTCGAGGGATTGCAGGTAATATTTGAACTAATGAGTTTGAAATTCTCCAGCCAATTGATGGAAGTGATGTCTATTTGACTTTTGAGATATTGGACTCAAAGAAGCTGAAATTGCTCAGTAAAGAACTTGCAGGTTTAAAGGAGCAGATGCAATCAGTATTACGGTTTTGGATACAGAAAACGGACGGTAAAAGCTTTCCAGTAAATGCTCCTACTTTTAATCCAAATAGTTATAATGATGCGTATACGTTAGTTCCATTATGAGAAAAGTATGCTCATTTGATAGATAATTTTGAGCTATGTTGATATCCCTGTTTATATTTATACAGGGAATGATTATCATCTTGCAACAAAGGTTAGAAAGACAGAATACAGGCCTCCAAAGAAATTTATCAATATGTCGTGGACCCCCAGGTTTTTGTGGATAAAAATATTAGTAGCCTTGCAGGCCTGGAAGTATACAGGCCTTTACAATAGCTATTGGTTTTGAGATACTGATGAAATGTCGTATCAAGATGAGATATCAAGATGAAGGTTCTGTTAAAGGTATGAACCCTATACGATTAAAAATGCCTCTCGTGCGTGTGAGGGAAATCATAATTTTTGCATACCTTTATTCATTCCTGTAATGTAGGTATGGCGAAAATTGTTCAAAGAATACAGAAATATGCGTTCTATAACTATCTCACAAAGGGTTAGGATTCGGTTCACTGACTGGAAGTGAATTAGCATGAGAAAAGAAGGATTCTTAGATAATGTAAATACTGTATCATTAGCTAGATTCTTAAATAATGCTTTTTGGACAAAGGGGTTAACTACTACGCAGATTCAGCTTTGGCTGCAGCCTATGCAGCTTTTAGTTAATCAGAGGGTATTACGTAAAACCAACGATTGTGCGGGTATTTTTAATAAAGATTGAGCAAGAAAATGCACTACATCAATTATGCCTCAAGAAAAAGAAAATTTTCAGTTCTTCTACATCAGAAGGACTTAGAAAAGGACTTTGGGAGGTGCTAAATAATAATCCAGAAATTTCAAATAATTGCAAATATTCCTCAAGTAAAAACTGGTGCCAAAAGTTGAACAACACAGATTTCATATAGATGAAGATATCAGAGGAGAGGACGAACTAATGGAACTTTTGGGGATTATTGAGTGTAGATCAACCAAAATATGCAGTTTTAATTTGGGTTCTAAATCGTCCGAGAAGGAATCAGTATGGTGATGATTTACAGGGACCAATTTTTAAGCAGATTGCTTCTTATATTTTGACATACGATATACAGTATTTATCTTTAAGAAAAAATACAGACCATTAATCTTTCTAAATTGGTGATGAGTTCTTATTTTATAAATCTTTTTAGAAACCGAAGGATATTAGATTTGATCAGATTCTTACCGATAATCCATACTTTTGGCAAAAGAGTGAAATATCCTTTGTATGATGGGTGATCTTGCCTCCTTTTTCCATAAACATAAAAACCTGACTTCTTATTTTTAGATCAGCTTAATTTACAGGATGTAGCTCCTTTTTGTTGATTTGTGTTTTGATATTATATTATTGACGCTCGAACTTGAGTTTTCGAGTTTTGGAAAGAAAATTTCACAAGAAGTGAACTATCTTGATTCTTTGGTTGTGATACGATTTTTCCTTTTGATGAGAATTACTTTTATACAAGCTCTGAAATCAGGAACATCTTCCGTTATTTTTCTTACAGATCAGAGTCCACGAAAATATCTATAGCTTCCCACACAGAGGAGCAGTACAGATCGTAGATAAGGCACTTGTAGAACACACCAATTCATTTTCTCTTTTATCTCAGAAAATCCTAGCCTTTTCTCATTGGAACAGGAATCATTTGGAAGGAGTTGATAAAACTTTCTCAATTTTATCTCTTCATGAGCAAAAGATTGCTTTAGGGTAATAGGTAATCTTTCTGTAATCAAATCTCTAAATTTCAACAAAAATTTCTATCAGTATCTGAATCCTAATTATCATACTCCTACTAATCTAAATTTTTCTACAAATAAAAATTACTTTGATTACCAAAAGTATCAACAGTCGACATAGTGTTTCTCCAGATTGGGCTTTTACACGAGCAAAATTTGATCTGCTGAAGCTCTTTTTGAAAGGGTAGCAGTTGGATAGGTTGAGGTAAACTTCCCTTTGAAGATCAGAAACAACACACACTAGCAAAAGATGGTAAAAATCAGAATTTTATTATAACAGAGCTGATGAGCCTTTGCAAACAAGTATCGTCCACAGACGTTTTGATGAAATGATTGGTCTAAAGAGGCATAGCCATTGATTATTCTCAAAGAGAGCTCAGATGTTGGCGAGGATACCGTGCATCCTGTATCTACTGACCCTAGAAGGAACAGGAAAACAACTTCCAGCAAGATTGATTGCTAAGCTCGAGTATCTCAACCTTCAAAGATAAAATCCACACTGCATCACTGTATAACTGTGAACTCATCAATACTGAGACAAGTTTGGATTATGTAGAGATTGATGCGGCTTCTCATAGAGTAGGCCAATATTAGAGAGGAAATTATTGATAAAAGGTGCTCTATCCTCCTACTGCACTGAGAAATCTCGTATGAATTAAGCGTCCATATACAGAGTAAAGGGGCTTTTAATGCACTGAAGACGATAGAAGAACCAAAAGCAATGTCTGCTTTGTCGCGACGACAGAAATTCATAGGAGTTCCAGATGCAATTATTTCTCGTTGTCAGGTGTTCCAGATTATAGAAAGGTAAAAGAAATGATGTGATGGTTTCAATGTTGCTTCCTATGTAGCAAAAGGCTGAGAGGCTTAGAAGCTACAGGTCCAGCTTTTAGAAATTATTGCGAGTATCCTCCAGAAGGATTTGCGTGAGATTGCTATGCAGAGAAATATGCTCAGATCAGGTCGAGTATTCTCAGGTGCAGTGTAACGAGGAAAGGAAATATTACGAGAGATTTCTAGATGGCTGGCAGAATCCAATCATTACAAAATCTAGTGCGACCATACCTAGAACGAGAGAACAAATTTTGCTGCAGCTTGATCAAATCTAATCAAAATGGAATAAGATCTTGGACAGTTTGCGAAAACAGATAATCAGTTATATTGATCAAGCATCTTTTGGGAGGATGGGAGTTTTTGCTTCAATGCTTTCAGAGCTCTAGAAAGAGTCTTAGTACCCTTAAACGATTATCCTTATCCTAGCGCAGCCTATAAAATAGCAGTGATCGTTATCTTTAAAATCAATGAGATCAAGAAGTCTGATCTTCTGTTTCTCAGGTTCAAAGCCTAATATTCTATCTGAAAATACGATTATTCATAATGCTCAGAAACTGCTGGTAAAAGCCTGAACCCACAGGTTGTTCAGAGTAGTGAGGAGAAAAGAATGAATATCTGAAAAGGTCTCGCTTCCTTCGAGTCAGCTCCTACCCCTTCTCAAAGGTACTCCTTTCGTTCAGATTTCTAATCCTTCTTCTGATCCAAAAGCTCCCAGGAAGCAGTTGTTTCAGCTGTAAGGCACTACAGCGTGCAATCAAATATCTGAAAGGATCAGGCGATTATTGAAAAGACTAGAAGGAGACCAGATCTTGTTGGCAAGTTACAAAAATCACGAAATGCTCCCTCAATAACGAGGAAAATACAAATTGAACGAGTTCTTGACAAGAAAGAGCTTTGAGTTTCCTGTTCAATTAGTAGTTGGTTTTGAGAAGAAAGAAGAATTATTTTACAAGGAAAATGGGGCTATAAATTATAGTAATATTTACATTTTTCCGAGGAGACTATGGAGTGTTTCTGAGTAGTGTATTCACAATATCTTTGTGCAAAAGTGAAGCATCGATACTCTTCATTCTTCCTAATTCGTTTGCTTTCAGAATTAATTGGCTTTGGGAATGAGCTTTTTCTTCTGCCTATTTTTGCAAGCATATTGGCCTTCATAAAGGTCGTTGTTGCTTTTCTTGATTTCATTCTCGCTAAGGCAAGTTCTCATATATAGATTGGAAGAATTCGAAAGATGGCGTCTTTCTAGCGAAAACGATTGAGTTTGAGCTTCTAGATTAGGATCAGAAAGGTTTCTTGTCTACTTTGGGTGATGATTCTCCATAATCACAGATTTGCGAGATCTTCTGGGAGAAGTGCTCGGTCAAAGAGAGAGGATTGAACCAGCTTCGTGAGATAAGAGGATTCTTGTCCTGGGCGAGTAGGGTTTCCAAAAGGCTCTTCAAAAGAGTAAAAATCAGATAATAGAGAAGGGTGGCCTAAAGTCTCCTGTCGAGCCATTTGAAAACTTTGTTCTGCTCTCCAAAGTCGCGATATGGCTTAAGATTAAATATCTATCAGAATCTAGAAGAATACGTTGTCGCTTCAATTTGAGCAAGATAGAGTACGGCACATCATCTATATTTTCCTAGCTGATAACTAGCAAATTCCGAGATGAGTGAAAGATACAGATTCTTCCCGTGACGGTCAAGTTTGAGAAGCTGTGAGAAAATGGCTAGCTGCAGTAGCCCACTTGCATCCATAAAGTCATATTTGCGAGAATCTGTTGAGGGTAAAATATAATCTGAATGCTGATTAGTAGAGATTTATGTAATGCTATGCAGGGCTGGGAAAGCCTTCGTTCATCAGTTGAGTACATAGAGACCCAAGCCCTTCTTGGTAGTATTCAAGGGACATCTTTACGTGTTATTGACTTCAGGCCCGAAGCAATGGCTTTTTCAAAAGCTTTCATACTGACTCCTTTTGAGGAGTTTTAAACGTTTACTCTTTGCTTTATCAAAACGGCGTTCTACAAGATCAAATACGATACTATAATGCAGTCAAAGTTCAGACTTGTTCGTCAAAGTTGCTCTAAGGTTCTTTACGCGCTGATATTGCTTTCTGAAGTCTGACGAGAAGGTGTTGATTTCAGATTTTGAAGCGAGTATCAGCTGGAGAGTTGATTACTGAATTTCAGAGCTTAAGAGAGGGCCTTTTCTTTGCTACTCAAACGAGTTATCAAGAAGATATGTGATCAAAAGACTCCAGCATGTATGTGTTGCTGTTGAAATCTTGCTCGCGAAACGATGCATCTTTCAGTGTATCTAAAAGTTTCAAGATCATTGAGTGAAACTTTCTTTTCTCGGATTAAAAAGATCAGAATAAAGAGGGAGTCTGAGTTTTGTCTGTTGATTTCGTTCTTTTAAGATAGGGGAGATTAAGTCATCTTTTTGCTTCACAAAGATCCGATCAAGCTAGGATTCCTCATATCAAAAGACTTCACCGTTTTTCATTCTGCTTTGTGTGTTTTGAAGGGTAAAAGATGCTCCGTGTGGGATTCTTTGAAGTCACTTATTGAGAACTAGAGTGCTCATTAAGCATGCTAATACAGTCTTGAGCACATCTACTTACTAGGGTCCTTAGGGTCCAAGTTTTACGATGCAGTGGCAGAAACATCCCTGCTTGGTTATTGTTTCCTCATTTCATAGCTCCATGAGTAGTATCATCACAAGAAACAGAGTCAGGGCTGAGTCACTGGTTCGAAAGGTTCCATCCAGCTACGTCAATACCATGAACCTTACGGTTTAGTAGTATTAATTCCAATTCCGTTGGCAGCTCTCACGAGGAAAACCTTATCCACATAGCTGGTTTAAAAGTTTTATCAGCTCACCCATCTATCGCTCACTATCACTCCGATGAAAATATTGTGTTTCTGGAGCCTCAAATTTTATGTCCACATCCAGCAACAACATTATCATTTAATTATTTTATAGAGATCACATCACAAAACATATAAATTTGAATCCATAAAGCTTATTCTTCTTTCGTCTTCAAAATTGGAGAATTCTCATGAAATATAGATTCTCTACCTAGCAAATATAAAATTCTTATCTCATATATAAATTTTATTTTGTGTCCTCAGAAAAGTCCAGAATTTTTAGCTCCAGAAGAGATATAATTCTGGGTTCCACCGAGAATAATGTCATTCATCCCATAAATTTTATCTCTTTTCCCATAATGAGAATCGCTCCAGAAGCATCAGAAACATGAATTTGTCTCCACCTGGCTTTTCAATCAAAACTTTTCACGTATTTTAACAACTCCATTTGAAGTTCTACGAGGGATGTTCTTAATGGATGAGGGTTTCTCACACCATCAGGGGAAAAATAAACTTTTGGGTGTTCTGAGACAGCGTAGAGAGTCAGATTTAACGCATTAATCTGGGCTTGAGAGAAGACAAAACCTTCTAGACCGGGAATGATAAAAGAGCTACGAAGAGCAGAAATTTAGCCCGAAAGACAGCCTTTAGGAAAGAGAAAGGAAATAAAACTAAGGATAAGTGTAAGCAAATAAGAGATTTTACAATAATTGCAGGAGAGATTGAAGCTCTTTTACTTGACACATACATAAAGTATACTAAGAATAGTTCTTTTAGAGAACTAACTTTTAGTTTATAGAGGAAGAAAGATGATAGAAAATAGAAAGAAGTTTGTGAATGAAGAGCTTGTCCTTGCAGGACTTACGCTAGTTTCAACTCTATGATAGAATATGAGATGCGATGGCTAATGCTTTTGAAGAGCAAAGGAAATTGGTATGAGTACATTGTGGATCCAAGAAGGAAAAGAGAGAATACAGATGACAAGAAAACGATTGATTTTTCAAACGCAGTGAGAAGAACTTCAAGACAAGAGAATAACATGTGCTGCCTGCGATTTTGAGAACCAATCAAGGCTTAAAACTTATCTTGATAGCCATGATTGATTCCTCCTTACTTGAAAATTGAAGAGTAATGTCTGGAAAACAGTTAGTAGATTCATTGTTTACGTCGGATTCTGAGTCCTTTTGAAAATGAGATGTATTCATTGTGTTAGGAATTGGAGGAGAGTATATAGTATTGGATTTACATTGATTTGCACCTTCTAATATTAGCATAAACGTTTCCGATTGAAAAGTGGATAAAAAGCAGAGAAATAAATATATCATCCACTTGAGACCTATCTTGCTGTAACATAGAGGATATGAGCATGGGAAGAGATGAGTATTGGGCAGTTGATCGTTGGGTCAAAGGAAAACTTGGGACAGGAGAGAAAAATTCTAGAGCATGAGTGATACTTTTGAGTTGTTGGGTGAATCGTGAACGTGAGCTATTGGTAAAAGGAAATGAAACTTTAGTATCGAAAGAGGATTCAAAATCAGGAGCAGTCAGTACGAAAAATGAGGTGCAACGATTCAACTACATTGATGAAAATTAGATCACCATCTTGATGGATTTTGATGAGTCCAACAACGGAATGCTCCTGTTTCTGAGATTCTTAAATGTGTGAGAAGATCTGGAGCTCAAAGATAAGATTCAAGACTGAGTCAGAGATTCTGTGTATGATTGGATTAGATTGTGGATCAAGGTATGAGATTCTTTCCAAGGAATATCAATACCCCTCTTGGACTTTAAGAAGTAGAGGCTATTCAATATTGTACTATAAATACTAGCGCAATGACAGTGGTAGGTAGAAAGCTTATCTCGCAGGTGAGAAATGGAATAATGGTTGGTACTGCTCATGTTGAGAAAGGACCCAAAAGGAGTCAAATTAGTACAGCAAAATCAAAAGCAGATTGGAAGAGTCGATGGAAATGACTATGGACTGAGATTGTACCCATTTGAGTTTGAAGATGAGACAGGTGCAAGGAAGAGTTCTAAGTAAGGATTTTGACAATGAGTGAGGAAATACTACTTTTCAAGTTGAAGCAATTTCCAACCTCAGGCATCAACTGAGACAGAAGTCAAAGACCAGGTATAAGTTCAGAAAATGGAACGCTGATCTCACTAGATACGCATAAGATACACGCAACTTCCAGTCCGTTCAAAGTTTACTTGATCTAAAAGGGCGCTCCTTGAACAGGATGAATACTTTCAAAGGGTATAGAGTCACAACTTTCTCAGGTTTATATATCTTGTAAAGGTGGAGAACGAAATAGGTAGAGGAATCAAAAACTGCAAAAGTTGTGGTAAAAATGTAAACTTTTAGTTTTATACAGGAGAAAGATGATATTATGAATGGAAGAAAGTTGCTGCAGGACTTATAGCAGTTTCAAGTCTATAATGATCAGCATGAGGTGCGAGTAGCTAATACTTTCAAATCAGAGTCAAATGAGGAAATTAGCCAAAGTACTTGTCGTTGATCAAGAAGGAAAGGAGAATACTGAAGACAAGAGAAACAATTGATTTTTCAGCGAGGCAGGAAATCTTGAAGTGAGTGAAAGAGTCCAGAAACGAGAGATAGACAGCTTGGAAGAATTTGATTTTAGACACTGAACAAGGTAGAGGAGTATTTTGCGCTGGCATGGAGACGGTTCCCATATCTAGTAAAATGATACGATTATTGGTGGGAATTGACCCTGATGAAGTGGATAGCAGACGGAATGGCTTATTATTATCCTGCGAAATCATGAGTCTGTGTTAGTATTACTAAAGCCATGAGGGATAGATAGGAGTTGTCATATGCATCTTGAGCTTGCTTGAAGAGGCTAGGGGACAAAATCAAGATCAATATGACATGCGGTGTTCTTTCGGAAAAGTGAGGTAAATTAATCGTGTCATCTTTAATAGCGGAGCAAATTTCACAGGAAGAAAGTGATGCAGAAGGAGAAATCGCTCGTGATGATACGTATATACTTGTAATAAGTATCCGATATCCACTAAGAGCTGCTAGAAAAGCTGGCCGAATGGAAATATGACTTGCTATGCAGGAAAATAGGAGTCTTCTAAACATCAAGATCCTATGAATATCTTGTAGGATATACTCAAAAAGAATTAGTGGACATTCAAAGGGGCGAGTTGATTCTGAATGGGATGTTGGAAATAATGAATTTTCCTTTTAATCATTATGTTTCTCTGGAAGATTTTAATGAGAGGCTGATTGTACCTCCTTACAAAGAGGTTACGAACTCTAGAAAATATTTGAGGATTATGAATGTATTTTTGAAATTCTATAGTATAATACCTATTGGAACAGATTGATCGACAGCTCATATGCTTCCATTGTCTGATGAGGAATCTGGAGGAGAGTACGATTTTGCAAAGATTGAGATTAAAGGAAACCTGTAACATACGGAAAAATGAATGAAGAGGCTGTGAGTTTCTACCCAGATAGAAGCTCCAAAATATTATGATAATGTAGGAGAAGAAGTGGCTAAAAAGATATGGTTTAGAGCTAGAAGAAACGTGTCAACTCAAGAGTGCAGGCTGATGCCTGCAGTTATAAGATAACGAGTGCTTGTGATGGTTAATGGGGAAGAATATACTCCAACAGAAGAAGGTCATTTACTGCAAATTTTGAAGTAAAAGAGAAATATGTAAGATAGAAATAAAATCCTCTTCAACCTCAAGATAGAATGGAACAGAAGTCAAAAACACGTATAAGTTCAGAAAATGGGATGTTGAGTATGGGAGTACACCAAAGATACGCAACTTCAGTCCGTTCAAATTTATAATCTAAAGGGCAACTCATTTGCTCAGAAATCTAAAGCTGAGTGAGTGAAAAGTCACCTCCTGACAGGATTATATTTTGTATGGAGTGGAGAGCAGGTAGGGAATTAAAAACTGTAAAAGTTTATGATGAAGTAAAATTACTACAGATGAGGAAAGGATAATTTACGATCAGTCCATTTCAAATGAGGTAGATTAGGCTTTGATAAGGTTAAATCGTGCGTTTGTGGGAGGCTTTCTTTACAATGAGCCAAGTTTCGTGGTTCGCAGGAGTCTGAGTTGTCCTTGGACAAGATTTCCATAGAAACCTGAGCATTATTTGATTTTGACCTCTTTTCTAGGTTGATAATCATTTTTACTCAAGGCTGCTTCTTATCTCGTGATTGGAGCACAAAAGTTGAGCATCTTCATTGTTAAGGATTCAGTTCTTTTGAAAATGGCAGATCTG
>BNJT01000875.1_pt1 | contig 110043 bp, 151 predicted proteins | sample 8540491 | NCBI WGS metagenome assembly BNJT01 (sample SAMD00202455, study PRJDB9452) | human saliva metagenome | host: Homo sapiens
ATAGTTGATAAATGTCAATGATTGAAATTTTTCCTAAAAAGATTTTTCAAATTAGAAATAGAGGAAGAAAAATATTTTCAAATCAATTTGAAAAAAATTCTGAAAAATTGTATTGACACTTAGCAAAAAAGGGACTATAATGTATAAAAAAAGTCATAAAGGAGTTTATTATGAAATTTTCAAAAGTAATGGCCCTAGCAGGAGTGACTCTGTTAGCGTCAGGTGTTTTGGCGGCTTGTTCAGGTTCGAGCGCAAAAGGTGAGAAAACTTTTTCTTACACGTATGAAACCGACCCAGACAACCTCAACTATTTGACAACTGGTAAAGCAGCAACTTCTAATATCACTAGTAACGTCATTGACGGTTTGATGGAAAATGACCGCTACGGAAACTTTGTGCCATCAATGGCAGAAGATTGGTCTGTATCTCAAGATGGTTTGACATACACTTATACAATCCGTAAAGATGCTAAATGGTATACTTCTGAAGGTGAAGAGTACGCAGCTGTGAAAGCTCAAGACTTTGTAACGGGTCTTAAATATGCAGCTGACAACAAGTCAGAAGCACTTTATCTCGTTCAAGATTCTATTAAGGGTCTGGATGCATATGTGAAAGGTAAAGTTAAAGACTTTTCTGAAGTTGGAATCAAAGCAATTGATGATCAGACTGTTCAATATACTTTGAACAAACCTGAAAGCTTCTGGAACTCTAAAACAACTATGGGTGTTCTTGCACCGGTCAATGAAGAATTCCTTACTTCAAAAGGAAGTGACTTTGCCAAAGCAACAGATCCAAGTAGTATCCTTTATAACGGTCCTTACTTGTTGAAATCATTGGTAGCTAAATCTTCAGTAGAATTTGAAAAGAATCCAAATTATTGGGATAAGGACAATGTTCATATTGATAAAGTAAAACTATCATTCTGGGATGGTCAAGATACAAACAAACCTGCAGAAACCTTTAAGGCTGGTGGTTTCTCAACGGCTCGTCTATTCCCAACAAGTGCAAGTTATCCTGAAACTGAAAAAGAGTTTAAAGACAATATCGTTTATACACCACAAGATTCTTCAACTTACTTAATTGGTACCAATATTGATCGTCAGTCTTATAAATATACTTCTAAGACTACAGATGAGCAAAAAACTTCAACTAAGAAAGCTCTCCTTAACAAAGACTTCCGTCAAGCGATTGCCTTCGGTATTGATAGAACAGCTTATACTTCTCAAATCAATGGAGAAAGTGGAGCAACAAAACTTCTTCGTAACTTGTTCGTACCACCAACATTTGTTCAAGCAGATGGTAAAAACTTTGGTGAGTTAGTTAAGGAAAAATTGGTGACTTATGGTGACGAGTGGAAAGATGTTAACCTAGACGATGCTCAAGACGGTCTTTACAGTCCAGAAAAAGCAAAAGCAGAATTTGCTAAAGCTAAGACAGCTCTCCAAGCAGAAGGTGTTCAATTCCCAATTCACTTGGATATGCCGGTTGACCAAACAAGTACTACAAAAGTACAACGTGTTCAATCATTGAAACAATCACTTGAAGCAACATTAGGAACTGATAACGTAGTCGTTGATATCCAACAACTTCAAAAAGATGAAGTTCAGAATGTCACTTACTTTGCTGAGTCAGCTGCTGGGGAAGATTGGGATCTTTCAGATAACGTTGGTTGGACTCCAGACTTTGCAGACCCATCTACTTACCTTGATATCATCAAACCATCAGTCGGTGAAAATACTAAGACTTACCTAGGATTTGATGCAGGTACAAATAATGCAGCAGCCAAACAAGTTGGTTTGGAAGACTACGAAAAAATGGTTGTTGAAGCCGGAAACGAAAACACTGACGTTTCAAAACGTTATGACAAATATGCTGCAGCCCAAGCTTGGTTGACAGATAGCGCTTTGATTATTCCAACAGCTTCTCAAACTGGACGTCCAATGTTGTCTAAGATGGTACCATTCACACTTCCATTTGCATACTCAGGTAACAAGGGAACAAGTGAGGCACTCTTGTACAAATACCTTGAACTTCAAGATAAACCAGTAACTGCTGATGAATATCAAAAAAAGCTCAAGATAAATGGAAGAAAGAAAAAAAGAAGAATCTAATAAAAAAAGCGCAAGAAGATCTTGCAAAACCATGTAAAATAAAAAGAAGGTGGAGTTAATAATTAACTCCACTTTTTCATTAATAAAAAGACCTAGGAAGATGTTTCCCTAGGTCTTTTTGATTATTGTTGTCCCTTGAGGGTTTGGATTTTTGTTGAGGATTTTGATTTTTGTTGAGGGGTTTTGATTTGTATTTGGAACAGTTTGGTTTTTGTCCATTATTTGGGACTAGTAGTTTCAGCTACTGTAGTTTGATTTTTCAGTTGTTGTAGTAGGAGCTACTGTAGTAGCTTGTTGGGTTGTTTGAGGGATCCCAGTTACTACGAGCGCCGACTTTGAAAGACATACTCACCATTACGATACAAGCCCTCAGGCATTGTCCAATCACCTGGGTGATCATCCTCGGAAAGATATTCCATCATTGATCGGTAGATGTTTGCTGCTACTCTAAATCCATCTCCTTCGATTGGAGTGAGGCGATTTGAATAACCTGTCCAAACAGCCATTGAATATTTGCGGGTATATCCTACAAACATTTCATCAGGTGCGACATAATCGTATCTCTTAATGTAATTTTTCAATTTCATCATCTGTATAGTTAGATGTACCCGTCTTACCTGCTTGAGGTAACCAAGACATATAAGCACCACGACCCAGTTCCGTATGCCAAGACAGTCTTTCATCATTTCTGTCATCATATAGGCAGTAGTCTCCTTCATGGCACGTGTTCCAGGGATCAGAGAACTCTTTTGAACTTCCGTCACTAAAGACAATCTTGTTGATATACATTGGTTTGTGGTAGATACCACCGTTAGCAAAAAGCAGCATAAGCAGCAGCCATTTTTCTCACTACTTGCTCCGTACTTTTTTTGTTTGACTCAGTCGTGTTACTTGAAATAGCATTTGGCATAGTGCATATCCGGATAGTCAATACCTAAACCATTCAAGAAAGTCTTGGCTTTGTCTAAACCAACCTTTTTCAAGTGTTTCAACGGCAGGTACGTTACGCGATTGTTGGATTGCATATTGTAGTGTGATGTTTCCATAGTATGCTTTATCCCAGTTATAAACAGGAATATCTGTTCCAGGATAGTTATAAGGGGCATCTTTTGATGCATCGCTGCGGTAGAGTCGTAAATTCCGTATTCAAGTGCAGGTGCATAATCTGTGATTGGTTTCATAGTAGAACCCCAGTCACGGTTGGTTTCAACGGCCTGATTGAGTCCGAAAGGATACATTGCTCGACTGGTGTCTTGAACCAAGCTGAGCAATAACTTTACCATTTGTAACGTCTACGATAGTAGAAGCTGCTTGAAGTTCATCATCCGGATAATAAACATACTCATCTGTGTTGTATATATCCCAAAGACGCTTTTGAACGTCTTGGTCTACGTTAGTGTAGACATCCATTCCAGTAGTTAAAAGGTTGTAGCCTGTCTCTGTTTCAACTTGTTCAATCACTTCTTTGAGGTAATTGTCTAAGTATGGAGGATAGGAGTTGCTTCCTTTCAGACTTTGTAAACCATCAGTGATAGGTGTATTTATAGCCGTTTCATATTGTTCAGCTGTTAAATAACCTTGCTTTTGCATCTCTGATAGGACTAGATTACGACGTTCTGTTGCTTCTTCTGGATGAGAATAAGGATCGTATTGGTTAGGTGCCTGTGGCATTCCGGCTAGAAGAGCAAGTTGTGGAATAGATAGGTCTTTTAAATCTTTACCATAGTAATTTTGAGCAGCAGTCTGCATACCCATAGTTACCATTTGACATGTATACTTTATTGATGTAATATGTCAAAATTTCCTGTTTGGTTGCAGTTCTTTCTAACTGAATAGCTAGCCAAGCTTCTTGGGCTTTACGTGAGATTGTTTGGTCTGATGAAGAAGTTGAAAAGTAAGTTAATTTTATCAACTGTTGCGTCAAGGTTGAACCACCCTTGGAGACCACTCTACTAGTTAAGTTTCGTAGGAAAGCTCCCATGCTATTCGAATGCTATCGATTCCTCTATGGTTAAAAGAAGCGGTGATCCTCGATAGAGACAATTGCATTAACCAGTTCAATAGGAATTTCATTGCTTTGAGCATTGACACGACGCTCTGCTCCCTAAGTCAGCAATCAATTCGTTTTTTTACTGTCGTAAATCTTTACTTGAAGTTGTTGCGACAAGTTTGCTTTCAGAAAGTTCTGGTGCTTTAGATACATAGTAGAAGAAGACACTTCCACCAATCAATATCGAAGCGATAAAGGCTACTAAGAATCCAATTCCCTAGATATTTAGCGATGCGCCAGATAAGTTGTTTGTTCATATTGTTTTACCACCTAGTAAATGTTGTTTGACGATATCGAGATAAGGTATTTGAGGGAAGGCTTGTTGTTCAATCACATAACCATGCTCTCGAATATAATCAAGCGGCATTGATTTTTTCCCCATATCCTGTTGATAAAAACGGATAAGGTCAATCGCCGGTAATAAATATGTTTCCTGATAAGAAGAAAAATGGATTAGGACGAAGCAAATTCCCTTTTGTTCAAGAACCTGTTCCATATGCTGTATCTGATGAGAATGGAAGTTCTTCATCGGGAAAGCATTTTTTTGTCTGGTTTCCTTTGCTTCGAAAATCAATGTAAAAATCCTTCATAAACACCCTGAGTAGTCAGTAGTTGAAGCTTGTCTAAAATAGGCTTCAACAATTTTAGCGCGACTCCGTTGAGGGTAGTCGACCCGAACAATCTGAACTGGGGTTGGCTTTTTGTGAATGACTGCTATTCCATGTGATAGATAGTAGTCATTGGTAGCATTAATCATCTTTTCAAAGCTCATACCTCGATTTGCGAAATTTTTTTAGTTTTGAGGTAGAGAAGTTTTGCTTGGTTTAGATGAAAGTTTATGTGGATAGTTGACCATAGTCCTCCTTATTGGTACAATAACATCACTCTATTATACCACAAAGGTTTTTCAGAAAGGGTGAAAAAAATGCATACAGCCTTGGTTTTTGGGATACTCAGCTTTTGATTTAGGAGTGTTTAATGAAAAGGACATTCGTTTAAAAATTATCAAAAAAGCTATTCGAAGAGATTTGGAAAGAATGGTTGAGGAAGGGTTGCAATGGCTAGTGTTTACAGGTTCTCTTGGTTTTGAACATTGGGTTTTAGAAGTCGCCAAGGAAATGAAAGATGACTATGGATTCCAACTAGCGACTATTTTTTTGATTTTTGAAACACATGGCTCGAAATTGGAATGAAGCAAATCAGATCAAATTGAGTGATTTTTAAACAGGTCGATTTTTATCAAGTATGCCTATCCAGCTTATGAGCATAAAAGCCAATTGAGAGATTACCAGATTTTTTTACTTGAAAATACAGATGGAGCCTATCTTTTTTATGATCAAGAAAACGAAACAAAACTGAGATTTTTTTACGAACTGATGAAAAAGAAAGACAACTATATTACAAAAAGATTAACATTTGAGGATTTAAACGAAATAGCCGAAAATTTTTCCGAAAATTGAGGCTTTGACCTTGCTTTTTGTTTGCCTTTTTTTATATAATAATACTAGTAACTGAGAATGGAGAGAGACATGGCAAGTATTATTTTTACAGCAAAGGATATTTTTGAGCAGGATTTCGGAAGAGAAGTACGTGGATACAGTAAAGCAGAGGTAGATGAATTCTTAGATGACGTTATCAAGGATTATGAAACCTATGCAGCGTTGGTTAAATCATTGCGCTTGGAAGTCGCAGAATTGAAAGAACAATTGGCGAACAAACCTCAAGTGGAACCTGTATCTGTAACGTCTGAGCCTGCTGAGCTTGGAAGTACGACTTCTATGACTAACTTTGATATCTTGAAACGCTTGAATCGTCTTGAAAAAAAGAAGTATTTGGAAAACAAATCGTAGAAAAATTCTGATTTCTAAGAATCATACAGTTGTGCAATTTTTTTGGATAATCGCGTGGAGAGTTTATCTTTTCATGAGGAAAGTCCATGCTAGCACAGGCTGTGATGCCTGTAGTGTTTGTGCTAGGCGAAACCATAAGCCTAGGGACGAGAAATCGTTACGGCGAGTGAATAGACTAAGTTTTCGGATATGTTTTAGTAGCTCTGAAAGTGCCACAGTGACGAAGTCTCTCTGGAAACAGAGAGAGTGGAACGCGGTAAACCCCTCAAGCTAGCAACCCAAATTTTTGGTCGGGGCATGGAGTGCGCGGAAACGAACGTAGTACTCTGACTACTAGCAGCTTCTAGCTGTTAGTGGTAGACAGATGATTATCGAAAGAAGTGGTCCTAGTCACTTCTGGAACAAAACATGGCTTATAGAAAATTGCATATAGGTTGGGGCTGAGAAATGTTTCTCAACCTCATTTTTTAAAGTGAACAAGAGAAAGGTCTTTAAAGACTGACATGAAACAAACATTTAACTTTAATAGCGACTGCTGCAGCAGGCTTAGAGGCTGTTGTAGGTCGGGAAGTGCGTGCACTTGGCTATGATTGTCAAGTTGAGAATGGTCGCGTTCGCTTTGAAGGAGATGTAAAGACAATTATTGAAACCAATTTGTGGCTACGAGCTGCAGATAGGATTAAGATTGTTGTTGGGACTTTTTCCTGCAAAAACATTTGAAGAACTTTTTTTCAAGGAGTTTTTTTGCCTTAGATTGGGAAAAACTATCTACCACTTGGAGCGCGTTTTTCCAATTTCAAAGGCTAAGTGTGTCAAATCAAAAACTTCATAATGAACCTAGTGTTCAAGCTATTTCTAAAAAAAGGCAGTTGTCAAGAAAGTTGCAGAAACATTATGCTCGACCAGAAGGCGTTCCCTTGATGGAAAATGGTCCAGAGTTTAAAAATAGAGGTTTCAATTCTTAAAGATGTTGCGACTATCATGATTGACACAAGTGGTTCTAGTCTTTTCAAACGAGGTTATCGTACTGAAAAAGGTGGTGCTCCTATTAAAGAGAACATGGCAGCAGCAATTCTGCAATTATCAAACTGGTATCCAGATAAACCTTTGATCGATCCAACCTGTGGTTCAGGAACCTTCTGTATTGAGGCAGCTATGATTGCTCGTAATATGGCGCCAGGCTTACGCCGTTCCTTTGCTTTCGAAGAATGGAATTGGGTTAGTGATCGTTTGATTCAGGAGATTCGTACGGAAGCTAGCAAGAAGATTAATCGTGAGATTGAGCTAGACATCATGGGCTGTGATATCGATGGCCGCATGGTGGAAATTGCTAAGGCAAATGCTCAGGCTGCGGGGGTTTCTAAGGATATCCACTTTAAGCAGATGCGCGTGCAGGATTTGCGAACAGATAAGATTAATGGAGTTATTATTTCGAATCCACCATATGGGAGAACGCTTTATCAGATGACGCAGGAGTAACAAAGCTCTATGCTGAGATGGGAGAGGTATTTGCACCACTTAAAACCTGGAGTAAATTTATCCTGACCAGTGATGAAGCTTTTGAAAGTAAATATGGTAGTCAGGCAGATAAAAAACGGAAACTCTATAACGGTACTTTGAAAGTTGATTTATATCAATATTTTGGTCAACGAGTGAAAAGACAAGATGTCAAAGTAGAAAGGAATGCAAAATGAGTAAGAAAAAGACGCAATCGCCATCACAAGGGTGAGCAAGAATCTAAATTTGAATTTGAAGAAGCTAAAGATTTAACGGTTGGTCAGGCTATTCGTAAGAACGAAGAGGTTGAAGCAGGTGTGACTCCAGATGATACCATCTTAGATAAATATATCAAGCAACACCGTGAAGAAATCGAAGCAGACAAATTTGAAAATTTACAAACGAAAAAAGAGGAGTCTACTCAAAGCTTGGATGATATGATCCAAGAAGTGAGAGAAACTACTGAACAAGAAAATGTGTTAAGTCCGGAAGAGGAAGCAATTGCTCTTGCAGTAGCCACAGATACAACTGAAATCGTTGCTCAAGAAGCCGAAGAAGAGGAAACGAGAGTTCTCGAGCAACCTTTTAAGGATGAATTGGAAGCTGTGGAAATGGCTGAGGTTGATAACTCTGAAGTTGCAGTGGTTTATGAGGAAAATGAAGATCAACTTCAACCCTTGTCTCGTTCTGCTCAAGCAGATGATGAACCACAAAATAAAAAGAAATGGGCAATTTTGTCAGCCATTATTTTGCTATTCCTCTTGATTTTTGGAGGTGGCTATTACGTTTATCGTCAGATTACGCGTTCTTCTCAAGAGCTTCAAACGAAGGCGGCGGATTCAGGTTTGGTAAGCAATCAGTCAGTCTATGAACAATTTAATACGCTCTACGACACGTTTTATACTGATGAAAACAAAACAGCTCTTAAAAAAATAGCCAGTTTAGTCAACTGAATCAATTGAAAGGAACTTCTAGATAAACTTGAAGGAGCGAGAGAACATACTCTAGCCAAAATCAAAAATATGATAGTCTAGAAACCCAAATAAAAGGCTATCCAAGAAGTGAACTCTCAATTTGAAACTCCAGCTATTACAGATGGTGTCTTGGATACAAATGCAAAAATCAAAGCGGATGCTAAATTCACGGAAATCAAGACTGGTAATACAGAAATTGATAAACTGCTTGATAAAGCAATCAGCCTTGGGAAGAGCCAACTAGCAAGTACAACAACGGCCTCAACAACAGCCTCGACAACAGCAGCGAGCCAGGAAGCGTCAAGCCCAACAACAGAAAGCAGTCCATCTACTTCAACAAGTGATACTGCGGCATCTACTAATAGTGGCTTGTCAAGCGAAGGTGTTAATTTGCAAAGAAGCGCTAGCCGAGTACCGTATAATCAATCTGCTGTAAACGATAGTAGTAATCCTGCCTGGACCTTTGCAGATGGTGTTCTTGAACAGATCCTTGAGACATCCCGTGCGCGTGGATATATCACTGGAAACCAATATATCTTTGGAACGTGTAAATATTGTGAATGGCAATGGATATTACAATCTTTACAAACCAGATGGAACTTATCTCTTCACTCTAAACTGTAAGACAGGATACTTTGTTGGGAATGGTTCTGGCCATGCGGATGATTTAGACTACTAGTCAAATTGTTATAAAATTCTTTCTTTTCACAGATAAACGTGATAAAATAAAACATATTAAATAAGAGGAGTGTCACATGACAAAAGCAAACTTTGGTGTTGTTGGTATGGCCGTAATGGGTCGTAACCTTGCCCTTAATATTGAATCTCGTGGATACACAGTTGCTATCTATAACCGTAGTAAAGAAAAAACAGAAGATGTTGTTGCTTGCCATCCTGAAAAGAACTTTGTGCCAAGCTATGATATCGAAAGCTTCGTAAACTCAATTGAAAAACCACGTCGTATCATGCTCATGGTTCAAGCAGGACCTGGTACAGACGCAACCATTCAAGCCCTTCTTCCACACTTGGATAAAGGCGATATCTTGATTGACGGAGGAAACACGTTTCTACAAAGATACTATCCGTCGTAACGAAGAATTGGCGAACTCTGGTATCAACTTCATTGGTACAGGTGTTTCTGGTGGTGAAAAAGGTGCCCTTGAAGGTCCTTCTATCATGCCTGGTGGACAAAAAGAAGCTTATGAATTGGTAGCAGATGTTCTTGAAGAAATCTCTGCAAAAGCACCAGAAGATGGTAAACCATGTGTGACTTACATCGGTCCTGATGGAGCTGGTCACTATGTGAAAATGGTCCACAATGGTATCGAGTACGGTGATATGCAATTGATTGCAGAAAGCTATGACTTGATGCAACACTTGCTTGGCCTTTCAGCTCAGGATATGGCTGAAATCTTTACTGAGTGGAACAAGGGCGAATTGGACAGCTACTTGATCGAAATCACGGCTGATATCCTTGGACGCAAAGATGATGAAGGTCAAGATGGTCCAATCGTAGACTACATCTTGGATGCTGCAGGAAACAAGGGAACAGGTAAATGGACTAGCCAATCAGCTCTTGACCTTGGTGTGCCATTGTCACTGATTACTGAGTCAGTATTTGCGCGCTACATTTCAACTTATAAAGAAGAACGTGTACACGCTAGCAAGGTGCTTCCAAAACCAGCTGCTTTCAAATTTGAAGGAGACAAGGCTGAGTTGATTGAAAAGATCCGTCAAGCCCTTTACTTCTCAAAAATCATTTCTTACGCACAAGGTTTTGCGCAATTGCGTGTAGCTTCTAAAGAAAATAACTGGAACTTGCCATTTGCAGATATCGCATCTATCTGGCGCGATGGATGTATCATCCGTTCTCGTTTCTTGCAAAAGATTACAGATGCTTACAACCGTGATGCAGATCTTGCTAACCTTCTTTTGGATGAGTACTTCTTGGATGTAACAGCTAAGTACCAACAATCAGTTCGTGATATCGTAGCTCTTGCTGTTCAAGCAGGTGTACCAGTACCAACCTTCTCAGCTGCCATCACTTACTTTGATAGCTACCGTTCAGCTGACCTTCCAGCAAACTTGATCCAAGCACAACGTGACTACTTTGGTGCTCACACTTACAAACGCAAAGACAAAGAAGGAACATTCCACTACTCTTGGTATGACGAAAAATAAGTAGGTCAGCCATGGGGAAACGGATTTTATTACTTGAGAAAGAAAGAAATCTAGCTCATTTTTTAAGTCTGGAACTCCAAAAAGAGCAATACCGAGTTGATCAGGTAGAAGAGGGTCAAAAAGCTCTCTCCATGGCTCTTCAGACTGACTATGACTTGATTTTACTGAATACTCATCTAGGGGATATGACAGCCCAGGGTTTTGCAGAACAGTTGAGTCGGACTAAGCCAGCTTCGGTTATTATAGTCTTGGATCATCGAGAAGAATTGCAAGACCAACTTGAAACAATCCAGCGTTTCGCTGTTTCATATATCTACAAGCCAGTCATTATTGATGATTTGGTGGCTCGTATTGCAGCAATTTTCCGAGGTCGGGATTTTATCGACCAACACTGTAGTCAAATGAAGGTTCCGACATCCTATCGCAATCTGCGTATGGACGTAGAACATCATACTGTCTATCGTGGTGAGGAAATGATTGCCCTCACACGTCGTGAATATGACCTTTTGGCTACCCTTATGGGAAGCAAGAAGGTTTTAACTCGTGAGCAGTTGCTGGAAAGTGTTTGGAAGTATGAGAGTGCGACCGAAACCAATATCGTGGATGTTTATATCCGTTATCTACGTAGCAAGATTGATGTTAAAGGTCAAAAGAGCTACATTAAAACTGTGCGTGGTGTAGGTTACACCATGCAAGAATAGAAAAGCAGTTACAGTTGTGTAACTGCTTTTTTTGAATTTATTATATATTGACATATAGTATTGTCTTTGCTATAATCATTTTGGAGGATAAATCAATGAAATTTTTGAAAAAAATGATGCAAATCGCATTAGCAGTCTTCTTATTTGGTCTGTTAGCAACAAGTACGGTATTTGCGGACGATGCTGATTCAGAAGGCTGGCAATTTGTCCAAGAAAATGGTAGAACCTACTACAAGAAGGGGGAACTCAAAGAAACCTACTGGCGAGTGATTGATGGAAAAACCTATTATTTTGATTATAATGGTGAAATGGTTGTTGGTTGGCAATACATTCCATTTCCATATCAAGGAAGTACCATTGGTCCTTACCCAAATGGTACGAGGTTGGAATTTATGCCAATGTCAAAATGGTATTATTTTGGTCAAGATGGGGTACTACAAGAATTTGTTGGTAAGCAAGTTTTAGAAGCAAAAACTGCTATAAATACCAACAAACATCATGGGGAACAGTATGATAGTCCAGCAGAGAAACGAGTCTACTATTTTAAAGATCAGCGTAGCTATCACACTTTAAAAACTGGTTGGGTTCATGATGAGGGGCATTGGTATTATTTACAGGAGGATGGTAGCTTCGATGCTCGTATCGACAGTTTAACGGTTGGGGAGCTAGTGCGTGGCTGGACCAATGATAACTCAACTTGGTACTATCTAGATCCAACAACCGCTGCATTGCAAACGGGTTGGCAATATCTTGGTAACAAGTGGTACTATCTCCGTTCATCAGGTGCTATGGCAACTGGCTGGTATCAAGACGGCTCATCTTGGTATTATCTTGACGCTGAAAATGGGGATATGAAAACAGGTTGGGCTTCTATCAATGGCTATTGGTATTACCTCCGTTCATCAGGAGCTATGGCGACAGGCTGGCTTCAAGACGGCTCAACTTGGTACTACCTCAATGCAAGTAATGGCGATATGAAGACAGGCTGGTTCCAAGTTAATGGGAAATGGTACTATGCCTATAGTTCAGGTGCCCTAGCTGTAAATACAAACAGTAGATGGCTACTACGTCAACTATAATGGCGAGTGGGTACAGTAATGAAAACAAGCGATTGTGAAGGAAACAATCGCTTTTTTTGTGAAAATATAATAAAATAGAAAGGAATAAAGTTCTAAAATTTTATCTAGAAACAGACGATTTTCGTCTGATAGTAGGATTAAATGACAAAAGAAGTTGGTGTCGGTCAGGCACATAGTAAAATTATTTTAATAGGAGAGCATGCAGTCGTTTATGGCTATCCAGCCATCTCTTTACCTCTTTTAGAGGTAGAGGTGACTTGTCGGGTGGTACCGGCAACGACACCATGGCGTCTTTTTGAAGAGGACACCTTGTCCATGGCAGTTTATGCTTCCCTAGAGTATCTGAATATCAAAGATGCTTACATCCGTTGCCAAATTGACTCTGCTATTCCAGAAAAACGTGGAATGGGTTCTTCGGCAGCCATTAGCATTGCGGCTATTCGCGCGGTATTTGATTATTACCAAGCAGAACTTCCACATGATGTGTTAGAAATTCTGGTCAATCGCGCTGAGATGATTGCCCATATGAATCCTAGTGGATTGGATGCTAAGACCTGTCTTAGTGACCAGCCTATTCGTTTTATCAAGAATGTTGGTTTTGAAGAACTAGCCATGGACTTGTCGGCTTATCTGGTCATTGCAGATACAGGAGTCTATGGACACACTCGTGAAGCTATTCAAGTTGTAGAGAGCAAGGGTAAGGAAGCTTTACCTTTCTTGTATGCACTTGGAGAGTTGACCCAGCAAGCAGAAGAAGCAATAAAGGCAAGAGATGCCGTGATGCTGGGAGAGATTTTAACAAAAGCACATGGAAATCTAAAAGAAATAGGAGTTAGTAGCCTTGAGGCTGATGCCTTGGTTGAAACTGCTCTTCAACATGGAGCTTTAGGTGCTAAGATGAGTGGTGGTGGTTTAGGTGGCTGTATCATAGCCTTAGTAGCCGACTATCACCAAGCTCAAGATTTAGCTGAAAGATTAGAAGAGAAAGGAGCTGTTCAGACATGGATCGAAAGCCTGTAACAGTACGTTCCTATGCCAATATTGCTATTATTAAATATTGGGGAAAGAAAGCAGAAAAAGAGATGGTTCCTGCGACTAGCAGTATCTCTCTGACTTTAGAAAATATGTATACGGAGACGACACTTTCTCCTTTACCAGCAGATGCAAAGGCTGATGCCTTTTACATCAATGGTCAGTTGCAAAGCGAAGCTGAGCATGCCAAGATGAGTAAAATCATTGACCGCTACCGTCCTGAAGGAGCAGGTTTTGTTCGTATCGATACTAAGAACAATATGCCAACAGCAGCAGGCCTTTCTTCAAGTTCCAGTGGTTTATCTGCCTTGGTCAAAAGCTTGTAACGCATATTTCCAACTTGGGGCTGAATCGCAGAGAATTGGCCTTGGAAGCTAAGTTTGCATCGGGTTCTTCATCTCGTAGTTTTTATGGCCCCTTGGCAGCCTGGGACAAGGATAGTGGAGAGATTTATCCTGTCGAAACTGACTTGAAACTCGCTATGATTATGTTGGTCTTGGAAGACCAGAAAAAACCAATTTCCAGTCGAGATGGGATGAAGCTCTGTGTCGAAACTTCTACGACTTTTGATGAGTGGATTCGTCAATCTGAACAAGATTACAAGGATATGTTGGTCTACCTCAAGGAAAATGACTTTAAGGAAAGTTGGAGAATTGACAGAGAAGAACGCCTTGGCTATGCATGCTACGACAAAAACTGCAACTCCATCCTTCTCTTATCTGACAGATGCTAGTTATGAGGCTATGGATTTTGTTCGTCAGCTTAGAGAACAAGGAGAATCTTGCTACTTTACCATGGATGCGGGCCCTAATGTCAAGGTTCTTTGCTTGGAAGAGGACTTGGAACATTTATCAGAACTTTTAGGTCAACGCTATCGCTTAATCGTTTCAAAAACAAAGGATTTGAGCCAAGATGACGATTGTTAAAACTTGTGGGAAGCTCTATTGGGCTGGGGAGTATGCCATTTTAGAACCAGGACAGTTGGCGCTAATAAAGGCTATTCCCATCTATATGACGGCTGAGATTAAAGCGTCTAATGATTATCGACTCTACTCAGATATGTTTTCCTATAGTGTAGACTTGCGACCGGATTCTTCTTATGCCTTGATTCAAGAAACAGTTGCCTTGGTGGAGGAGTATCTAACTGCCCAAGGAGTTGACTTGCGTCCTTTTTCTATAGAGATTCGTGGGAAAATGGAGCGTGAGGGGCAAGAAGTTTGGTCTGGGTTCTAGTGGTAGCGTCGTTGTCTTGGTCATCAAGGCCATGCTTGCCTTCTATGAAAGATTAGCTGATAGAGAACTCTTGTTTAAATTGGCGAGTGCTGTACTTCTTAAACGTGGGGACAATGGCTCCATGGGGGACATTGCCTGTATCGTATCAGAAGACCTCGTCCTCTATCAGTCATTTGACCGTGAGAAAGTGGCAGATTGGCTAGAAAAAGAAGACTTGCAAGCTGTATTAGCACGTGACTGGGGCTTTTCTATTAGGAGTGTTGAACCAGCGTTGAAATTTGATTTTCTGGTTGGTTGGACCAAGGAAGTGGCTGTATCAAGTCATATGGTCAAGCAAATCAAGGATAATATGAACTCTAGCTTTTTACAGGCTTCAAAAGAAACAGTAGCTAACTTGGTAAAGGCTTTGGAGGTAGGTCAAGAAGAAACCATTATTGACTTGCTGGAACAAGCTAGCCAACTTTTAGAAGGCTTGAGTTCAGACATTTACACACCTTCGCTCAGACAATTAAAAAATGCCAGCCAAGACTTGAAAAGCTGTTGCTAAGAGCAGTGGTGCTGGTGGTGGAGACTGTGGGATTGCACTTAGCTTTGACCAAGATTCGACCACATTACTGAAAAAACGCTGGGCTGATTTAGGAATTGAGCTCTTGTATCAAGAAAGGATAGGGACATGACGACAAATCGGAAGGATGAACACATCCGCTATGCCCTTGAACAAAACAGTACTTATAATAGTTTTGATGAAGTGGAGTTGATCCACTCCTCGCTACCCTTATATGACTTAGATGAAATTGATCTTTCGACAGAATTTGCAGGGCGAAAAGTGGGACGTTTCCTTTTTATATCAATGCCATGACAGGGTGGGAGTGAAAAGGGGAAAGAAATTAATCAAAAATTGGCTCAGGTGGCTGAAGCCTGTGGGATTTTATTTGTGACGGGTTCCTACAGCGCTGCTCTTAAGGATCCTTCAGATGACTCTTTTTCAGTCAAAACTAGTTACCCTGACCTCCTTCTTGGAACCAATATTGGCTTAGACAAAGCCTGTTGAACTAGGTCTACAAACAGTAAAAGAGATGAATCCCCTTCTCTTGCAAGTTCATGTTAATGTCATGCAGGAATTGCTCATGCCAGAAGGTGAGCGTCAATTTAGATTGTGGCAAAATAATCTGAAAGATTATGCTGAGCAAATCTCTGTTCCCCTTGTTTTAAAAGAAGTCGGCTTTTGGCATGGATGTGAAGACCATTGCTAAGGCTTATGAGATGGGAATACGAACCGTTGATTTGTCTGGTCGTGGGGGAACGAGCTTTGCCTATATTGAAAACCGTCGCAGTGGTCAACGTGACTACCTCAATGATTGGGGTCAATCAACCATGCAAGCACTTCTGAATGCCCAAGACTGGAAAGACAAGATGGAACTTTTGGTTAGTGGAGGAGTTCGCAATCCACTAGATATCATCAAATGCTTGGTGTTTGGAGCCAAGGCAGTTGGTCTATCACGCACTATGTTAGAGCTGGTTGAAAATTACTCTGTTGATGTCGTTATTTCCATTGTTGAAAGCTGGAAGGAAGACCTACGCTTGATTATGTGTGCCCTTAATTGTAAAAAAATTGAGGATTTGCAAGAGGTCGACTATCTCCTTTATGGAAAATTAAAAGAAGCAAAAGACCAAATGTAAAAGAAAGAGGTCGGGATTTTTAGTCCCGACCTCTTTATCATTCCTCAGACTGATGTGACTTTTGGGATTTGTGATACAATTAAATAGAGAGGACGGATACATGCGAAAATTTCAAATTTTTCTATTTATTGAAGCTTGTTTATTGACAGGAGCTCTGATTATGATGGTATCAGAGCATTTTTCCCGTTTTCTACTGATGTTGCTCTTGTTTTTACTGCTGATTCGATATTATACTGGAAAACAGGGGAAACAATTTTATTTTAGTAGCAGTGAGCATCCTATTTTTCTTTATCATCATGCTCAATCCCTTTGTCATTTTAGCCATCTTTGTGGCCTTGATTTATAGTCTCTTCCTGCTTTTATCCCTATGATGAATCAGGAAAGAGAAGATACCAATCTGGTTTTTGAGGAAGTAGTGACGGTAAAGAGGGAGAAAAATCGCTGGTTTGGAAATCTCCACCATTTTTCAAGTTACCAGACTTGTCGTTTTGATGATATCAATCTCTTTCGCCTTATGGGGAAGGATACCATTCATCTAGAGCACGTGATTTTGAGCAATCATGATAATGTCATCATCTTGAGAAAACTGGTTGGTACGACTAGAATTATCGTACCAGTGGATGTTGAAGTCAGTCTAAGTGTCAATTCTCTGTACGGAGATTTAACCTTCTTTGACCAGCCTAAACGTGCTTTGCGTAATGAGCAATTTCATCAAGAAACCAGAGATTATCTCAAGAGTCCCAAAGAGTGTTAAGATTCTTTTGACAACGATGGTTGGAGATGTTGAGGTGGTGAGAGGATGAAAAAGCAACCCTATATTTTAATTGGTCTCACCTCATTTCTCTTTGTTGCTTTTCTATTTCGAAGCATTTTTAAGGTCTTAGATTTGGAGTGGACTTCTCTCTTCCAAGATTTAGAAAAGACAGAAAAAGTCCTATTTCTAGCTTTGATGTTTAGTCTTGCTCTAGCCTTTTTATTGGTCTTATTTTGGACAATGGTTGACGAAATTTCAAGAAGAAGAATCCAAGCAAATCTTAAACGTCTGCTAACTGGTAAAGATATTAAAAGCCTTGGAGATGCTGATTTAGACGCAAGTTTTAGAAATTTATCAGGCAAGCTTGGTTTATTGACAGAAGCCATTCAAAAAGCAGACAATCAAGCCTTGGTCAAAGGAAGAAGTGATTATTGAAAAGGAGCGCAAGCGAATCGCGCGTGACTTGCATGATACGGTTAGCCAAGAAATTTTTGCTGCCCATATGATTTTATCAGGACTCAGTCAACAAGCTTCCAGATTAGACAAAGAGAAGATGCAGACACAACTCCAGAGTGTAACAGCTATTTTGGAGACAGCCCAAAGAGATTTGCGTATTCTACTCTTGCATTTGCGCCCGATTGAACTGGAACAAAAGAGTCTGGTTGAGGGGATTCAGTTGCTTCTCAAAAGAATTGGAAGAAAAAAAAGTGAACTCAAAGTCAGTTTTAAATATCAGGTAGACGAATTACCTAAAAAGATTGAGGAGCATGTCTTTCGTATCGTCCAAGAATTGATTAGTAATACTCTCCGTCATGCCCAAGCTTCTTGTCTGGATGTTTATCTTTATCAAACGGAAACAGGCTTGCAGTTGAAAGGTAGTAGACAACGGTCGCGGTTTTCAGCTAGATGATGTTGATGAACTAAGCTATGGACTACGCAATATCAAAGAACGAGTGGAAGATATGGCAGGGAGCATACAACTATTAACAGCACCCAAGCAGGGTTTGGCAGTGGATATTCGGATCCCCTTGCTTGATTGACTAACAAAAGGAAATAAAATGAAACTATTATTAGTAGATGACCACCAAATGGTGCGTCTGGGATTAAAAAGTTATTTTGAACTACAAGATGATGTAGAAGTTGTCGGAGAAGCAACTAATGGAGCCGAAGGAATTTCCATGGCCTTGGAGCTTCGTCCCGATGTGATTGTGATGGATATTGTTATGCCTGAAGTCAATGGAATTGACGCAACTCTAGCTATTCTCAAAGAATGGCCGGAGGCTAAAATCTTGATTGTGTCTTCTTATCTAGACAATGAAAAAATCATGCCAGTCTTGAATGCGGGAGCTAGGGGCTACATGCTCAAAACTTCCAGTGCCGATGAATTGTTCCATGCTGTTCAAAAGGTGGCAGCTGGAGAGCTAGCGATCGAACAAGAGGTGAGTAAGAAAGTAGAATACCACCGCAATCATATGGAACTTCACGAAGAATTAACTGCGCGTGAACGCGATGTCCTTCAACTGATTGCCAAGGGCTATGAAAATCAGCGTATCGCCGATGAATTGTTCATTTCCCTTAAGACAGTTAAAACCCATGTATCCAACATTTTAGCAAAGCTTCAGGTTAGTGACCGCACCCAGGCAGCAGTATATGCCTTTCAGCATCACCTGGTTGGCCATGAAGACTTCTAGATGAATCTTTTGGAGCCAAACTAAGGTTTATTCGGTAAATTGGATACTTTTAGCAAAAAACAGTAATTTAGAATTAACAAGTACCTCAAGCAGTCCTAAAAACTCGGTTCTGACTTGAAAAAACCCTAATAGGTGGTAGCTAATAGAAGTTGTTAACAACTAGACAGTAGAGAGTATCATCTCGAGAAAGATGCCTGTCAAATAAACCTAGCGCTGTTGTTCAGACTGCAAAAAGATACAAATGATTTAGACCAAGGATTTAGTCCTTTTATAGTAGATTGAATCTAGAATAGTACACCATGACTGCTAAAAATATTTCTAGAAATTACTTTGACTTTCCTAGTCTATTTGTTCATATCTTATTTCAATCCACTATATTTGTCTATCGCAGGTGTAATCGATGGTATCCCTCAGTGACATCTCATATTTTTACAAGAAAACATCTTTTTGAGCCTATAAAATCAAAAAAAGCAAAAATTTTTAGTGTGAGATCACCTATAGTATAGGATTCATTAAAAACTCTTTCCTTACCTTCCTAGAATATAAGAAGGTCTATCGATTGTCTTGTTAAAAAAATATACTTGGACTAGCATCTTTCTTAAGTGGTCTGTCAATAAAAAAAGTGTAGGTTGATTTTTTTCTTGAGTATTAAAAGATTCAAGAAAATTTAGGGTTACTAATGTTCTTTTGATAAAAACTCTATTCATATTTTTTTCTTTCATTCTGAAAAACTTAGTGTAAAATTTTTCTGTTTTTGAAATTTTGTGTCTTAAAAGGTCCTGTGAAGAAAAACTATGTGTGTAGAATCTTATTTTTACTTAATTTTTTTAGATAACTATATTAAGTGATAAAAAGACATTATATATGTAGTTTTTGGTTTATAAAATACTTGAAAGTTCAAAAGTTGTTTTTAATTGACTATTTTTCTAAAAAGAGATGTATAATTGAACTGTATGTAAAAAGACATGCAGTTATTTTTAAAAAAAGGAGATAATGTAATGTATTTTAATCGTAAAAATGCAGAGCAGAAGAACTGGCGAATGATCAAAAAGGAAAACATTTCTTGTTTGGTTGTTCGCTTGTCTTTCTGCAGTTGGTGCAGCCTTGGTAGCTCCAACGGTTAAGGCCGACACAGCTGATACTGGGGAGGTAGAGACTAAAACTGCCAACTCAGCTGCTGAAGCAAGCTCTAGTGACGAAGTAGGAACGTATAAAGCACCAGCAGTGGAGGTGTCAACAACTTCACCTGTGGTTGCTGAAAATCCTACAAGTTCAGAAGCTACTTCAGCAAAAACAGCTAACAAAGAAGCTTTGACCCAATTGGTCGAAGAAGTAAAAGGCTTGGACAAAGCAGGCAAGACAGAAGACTCTCTTTCCCGCTTGAACACAGCACTTGAACAAGCACAAAATGTTTTGGCAAATGCAGAAGCTAGCCAAGACCAAGTGGATGTAGCGGTCGCTAGTCTCAAAGATGCAGTAGCTCAGCTTGCTGCCAAAGAAGAAAAAAAGCAGCAACAGTAGCAACAGAGGCTAAAGCTGAAGAAGCAACGGAAGCAGAAACTTCAGCCACTCAACCTAAGTCAAGAAGCCGTCGAGCTGCAGGACAAGAACGTGCTCAAGATCGCTCTGCGGAAGGGAAAGACATCAATTTCGAATACAGGAGTCGTAAAAATTGAGGATGGAGATCCAACTCAACGTGCTAAGATCGAGTACAGACAGCTGGGAGACTATGAGGTAGCTGATGGAAAAACAGTGGCTACAGACCCAGAGGGTAAAGGCCGTCCAGTCTTGGAGTGGACGGTAACCTTTAACGAGGCTCAGTACGATCTGATGGGAGGATACTACTACTTTACAATCCCTAAAAATGTATCTGAACCTTATAAAGTTGTGACAGAATATAACAACGGCGCTTACAGACCCCGCGATGGCTGGGTGGATGGAAATGTTACATCAGGTGGTTCGCCGTCTGCAGAAGGTCAGCAGTTTATCGATGCTGGAAATAAGCTTAACTGGCGTGTTGGAAATACTGTTGGGAATATCAATTCGGTACCCGGTCTTAGTGGTGTTATGGATCAAAACCGAAAAGGTTTATGTCCTTGGTTTTTGCTAACAACACTAAGGCACGCAAGGTTACTATTAAGTACCGTACTGTGGTTACAGACCCTTCACAGGCCATTTCTTATATTGCAGGTATTGACTCTAAAACAGGAGCACCAAGAAATAACTGGTATGGTCTCACAGGTAAGTACGACAAGCACTTGGTAAGTCAGGTTGATGCACCAAAGGTGACTCCAAACTTGACCAACACCTCTGTCAACGTTCCTATTCAAACTGTAGCTTCAACTTCAAGCACTCTTTCAGGGACAGGGGTTCCAGGGGCTAAAATCAAGCTTTATATCGATGGTCAAGAGCAAAACATCGGCAATGTCACTGTTGACAGTGCTGGAAACTGGACTACTGGTGAGCTTCCAACAGCTTTGAACAACAACCAAGGTGATGGTACAACTATCAAACCGCGTCAAACAGTAGAGGTAAGCCAAGTAGTTAACGGTGAAGAAAGTAGCCGCCGTACTGTACCAGTATCTGTCGGTGTGACAACTGTTGAACCTTCAAGCTTGACTACTAATCAAGCTGCAGTTGTAGCAGGACAAAAAGAGGTTACTCTTAAGGTTCCTCATGATGCAGGAATTGCCTACATGCGCTATACAAATACTGCTGGAGAGACTGTTGAGATTCCAGTCAAACGTGACAATGCCTCATCTGCATGGACATCACAAAAACCAGAAGCAGCAACTGTTAAAAAGAGTTGAGAACGGTAAGTTCCAAGATACAATCATCCTTACCATGGCTGATAAGATTGCAGGTACAGAAGTATCAGCTATTTCAAACGTGGTAGATGGTGGATTCTCAAGTGTTGCTGGTTGGGAACCTCGTGGAGTAGAAAACCAAGCTCCAACTATTGCATCAGCAGTTGAAGGAAACCAAAAAACTGTTGCTCAAGGTGCTCAACTTGACCTTGCATCTCTTGTGACAGTGGCAGATAAAAGAAGATGATGCTCAAGCAACTCTAGGGTGATAAGGTACATGCTGAAGTTGTCTCAGTAAATGGTAACGCAGCAACTAAGACAGTCGATACAAATACCCCAGGCACTTACACAGTTAAGTATAAAGCTGTTGATAGCCAAGGTCTAGAGTCAAACGAGATTGAAGTTACTGTAGTTGTAAATCCTGCACGTGACAACGTAGCTCCAACAGTAGAGATTCCGTATTCAGATCCAGCTCCAAACAAAAAGAAGTTTATCTATATACTGGTGAAGATGCAGACGTTGATATCACATTTAACGACGATTCTGGAAAAAAATTAAATCAGCTTCACTTAAAAAGGTGGAAATATTGCCCTAAATAACGTTGATGGGAACCCAGAAAAACAAGATAATGAATATGGATATACTGTAACAGCAATTAATTCTGAAACAGCGACGCCTGCAAAAATTAAAGTAACAGGTCGAGTTTCAGGTTTAGAAGATAGACTTCAAAAACAGAAAAATGACTCTTTAGAGCTTGTGACACGTTATGCAACAGCAACAGATACAGATGGTGCAGAGATTTCTAATAATGCAACCAAAAACTAAGAAAAAAATGGAGAGGTTGTTGGTTCTTACTTAACTGACCCAGGTGCAGTAACTTTCGTATTAAAAGCACAAACTAAGAAATATGATATTAAAACTCCATCAGAAGTAGATAAAAGTAGCTGTATCAGATGCTAATAATGTTACTGATAAAGAGTTTGAAAAAAATTAAAGAGAAAGTTAAAGTTGAATATTCTCAAAACAATCCAGATGCACGTTTAGCTGACAAAAAAGGTCAAGAAGTAGAAGATGCTTCAAAAGTTGTTGATAAAGTAGAAAAAGATGGCAACAATGTTGTTGTAACCTATAAAGATGGTTCTAAAGATACAAAACCATTGACTGATTTTTGCACGTACGAATGTTGCTCCAACAGTAGAGATTCCATATTCAGATCCAGCTCCAAACAAAAAAAGAAGTTTATCTTTATACTGGTGAAGATGCAGACGTTGATATCACATTTAGCGACGATTCTGGAAAAATTAAATCAGCTTCACTTAAAAAAAGGTGGAAATATTGCCTTAAATAATATTGATGGTAATCCAGATAAACAAGATAATGAATATGGATATACTGTGACAGCAATTAATTCTGAAACTGCTACACCTGCAAAAATTAAAGTAACAGGTCGAGTTTCAGGTTTAGAAGATAGACTTCAAAAACAGAAAACGACTCTTTAGAGCTTGTAACACGTTATGCAACAGCAACAGATACAGATGGTGCAGAGATTTCTAATAATGCAACCAAAACTAAGAAAAATGGAGAGGTTGTTGGTTCTTACTTAACTGATCCAGGTGCAGTAACTTTCGTATTAAAAAGCACAAACTAAGAAATATGATATCAAAAACTCCATCAGAAGCAGATAAAGTAACCGTATCAGATGCTAACAATGTTACTGATAAAGAGTTTGAAAAAATTAAAGAGAAAGTTAAAGTTGAATATTCTCAAAATAATCCAGATGCACGTTTAGCTGACAAAAAAGGTCAAGAAGTAGAAGATGCTTCAAAAAGTTGTTGATAAAGTAGAAAAAGATGGAAACAATGTTGTTGTAACCTATAAAGATGGTTCTAAAGATACAAAACCATTGTCAGAATTTGTAAACGTAGCTCCAAAAGTAGAAGTTCCATACTCAAATGAAGCTAATAAACAAATCTATGTTTATACAGGTGAAAACACTGATCTAACTTTCAAAAGGTACAGATGAAAAAAAGAAGTTAAAAGATCTTTACCTACGTGGACCTGGAGATGTTAAAGAGAATAACGCGAATAAATATGGATTTACAACAGGTAAAGTTGAAAATGGCGCAGTGACTGGAGAAGGTTCAGTATCTGAAGATAAAGACATCAGCTACTATCAAGATGACTGGTACTACAAACCTTAAAAGCTGGTCAAGAGTGGACAAGTTTTATCGTTTCTAAAGACAACAATGGCGAACTTTCAAACACTGATTACAGAGCGCTAGATGTAGATCCTAACGCTAAAGAAAAACCAGGATATGTTCGATTTGTAGTTAAAAATCAAACATCTAAATACGATATAGCAACTCCAGCTCCAGCTGATAAAGTTGAAGTAGCAGATCCAACTAATGTAACAAAAGATGAATTAGCTAAAATCAAAGAAAAACTTAAACTTGAGTACAACAAGGACAATGACGATGCGAATATCGCAAAAAATACTCCAGTTGATAAAGATGGTAAGATTGAATCAGTCACAAACGATGGCAAAGGAAATCTTGTAGTAACCTATAAAGATGGTTCTACAGATACAAAACCATTGTCAGAATTTGTAACTCAAAAACCAAGTACACCAGAAGAACCAACAGATGCAGATAAGAACGAGCCAAAAGCTAAGGACCAAACTGTTAAAGTTGGAGAAGAACCAAAAGCAGAAGATTCAATTGAGAACTTCAAGGGACTTCCAGAAGGAACAACAGCTAAGTTCAAGGAACCAGTAGATACAAAAACACCAGGTGATAAAACACCAACAGTCGTTGTAACTTACCCAGATGGATCTACAGAAGAAGTTCCAGTTAAAGTAACTGTTGAAAAACCAAGTACACCAGAAGAACCAACAGATGCAGATAAGAACGAGCCAAAAGCTAAGGACCAAACTGTTAAAGTTGGAGAAGAACCAAAAGCAGAAGATTCAATTGAGAACTTCAAGGGACTTCCAGAAGGAACAACAGCTAAGTTCAAGGAACCAGTAGATACAAAAACACCAGGTGATAAAACACCAACAGTCGTTGTAACTTACCCAGATGGATCTACAGAAGAAGTTCCAGTTAAAGTAACTGTTGAAAAACCAAGTACACCAGAAGAACCAACAGATGCAGATAAGAACGAGCCAAAAAGCTAAGGACCAAACTGTTAAAGTTGAGAAGAACCAAAAAGCAGAAGATTCAATTGAGAACTTCAAGGGACTTCCAGAAGGAACAACAGCTAAGTTCAAGGAACCAGTAGATACAAAAACACCAGGTGATAAAACACCAACAGTCGTTGTAACCTACCCAGATGGATCTACAGAAGAAGTTCCAGTTAAAGTAACTGTTGAAAAACCAAGTACATCAGAAGAACCAACAGATGCAGATAAGAACGAGCCAAAAGCTAAGGACCAAACTGTTAAAGTTGGAGAAGAACCAAAAAGCAGAAGATTCAATTGAGAACTTCAAAGGGACTTCCAGAAGGAACAACAGCTAAGTTCAAGGAACCAGTAGATACAAAAAAACACCAGGTGATAAAAACACCAACAGTCGTTGTAACTTACCCAGATGGATCTACAGAAGAAGTTCCAGTTAAAGTAACTGTTGAAAAACCAAGTACACCAGAAGAACCAACAGATGCAGATAAGAACAGGCAAAAAGCTAAGGACCAAACTGTTAAAGTTGGAGAAGAACCAAAAAGCAGAAGATTCAATTGAGAACTTCAAAGGGACTTCCAGAAGGAACAACAGCTAAGTTCAAGGAACCAGTAGATACAAAAACACCAGGTGATAAAACACCAACAGTCGTTGTAACTTACCCAGATGGATCTACAGAAGAAGTTCCAGTTAAAGTAACTGTTGAAAAAAACCAAGTACACCAGAAGAACCAACAGATGCAGATAAGAACGAGGCCAAAAAGCTAAGGACCAAACTGTTAAAGTTGGAGAAGAACCAAAAAGCAGAAGATTCAATTGAGAACTTCAAAGGGACTTCAGAAGGAACAACAGCTAAGTTCAAGGAACCAGTAGATACAAAAACACCAGGTGATAAAACACCAACAGTCGTTGTAACTTACCCAGATGGATCTACAGAAGAGTTCCAGTTAAAGTAACTGTTGAAAAACCAAGTACACCAGAAGAACCAACAGATGCAGATAAGAACGAGCCAAAAGCTAAGGACCAAACTGTTAAAGTTGGAGAAGAACCAAAAGCAGAAGATTCAATTGAGAACTTCAAAGGGACTTCAGAAGGAACAACAGCTAAGTTCAAGGAACCAGTAGATACAAAAACACCAGGTGATAAAAACACCAACAGTCGTTGTAACTTACCCAGATGGATCTACAGAAGAAGTTCCAGTTAAAGTAACTGTTGAAAAACCAAGTACACCAGAAGAACCAACAGATGCAGATAAGAACGAGCCAAAAGCTAAGGACCAAACTGTTAAAGTTGGAGAAGAACCAAAAAGCAGAAGATTCAATTGAGAACTTCAAAGGGACTTCCAGAAGGAACAACAGCTAAGTTCAAGGAACCAGTAGATACAAAAACACCAGGTGATAAAACACCAACAGTCGTTGTAACCTACCCAGATGGATCTACAGAAGAAGTTCCAGTTAAAGTAACTGTTGAAAAACCAAGTCACCAGAAGAACCAACAGATGCAGATAAGAACGAGCCAAAAGCTAAGGACCAAACTGTTAAAGTTGGAGAAGAACCAAAAAGCAGAAGATTCAATTGAGAACTTCAAGGGACTTCAGAAGGAACAACAGCTAAGTTCAAGGAACCAGTAGATACAAAAACACCAGGTGATAAAACACCAACAGTCGTTGTAACTTACCCAGATGGATCTACAGAAGAAGTTCCAGTTAAAGTAACTGTTGAAAAACCAAGTACACCAGAAGAACCAACAGATGCAGATAAGAACGAGCCAAAAGCTAAGGACCAAACTGTTAAAGTTGGAGAAGAACCAAAAAGCAGAAGATTCAATTGAGAACTTCAAGGGACTTCCAGAAGGAACAACAGCTAAGTTCAAGGAACCAGTAGATACAAAAACACCAGGTGATAAAAACACCAACAGTCGTTGTAACTTACCCAGATGGATCTACAGAAGAAGTTCCAGTTAAAGTAACTGTTGAAAAAAACCAAGTACACCAGAAGAACCAACAGATGCAGATAAGAACGAGCCAAAAGCTAAGGACCAAACTGTTAAAGTTGGAGAAGAACCAAAAAGCAGAAGATTCAATTGAGAACTTCAAAGGGACTTCCAGAAGGAACAACAGCTAAGTTCAAGGAACCAGTAGATACAAAAACACCAGGTGATAAAACACCAACAGTCGTTGTAACTTACCCAGATGGATCTACAGAAGAAGTTCCAGTTAAAGTAACTGTTGAAAAACCAAGTACACCAGAAGAACCAACAGATGCAGATAAGAACGAGGCCAAAAAGCTAAGGACCAAACTGTTAAAGTTGGAGAAGAACCAAAAGCAGAAGATTCAATTGAGAACTTCAAAGGGACTTCCAGAAGGAACAACAGCTAAGTTCAAGGAACCAGTAGATACAAAAACACCAGGTGATAAAAACACCAACAGTCGTTGTAACTTACCCAGATGGATCTACAGAAGAAGTTCCAGTTAAAGTAACTGTTGAAAAAAACCAAGTACACCAGAAGAACCAACAGATGCAGATAAGAACGAGCCAAAAAGCTAAGGACCAAACTGTTAAAGTTGGAGAAGAACCAAAAAGCAGAAGATTCAATTGAGAACTTCAAGGGACTTCAGAAGGAACAACAGCTAAGTTCAAGGAACCAGTAGATACAAAAACACCAGGTGATAAAACACCAACAGTCGTTGTAACTTACCCAGATGGATCTACAGAAGAAGTTCCAGTTAAAGTAACTGTTGAAAAACCAAGTACACCAGAAGAACCAACAGATGCAGATAAGAACGAGCCAAAAAGCTAAGGACCAAACTGTTAAAGTTGGAGAAGAACCAAAAGCAGAAGATTCAATTGAGAACTTCAAGGGACTTCCAGAAGGAACAACAGCTAAGTTCAAAGGAACCAGTAGATACAAAAACACCAGGTGATAAAACACCAACAGTCGTTGTAACTTACCCAGATGGATCTACAGAAGAAGTTCCAGTTAAAGTAACTGTTGAAAAACCAAGTACACCAGAAGAACCAACAGATGCAGATAAGAACGAGCCAAAAGCTAAGGACCAAACTGTTAAAGTTGGAGAAGAACCCAAAAAGCAGAAGATTCAATTGAGAACTTCAAGGGACTTCCAGAAGGAACAACAGCTAAGTTCAAGGAACCAGTAGATACAAAAACACCAGGTGATAAAACACCAACAGTCGTTGTAACCTACCCAGATGGATCTACAGAAGAAGTTCCAGTTAAAGTAACTGTTGAAAAAAACCAAGTACACCAGAAGAACCAACAGATGCAGATAAGAACAGGCCAAAAAGCTAAGGACCAAACTGTTAAAGTTGGAGAAGAACCAAAAAGCAGAAGATTCAATTGAGAACTTCAAGGACTTCCAGAAGGAACAACAGCTAAGTTCAAGGAACCAGTAGATACAAAAACACCAGGTGATAAAACACCAACAGTCGTTGTAACTTACCCAGATGGATCTACAGAAGAAGTTCCAGTTAAAGTAACTGTTGAAAAACCAAGTACACCAGAAGAACCAACAGATGCAGATAAGAACGAGGCAAAAGCTAAGGACCAAACTGTTAAAGTTGGAGAAGAACCAAAAAGCAGAAGATTCAATTGAGAACTTCAAGGGACTTCAGAAGGAACAACAGCTAAGTTCAAGGAACCAGTAGATACAAAAACACCAGGTGATAAAACACCAACAGTCGTTGTAACTTACCCAGATGGATCTACAGAAGAAGTTCCAGTTAAAGTAACTGTTGAAAAACCAAGTACACCAGAAGAACCAACAGATGCAGATAAGAACACTCCAGTAGCTAAAGATCAAACTGTTAAAACCAGGAGACAAACCAAATGCCAAAGATTCAATTGGAAATGTTAAAAGATCTTCCTAAAGGGTACAACAGTAGAATTCAAGGATCCAGTGGATACAACAACTCCAGGTGATAAGACACCAACAGTTGTTGTAACATACCCAGATGGTTCTAAGGATGAAGTTCCAGTTAAAGTAACTGTAAAAGATCCAAGTGCACCAGCTACAGATGCAGACAAGAACACTCCAGTAGCTAAAAGATCAAACTGTTAAACCAGGAGACAAACCAAATGCCAAAGATTCAATTGGAAATGTTAAAGATCTTCCTAAAGGGTACAACAGTAGAATTCAAGGATCCAGTGGATACAACAACTCCAGGTGATAAAACACCAACAGTTGTTGTAACATACCCAGATGGTTCTAAGGATGAAGTTCCAGTTAAAGTAACTGTAAAAGATCCAACTAATAAAGTCGTTAAAGATCCATCGGTAACACCAGTTACAGATCCAAGCAACTTGACTGATGCTGAGAAAGGTAAAGTAGCAGAAGAAGTTAAGAAATCAAATCCAACAGTAACTGACGTTAAAGTTGGCAAAGATGGTACAACAACTGTAACATACCCAGATGGTACAACAGCCGTTATCCCAGCCGATAAGACAGTTAAGAAATCAGATGATAAAGCTGTTAAGGATCCATCAGTAACCCCAGTTACAGATCCAAGCAACTTAACTGATGCGGAAAAAGCTAAAGTATCGGACGAAGTTAAGAAATCAAACCCAACAGTAACTGACGTTAAGGTTGACAAAGATGGTACAACAACTGTAACTTACCCAGATGGTACAACAGCTGTAATCCCAGCAAATAAAACTGTTAAGAGATCAGTTGATAAAGAACTTAAGGATCCAGCTGTAACACCGGTTACAAATCCAAGCAACTTGACTGATGCTGAAAAAGCTAAAGTAGCCGACGAAGTTAAGAAAGCTAATCCAACCGTAACTGACGTTAAAGTTGGCAAAGATGGTACAACAACTGTAACTTACCCAGATGGTACAACAGCCGTTATCCCAGCCGATAAGACAGTTAAGAAATCAGCTGATAAAGCTGTTAAGGATCCATCAGTAACCCCAGTTACAGATCCAAGCAACTTAACTGATGCGGAAAAAGCTAAAGTATCGGACGAAGTTAAGAAATCTAACCCAACAGCGAAAGATGTTGAAGTAGGTAAAGATGGCACAACAACTGTAACTTACCCAGATGGTACAACAGCCGTTATCCCAGCCGATAAGACAGTTAAGAAATCAGCTGATAAAGCAGTTAAGGATCCATCAGTAACCCCAGTTACAGATCCAAGCAACTTGACTGATGCTGAAAAAAAGCTAAAGTAGCCGACGAAGTTGAAAGTCTAATCCAACCGTAACTGACGTTAAAGTTGGCAAAGATGGTACAACAACTGTAACTTACCCAGATGGTACAACAGCCGTTATCCCAGCCGATAAGACAGTTAAGAAATCAGCTGATAAAGCTGTTAAGGATCCATCAGTAACCCCAGTTACAGATCCAAGCAACTTGACTGATGCGGAAAAAGCTAAAGTAGCAGACGAAGTTAAGAAATCTAACCCAACAGCGAAAGATGTTGAAGTAGGTAAAGATGGCACAACAACTGTAACTTACCCAGATGGTACAACAGCCGTTATCCCAGCCGATAAGACAGTTAAGAAATCAGATGATAAAGGTACTAAGGATCCATCAGTAACCCCAGTTACAGATCCAAGCAACTTGACTGACGCCGAAAAAGCTAAAGTAGCCGAAGAAGTTAAGAAATCAAACCCAACCGTAACTGATGTTAAGGTTGACAAAGATGGTACAACAACTGTAACTTATCCAGATGGTACAACAGCTGTAATTCCAGTCGATAAGACAGTTAAGAAATCAGATGATAAAGTCGTAACGGATCCAACAGTAACTCCGGTTACAGATCCAAGCAACTTGACTGATGCTGAAAAAGCTAAAGTGGCCGACGACGTTAAGAAATCAAACCCTACAGTAAGTAAGGTAGAAGTTGGCAACGACGGTACAACAACTGTAACTTACCCAGATGGTACAACAGCTGTAATTCCAGCAGATAAGACAGTTAAGAAATCAGATGATAAAGCTGTTAAGGATCCGTCAGTAACTCCAGTTACAGATCCAAGCAACTGACTGATGCTGAAAAAAGCTAAAGTGGGCGACGAAGTTAAGAAAGCTAACCCTACAGTAAGTAAGGTGAAGTTGGCAACGACGGTGCAACAACTGTAACTTACCCAGATGGTACAACAGCTGTAATTCCAGCAGATAAGACAGTTAAGAAATCAAATGATAAAGCTGTTAAGGATCCATCAGTAACGCCAGTTACAGATCCAAGCAACTTGACTGATGCTGAAAAAGCTAAAGTGGCCGACGACGTTAAGAAAGCTAACCCTACAGTAAGTAAGGTAGAAGTTGGCAACGACGGTACAACAACTGTAACTTACCCAGATGGTACAACAGCTGTAATTCCAGCAGATAAGACAGTTAAGAAATCAGCTGATAAAGCTGTTAAGGATCCATCAGTAACGCCAGTTACAGATCCAAGCAACTTGACTGATGCTGAAAAAGCTAAAGTAGCCGACGACGTTAAGAAATCAAACCCTACAGTAAGCAGAGGTAGAAGTTGGCAACGACGGTACAACAACTGTAACTTACCCAGATGGTACAGACAGCTGTAATTCCAGCAGATAAGACAGTTAAGAAATCAGCATGATAAAGCTGTTAAGGATCCGTCAGTAACACCAGTTGCAGATCCAAGCAACTTGACTGATGCCGAAAAAAAGCTAAAGGTAGGGCAGACGAAGTTAAGAAATCAAACCCTACAGTAAGTAGATGGTAGAAGTTGGCAAACGACGGTACAACAACTAGTAACCTTACCCAGATGGTACAACAGCTGTAATTCCAGCAGATAAGACAGTTAAGAAATCATCATGATAAACGCAGTTAAGGATCCATCGGTAACACCAGTTATAGATCCAAGCAACTTGACTGATGCAGAAAAAGCTAAGGTAGCCGACGAAGTTAAGAAATCTAACCCAACCGTAACTGATGTTAAGGTTGGCAAAGATGGCACAACTACAGTAACCTTCCCAGATGGCAGCACAGCCGTTATTCCATCAGGTGATACAGTTAAGAAATCATCAGATAACGCAGTTAAGGATCCAGCGGTAACACCAGTTGTAGATCCAAGCAACTTGACTGAAGCAGAAAAAGCTAAGGTAGCAGACGAAGTTAAGAAATCAAACCCAACAGTAACAGATGTTAAGGTTGGCTAAAGATGGCACAACTACAGTAACCTTCCCAGATGGCAGCACAGCTGTTATTCCATCAGGTGATACAGTTAAGAAATCATCAGATAACGCAGTTAAGGATCCAGCGGTAACACCAGTTGTAGATCCAAGCAACTTGACTGAAGCAGAAAAAGCTAAGGTAGCAGAAGAAGTTAAGAAAGCTAAACCCAACTGCGAAAGATATCAAGGTAAACAAAGACGGATCAGTAGTTGTAACCTTTAAAGATGGTACTACATCTGTTATTCCAGCAGATAAAACAGTTAAGAAATCATCTGATAAAGTTAAGGAATCAGATGGAGTTAAGAATCCATCAGTAACTCCAGTTACAGATCCAAGCAACTTGACTGATGCAGAAAAAAAGCTAAGGTAGCAGAAGAAGTTAAGAAATCTAACCCTAACTGCGAAAAGATATCAAGGTAAACAAAGACGGATCAGTAGTTGTAACCTTTAAAGATGGTACTAAAGCTGTTATTCCAGCAGATAAAACAGTTAAGAAATCATCTGATAAAGTTAAGGAATCAGATGGAGTTAAGAATCCATCAGTAACTCCAGTTGCAGATCCAAGCAACTTGACTGACGCCGAAAAAAAGCTAAGGTAGCAGAAGAAGTTAAGAAATCTAACCCAACTGCGAAAGATATCAAGGTAAACAAAGACGGATCAGTAGTTGTAACCTTTAAAGATGGTACTAAAGCTGTTATTCCAGCAGATAAAACAGTTAAGAAATCATCTGATAAAGTTAAGGAATCAGATGGAGTTAAGAATCCATCAGTAACTCCAGTTACAGATCCAAGCAACTTGACTGACGCTGAAAAAGCTAAGGTAGCAGAAGAAGTTAGAAATCTAACCCAACTGCGAAAGATATCAAGGTAAACAAAGACGGATCAGTAGTTGTAACCTTTGAAGATGGTACTACATCTGTTATTCCAGCAGATAAGACAGTCAAGAAATCAGATGGTTCAGTAGCAGTTAATCCAGCTACTAACCAAGATTCACCTGCTCAAGCACCAGCTAAGAAAGCAGGAGCAGAAAAGAATTGCCAAATACTGGTACAGAACAATCTAGCGCTTCACTTGCTTTTAGCACTTCTTGCAGCAGCGACAGGTGGACTCCTCTTCGCTAAAAAAACGTGAGGAAGAAGAGTAAGAAATTACTCAAATAAAAAGCAAAACTGAGAATCTCAATTCTATGAATTTGCTAGAAAAACCGTAAGAAGAAATTCTTACGGTTTTTGATGGGAAATGAGGCTATTTGTCAACTGTAGTGGTTGGAAAAAAAGCTATAGTATAGTGGATTGAATCTAGAATAGTACGCTACAGATTTTTGAAAAACATTATAGTAAAATGAACCTAAAACAGTACATAATGTGGTATAATCTTCTTATGGCATATTCATTAGATTTTCGTAAAAAAGTTCTCGCTTATTGTGAGCGAACAGGTAGTATAACAGAAGCATCACACATTTTCCAAATCTCACGTAATACCATTTATGGCTGGTTAAAGCTAAAAGAGAAAACAGGAGAGTTAAACCATCAAGTAAAAGGAACAAAACCAAGAAAAGTTGATAGAGATAGACTCAAAAACTATCTTACTGACAATCCAGATGCTTATTTGACTGAGATAGCTGCTGAATTTGACTGTCATCCAACTACTATCCACTATGCTCTTAAAGCTATGGGCTACACTCGAAAAAAAAGAATCACACCTACTATGAACAAGACCCAGAAAAAGTAGCTTTATTTCTTAAAAATTTTAATAGTTTAAAACATCTAGCACCTGTTTATATTGATGAAACAGGATTCGATACTTATTTTTATCGAGAATATGGTCGCTCATTAAAAGGCCAGTTAATAAGGGGTAAAGTATCTGGAAGAAGATATCAGAGGATCTCACTGGTTGCTGGGCTAATAAATGGCGAGTTAATCGCTCCATGACTTACGAAGAGACGATGACGAGCGACTTTTTTGAAGCTTGGTTTCAGAAGTTTCTCTTACCAACATTAAACACACCATCAGTTATTATTATGGATAATGCAAGATTCCATAGAATGGGTAAGCTAGAGCTCTTATGTGAAGAATTTGGGCATAAACTTTTACCACTTCCTCCCTACTCACCTGAGTACAATCCTATTGAGAAGAAATGGGCTCATATTAAAAAGCATCTCAAAAAGGTATTGCCAAGTTGCAATACTTTTTTCGAGGCTCTTTTGTCTTGTTCTTGTTTCAATTGACTATAGAATGAATCTAGAATAGGACGCTAAGACTGCTAAAAATATTTCTAGAAATTAGTTTGACTTTCCTAATCGATTTGTTCATACCCTATTTCAATTCACTATAACATTTGGAGAGGACAGCCGTTGTTCTCTCCATTTTTTTATATCCAGAGATAGAAGGATTTGTTGAAAAACTAAAAGATAAAACTATAAATCTCGGCAAAAATATTTACTAAAAATTTTAATACTGTTAAATAAGTTGTATGAATATAAAAATGGATAAATCTCTCATAGCAGGGATGAAATACATCACTAGATGGATGTTTGTTCCTTTAATTCTATTTCTTAAAGAATTACTAAGTTTTTCGATAAGAGATGTATAGTTAATTGAAACAAGAACAAGACAAAAGAGCCTCGAAAAAAAGTACTACAACTTGGCAATACCTTTTTGAGATGCTTTTTGATATGGGCCCATGTTTTCTCAATAGGATTGTACTCAGGTGAGTAGGGAGGAAGTGGTAAAAGTTTATGCCCAAATTCTTCACATAAGAGCTCTAGCTTACCCATTCTATGGAATCTTGCATTATCCATAATAATAACTGATGGTGTGTTTAATGTTGGTAAGAGAAACTTCTGAAACCAAGCTTCAAAAAAGTCGCTCGTCATTGTTTCTTCGTAAGTCATTGGAGCGATTAACTCACCATTTGTTAGCCCTGCAACCAAAGAAATCCTCTGATATCTTCTTCCATATACTTTACCTCTTATTAACTGACCTTTTAATGAGCGACCATATTCTCGATAAAAATAAGTATCGAATCCTGTTTCATCAATATAAACAGGTGCTAGATGCTTTAAACTATTAAAATTTTTAAGAAATAAGGCTACTTTTCCTGGGTCTTGTTCAAAGTAGGTGTGGTTCTTTTTTTTCGAGTGTAGCCCATAGCTTTAAGAGCATAGTGGATAGTAGTTGGATGACAGTCAAATTCAGCAGCTATCTCAGTCAAATAAGCATCTGGATTGTCAGTAAGATAGTTTTTTGAGTCTATCTCTATCAACTTTTTCTTGGTTTTGTTCCTTTTACTTGATGGTTTAATTCTCCTGTTTTCTCTTTTAGCTTTAACCAGCCATAAATGGTATTACGTGAGATTTGGAAAATGTGTGATGCTTCTGTTATACTACCTGTTCGCTCACAATAGGAGAGAACTTTTTTACGAAAATCTATTGAATATGCCATAAGAAGATTATACCACATTATGTACTGTTTTAGGTTCATTTTACTATAAAAAAATATTAAATTTAGTTCGTGTAATACGTTTTTAGTAAAAAAAGTAAGCGTTACCACTTGATTTTTTATAAATATAGTGATATACTAAGATTTAAGAAAAAGTAAAAAGGAGATTACTATGAAGTTTCATTTTAATGAGCGTCAACGCTTTTTCTTTACGTAAGTATAGCTTTGGTTTAGCCTCTGTTCTTTTTAGGAACTGCCTTCTTTTTGAGTGGACAAGTTGCTAGTGCTGATGAGGTAAATGTTTCAGAAACATTGCTCACCTCCGTAGTATCTGTTAGTCCAGAAAGTTCAACAAGTACATCGGAATCTTCAGTACCAAGAACTTCTGAATCAAAACCTACAGTAGCAGATAAGTCTACTCTATCACTAGAAACTGCCGATTCAAAATCAACAGTAGCAGATAAAGCTGTTGAAACACCAGAAAAGGTTAAAGTTTCTTCAGATTCTGAAAAACCTGTAATCGATAGTCCAAAATCTGAAAAAGTCAGAAGCATCAGCGAAAGAATCGAGTGAAGAAAACGGCGAAAGCAACTGAGTTAAAGCTGAAGTTGCTGAAAAAGACGATAAGTTTACTGACAAAGCTCCAGCTGAAGTTGCTGAAAAAGACGATAAGTTTACTGACAAAGCTCCAGCTGAAGTTGCTGAAAAAGACGATAAGTCTACTGACAAAGCTCCAGCTGAAGCACGTCGTTCTACTCGTACACGCCGAGCTACTTCAGAAGATAAACGAGAAGTATCTAATTGAGTGAGTTTGTTTCAGCCTTAAAGGATGAAAATGTAAGCGATATCACTGTTAATGGTGATATCGTAGCTCAAGGTGATAATGGTAATACCGACAATGGACGTTCAGGATCTGTTGACCGTAAGACTACCATCAATGCGCCGTCTCGTCCAGTTACTATCCAAGGTAAGGACGACAATGCTCGTCTTGAACTCTTGTCACACACCTTGGAGTTGACTGGAGCTAGCTGGGAACTAAATCTTAAAAACCTTAAGATTGCTTCAGCAAACTCTAGAGGTCCAATTGAATTATCAAGAACTAGTGGTTCAAATACAGTAACCTTTGAAAACGTGACAAGTGTTGGTTCATCACTTTATGGTGGTGGTGGTAACACCCATGTTGTTATCAAAGGAACTACAACTTCAACAGTTAGTGACAGTTATCAAGCTGCAAATGGTCAAACTCAACACGTACAACGGAATGTCGGAGCTGCTGGCCGTTCAGACCAACGTCGTGAGTCAAATATTCACGATGCTAAATCTGTAACAGTTGCTGAGGGAGCTAGTTTAACGCTTAATCGCTCTTCTCAAGGGGATGCTATCACTCTTGAAAGTGGAGATAAGGTCAGTGTAAAAGATAAAGGTAGCCTCACTATTAACATGAACACTGACAATCGATCTGAAAATGCTCGCTACCATAATGCTGGTATTTTCATGGCTGATAGTGGGACCGTGGAAACTGGTAAGGACTCTAAGTTAGTCTTGAATACTAGTATCGGACAAGGGATTTCAATTGGTGTAAATCGTCCAGCTGATGGTATTACTGATAAGGATCGTTACGGTGGATATGTTGCAGGTAACCACGGTAGAAAAAATGGACCGAGTCGAGTTCTTATTGGCGATGGTGGAACTTTTGAATTTCATGGCCGTGATGGGATTATGATGGGGAATCACTCAGAACTTGTCACAGGTCAAAATGCCAAAGTTCGCTTTGAAAATAAAGGCCGTGGTGTTGCCCTTGATTTCGGAAATGATTCAAGAGTAGTCTTTGGAAAACATTCAAACAATACCTTCCATTCTGTAGGCAAAGGACCTAAGAGCGGCGGTGGTCCGTCTGGAAGTTATGACGGATATAACTATATCGGTCTAAATGAGAACGGTAAGATTCTTGTAGATGACTTTGCGACTTTCCGTATTCAAATGGATAATCGTGGCGATAATCACTATGACGATGTTATTTCACTTGATTCTAGGAATGGTCGCAAAGAGTGAACCAGTTTTTTTCAAGCGAATAAGGGTTCTATTGTAGATATTCGAGATGATAATACTAACTACTATGCTGAGTTGATCTCAGTAGCATTGGGAGCTAGTACAAACACTTATTTCCAGTTTAATAATCCTCTATATGTTTCCTTTATGAGATACACAAAAATCAGATGGTACATCAGCAGGTGAAATTACAGGTAAATTACCACTATCGATTCCTCAAGGAAACAATCCACAGGACATTGGACATGGGAACATCCTTTATATTTCAAATCCATCATTAGCGTCTAGAAACAGAATCGAATTTAATGGTCCTGCAAGCAATAATGGTTCTGGAGTTGGAACCTATACAGTTTATTCATTGAATAAAGATGGTAAGGATAAGCAAAGTCGAGAAAAGCAAAGTTCGGTATGGACCAATATTCAAGGTGGGTCTATTCCTATTGCCGGTTTCAAAAATGATAATCCAAATATAACACCAGCAGATGCCCCTTCTGTCCCCTACGGGTTCTTCTCCAGGAGGCGTTATGCCAAAGATAAAACTTATGGTATTGACCCTGTTGGGGATAACCGTCAAAACATTTGGGTTTCAAATGGTTCTAAAATCAACCCGACTGGTGTTCATAAAAATGTCATCAAATATGTCTACGAAGATGGAACTCCAGTTAAAAAAGATGTTATCCAGTCATCAGAATGGAACCGTACTTTGGATGTCTCTATTGACCAAGAAGGCTTTTAAAAAAAGATTTTTAAAAATTCAAACGTTAGAAATGGTGATGAATTCTTAGCAGCTTATAGTAAAGCTAAGTATCACATTTCTGATATCGATGGAGATAACATTGCTGATACTGGCTGGAAAGAAGACGGAACAAATTCTGGTACCTATAATTATAGTACTATCGCTTTCGCCAAAACTCAAAGGCTATAAAACCAGAAATTCTATCAACTAATGTTCCAGGATTAGAAGCTGGGGCTAAAAGCTGATTCAGTTTCTGTTTCATATGATTCAAGCAATGCAACAGACACACTTATTGAAGCTCAAGCAGGTAAACGCACCGTTTCAGAAACTTATTGGCGCAATATTGTAGCCAAGTCTGATTTGGTACATACGAAACAGTCGTTGTCTATAAGAAAGTACAACAGAAAGCTATTGTCAAATACATTGATACAAGTGATAATAATAAGGAGTTAGCAAAAAACGAAGTTGAAGGTACAGCTGGTGAAGCTATTAACTACTCAACTGCAGCTAAGATTGCTGATTTTGTTAATAAAGGTTACAAACTTGTAGAAGATGGATTTACAAACTCAACTAGCAGATCAAAAAGAAATTTGATGATGATGAAAACATTGATCAAGAATTCGTAGTTAGACTAGAACACGATGTAACTCCAGTTGGACCAAATAACCCACATAAACCAACAGAGCCAATCAATCCAAATGATCCAAACAGTCCAAGATACCCTGCGGAAAATCAATGGAAGAAAGATGTAACGTCAACTGTTCATTATGTGGTATCAGACGGTAATGCAACTGCCCCAGCTGATAAGGTTCAAAATGCACAATGGACACGTACCTTAACACTTGATAAGGTGACAGGTGAAGTTCTCTCATCTACTCCATGGGCATCGAATAAGGCTAACTATGATGCAGTTCCAACACCAGGATTGACAGGTTACTACGCTGATAAAGCAAGTGTTGCTTCTAAGACAGTCACTCAAAAAAATCTTGAAGAAACTGTTACTTACAAGCCACTTGGAAAAATTGGTTCCAAAACCAGAGACACCAAAAGATCCAAACTTCCCATCAACACCAGAAGTGAAGTATCCAAATGATCCAACGGATCCAACGAAACCAGGTCAACCAGTTGTGCCTAATGTACCAGGCTACAAACCATACTTGCCAGATCCAAACTATCCAACGAAACCAGGTGAACCAGGTAGACCAGTAGAACCAGGAAAACCTGTAACACCGGATAAAACCAGGGGAAGATACGCCGATCATCTATGTACCAAAAACTAATGATGTGACGCAACCAACAAAACAAACTGTTAAGTACACAAGTACAGATGGTAAAGCTCAGGTACCTTCAGATAAGATTCAAAATGACTATACTTTCACAGGTAAGAAGAATCAAGCTGATGGTACAACAACATGGACTGAAAACAGTCATACTTACGGTAGGGAAAGTGTTCCAGTAGTTTCTGGTTACTACGCTGACAAGTCTGAAGCAGGTAGTAAAACAGTCACTCCAACCAATCCTAATGCTGAAGATGTTGTAACTTATAAACCACTTGGTAAGATTATTCAGGTAGATGAAGATGGAAATGTTATTCCTAATTCAACATCTCCAACATACAACAATAATCCATCAAATCCTAAAGAAGCAGCAGAAACTAAAATTCCAGATGCACCAACAGGATATGTGATTAAGGAGGAACAACCACAAGCATGGGGTTACAATATTGTTGATAAAACTATTGAACCAAATGATGAAAGTGATCCAGATCGAATTTCACAAGATACGAAGATTGTTTATGTTAAGGCAGACCAAAAAGCAGTGATCAAGTACGTTGATCAAACAACTGGTCAAACCCTTGCCAATGATCAAGTCGGTGGTAAATCAGGTGAGACAATCAATTACTCAACTGCGGACAAGATCAAGTATTATGAAGATCGTGGCTATGTTCTTGTAAGCGATGAATTCCCAGCAGGAGTTCACTTCGATACCGATGCTTCAGTCGATCAAACATGGACAGTAACCTTGAAACATGGTGAAACTCCGGTAGGACCAAATGACCCACATAACCCAACAGATCCAATCAATCCAAATGATCCAAACAGTCCTAAGTACCCAGCGACAGATCAATGGAAGAAAGATGTCACATCTACTGTTAAGTATGTGGTATCAGATGGTAAGTAGCAGCCCCAGCAGATCATGTTGAAAACGCGACATGGACACGTACCCTTACCTTGGATAAAGTCACAGGTAAAGAACTTTCAGCGACACCATGGGCATCAGATAAGACAGCCTACGCTGAAGTTCCAACACCAGGTTTGACAGGATACTACGCTGATAAAGCAAATGTTGTTTCTAAGGCAGTTACTCAAGAAAACCTTGAAGAAACTGTTACTTACAAACCACTTGGAAACTTGGTTCCAAAACCAGAAACACCAAATGATCCAAACTTCCCATCAACACCAGGTGTTAAATATCCGAACGATCCAACAGACCCAACGAAACCAGGTCAACCAGTCGTTCCTGATGTACCAGGTTATGAACCACACCTTCCAGATCCAAACGATCCAACGAAACCAGGTCAACCAATCCAACCAGGAACACCTGTAACACCTGATAAACCAGGGGAAGATACGCCAATCATCTATGTACCAAAAACAAATGATGTGACGCAACCAACAAAACAAACGGTAACGTTTGAAGGAGCTGGTTCAACCACACCAAAAGATGATGTTCAAAGCGACTATACCTTCACAGGTAAGAAGAATCAAGCAGATGGTACAACAACATGGACTGAAAAACAGTCATGACTATGGCAAAAGTAAAAGTCCCAGTCGTTGAACACTATTATGCGGATAAAGCTGAAGCAGGTGGTAAGACAGTTACACCAGAACACCCAGAAGCTACAGATAAAGTGGTTTATAAGGAACTCGGTAAGATCATTCCAGTTGACCCAGATGGCAACCAAATCCCAAATGCGCCAACTCCACAATATACGAATGATCCAAACGATCCAACTAAGGGCGGTGTGACTCCAACTCCAGTTATCCCAGGTTATGTGACAGACATTCCAAATGTAACACCATCTAACCCAGGAGCTGATACACCTGTTGTCTCACCGTAAGGCAGACCAAAAAAAGCAGTGATCACGTACGTTGATCAAACAACTGGTCAAACCCTTGCCAATGATCAAGTCGGTGGTAAATCAGGTGAGGCAATCAACTACTCAACTGCGGACAAGATCAAGTACTATGAAGATCGTGGCTATGTTCTTGTAAGCGATGAATTCCCAGCAGGAGTTCACTTCGATACCGATGCTTCAGTCGATCAAACATGGACAGTAACCTTGAAACATGGTGAAACTCCAGTAGGACCAAATGACCCACATAACCCAACAGATCCAATCAATCCAAATGATCCAAACAGTCCTAAGTACCCAGCGACAGATCAATGGAAGAAAGATGTCACATCTACTGTTAAGTATGTGGTATCAGATGGTAAGGTAGCAGCCCCAGCAGATCATGTTGAAAACGCGACATGGACACGTACCCTTACCTTGGATAAAGTCACAGGTAAAGAACTTTCAGCGACACCATGGGCATCAGATAAGACAGCCTACGCTGAAGTTCCAACACCAGGTTTGACAGGATACTACGCTGATAAAGCAAATGTTGTTTCTAAGGCAGTTACTCAAGAAAACCTTGAAGAAACTGTTACTTACAAACCACTTGGAAACTTGGTTCCAAAACCAGAAACACCAAATGATCCAAACTTCCCATCAACACCAGGTGTTAAATATCCGAACGATCCAACAGACCCAACGAAACCAGGTCAACCAGTCGTTCCTGATGTACCAGGTTATGAACCACACCTTCCAGATCCAAACGATCCAACGAAACCAGGTCAACCAATCCAACCAGGAACACCTGTAACACCTGATAAACCAGGGGAAGATACGCCAATCATCTATGTACCAAAAACAAATGATGTGACGCAACCAACAAAACAAACGGTAACGTTTGAAGGAGCTGGTTCAACCACACCAAAAGATGATGTTCAAAAGCGACTATACCTTCACAGGTAAGAAGAATCAAGCAGATGGTACAACAACATGGACTGAAAACAGTCATGACTATGGCAAAGTAAAAGTCCCAGTCGTTGAACACTATTATGCGGATAAAGCTGAAGCAGGTGGTAAGACAGTTACACCAGAACACCCAGAAGCTACAGATAAAGTGGTTTATAAGGAACTCGGTAAGATCATTCCAGTTGACCCAGATGGCAACCAAATCCCAAATGCGCCAACTCCACAATATACGAATGATCCAAACGATCCAACTAAGGGCGGTGTGACTCCAACTCCAGTTATCCCAGGTTATGTGACAGACATTCCAAATGTAACACCATCTAACCCAGGAGCTGATACACCTGTTGTCTACCGTAAGGCAGACCAAAAAGCAGTGATCACGTACGTTGATCAAACAACTGGTCAAACCCTTGCCAATGATCAAGTCGGTGGTAAATCAGGTGAGGCAATCAACTACTCAACTGCGGACAAGATCAAGTACTATGAAGATCGTGGCTATGTTCTTGTAAGCGATGAATTCCCAGCAGGAGTTCACTTCGATACCGATGCTTCAGTCGATCAAACATGGACAGTAACCTTGAAACATGGTGAAACTCCGGTAGGACCAAATGACCCACATAACCCAACAGATCCAATCAATCCAAATGATCCAAACAGTCCTAAGTACCCAGCGACAGATCAATGGAAGAAAGATGTCACATCTACTGTTAAGTATGTGGTATCAGATGGTAAGGTAGCAGCCCCAGCAGATCATGTTGAAAACGCGACATGGACACGTACCCTTACCTTGGATAAAGTCACAGGTAAAGAACTTTCAGCGACACCATGGGCATCAGATAAGACAGCCTACGCTGAAGTTCCAACACCAGGTTTGACAGGATACTACGCTGATAAAGCAAATGTTGTTTCTAAGGCAGTTACTCAAGAAAACCTTGAAGAAACTGTTACTTACAAACCACTTGGAAACTTGGTTCCAAAACCAGAAACACCAAATGATCCAAACTTCCCATCAACACCAGGTGTTAAATATCCGAACGATCCAACAGACCCAACGAAACCAGGTCAACCAGTCGTTCCTGATGTACCAGGTTATGAACCACACCTTCCAGATCCAAACGATCCAACGAAACCAGGTCAACCAATCCAACCAGGAACACCTGTAACACCTGATAAACCAGGGGAAGATACGCCAATCATCTATGTACCAAAAAAACAAATGATGTGACGCAACCAACAAAACAAACGGTAACGTTTGAAGGAGCAGGCGATAAGACTCCAGGAGACAATGTCCAAGATGACTTCACCTTTACTGGTAAAGAAAACAAAGCTTCTGGAACTACAACATGGAATGAGAAGAGCCATACTTACGGTAAGGTATCTGTACCAGTAATTCCAGGTTACTACGCTGATAAGACAGAAGCCGGTGGTAAGACAGTTACTCCAGAAAATCCTGAAGCAACAGATACAGTTACTTACAAACCGCTTGGCAGCTTGGTTCCGAAATCTGATGATCCGAAATTCCCATCAACACCAGATGTGAAATATCCAAATGATCCAACAGATCCAGGTAAACCAGGTAAACCAGTCGTTCCAGACGTACCAGGCTACAAACCATACTTGCCAGATCCAAAAGATCCAAGCAAACCAGGTAAACCAGTAGAACCAGGAAAACCAATCACTCCTGAAAACCCAGGTGACGACACACCAATCATCTACGTACCAATCGTAAATGATGTGAAGAAACCAACTAAACAAACAGTTAAGTTTGAAGGAGCAGGCGATAAGACTCCAGGAGACAATGTCCAAGATGACTTTACGTTTACTGGTAAAGAAAACAAAGCTTCTGGAACTACAACATGGAATGAGAAGAGCCATACTTACGGTAAGGTATCTGTTCCAGTAATTCCAGGTTACTACGCTGATAAGACAGAAGCTGGTGGTAAGACAGTTACTCCAGAAAATCCTGAAGCAACAGACACAGTTACTTACAAACCACTTGGAAACTTGGTTCCAAAACCAGAGAAACCAAATGATCCAAACTTCCCATCAACACCAGAAGTGAAGTATCCAAATGATCCAACAGATCCAAGTAAACCAGGTCAACCAGTTGTTCCTAATGTACCAGGCTACAAACCATACTTGCCAGATCCAAAAGATCCAAGCAAACCAGGTAAAACCAGTAGAACCAGGAAAACCAATCACTCCTGAAAACCCAGGTGACGACACACCAATCATCTACGTACCAATCGTAAATGATGTGAAGAAACCAACTAAACAAACAGTTAAGTTTGAAGGAGCAGGCGATAAGACTCCAGGAGACAATGTCCAAGATGACTTTACATTTACTGGTAAAGAAAACAAAGCTTCTGGAACTACAACATGGAATGAGAAGAGCCATACTTACGGTAAGGTATCTGTTCCAGTAATTCCAGGTTACTACGCTGATAAGACAGAAGCTGGTGGTAAGACAGTTACTCCAGAAAATCCTGAAGCAACAGATACAGTTACTTACAAACCGCTTGGTAGCTTGGTTCCGAAATCTGATGATCCTAAATTCCCATCAACACCAGATGTGAAATATCCAAATGATCCAACAGATCCAACTAAACCAAGTAAACCAGTTGTGCCAAATGTCCCAGGCTACAAAACCATACTTGCCAGATCCAAAAGATCCAAGCAAGCCAGGTCAACCAGTAGAACCAGGTAAGGAGCTTCCAAACCTTCCAACAAATCCAGGTGATGATACTCCAATCATTTACGTACCAGTAACTCCAGAGAAACCAGTAACTCCAGAGAAACCAGTGACTCCAGAGAAACCAGTAACTCCAGAGAAACCAGTAACTCCAGAGAAACCAGTGATCCAGAGATACCTTTAGCTCCAGTGAAACCAACCTCTGAAAAAGAAAAACTATCCTGGAACTGCAACATGGAATGTACGAAGAGCATACTTACGGTAATGTATCTGTTCCAGATAATTCGAGTGGATTTGACTAGCTGATAAGACAAAGGAAGCTGGTGGAATAAGATAGTTTACTCCATTGAAATATGGCTCTTTGAAGCAGCGTTGATGACAGTTATACCTACAGACCACTTGGTATCCTTGATGTTCAAAGAATCGAGTGATCCTAGTTTTAAGTTTTCCCAGTTCCGAAGCCACCAGCATTGGCTTGATGACCTAATAGGTTATTAAGCCCTAGTTTTGCGTTTGAAGGGCAAATCCAGTGAGTTCATGATTTTGTCCAGTCTTTCACAAAAGGTCTTGAAAACAGTTTGCAAAAATAGGATTTAGCAAAAATCGTGCTTCAATCAGTTCGAAGCAAATGTTCTGTTTGTTTCCGAAATCCAAATAGAATCCAGGTAAGGAGCTGTCCAAACCTTCAACAAATCCAGGTGATGATACTCCAATCATTTTACGTACCAGTAACTCCAGAGAAACCAGTAACTCAGAGAAACCAGTGACTCCAGAGAAACCAGTAACTCCAGAAAGCCAGTAACTCCAGAGAACCAGTGACTCCAGAGAAACCTGTAGCTCCAGAGAAACCAACCTCTGCAAAAGAAAATACTCCTCAGTTGCCAAATACTGGTACTGAAGATCGTACTAGCTTAGCAGCACTTGGACTTCTTGGAGTAATGAGTGGATTTTGGACTTGTAGCTCGTAAGAAAAAGGAAGATTAGAATAAATATTTAATCCTATTGAAATTACTTTGGACTAGATGATCGAGTCTATAGCATTAAGAGGGCAAACATTTTAAGAATGTTTGTCTTCTTTTTATATAATGGATTGAACCTAGAATAGTACGCGCCAAATCACCCAAAATGTGTTTTAGCCAGATTTGTCTGCATTACTCTAGATTTTATTTATAGAAAAATGTTATAATAGACTGTATTTAAAAAAATTTTAAGGAGAAATGACAGAATGTCTGTATCATTTGAAAACAAAGAAACAAACCGTGGTGTCTTGACTTTCACTATCTCTCAAGACCAAATCAAACCAGAATTGGATCGTGTATTTAACTCAGTAAAGAAATCTCTTAACGTTCCTGGTTTCCGTAAAGGTCATCTTCCACGTCCTATCTTCGACAAAAAATTTGGTGAAGAGTCACTTTACCAAGACGTTATGAACGCTCTTTTGCCAAACGCTTATGAAGCAGCTGTAAAAGAAGCTGGTCTTGAAGTGGTTGCACAACCAAAAATTGACGTAACTTCAATGGAAAAAGGTCAAGACTGGGTTATCACTGCTGAAGTTGTTACAAAACCAGAAGTTAAATTGGGTGACTACAAAAACCTTGAAGTATCAGTAGATGTAGAAAAAGAAGTAACAGATGCTGACGTTGAAGAACGCATCGAACGTGAACGCAACAACTTGGCAGAATTGGTGATCAAAGAAGCTGCTGCTGAAAACGGCGACACTGTTGTCATCGACTTCGTTGGTTCTATCGACGGTGTTGAATTTGATGGCGGAAAAGGTGAAAACTTCTCACTTGGACTTGGTTCAGGTCAATTCATCCCTGGTTTCGAAGACCAATTGGTAGGTCACTCAGCTGGTGAAACTGTTGACGTTATCGTAACATTCCCAGAAGACTATCAAGCTGAAGACCTTGCAGGTAAAGAAGCTAAATTCGTAACAACTATCCATGAAGTAAAAAGCTAAAGAAGTTCCAGCTCTTGATGATGAACTTGCAAAAGACATTGACGAAGAAGTTGAAACACTTGCTGAATTGAAAGAAAAATACTGCAACGAATTGGCTGCTGCTAAAGAAGAAGCATACAAGGATGCAGTTGAAGGTGCAGCAATTGATAAAGCTGTAGAAAACGCTGAAATCGTAGAACTTCCAGAAGAAATGATCCACGAAGAAGTTCACCGCTCAGTAAATGAATTCCTTGGAAACTTGCAACGTCAAGGTATCAACCCTGACATGTACTTCCAAATCACTGGAACTACTCAAGAAGACCTTCACAAACAATACGAAGCAGAAGCTGAGTCACGTACTAAGACTAACCTTGTTATCGAAGCAGTTGCGAAAGCTGAAGGATTTGACGCTTCAGAAGAAGAAATCCAAAAAGAAATCGAGCAATTGGCTGCAGACTACAACATGGAAGTTGCACAAGTACAAAGCTTGCTTTCAGCTGATATGTTGAAACACGATATCACAATCAAAAAAGCTGTTGAGTTGATTACAAGCACAGCAACAGTTAAATAATCTTAATAAACAAAAATCCCACCTGATTAGGTGGGTTTTCTTATGCTTTATTTTCCGAAAAACTCCTGCAGGTCATCTTGGCTAATCCCAATCATGGCTGGGATACTAGACCAGTTGTCCTCGGTTAGGATGTAGGATTGTTCAGTGTCTGTAACTGGTGTAGCTTCAGTAGCTGATTTACTAGTTCCATCAGTTGATTCTATTAAGTCGCTGAAACGCTCAATCAAATAGGTCTTACGAGCTGTTCCGATGTGCTGAGTTGCATAGTCAAAGGCCTGTAATTCACCTAGTAAGATAAGTTTGCTTTTGGCTCGAGTGATGGCAGTGTAGATGAGATTACGCTCTAACATGCGCTTGCTTGCACTGGTAATAGGCAGAATAACGACGGGAAACTCGCTACCCTGAGACTTGTGGATACTCATGGCATAGGCTAAGCGAATCTTGTACCATTCATTTCGAGGATAGGAGACCTCATTGCCGTCAAAATCAATCATCATTTCATCTTGCTTGGACTCGGTGTATTTTCCTGGAATCAAGTCTGTGATATAGCCTAAGTCTCCGTTAAAGACATTGACCTCTGCATCGTTGACTAGGTGAATAACCTTATCTCCTGTTCGATAGTGACACTGAGGAGCTTCAAAGCTAAGCTGGTCTTTTTGTGGAGGATTGAGTAGGTCTTGCATGAGCTGGTTGATGGCATCAATACCAGCAGTTCCACGGTACATAGGGGCAAGAACCTGAATGTCGCGAGCAGGAATGCCACTTCTGATAGCAGCACCTAGGATTTTTTCAATGCTAGCAGGTATATGGTTACTAGCGATTTCAAAGTAGGAGCGGTCTGCTTTTTTCTGGGTAAAATCTGCAGGTAATATTCCCTGGCGAATCTGACTTGCAAGAGTGACGATGGTTGATTCTTCGCTCTGACGGTAGATTCTTTCCAAACGTGTTTGAGGGATGGTTGGTATCTGGAGTAAATCTGCTAGGACTTGACCAGGACTGACAGAAGGCAGCTGGTCGCTATCACCCACGATGAGAATTTTACTGTTTGAAGAGATGTTGGAGAAGAGCTGGTTGGCCAGCCAAGTATCTACCATGGAGAATTCATCCACGATGATAAAGTCAGCATCCAGATAATCTTCTAGATGGCTGGTGTCATCGTCTCCAGTCATGCCCAGGTGGCGGTGAATGGTAGCGCTTGGTAGACCTGTCAATTCATTCATACGTCGAGCAGCTCGACCAGTTGGAGCAGTAAGAAGAATCGGCAGATTGCTTTTTTTCCTGAGGTCAAGTCCTTCTAAAAGGGCATATACAGCGATGATACCATTGATAACAGTTGTCTTACCAGTACCAGGTCCACCTGTCAGGATAAAGATCTTGTTCTGGATAGCATCGCAGATAGCTTGTTTTTGAATACTATCATACTCAATTCCCAGCTCTTCCTCGACAGTAGTGATATGTTTTTGAATGGTTTTTAAATCCTGGCTCTTCTGTTTTCCTTTTTCAAGGATACGAACCAAGTGACTGCGGATGCCTTCCTCAGCAAAAAAGAGGCTATTATCAAAGATTTTGGTATCAATCTGCTGGACCTTATCTTCTTCAATCAGATAAGCAAGTTCTTGGGCAACTTGACTAGGCTCTAGTTCGACTGGACGAGAGGATTCCAGAAGGTTGAGGGTTTGCTCTAACAAGTCTCTAGCTTCCATATAGGTATCTCCCGTCTCCATGCAACCTTGAAAGAGACTATGGACAAGACCCGCACGGAAGCGCTCAGGAGCCTGGCTTTCAATTCCCAGTTCTTGGGCCAATTGGTCAGCAATGGTAAATCCCAAACCCTTGATATCCTCAACTAGTTGATAGGGATAGTTCTCGACAATATCTAGGGTTTCTTCCTTGTAAAAAGTCTTGAATCTGAAAGGCTAGCTTATTTGGGATGCCGTAATTAGCAAGTTTGGCTAAGACCATCTCTGTTCCGTAATTAAGACGAAGGGTTGAGACAAAGGCTTCACGATTTTTAGCAGAGAGGCCAGAGATAGACTGGAGCTTGTCTGGATTTTCTAAGATTTTGTCAATAGTGTTTTCACCGTAAATATCCACGATTTTCTGGGCTGTTTTGAGTCCAATTCCCTTAAAATGACTGCTGGAGAAATACTTGACCAAGCCCTTACTAGTCGGCTTGGCTCTCTCATAGCGAGTCATTTGTAGTTGTTCACCATATTTGGAGTGTTGGACGATTTGTCCCCAAAAGGTGTATTCCTCTCCTTCAATGATATCAGCCATGGTACCTGTGACAATGATTTCATAATCATCAAAGTCTTCAGCATTGGTATCCTCAATATCTAGGAGTCAAAATACGGAAAAAATTGCTGACATTTTCAAAAATAATGCGTTCAATGGTGCCTGAAAAATAAACTTCCATAAAATTCCTTACAATAGTGTCTGAGAAATCTATCCCAGACTTAGTCAAAATAGAATGAGAAGAGGCTGAGATGGATAATTCTCGGCCTCTTCCTAGTTTTTAAAATGTTCCGATACGTTTGAGTGGCCAGAAGCGGAATTTGGCTTCACCAGTGATATCTTTTGCCTTAAAGGTACCAACATGTCGACTGTCGCTAGATACCAGACGGTCATCACCTAGGAGGAGATATTCTCCTTCTGGAACAGTGAAGGTGAAGCTAGTGTTGTAATTAACATCTAGGGTAAAGGCCTGAGCCTTTTGAGCTAAAGCTCTAAAGTATTCGCCCTTTTTGCCGTCCCAACCACTTCCAGTATAAGTGCTTTGGAGTTTATCTTCCTTGAAACGCTTAAGGTATTCTGCTAAATAGGGCTCATCAGTTTCTTGACCATTGATATAGAGCTTGTCGCTTTCGTAACGGATAGTATCTCCTGGCATACCAATGACCCGTTTAACGATATCCTTGTTCCCATCGTCTTCATGAGCCACCACAATATCAAAACGATTGATTGGGAGATGTTTAACCACAAAGAGAACTTCTCCATCGGCTAGGGTAGGATCCATAGAGTGTCCTTCTACACGGACATTTCTCCAAAGAAACATCCAACTAAGAGCAACAAGAGTAATGAAGAGGATAAAACTCCCCCACTCTTTTAAAAATGATTTAAAATATTTCATAATTTACCTTTCTAGCAGTTTTTTTGCTTTTTCAGTATTTTTTTAAAGTGTAGCTTGGCGCAGAAGTTGAGCCCCTGTATACCATAAGCACGTAGGATTTGGCTAGCTACCTTGTCAGAAGCCGTTCCGGCCCCACTTGGAAGTTGATAACCAAGTTCTCTACCCAGATTTTCGAGATTTTCCAGAAAGAGATCACGCGCAATGATAGAGCTTACTGCGACTGCTAAGTATTTGCCTTCTGCTTTTTTCCTCCAGACTAACTGGATTGGAAAAATGATTGGCTTCATTTTTTAAGTATTTATCATAGTTTTGAGTACTAGTGAAGGCATCGATAACAATCTTTTCAGGATGAACTCCTTTTTGGAGAAGGAGAAAAATTGCTTGATTGTGCAGGGCTACCTTGACAGAAACGGCATTGTAGCGCTCACCGATGACTTCATTATACTTACTTGGAGAAAGCAGTAGAGCTTGGTGCTGGATTCTCTCTTTAAGGAGAGGGGCAAGCTGACGAATCTTTTGGTCTGTCAGAGTCTTAGAGTCCCCAACACCTAGTTTTCGCAGAAAGTCATGATGGTCAGGCGTAACAAAGGATGCTACTACAGCCAGACCACCAAAGTAGGAACCATTTCCTACTTCGTCAGTTCCAATCATCGGAAAGTTTTTGTCCACTAGCTACTGGCCTGACCTGATAACCAAAAAAGCTGGCGTAACGTTCAGCAGCTTCTCCTTGCAAGAGCACTTTTCCTGATGTGTAGATGGAAACACTTGCCTGCGGAAGCTTGAAAAAGTAGCGAATATAAGGATTTTTACTAGGAGTCAGTGCTTGTTCATATTTCTGAACAAAGGCTTGGATTTCCTTTTTCGCTCGGAGTTAATGTAATACTTGCCATAATTCTTATTGTACCATAAAAAGCCGTAGAATTGGTAAAAACTGACAAATTTAGTGAAATTTGGTATAATATCGTGAGGTGAATTTTTTATGGCAAATTTAAATCGATACAAGTTTACATTCGGAAAAAAAACATTGACCCTAACAACTGAGCATGACAACCTCTTTATGGAGGAAATTGCCAAGGTCGCAACAGAAAAATATGAAGCAATTAAAGAGCAGATGCCTGGAGCGGATGATGAGACAATCGCTATTTTATTAGCAGTCAATAGCTTGTCAACCCAACTCAGCCGTGAGATTGAATTTGATGATAAGGAACAAGAATTAGACGCCCTTCGTCATCAAGTTGTAGCGACTAAACAAGAGCATAGCAAGATTGAGGATTCCCTATGATTTCCGTCTTTCTTTTATTGGTTCTGGCTTGGAGTTTTTATATAGGCTATCGCAGAGGCTTGGTCCTACAAGTATATTATCTCCTAGCTACAATCGTCTCAGCTTATTTTGCGGGGAATTTTTATCAGTCATTGGGAGAAAAATTTCACTTGTTGATTCCTTATGCCAATCCCCAGGAAGGGCAGGGAACCTTCTTTTTCCCATCCGATCAACTTTTCCAACTGGACAAGGTCTTTTATGCAGGTATTGGCTATCTCTTAGCTTTTACTGTATTTTACTGCATCGGTCGTTTGATTGGACTCTTTTTTAACCTAGTACCAACCAAAAAGTTAGGTGGCAAATATTTTCGCATCGGTGCAGGTGTTTTATCTCTGGCTGTGACCTTATTTGTCCTCCAGATGATACTGACCATTCTTGCGACTGTTCCTTTACAAATTGTTCAAAATTCACTTGAAAACAGTTTTGTAGCTAAACATATTATCCAGAGTGTTCCCGTCACTAGTCATGTGATTAAACAACTATGGGTAACCAAAATAATCGGATAAAAAGGGCGGGAATTATTCCTAGCCTTTTGTTTACAATTCCAAAAGTTAAGGAGACTTTTTAAAAGAGTGAGAATTTTAAAAATTCGTTTGCTCATTACGAAGGAAAAGAAAATGAATAAAAAAATACTAGAAACATTAGAATTTAATAAGGTCAAGGCTTTATTCGAGCCTCATCTTTTGACCGAGCAAGGACTAGAGCAGTTGAAAGAACTTGCTCCGACTGATAAAGGAGACAAGATTAAGCAAGCTTTTGCAGAGATGGAAGAAATGCAAGAACTTTTTGTCGAGCATCCACATTTCAGTATCTCATGCACCAAAGACATTGCTGCAACCTGCAAACGTTTGGAGATGGGAGCGGATCTCAACATCGAGGAATTTCTCCTTCTCAAACGTGTCATATTTGCAAGTCGTGAATTGAAGAATTTCTATGATAATCTTGAAAATGTACGCTTAGAGCATCTAGCTAACTGGTTTGAGAAACTTCATGATTTCCCGCATCTGCAGGGTAATCTCCAAGCCATCAATGAAGCTGGATTTATCGAAAATTTTGCTAGCGAAGATTTGGCTCGAATCCGCCGTAAAATCCATGACAGTGAGAGCCAAGTCCGTGATGTTTTGCAGGATCTTCTCAAACAAAAGGCCCAGATGTTGACGGAAGGTATCATCGCTAGTCGAAATGGACGCCAAGTTCTTCCAGTTAAGAATACCTATCGTAACAAGATTGCTGGTGTAGTACATGATATCTCTGCTAGTGGTAATACTGTCTATATCGAACCGCGTGAAGTGGTCAAGCTAAGTGAGGAAATTGCTAGTCTTCGTGCAGATGAACGCTATGAGATGCTGCGTATCCTTCAAGAACTCTCTGAAAGAGTAAGACCTCATGCAGCTGAAATCGCCAATGATGCTTGGATTATCGGGCATTTGGACTTGATTCGGGCCAAGGTTCGCTTTATCCAAGAAACGGAAGCAGTAGTTCCTCAAGTCTCTGAGGGACAGGAGATTCAACTCCTTCACGTTCGTCATCCACTAGTTAAAAAAATGCAGTGGCAAACGATGTGCATTTTGGTAAAGAATTGACAGCCATTGTCATTACGGGTCCCAATACGGGTGGTAAGACCATTATGCTCAAAACCTTAGGGTTTGACGCAATTGATGGCCCAGTCTGGACTGCCAATTCTAGCCGATAAGGGCAGTCGTGTGGGGATTTTTCGAGGAGATTTTTCGCAGATATCGGAGACGAACAGTCCATCGAACAAAGTCTCTCAACCTTCTCTAGTCATATGACCAATATCGTAGATATTCTTGGTAAGGTCAATCAAAACTCGCTCTTGCTACTTGATGAGCTTGGAGCAGGAACAGATCCCCAAGAAGGTGCAGCCCTTGCCATGTCTATCCTAGAAGACTTGCGTTTACGTCAGGTCAAGACTATGGCAACCACTCACTATCCTGAACTCAAAGCCTATGGGATTGAAACGGCCTATGTTCAGAATGCCAGCATGGAGTTTGATACAGCTAGCCTGCGTCCAACTTATCGCTTTATGCAGGGTGTACCTGGTCGAAGTAATGCTTTTGAGATTGCTAAACGTCTAGGATTGTCAGATGTCATTGTAGGCGATGCCAGCAAGCAGATTAACCAAGACAATGATGTCAATCGTATCATTGAGCAGTTAGAAGAGCAGACACTTGAAAGTCGGAAACGTCTTGAGAATATTCGCCAAGTCGAGCAAGAAAACCTCAAGATGAATCGTGCCCTTAAAAAACTTTATAACGAGCTCAATCGTGAAAAGGAAACTGAACTCAATAAGGCGCGTGAGCAAGCTGCTGAGATTGTTGACTTGGCTCTAGCTGAGAGTGATGATATTCTTAAAAAAATCTCCACAGCAAGTCTCAACTGAAACCACATGAGATAATTGAAGCCAAGGCTAAACTCAAAAAATTAGCTCCTGAAAAAGTTGACCTTTCTAAAAATAAGGTCCTTCAAAAGGCTAAGAAAAAACGAGCTCCAAAAGTTGGGGATGATATTATCGTTTTTAAGCTATGGTCAACGAGGTACCTTGACCAATCAACTCAAGGATGGTCGTTGGGAAGCTCAAGTAGGTTTAATCAAGATGACGCTTGAGGAAAAAGAGTTTGACTTAGTTCAGGCTCAGCAAGAAGCGCCAGTCAAGAAAAAACAAGTCAACGTAGTCAAACGTGCTGCTGGTAAAGCACCGCAGGCTAGACTAGACCTTCGTGGCAAACGCTACGAGGAAGCTATGGAAGCCTTGGATGCCTTTATCGACCAAGCCCTGCTCAACAATATGGCCCAAGTCGACATCATCCATGGTATCGGTACAGGTGTCATCCGTGAAGGGGTGACTAAGTACCTGCAAAGAAACAAACAAGTCAAGAGCTTTGGTTATGCACCACAAAATGCTGGTGGATCGGGAGCGACTATCGTTACCTTTAAGGGTTAAAGTAAAATGAATAAAAATTTGATCTAGATAAACTACCTCTACCTGTAAGATAATCTGTTACAGCCTTTTCTTTTAACTCTGAAGTATATTTCTTCCAGCTATGGCTCTCCTTGAGCCCTTCTACACCCTCTGTTTGATACTTACGAATCCAATTTCTGATTGTGTCACCATTTACTTCAAATGCTTTTTGTTAAAATAGATATTGACTTCCCTTGTTCAAGGTAAAGATGAACAATTTCTAACTTCTCCTCCACTGATTTCGGACTTCTTTTTGACACACGAAAACTCCCCCTGTAGTTTCTAGTGAAATTTTGTTTTTTCACTGTCCACTATAAGGGGAGTATATCAAACTTTAGTAGTAAGCAAAAGGGTGGGCAAAAAAATATTATAGTCAATTGAAACAAGAACAAGACAAGAGAGCCTCAAAAAAAGTATTGCAAGTTGGTAATACCTTTTTTTGAGGTGCTTCTTGATATGAGCCCATGTTTTTCTCAATTAACTATAGAAGCAGATTCTAATTTTGAAGTCGAGTATGAAGGTAATTTAGAAGTTTATTTTTTTATAAAAAAAGCTGGTGGAGTGTTTAGTGATAATTCTGAAAAATGAATTAGATATTTATTGCAATAATGAACTCTTTGTGACTGTAATTTTAGAATAATAAAGTGAGTATAGCAAGCTATTATTAGTAGACTGTATAAATTTATGAGTAATAGGAAGTTGTACAAGAACGTTGGTTTATTAGAAAATAAAGTAAATCTTTTTAGTAGAGGACAAGAAACTTCCAGATGGAGATGCAGAACAAGTCTACAAAAAGATTTCAACACCGGTAACTCCAGAGAAAGCAAACTATGCTAAAGAAAATACTCCTCAGTTGCCAAATACTGTACTGAAGATCATATTAGCTTAGCAGTACTTGGACTTCTTGGAGTAATGTATGGATTTGGTCTTGTAACTCACAAGAAAAAAGAAGGCTAATATTCTGATTAAAAAAGATTTGCTATTTGTCAATTATAGTGGGTGAAGAAAAAAATTCTGACCACATAGTCTATCATGTCTACCACATAGACAAAAAGCTATTGTTTGCTACTTTTTATTTTCTGTTATAGTTGTAATTGTTAAAGGGAGATAAAACTTCTTAACAAAATAGAAAATGAGGTCGTATCATGAAAAAAGTATTAGGTATTGGATTTTTAGTTGTTGCAGTAGTAGTCTTTGTATTTTTGGCTTTGTTGGATGGCCAAAGTTTGGATGTTAACATCTGGGCACTCTTTCCAGTAGGTTTATTCTTATTTTTTACTCTTGAGAATTTGGTGAAAAAAGATTACAAGGCCAGTCTCATGAGCTTGATTATTGCCTTTATCATCGCCAATGCCATTCTTGACATCTTGCCACTTTCAAGTGGTTTGGTTATCGGTGCAGGAGTGCTAGCTTGCGTGGGGATTGGTTTCCTCTTTCCGGAAACCAACAAGTAAAGAAGAATAATACAAAAAAATCTCGAGATTTTCTCGAGACTTTTTTTCTTTATTGACCTGCGTAATATTTTTTTGAATACCTTTTGACAATACCTGTCAACCAATCTGTTTTGGTAAGCATCACTACGGACTTTGTTGATTCTCATTGAAATTGTCAATATATCCCAATTCCAATAGAACGGCTGGTTTATCGGTTTCTCGAAGGACAGCAAAGCTACTTTGGAGAAGACCTGCATCCTTAGCACCTGTTTCAGCTAGGAGTGAAGAGTGGATATCTGCAGCTAGGCGATTGCTTTCACTGATACGGTCGGGATGGTTATGCCAGTACGGATTTGATCTTTAGCAGCGATAATCAGCAGCTTCTTCATAAGAATAAGTCTGAATTCCAGCACTATTTGAAGCTGGATTACCACTAGCATTGAAGTGAATACTAATAAAGATATCTGAATCAGTCTTATTAACCATTCTTGAACGTTCGGTGACAAAGTCTACAAAGACATCACTGTCTCTTGAAGAAAGAACAGTATAGCCAAGGGCCCCTTCAAGTTCCTTGCGTAGCTTTTGGTAAACTTGCATATTCAGTTCTTTTTCAGTGATGTTATAATAAGATGCACCAGGATCTTTACCACCATGTCCTGGATCTAGGAAAGACAGATATTGTGTATATTTCCCTTTTTTTCAAACCCACGACTTACAGAAGTTTCGCCAATCCATTTTCCCATTGCTTTGGAATTGATGAGTTTGTCCATCGATTTTATGGGTCCCTGTAACATAGACTCCATTTTCATCTACATAGTAGCGGGCTTTATAGTAGCTGTCGTCAATCCATTCGCTCTTAGCCATGTAGCCACCTGCCTTGAGGTAGTATGAACCAATCCATTCACGCGCTGCATAAGTACCACCAGATTTTCAAGTAGAACCAACTATCATAGTTTTTTTATCGAAAAATCCATTCTTTTTCAGCCATAGCTCCGCTAGCTTTTTAGGTAGTAGCTACCCTTGCCATTGGTTGTTTGCCATAGCTGGCATCTTTGTTAAAATAGTACCATGAACCAGCTGATTTTTGTCCCACTTATTTTTTGATGTACTTTTACCAGAAGCTTAGAGCATAGTACCATTGTGCCATCTTGTTTTTACCCAGGAATTTCTCAGCCATGGCACCACTGTTAGTAAAAGAGATAACCGTCGAAAAATGGTGTTGCTGAGCATGATTCCGTCTTTGATCAAAATAGTACCAGACACCACCGATCTTTTTTTCCCATTTTTTTGTTGAGAGATTTTTACCAGATGGCGTTAGCGTAATACCATTTATCTTTGGAGTTTACTCCCAGCCAGAATCGACCATAGCACCCGCTACTAGTCAGAATGTATCCCATCGAAAAATAGTATTACTCAAGCATGATTCCATCTTTTGTTGAAATAGTACCATTTTGCCCGTGAATTTTTTTCCAGTTTAGAACAGGGGCATTGTTTGTTTCATAGAAAGCGCCAGATAGTTTTCTTCAAATACCCAACCATTCCTTTTTTTGAACTTCTGGAGCTCTTTGTCTTCTTTCTTGTCTGAACTTGTACTTGGAGTTGTAGAAGATGTTGTAGGGAGGTTTGGCACTTTGTTTCAGTAGAAGGATCAGCTTTCCTTGGTTGAAGGGAGTGCTCTTTTTCTTCACTTTCTGTCAGTTGTAGGTTTCATTGTGTCTGTTTCTACTGAAGTAGTCTGTAGGTTATTTTCTACAGCCCATAGCTGAGTTTGGTTGTTAGATCCTAGAAAACTGAAAGCGTAATGGCACTTGCCAAGAGCGTTTTTTTCACTTGTTTGATCTCCTATTTTTTTAAATCTTTTTTATAAATGTTTATTAGAAAAAGCACCTCATGTGGAAGAACTTTAGTCGACCAACTGATTGAGGTGCTGGTGGACTGTATTGTATAGTTGACTATTTCATCACGAAAGATTTGAACAATCATGATGATGTAGATGAGCAATGTTAGTAAAAATCCAGCTCTCCAAAAAGAATTTAATGAAATTTTTGGATAATAAAAACTACGTTTTTTTGCTCAGGAAGAAAAAAAGACTAGACATAATTGCTAGTATTGATAAGGGCTACTCCCCAATACTGGGAAGTTGATTATGTGTAAAACATCTTTAGCACTGTAATCAAATAGTATTCAAAAAAATCAGAAAAGGAAAAGCTAAATCTGCAGCAGTTAATCCCCTTTTTCTTTAACCTAAAAGAGTCTACTTAAAGATAATAGCCAGAGCCAAGGTTAGTACCAAAAAGCAAGATGGAAGCAAGTTTCATTAAAATCATACCATTATTGTATCATAAAAATTTTGAGAATAGGAAAAGCATATTCCTTGATTTATCAGTGTTTTTGCTAAAAAAATCATTGGTTTAGAAACAGATTTTATAATTCCTAGCTTGAACAGCAATGAGATTCATGCTGTCAAATACGAGAGTAGTTTGAATCCTTCATGATAAATCTTTTTATGGTGACCATAGAAAAGATATATTAGTCAGAGGAGAAGAATAGTAGTAGAATGAGTAGCAAATAAAAACAAAGGAGTTTCTTATGAAATTAGTTACGTTTATGGTCAAAACTCTCACTAGGCATCCAATTATTGGTGGCTTTGGTCTTGGGTGTGATTACTGCGGTCATCTGGCTACAATTTGCAGGCTTTTTATCAGATTTTCTGCGAAACTAAAAATCCTAGTTCACAGTTGATAATGCCAGCAATCAAATTCATTCGTAATCCAAACCGTTTGCGTCGATTTCGATAGGTTGTTGAAAAGTATAGTAGATTGAATCTAGAATAGTACGCTACAGATTTTAAAACATTACTAGAAATTGATTTGAATTTCCTAATCTCTTTGTTCGCATCTTATTTCAATCCACTATATTTTTAAACGTTTTTACTTTGGCAAAAATATTCTCAACCTTGATTCTCTCTTTAGATAGCGCATGGTTATAGGCTTTATCTTCAAGAGTTAGTGGCTTAAGTTTGCTTGATTTCCTCGAGTTTGCGCTGGAATACATCTTCATGAGTCCTTGATAACCACTGTCAGCCAAGATTTTACCAGCTTGTTCGATATTTCTGCGACTCATTTTTGAACAATTTCATATCGTGGCAATAGTTCACAGCTATATCAAATAAACAATTCTCCCTCGGCTTGTGACAATCGCTTGAGCCTTCATAGCATGATATTTCTTTTTACCAGAATAATTGGCTAGTTGATTTTTTTAGGACGATTTATTTTTACCTCTGTTGCATCCACAATCACCGTATCCTCAGCACTAAGATGAGTTTTTTTGAAATCGTAAAACCACTTTGAATAAGAGTTGATGCAACCCATTGACTCGACGGATTGTTGCTTTCGTGAATGCCAAAATCAGCCGCAATTTGTTCATAAGTACGGTATTCTCGCATGTATTGAAGAGTAGCCATGAGGAGATCTTCTAAAGCTAACTAGGGGTTCGTCCACCTTTTGCGTGTTTACGTTGATAAGCTGTTTTTTTAACACAGCTAACATCTCTTCAAAAGTAGTGCGCTGAACACCAACAAGGCGTTTAAAGCGTGCATCAGTTAATGGTTTACTTGATTCATAATTCATAGTTTTATTGTATCATATTTTGTTTCGCAGGAAGTCTTATCAATTTTTAGGTCAGGCTTTTATTAAACTGATCAATATGGTTATCATTCCGCTAATCTTTCCAACCATCGTTGTTGCGGTAGCTGGTGTTATCGGGAAAAAAATCTTTTGGAAAAATCTTGACCCTGGCCTTTGTTACGGGTAGTTCTAGTGTTGTCTTGCCATCACTTCTTAAAGATTTGAAAAAACAGGGGCATGACGAGCATACAATTGATTTAGTTGTTCCTTTAGGATATACTTTTAACTTAGAAGGAGCAGCAGTTTATTTCTCAGTAGCGACAATTTTTATCGCCCACGCCTATGGTATTCAATTTTCTTTATCAAGTCTCTTGTTTACTGTTTTATTGTTGACTTTGATTGGAAAAACTGCAGCAACCGTACCATCAGGAGCTATCGTAGTTCTATTAGCTGCAGCACCTCAATTGGGCTTGCCAGTTGAAGGAGTGGCCTTGATTTTTGCAGTTGATTTCTTTGTCAATGCCGGCCGTACCATGATCAATGTTTTGGGTCAAATCTTAACAGTTAGCGTTATCGAAAAAACAGAAGGATATATTTTAGAAGAAGAAAAGGAAAGCCAATTATCAGTCAGCTTTTCTTAAGGAGATATGAATAATGAGTGAAGCAAAAGTTTATGTGATTCATGAGAATCTAGAATGGACCCAGCATTTGGTCAAATGGTTGGAAGAATTAGAAGTCCCTTATGAACTATGGGATTTGTCTAGTGGGGTTTTAGATTTGCAAAGCCAACCTCCACAAGGTATCTTTTACAATCGCATGTCCGCATCCTCTCACACCAGAGGACATCGCTATGCGCCCGAATTTACAGAGCAGGTGATTACTTGGTTAGAAGCACACGGACGCAAAGGTTGTGAATGGTACTGGTGCTATCAACCTAGAAATCAGTAAAGTCAAACAATATTTGAAGTTAAACGAATCTGGTATTGAGACTCCTGCAACAGTTGCAGTTTTGGGTCAAGAAAACATCATTGAAGCAGCAAGAAAATTGAAACATCTATCCTTTGATTACCAAGCACAATCGAGCAGGTAAGGGCTTAGGAGTTCAACTCTTCCAAAATGAAGAAGAACTTGAAGCTTACGTCAATAGTCCCCTCTTTGAACCATCAGTGGACGGGATTACCTTGTTACAAGCCTACATCAAACCAAGTGATGGACGTATCCGTCGTTCAGAGTTTATCAATCAGAAGTTTCTCTATACTGTTTCGATTGATTCTTCAGATGGTTTCCAACTGTGTCCAGCAGATGGTTGTCAAATTGGCAAGAGGCCAGAACAACTAGAAACGTCTGAAAAATTCCAGATTACAGAACCTCTACCAGATGACCGTAGAGAAGCTTATGAGAATTTCTTGAAAAATGCTCAGATTGAAGTTGCGGCGATTGAATGGGTTCAATCAGAGAGTGGAGACATTTATGTCTATGATGTAAATACCAACACCAACTACAATCCTACCGCAGAAAAAAATGCCACTATTTTTGCCCACCAACACTTGGCTCAGTATCTAAAAACAGAATTGCAAGCCCTCACTAGTGGACAATAAAGTAGGAAATTCAAAAATCCCCCAGTATCAAATGACTGGGGGATTGATTTGTTTATACTCTTCGAAAATCTCTTCAAACCACGTCAGCTTCCATCTTCAACCTCAAAATAGTATTTTGAGCTGCCTTCGTCAGTTCTATCCACAACCTCAAAACGGTGTTTTGAGCAACCTGCGGCTCGCTTCCTAGTTTGATCTTTGATTTTCATTGAGTATTAATCGATGAAAATTTATTGATTTGCTTTAAAGTCCGGGTCTTTTAGGCTTTGAACACTGGCATTGATGACAGCACCGATAATTAATATCTTGGCAATGATAATGAACCAGAACATCATCACAACAACGACGATTGAACTGAAAAATCTGACGTCGACGAGATAGTTAACATAATTGTTGAAATAAGCTGCAAAAGATGTGTTAATAGAGCATATCAGTCGTAACTAGTACAAAGAGACTTCCAGGATGACGTAGCGAATATGACTGACTTTCACATTTGGAAGGAAATAATAGAGCATGATCAAGATCGCAAATAGAAAGACATAAATCAGCGGTCCTGTAAAATCCTGTAGATATGCAAATAGAGAACTTTCGGATTTCCAGTAGTTTTTTAGCAGATCCAATAACATATGACCAAACATACTTAGGAATAGAGCAAGTGCAAAGAGAATCTGTAATCCCTAAACTAACCAGGAGACTCATCAGTTGATGGGAAATAAGTCCCTCTATTTTTAGCGATTCCATAAGCTTTATTAAAAGACTTTTTGAAGGAAAATTCATGGATTTTGAGAAAGGTCCAAAGAGCTGAGATAACTGCAAAAGCTCAAGTAGACCAGCAGATGGTTGAGTCAGTACTTCTCGAGCAATCTTTTGCTACTACATCATAGATCGTATCTGGTAAAAAAATTCCTTTAGTGTGATCAAGAAATCAGAGATTGGAATTTGAAAATAAGGCAAGATATTGACAGCTATCATAAGTAAAGGGAAGATTGAAATCAACCAATAATAGGCCACAGCTACACTGGTTAATTCAATATCTGAAACACGATAGTAGTGCAAAAAGCTTTTCAATAAAGGGCTCTATTGGTTAGTTGTTTCCACAACTTTTTTTCATGTGCATAATCCTCCACTATATAACTCTAAATCTTTAATTTCTGCGAACTAATTCCATCATATCATAAGGTAGTGTGTTAGCTGATTCTTTTTAGAGAATAGGTTTCTAGATTGTTCACATTTTGTCTAAGTTTTTTAGCATACTGGGCTGAGATGAGTTTTTGTTTTTCGTATTCAAAGATAGACTTACGTTCTAGATAGTAGCCTCTCAACATTTCGTCGATATTATTGGGTTTGATACGATTGATAACCCGTTCCACAAAGGCACCACTGGTAATATGACTGGTTTCACGGAGACGTGATTCCTGCATAAAGCTGATCAAGGAACTCTTATAAATCCCTTTGAGGTTTTCCAAACTTTCGATGATGATTTCAGTGTTGGCTAGGTAGAGCTCTGCAATCTGGTCATAATCGATGGCTAGTAGTCTTTGATTTTCCTTGTCTCTCCAAGAACGGAAGGTTTTTCCAAATGTGAGCAATTCATGAAGGAGAAAACGCACAATCCGTATAGAAACAAGGAAGTAGTAGGTTAGGCGAGAAGCAAAGTTTCGCTTAATATTTTTCTCCATGCTTTTCAAGTACCGTTGATAAACACGATAACCTCTTTCACCGATTTTTTCTTCTTCATAGGCCTGTTCCAAACCATCGTTCTCGATACTGAGAATCAAGAGTTTAAGAGCTTCCCAGTCTTCTTGGATTTCTTTGTTTTCTTGGCTGAGGATGAGATTTTCAATCCGTCCGTGATAATTATCGATAGCAGCATAGAGTGGAACCTTGTTTTTTTAGTATGTTCTCAAATCTTTCTCTAACTCCATGGCAACATCGTTTAGGATAGCGATGTGCATGAGATGATCCTTAGATGGTTCTTGCTCTTCAGAAAGGTGTGGCAAGACCAATAATCCAGTAAGGAAACTTACAAGAGTTACACCAGCTACGAGGAAGAGGAGAAGAGGGTATTCTTGCTCTCAGATTAGACGGTATCAAAGAGGATGGTTGCAATGGATACTGTTCCCTTAACTCCTGAAAAAGGTCAGAAGGAGCATGTCTTTGACATACTTTGTCTAAACTTTTATGAAGCTTCTTAATCCGAAAATGCGTAAAATCCATAGATCATGACAAATCGGATAGCAAAAAGTAGGAAGGTTAAGTGGAAGATAGTGATGAGAAGGAGTACATTGTTATAAAAAGCATTCTTAAGAATTGGCTCCGCAATCATCTCCAGTTCCATTCCCAAGAATAACAAAGACAGAACCATTAAGCATAAAGGTTACAGTGTGCCCAAACAGTCTCTGTAACAGTATCAACTTGGGCTTCGAGCAGATTTATTTTTCTTGAAACGACTAGCTTTTTAAAAATACCCAGCGACAACGACCGCGATAATGCCCAGAAACATGAATCTCTTCAGCTATGAAGAATGTTAAAAGTGGTAAACTGAGATCCAGCAAGAGTTCACTGGCGATATCAGTAGCTCGGACGCTGAGTAGGAAAGAGTGGAGGGAAGCGATTTGATGAAGGGCTGTTATAAAGCCAACTGCAAAACCTCCAACGATGGAAATAGCTAATGAAATGCCTGCTTGAGCGATTGAGAAAGGTCCCAGTTGTCCAAGCGATGAGAGCTACACGAAAGGCTACTAGACCAGAAGCATCATTCAGAAGTCCTTCCCCTTTTAGGATATTAGAAACCCGCTTTGGGAAGGGAAAGCGTTCCGAAAGGGATGCGAAGGCGACTAGGTCAGTAGGGCCTAAGGCAGCACCAACTGCTACGCAGGCGGCTAATGGAAGGCTAGCCCAAAGGACATGAGCGACTCCCCCCATGCTCAGAGCTGAGATAAAGATAACTGGAAAAATCAAGTAGAGGACAATCCGCCAGTGTTTTAGGATAGAAGTAATGTCTGCTTCTTGAGCCTCGCGAAAGAGTAGCGGCCCGATAACTAAAGCCAGAAACAACTCAGTATCTAAGTGATATTGATTGTTGGGTAAGCAAAGCCCAATTCCAATTCCTAACAAAATTTGAATCAGGGGCATGGGTAAAAAGGGAAGCAGCTTATTGGTCGTACTAGAAACGATGAGAACTAGTAAAAATACCAAGAGATAAAAAAGTAAATTCATTTTCCACCTCCCTATTTTTGGTTACGACAGACTTCAAAAAGTTCCTTTTGTTCTTGAATTTTTTGATCAATCTTTGAGCAGTCCTTATGTTCGATTTTTTTCTGACAACGCTCCATTTCAAGAGTAATCAGTTTTTTCTTGATTTTCAACATTTTTCTTGCTCATACGAGCTTCATCTAGAAATCCCGACTGCACGTTCGTGTTGAGTAGATTCAACAAAGTTGTGACGCATGAGCTTCTATTTTTATCTTTTTAGGTATTGTTTATCCATGTCGATACCTTTCTAATTTTTCAATCATGACTAAAAACGGTGGATTGTTGATTTGGTTGAGAGTGCGATAGATAGTAGCAGTATATTCTTCTTGCGGTAACTGACTGACATAATCCATAACTGCATCTCGTTCTATATCTCCGCCTTCATGCCCGTAATAAATCATGATGGCTATTCGTCCACCCTTTAACCAGCATATGGCAAAGTTTTATCCAGTGCCTTAAATGGGTTGTTTGAGGTTGGGTGATAATACTTTTATCAGCAGAAGGAAGATAACCAAGATTAAAGATGGCTACCTTAACTTCCTTTACAAATTGATCTACGGTTTCATGACCTTGTAGAAGTAATTCAACATTGGTCAAACCAGCTTCTTCTAGACGTTGACTTGTCTTTTTCCAGAGCTTGTTCCTGTATATCAAAAGCGTAGACTTGTTTAGCTAACTTAGCTAGAAAAAGGGTATCATGACCATTTCCCATGGTCGCATCAATTACAATATCCTCTTGGGTGATGACTTGGGCAAGAAAATCATGCGCCATTTCAAGTGGTCTTTTCATTCATAAACTCCTGTTTTACAGCCTTGCATCCTTGAACACTACCTCGACGTCTCATTTCAGCCTCAATGCTATTTAGAACTTCCCATTTATTGAGACTCCACATAGGACCAATCAGCATATCCCTAGGCGCATCACCCGTAATCCGATGGATAACGATATGCTTTGGGAATGATTTCTAGCTGATCACAGATGACCTTGACATATTCATCCTGACTCATGAGCTGCAAACGACCTTCATGATAATCACGTTGCATCCGAGTATTGGTCATGAGGTGAAGTAGGTGAAGTTTAATCCCTTGAATATCATTATCCGTCACACAGCGACGAACATTTTCCACCATCATGTCATGAGTTTCACCTGGCAAACCATTAATCAAATGGGCAACAATCTCAATCTTGGGATATTTTCTCAAGCGTTTAACTGTCTCCACATAGAGTTCATAGGAGTGGGCACGGTTAATCAATTCAGAAGTATCTTCATACGTGGTTTGTAAACCTAACTCTACAGTAACGTGCATTCGTTCTGACAGTTCTGCTAAATATTCGATCGTCTCATCAGGTAGACAGTCTGGACGAGTACCGATATTGATGCCGGCAACACCAGGTTCATTGATAGCTTGTTCATAGCGTTCTCGAATCACTTCAAGTTTTTCATGTGTATTGGTAAAATTTTGGAAGTAAACCAAATATTTTTTAACTTCAGGCCACTTACGATGCATAAAGTCAATTTCTTTATAGAATTGCTCACGGATAGGAGCATCAGGTGCAACGATTGCATCTCCAGAACCAGAAACTGTGCAAAAAGTACAGCCTCCATGTGCCACAGTCCCATCTCGGTTTGGACAATCAAATCCAGCATCAATAGGAACTTTTAAAGGTTTTTTTCTCCAAATAAAGTTTCGATAATAATCATTCAAAGGTATTATAGGATTTCATAGCTAATATTATATCAGAAAATGACCTACAAACTCAAAAAAAGGTCAGCATAGAGAGAGCATGCTAGAAAAGTGAAATCGATAAAAGAAAAAAATTCAAATTTTTTTATAAAAAGCCTTTACAAAAAAATAAAAAAAGTGGTAAAATTAAAAACATAAACACGCGCAAACGTTTTCGTAAAACGTTTGCCGAATAAATATAAAGGAGATTTGAATGATGAAAGATACATTCAAAAATGTCTTGTCTTTCGAATTTTGGCAAAAATTCGGTAAGGCTTTAATGGTGGTTATCGCTGTTATGCCAGCGGCTGGATTGATGATTTCAATCGGTAAGTCACTTGCAATGATTGACCCAAACCTTGCTCCCCTAGTTATTACTGGTGGCGTACTAGAGCAAATTGGTTGGGGAGTTATCGGTAACCTTCATATTTTGTTTGCCCTCGCTATTGGAGGAAGCTGGGCTAAAGAACGTGCTGGTGGTGCTTTTGCAGCTGGTCTTGCCTTTATCTTGATCAACCGTATCACTGGTACAATCTTCGGTGTATCAGGGGATATGTTGAAAGATCCTAACGCTATGGTTTCAACAATCTTTGGTGGATCTATCAAGGTTTCTGATTACTTCATTAGTGTACTTGAGGCACCAGCGCTTAACATGGGGGTATTTGTAGGGATTATCTCAGGTTTTGTTGGAGCGACTGCTTTTAACAAATACTACAACTTCCGTAAACTTCCTGATGCCCTTTCATTCTTCAACGGGAAACGTTTTGTACCATTTGTAGTTATTCTTCGCTCAGCAATCGCTGCAATTCTTCTTTCACTTTTCTGGCCATTGATTCAGACAGGTATCAACAACTTCGGTATCTGGATTGCCAACTCACAAGAAACTGCTCCAATTCTTGCACCATTCTTGTATGGTACTTTGGAACGCTTGCTCTTGCCATTTGGACTTCACCACATGTTGACTATCCCAATGAACTATACAGCGCTTGGTGGTACTTATGATGTCTTTAACAGGTGCAGCAAAAGGTACTCAAGTATTTGGTCAAGACCCACTTTGGCTTGCATGGGTAACAGACCTAGTTAACCTTAAAGGTACTGATGCTAGCCAATATCAAACATTGCTAGACACAGTTCATCCAGCTCGTTTCAAAGTTGGACAAATGATTGGTTCATTCGGTATCTTTGATGGGTGTGGCTGCTGCTATTTACCGTAATGTTGAAGCAGACAAGAAACACCAATACAAAGGAATGATGATTGCGACAGCTCTTGCAACTTTCTTGACTGGTGTTACTGAGCCAATTGAATATATGTTCATGTTCGTTGCAACACCTATGTATCTTGTTTATTCAGTAGTTCAAGGTGCTGCCTTTGCTATGGCTGACGTGGTTAACCTACGTATGCACTCATTTGGTTCTATCGAATTCTTGACTCGTACACCAATGGCGATCAATGCGGGTCTTGGAATGGATATCATTAACTTTATCTGGGTAACAGCACTATTTGCGGTTATCATGTACTTCATCGCCAACTTCATGATTCAAAAATTCAACTATGCTACTCCAGGACGTAACGGAAACTACGAAACTGCTGAAGGTTCATCAGAATCTGCTGCTTCTGGTGAGTCAAAAGTTGCAGAAGCTTCTCAAGCTGTTAACATCATCAACCTTCTTGGTGGACGTGCTAACATCGTTGACGTTGACGCATGTATGACTCGTCTTCGTGTAACTGTTAAAGATGCTGATAAAAGTTGGAAATGCAGCAGCAATGGAAAGCAGAAGGAGCTATGGGGTCTTGTCATGAAAGGACAAGGGGTTCAAGCTATCTACGGACCTAAAGCTGATGTTTTGAAATCAGATATTCAAGACCTTCTTGACTCAGGTGAAGTGATTCCTGAAACTCTTCCAAGTCAAATGGCATCATCTTCTAAAAAAAGATGCTGTTGTATATAAAGGTGTAACTGAAGAAGTTTATTCAGTTGCTGACGGTCAAGTGGTTGCCTTGGAACAAGTAAAAGGACCCTGTATTTGCTCAAAAAAATGATGGGTGATGGATTTGCAGTGGAACCAGCAAATGGAAACATTGTATCTCCAGTTTCAGGTACTGTATCAAGCATCTTCCCAACTAAACACGCTCTTGGTCTTGTGACTGAAGCAGGTCTTGAAGTGCTTGTTCACATTGGTTTGGACACAGTAAGTCTTGAAGGTAAACCATTTACAGTTCATGTTGCTGAAGGACAAAACAGTTGCAGCTGGTGATCTCCTTGTCACAGCTGACTTGGATGCTATCCGTGCAGCAGGACGTGAAACTTCAACAGTAGTTGTCTTCACAAATGGTGATGCGATCAAATCAGTTAAATTAGAAAAAACAGGTTCTCTTGCTGCTAAAACAGCAGTTGCAAAAGTAGAATTGTAATATTTAGGAGGTTGGGAAGCTGATTTTCCAACCTCTTGTTTATAGGAGAAAAAGAATGAAGTTTTTTTAACACTCAATACCCATAGTTGGATGGAAAAAGATCCTGAACAAAAGTTTCAACTTTTACTTCAAGATATCCTTGAAAACAGTTATGATTTGATTTGTTTTCAGGAAATCAACCAAGAAATCACTTCAGCGCAAGTAGAAACAGGCCCACTTTATCAGCCATTACCATCGGCTGAGCCGATTCATCAAGACCACTATGTACGACTTTTTGGTAGAGAAGTTGTCTGAGCATGGGAAAAATTACTACTGGACTTGGGCCTACAACCATATCGGTTATGATCGCTATCATGAAGGTGTAGCTATCTTGTCTAAAACACCTATTGAAGCCAGAGAAATTTTAGTTTCAGATGTGGATGATCCGACAGACTATCACACTCGTCGAGTTGCTTTAGCAGAAACAGTAGTTGAAGGTAAAGAGCTTGCAGTTGCCAGTGTCCATCTCTCTTGGTGGGATAAAGGATTCCAAGAGGAATGGGCGCGCTTTGAAGCGGTTCTGGAAGAATTGAACAAGCCACTCTTACTAGCAGGTGATTTCAATAATCCTGCTGGTCAGGAAGGTTATCAAGCCATTCTAGCTAGTCCACTAGTCTTACAAGATGCATATGAAGTTGCAAAAGAAAGAAGTGGAAGCTTTACCGTTCCGCCTGAAATTGATGGTTGGAAGGGGAACAGCGAACCACTTCGAATTGATTATGTCTTTACGACAAAGGATATGCAGGTAGAAAACCTTCACGTCGTCTTTGATGGTAAAAACAGTCCACAGGTGAGCGATCATTATGGTCTCCAAGCAGAACTAGCTTGGAAAGACTAAATAAGATATTTTTAGTAAAAATAAACCAGTCCCCCCTTCTACTAGCAGAAGGGGTTGATTTATTTCAAGAGTTAATATAGTTAAAGTTTTTTTAGTTGAATAACTTGTAAAAAAAGATAAAAATCCTTTAAAATAAAAAAAGTGTTGGAGGAATTTATGATTGTAAATCAAATAAAGCGTATGATCCCGATGCTAAAGGTAAATAATAGAAATTTAAATGAATCGTTTTTATATTGAGACTTTGGGGATGAAACCCTTGCTTGAAGAGTCAGCCTTTCTTATCGCTAGGAGACCAATCAGGTATTGAAAAAGTTAGTTTTAGAAGAATCACCAAGTATGAGAAGCCGTAAGGTTGAAGGGATTAAAAAAATTAGCTAGATTACTTGTAAAAGGTAGAGAAATCCATCTGAGATTGAAGCACTTACTAGCTAGAATGGAAAAAAACATCCTCAACTCTATAAAGGAAACAAGGGATATGCTTTTTGAGGTTCTTTCTCCAGAAGGAGATTGTGTCCTTATCCATGCGGAAGATGATATCAAAGATTTGAATAAAAGTTTGAGGAAGAAGTCACTTTTTCCCAAAAAGATGAGAAAGATGAGATATTTGACAGCCTTTTGAAATCTCTGTAGAAATTAACTTGCCAGATAAAAGACAGCTAGCCTGCTTGAAAAAGAAGAAATCGAAAACCAGACTAGCTTTTTAATCAAGCTCAAAGGTAGTGATTTGCTGGTTGAAAATAATGTAACTTGGGACTTTGTCCATGTTGAAATTTCAAGTAGAGAACTTTGGAACTTGCTGAATTGCGTCAACGTTTTGAAGAAAGCTGGTTACTTTATTCCAAAATCTGAGAAGTTTTTTTCCTAACTAAGGATACCAACAACATCGAATTGTGGTTTGAAGAAGTATGAAACAAGAAATCATTCAAAAAAATAAAGCAACAAATTGAGGGCAGGGATTTATCCTGGTGCCTCTTTTGCATATTATCAGGATGGCGCTTTGGTCTGATTGGTATCTAGGAGAAGCAAATCCAGAAATTGGAGAGCAGACTCGTGAGGGTTTGGTCTATGATTTGGCCAGTGTGAGTAAGGTTGTTGGAGTAGGAACTGTCTTAATCTTCTTGTGGAAGGAAGGTAAGATTGAGCTAGATAACTCCATAAGAGACTATCTTCCAGAGGTGGATTATCCAGACATCACCCTTCGACAACTCCTAACGCATGGGACGGATTTAGATCCTTTTATCCCAAATAGGGATCAGCTTTCAGCTGACCAGCTAAGAAAAGCTATGTTTCATTTGAATCGACGTGAGAAGAGAGCCTTTCTTTACTCGGATGTGCACTTTCTCTTGCTGGGTTTTCTCTTGGAAAATTACTTCAAGAAAGACTTAGACCAGATTTTACAGGAGCAAGTTTTGGATCCGTGGAAGATGAAAGAAACACAGTTTGGCCCAGTTAGCAGTGCTGTTCCAACGGTCCGTGGACAGAAAGCAGGAGTGGTCCATGATCCCAAAGCTCGTTTGTTTGGGAAACATGCAGGTAGTGCAGGTTTGTTTTCAACAGTTCATGATTTAAAAATCTTCCTTGAGCATTATTTGCAGGATGATTTTGCCACATCCTTAAGTCAAAATTTTTCAGATTTGAGTGATAAAGAACGCTCATTGGCCTGGAATCTTGAAGGTGACTGGTTGGACCATACAGGCTATACTGGGACCTTTATCATGTGGAATCGTAAGAAGCAAGAGGCGGCAATTTTTCTATCTAACCGAACCTATGAAAAAGATGAGCGTGCTCAGTGGATATTAGATCGTAATCAGGTCATGGACTTGATTAGAGAGGCAGACTAGGGAGGAAGTATGTCAAAAGCTCTAAAAGGAACTCTTTTTACAGTGATTGCAGGTATTGCCTGGGGCTTGTCGGCACCAGTGGTCAGTACTTGATGGCTCAAGGATTTCTGCTCTCGTTCTGACCAATATCCGTTTGATAATCGCTGGATTACTCTTAGTTCTTCTGGCCTATACTAAATCAAGGGATAAATTTATGGCTTTTCTGAAGGATAAATCAAGTCTGTTTTCTCTCTTGTTATTTTCTTTATTTGGTCTTTTTCTGAATCAATTAGCTTATCTATCGGCTATTCAGGAGACAAATGCTGGGACAGCGACAGTCCTCCAGTATGTCTGTCCAGTTGGAATTCTTGCTTACACTTGTATCAAGGATAAGGTGGCTCCGACGCTTTCAGAAATCATCTCTATGTTTTTAGCTATAGGTGGTACCTTTCTCATTGCAACTCATGGACAGTTGGATCAGCTTTCTATGACACCAGCGGGTCTCTTCTGGGGCTTGTTCTCGGCCCTAACCTATGCTCTTTATATCATTTTACCGATAAAATTGATTCAAAAATGGGGGAGCATTTTGGTTATTGGTGTCGGAATGACCATCTCAGGTATACTAGCAGTACCTTTTACTGGGATTATCGAGCTAGTATTCCCTTTTCTTTTGATATTATTCTAGCTTTTTTAGGCATCATCTTGATCGGAACGGTCTTTGCCTACACAGCCTTCCTCAAGGGAGCTAGTATGATTGGCCCAGTCAAGTCTAGCCTCTTGGCTTCTATTGAGCCTATTTCAGCAGTTTTTTTCGCCTTCATGATTATGGGAGATATTTTCTATCCGATTGACTTTCTTGGAATGGCTATGATTTTATTAGCTGTGACTATCATTTCATTGAAGGATTTAATGTTGGAAAAGAAACACCACTCAGTGTAATTTACTAGAACAGTCTTTTTACAAGGACTGTTTTTTTGTGTTTACATCCATCTAAGTCTTTAAGTCCCTTAAAATGGTTTGGTATTTTTATCGTGACTGTTTTAATGTTTGGAGAGTTTATCATTCGTTCTACCCAACAATTTATGGTAAGTTTATCACCTTCAACTCTTACTAACTTTGCTGGAACTAGGGCAAATGTAGCTAGTGATAGGGCAGCTTATTCTAGTAATTTTACTTTTCAATTAATGATGTTAGGGATTACTTTCCTTTATCTCTTGATTCGAAATTATGATTTTAAACAAGACCTATACGCTGGAGCTGCTCTGTTTTAATTTGGGTACCCCTTATCTTTGCTGTAGTTGGGATATTTGGTGATATTGTAACAACCCTTAGTGGTGAGTACAATTATTTTAATACTCAGTTGATCCCTTTTATTGATCCCATGGAAATCATTCGAAAATTTATGGTTTTGACGCCAATGGCCATTGGTTATGCTCTTCTAAATGGTTTTTATGAAGAATTTTTCTTCTTGGGATTGCTGACTTCAGTAAAAGAAAAGCATCAGTGGCTGGTTCTAGTATATTCTGTAATTATACGAATTTCTTTCCATACCTATCAAGGCTTACTATGGGCCTTGGTTATTGGGCTTGTTTATGGTCTCTTTTATTATTTCTTGTACAAGTATGTGGTCAAGAATTTACTCACATTCTTTAACATGCATGCTCTTGCAGATATGTTTGGATCTAGTCTCTTGTATCTCTTGATTACTTGAGGAATTTAAGGATAAAAGACTGGAAATTTGAGAAAACAAAGTTTTTCAACAAAAAGTACAATGAGTTATTGTATCAAAGGCTTCTTGTTCATAAAAAAACGAGGTCGGGATTTTGGTCCCGACCTCTTGTTGATTATATATGGATTAGTCTTTGTTTTCGTATGGCAAGATCAAGTTTAGGATGATACCTGTCATAGCTGATAGGGCAGTACCTGAAAGGGTAACTGGTCCAAGTTTAAGGATTGCTCCACCAAGTCCAAGCACGAACATAGCACTTGCGATGATAAGGTTACGCATTTGACCGAAGTCAACACGTTCTTTGATCAAGACTTTCAAACCGTTACTTGCGATAACCCCGTAAAGAAGGATAGACATACCACCAAGTACAGCGTTTGGAATTGTTGAAATCAAAGCAGTAAATTTACCAAGGAAGCTAAGGGCAATTGCGATAAAGGCAGCGTTACGGATAACTGAGACAGAAGCGATACGAGTCATACCGATAACCCCTGTATTTTCACCGTAAGTTGTATTGGCTGGTCCACCAAGGAAGGCAGAAACAGAAGTTGCGATACCATCACCAAGAAGGGTACGGTGAAGACCTGGTTCTTTCAAGAATTGGCGTCCACAGATTTGACCTAAAACGGTATGGTCTCCGATATGTTCAGAAATCGTTACGATAGCGATTGGTAAGATGGCAATTGTTTCAGGACCGAAGTAAAGGTTGTATTGTTTGAAGGCACCACCTGTATTGAACGGTAGGTAGAAACCAGGGATTTCGAACCAGTTAGCTTGAAGAACAGGGGTGAAATCAACTAAGCCGAGAGCTAGAGCGAAGAGGTAACCACCGATAATGGCAAATAGGAATGGGATGATTCGTAGGAAGCCTTTTCCTTTTGTATTGATAAAGGCAGCAATCAAGAAAGTAACAACTGCTACAAGAGCGTTTTTCCAATTTCCGTCCGCTACAAGACCAGCGTTGGTAACAGCTGAACTAGCAAGTCCAAGACCGATAACGATGATCATAGGACCGATAATGATTGGAGGTAAGAGTTTGTCGATCCACTTTGTACCTGCAAAGCGAACACTTGCAGCAACAAGGACATAGACAAAACCTGTAAGAATAACCCCAGTTTGAGCGGCAGATACATCGCCACCCATTTCTTTCATAGCAAGTGACATGGCTGTGATAAAGGCAAAAGAAGACCCCAGATAAACTGGAACTTTAAAGCCAGTACAAACCATGTAAATGAGTGTTCCTACACCTGATGCAAAAAGGGCAACAGATACAGGCATTCCCAAGATCAAAGGTACCAAGATAGTAGCACCAAACATGGCGAATACGTGCTGGAAGCTAAGAAGAATTCCTTTTCCAGCTGAAGGACGTTGGTCAACGTCTAATAACAAATCAACAGTTGATTCCTGTTTCATATTAACCTCACTTTTGGGCATCAAAAAAGAGCCCATTATTTTACAGCAATAGGCTCTCAGAGTAAGACTTCTTCAAAACATGGTTATCCCAATATTAAAGAATTTCATATATTTCTGCGTCTTCGTCACCTCACGGGATGACATTAAAAACCTTTGCTTAGGATAGTATAGCAGAAATTATAAACTTTGTAAATATTTTTTTACTTAAAAATTTAAAGCGGACGTTTGTTAGGCATGCCAGCCTTTCTTGGGTATTTATTTGGAGTTTCTTTTTTCTTCTCAACAATAGTAATGTAGCGAGGGTCTCCGTTAGGAAGTGTGTAACTGAGATTTTCTTCAACCTTACTAAAGAGAAGATTGAGGGCATTTTTAGCTTCAGTTAATTCCTCAGGAGCATTACTTGCCTTAAGTGCTAGCAATGTTCCTCCGACTTTCAGGTAGGGGATAGTCAATTCAGATAATACCTGCATACGGGCAACTGCACGAGCTGTAACGATATCAAACTGAGCACGGAAGTTCTTATCTTGTGCGAAGTCTTCGGCACGTCCATGATAAAAGTGAACATTTTCTAAACCTAGTTCTTGGGCTAATAGATTCAGAAAGTTGATTCGTTTATTGAGAGAGTCAATAATGGTTACATCTAGATGAGGATAGAGGATCTTCATAGGAAGGCTAGGAAATCCTGCTCCAGCACCGATGTCTAAGAGTTTAATGGGCTGGTTTTTCAATCATGCCCTGTGTAATAGGTGCAATTGAATCGTAAAAATGTTTGAGATAAACTTCTTCTTTATCCGTAATAGCTGTTAAATTAATCTTTTCATTCCACTCGACCAAGAGCTCAAAATAACGTTCAAATTGTTCTTTTTGCTGGTCCGAAAGTGGAAGATTCTGCTCGGCAAGCAAGTTGTAAAATGTTTCTGGTTTCATAGCTATTTCCTTCTTTAGTATCATCTTATTTTACCACAATCATAAAAAATTTGATATACTGGTACTAATCTAAAAAGTAGAAAGGACTTATATCATGACTTGGATTATTCTTGGAGTTTTTGGCTCTTGTTGTTATTTTTTTGTGATTGTTAGCTATAACGGTTTGGTTAAGAACCGTATGCAAACAAAGGAGGCTTGGAGCCAGATTGATGTTCAGTTGAAACGTCGAAATGACCTCTTGCCAAACTTGATTGAAACTGTAAAGGGATATGCTAAATATGAAGGTTCTACCCTTGAAAAGGTGGCAGAACTACGTAACCAAGTGGCAGCAGCGACTTCACCAGCAGAAGCTATGAAAGCTAGTGATGCCCTCACTCGTCAAGTTTCAGGTATTTTTGCAGTTGCAGAAAGCTATCCAGATTTGAAAGCTAGTGCCAACTTTGTTAAATTGCAAGAGGAGTTGACAAACACAGAAAATAAAATTTCTTACTCTCGTCAACTCTATAACAGTGTTGTCAGCAACTACAATGTAAAATTAGAAACTTTCCCAAGCAATATTATCGCTGGAATGTTTGGATTTAAAGCAGCAGATTTCCTTCAAACACCAGAAGAGGAAAAGGCAGTACCTAAAGTTGATTTTAGCGGTTTAGGTGACTAAGATGTTGTATGATCAAATCGCTAGTAATAAGCGAAGAACTTGGATTTTTACTACTAGTATTCTTTTTTTACTTTTTAGCTTTGGTTGGATATGCAGTTGGTTACCTCTTTATGCGGTCTGGTCTTGGTGGCTTAGTTATCGCTCTGATTATCGGCTTTATCTATGCCTTGTCCATGATTTTTCAATCAACAGAGATAGTCATGAGCATGAATGGTGCGCGTGAGGTGAATGAGCAGACGGCACCAACACTCTATCATGTTGTGGAAGATATGGCTATGGTTGCGCAAATCCCCATGCCACGTGTCTTTATCATCGATGATGCTAGCTTAAATGCCTTTGCAACAGGCTCAAATCCTCAAAATGCAGCTGTAGTAGCAACTTCAGGACTCTTAGCGATAATGAATCGTGAAGAGTTAGAAGCGGTTATAGGCCATGAAGTCAGTCACATTCGTAACTATGATATTCGTATTTCTACTATTGCGGTTGCCCTTGCCAGTGCCATTACACTTTTATCAAGTATGGCTGGACGCATGATGTGGTGGGGAGGAGCAGGTCGTGGTCGTAGAAGTGATGACCGTGATAACGGGGGACTTGAAATTATTATGCTAGTCGTTTCTCTCCTAGCAATTGTTTTGGCTCCCTTAGCAGCAACCTTGGTACAACTAGCTATCTCTCGTCAGCGAGAATTTTTAGCGGATGCTTCAAGTGTAGAGTTGACTCGTAATCCTCAAGGGATGATCAATGCCCTTCGTAAGCTGGACAATAGTCAGCCAATGAGCCGTCATGTGGATGATGCTAGCAGTGCTCTCTATATCAATGATCCTCAAAAACGAGGTGGTTTGCAAAAACTCTTCTATACGCATCCGCCTATCTCAGAACGAATTGAGCGTTTGAAACATATGTAAAAAGAATCCAGAGCTTTTTCCTCTGGATTTTTTTGCATCTATCACCTCACTTGTGACTTGTCCTATTACAAAAAAAGTAGTATAATATATGTAATTAAATATTAGTGAGGTAAATCATGTATAAGCGCTGGATGACCTTTTTTTCTTAATTTTTGATTTTTCATACCAATACACTTGAGTATAGCTGACAAAGTTATGCAGACAAATTCATTAGTTCTCTCAATCATTTTTACACTTGTTGAACTTGCAATATTTTTTTATGTAGGAAGAAAGTATGACTTGTTTCACATTAGAAAAAAATCAGCCCTAAAAAGATATGTTGAAGTGGCTTCTCTCCTACGCCTTGCTTTTTCTTATTTTTATATGTTGGTCAATTTTTTTAGGACCTACCCAATCAGACACAACTCAAGCGGTGAAAAGTTTATCACTTTCATTGCCTGTGCTCTTTCTAGATCTCTGTATTTTAGCACCAGTCACGGAAGAAATTTTTATGCGAGGACTGTTACAAGGGACAGTATTTAAGAATACATATATAGGCTTGGTTGCCACATCGATTCTCTTTGCTTATCTACATGGACCCGATACGATTCCTAGTTTTATTACCTATTTAGGTATGGGGTTGGCATTTGGTATAAGGTATAAGACTTCCGACAATCTTTGGAATTCTATTCTTTTACATTTCCTCAATAATCTAGTTGCATTCTGCTTTATGTATTTGATATAATCTCCAAATTAGAATGCTCTGAGTTTTTAAATATAGGTAAAAATTTTTTTCCCTATACAACTGTAATAATAGCCAGTCATGAGTTGGCTTCTAGAGTATGTAGCAGAACCTTCTATCGCAAGGCTCCTCAAAAAAACTCTTCTACACTAAACCCTTAAGCTCAGAGCGGATTGAGCGTTTGCAACATATGTAGAAAGAGAGTGGGACAGAAATCGGTAATTCGTTAGAATTCGATTTCGTCGTCCCACTTCCGCACAGTTGAGTAGGGGCTGTAAAAGCTGATGAAATCAGCGTAGTAGAGCCCACTCAACCACTGCGTCTTGCTCGACAATCCAAAGACAATTGAGAGGCCAGGGCTTTTGTCCCAGCCTCTTTTGAGATTTTCTACATTTATAAATCTTGTAAATCAACGACTTCCAAACCATGTTCTGTCAGACGATAGATATTCGTACAAACTTCTTTCAAGAAACGACGGTCATGTGAAACAGTGACCAGACCACTGGGATAATTGGCAAAGAGTTTTTCTGATTTCGGGTTGAGAAGTTGGAGAAAAAAATTCCGTGTGGGTTCATCCAGAAGGAGAAAGTTTGGTTTCCGCAGGACTAAATTCAAAAGAAGGAGTTTACCTTGTTGGCCACCAGATAAGGAGTGGATTTGGTGGTGCATCTCTGGATAGCTGAAATTAAGACTGGCTAAGAGAGATTGAATTTTCTGTACTTCTTCTTTGTGCCCAGTTTGGTTGAGAAATTCTACTGGAGATAGATCCAAATTCAATGTTTCTTGGTAATCTTGTGGCATAAATCCAAGCGAGATTTCTCTCTTATTATTAAGAAGTTGCTGCAACTTGGCTAACAGAGTTGATTTTTCCAACACCATTTGGCCCGATGATACCGATTTTATCTTGGCCACGGACAGTTAGTTGTAACTCCTGAGCTAAAACGCGCTGGCCAATAGATAAATTTTCTTTTTCCAGTCGAACTAAGACTTTAGAAGTAGGTAATGGCTGTATATCTGAGAAGAAAAGTCTGATTTCTTCCTCTTCAAGTGTTTTTTTGGTCATGGACTGAGCTGCCTTTTCAATACGTTTTTCTTGAGAGAGAACATTTTTCATCTTTTTAGCTAATAGGCGACCGGCAGTACTGTCTTTAGTAGCTCGAAGCGCAGTTTCTACATTTTGCTTGACTCGCCGATGTTTTTCCATGGTTTTATCGTAGGCTCTTTGGTCGTTTGCTGCTTGCTGGCTTTGTCTGGCGAAATTAGCCTTTCTCTGCTCACTATAGCGATCATAGTCTAAATGCTCTACTAATGTTTCTGCTTCTTTACGGTGCTTGACCAGTCGCAAGTGGACAATAGTGTCTGCCGTTTCAGAAAGAAAGTCCTCATCATGGGAAATGAAAATAACGGTTTGCTGAATCTTTCGAATCTGACCTTTTAGCCAATCAACCGTCTCAAGGTCTAGGTCATTTGAAGGTTCATCTAAAAAAATAGAATCTCAAAGGGTTTGGCTAACTCATGGATGAGCTGAATTTTCAAAGCTTCGCCACCCGAGAGGCTCCCGATATCTTGGTCACTAGCAAAGCGATCGCTATCAAAATGCAATTCCTCCGCCAAACGATAGAGGATACTGTAATCTAAATCAATAGAATCTAAAAAGAAGTAGTCGTGTAGACTTTTCTTTTTCAGCTCCTCGGGGAGTTTTTGAGGAATGTAGGCCAGTGACTGATAGTCAGACTGGATGTCTCCCTTGATAGTGAAATCAGACAAATATTCCCCCATTAAAGTTTTAAGTAAGGTTGATTTGCCATTTCCTTCCTCTCCAATAATAGCTACCTTTTCCCCGTCTTGGATAGTCATGGTTAGGTCAGATACAAGATCTCGTAGATCTTTGTTTTGAATGATGGTTAGATGATTGATTTTTATCATATTATTGCCCTTTCTAGAATGTTCATATTGCATAACAAAAAGCTCTACTTTACCTAGTAGAGCCAATCGTCTATGTCAAAAAAACTCTTTTAAAAGGGCTGAAAATCCAGCAGAAAAAAGAGCGCACAAAAAGAGACAGAAACAAGATCTACTAAATAAAGGTTCTTTATTTGATAGACTTAGTTGTTCATGTCTCCCTTACCTCCGAGTATTGTTGCAATCATCATACTCTTTTTGAGAAACTTTGTCAAGATTAAGCCAGAAAATCCTCTATTTTTAAAAACCAAAAACAGGTCCATAGAGTGTCAAAACGTGCTTAACTTGATCGTAGTGGAACTTGTCATAGTTTCGCCAAGCAGTGCGAGCTTCTTCATTCAGTTTAAGTGTACCAAGTCCAATCAAGAGACTGGTACATTGGTAAAATTTCTCAAGGTCAATTAAGATAGAGTTATCTAGTTTCTCAGCCTTTTTGAGTTGATTGAGAAGCTGGTCAATAATTTTCTGCAAGCGCAGATCATCAGGCAATCCTTGTTTGCAGGTTTGGTAAGCTTTATTTAACTCGGAAATGAGTTGATAAGCTTCTAAGATTAGTTCTTTGTCTTCCATATGAGCGTCCTCCTTTGCTCATGTATTGATGTCTATAGTATAGCACAAAAAAATTGTCATAGTAAATATATCAAAACTAATAAAATATAAATCAAGATCTAGAGCGGTTAAATTAAGTGATTTCATGGTATAATCAAGATAGAAAATCTTTATGGAGGAAGTATGAAATTAAATATTCAAGAAATCCGTAAGCAGCCTGAAGGCATGCACTTTGAGCAGACTTTAGACTTAGCAGCTGACTTGCGTGCCCGTAATCAAGAAATTTTAGATGTAAAAGATATTGTTACGGTAGGAAAGGTTCAGTACGAAGACCGTATGTTTTTCCTAGACTATCAATTGTCTTATACAATCGTTTTAGCTTCTAGCCGTAGCATGGAACCGGTAGAATTGAAAGAGTCTTATCCAGTGACAGAAGTCTTTATGGAAGGTGCTACAAATCAACTGGACCAAGAAGTTCTAGATGATGACTTGGTTTTACCGATTGAAAATGGAGAAATTGACCTAGCTGAAAGTGTTTCGGACAATATCTTGCTCAACATTCCAATCAAAGTCTTAACGGCAGAAGAAGAAGCTGGTCAGGGATTTGTTTCTGGAAATGACTGGCAAATCATGACTGAGGAAGAGTATCAAGCCCAACAAGCAGTCAAGAAGGAAGAAAACAGTCCTTTTGCAGGCTTACAAGGGCTGTTTGATGGAGATGAATAGATGGTTTTATCCAAGAAACGTGCCCGTCATGTCATTGAGGAAATCATCGCTCTTTTTCCAGATGCAAAACCTAGTCTAGATTTTCGCAATCATTTTGAACTTTTGGTTGCGGTGATGTTGTCAGCCCAGACGACAGATGCAGCAGTCAACAAGGCTACACCTGGACTTTTTGCGGCCTTCCCTACACCTCAAGCTATGGCAGACGCAAGTGAGACGGACATTGCATCTCATATTTCTCGTCTGGGGCTTTATCGCAATAAGGCTAAGTTTCTGAAAAAAATGTGCTCAACAGTTACTAGACGATTTTTGATGGTCAAGTACCTCAGACACGTGAGGAATTGGAGAGTCTGGCAGGTGTTGGTCGTAAGACAGCTAATGTTGTGATGAGCGTGGGCTTTGGGATTCCTGCCTTCGCTGTGGATACTCATGTGGAGCGCATCTGTAAGCATCATGATATTGTCAAAAAATCTGCGACACCCCTTGAAGTCGAAAAACGAGTCATGGATATCCTGCCACCAGAAGAATGGTTGGCAGCCCATCAGGCTATGATTTACTTTGGTCGTGCTATTTGTCATCCGAAAAAAATCCAGAATGCGATCACTATCCACAGTTGTACGATTTTTAGTTCGTTATAAAATTGATTTCTTGTGTTTTTTCTTGCATCGATTCCTAGTTTGTGTTATAGTAGTACCAATCAAATATTCCTTTAATCCTGTCCCGTGAGGCAGGCAAGGAGCTGGATCAAGTAGAAGGGTGGAGTCTCTGCTGTTTTTGGTAGGGCTGGCTTAACTATACATTCTGAAGTCTCCTTGTTTAAGGAGACTTTTCTTTTTGGAGGTTTGTCATGAAGACAAAAGAAGTTGTAGACGAATTGACCGTCAAGCGAGCGATTACTCGGATTACCTACGAGATTATCGAGCGAAATAAAAGATTTGAACAAGATTGTACTGGCTGGGATAAAAAAACACGCGGTGTTTTCATTGCCCACCGTATCCAAGAGCGATTGGAACAGTTGGAATCTATCTCAGTGCCAGTCATTGAGTTAGACACCAAACCATTCCGTGACGATGTCAAAAGCGGTGAAGATACTTCTATAATCTCTGTTGATGTGACAGAACGTGAGGTCATCTTGGTGGACGATGTGCTTTACACAGGTCGGACCATCCGAGCAGCTATTGACAACATCGTAAGCCATGGTCGTCCTTCTCGTGTGAGTTTAGCTGTTCTAGTTGACCGCGGGCATAGAGAATTACCGATTCGTCCAGACTATGTAGGGAAATATCCCAACCAGTCGTTCAGAAGAAATCATCGTAGAGATGACTGAACTAGATGGACAAGATCGTGTTCTTATTACCGAAGAAGCTTAGATAGCCAAAGGAGTTAGCCATGTCAGAAAATCAACAAGCCATTCAACATGTAGTCTCAATGGAAGAACTTACTGTAGAACAAGTCATGAAATTGATTAAACGCGGGATCGAATTTAAAAATGGAGCAAAAGCGTCTTACGAGGACCAACACATCGTCTCTAATCTCTTCTTTGAGAGTTCGACTCGTACCCACAAATCTTTTGAAGTAGCAGAGATTAAACTGGGACTTTACCTATTGGACTTTGACGTGAAAACAAGTTCAGTCAATAAGGGTGAAACACTCTATGATACAATTTTGACCTTGTCAGCCTTGGGAGTGGATGCCTGTGTCATCCGACATCCAGAGGTAGACTACTATAGAGAGTTGATCGCAAGTCCTACTATTACGACTTCCATTATCAATGGTGGGGATGGTTCGGGTCAACACCCAAGCCAAAGTTTGCTTGATTTAATGACGATTTATGAAGAATTTGGACACTTTGAAGGACTTAAAGTGGCCATTGCTGGAGACCTTGACCATTCACGTGTGGCTAAATCCAATATGCAAATCTTAAAACGTTTGGGAGCAGAACTCTACTTTGCTGGTCCAGAAGAATGGAGAAGTCAAGAATTTGCGGACTATGGAAAGTTTGTAAATATTGATGAAATCATTGACCAAGTGGATGTGATGATGTTCCTTCGTGTTCAACATGAACGCCATGATAGTGGAACAGGTTTTTTTCAAAAAGAAGGCTATCACACTCAACATGGTTTAACTCAAGAACGCTATGACCGCTTGAAAGAGAAGGCTATTCTGATGCACCCTGCTCCAGTCAACCGCGATGTTGAAATTGCTGATCACTTGGTTGAAGCTCCAAAATCACGGATTGTTCAACAGATGACTAACGGTGTCTTTGTCAGAATGGCAATCTTGGAATCCGTATTGGCATACAGAAAAAGTAAAATAAGACACAAAACGTTAAAAAGATGCCTGAGAGCATCCACGAGAGGTGAATTTATGACAAAACGACTTCTAGTATTAGAAGATGGTACAATTTTTTGAAGGAAAAGCCTTTGGGGCTGAAATTGACGTCACAGGGTGAAATCGTCTTTAATACTGGGATGACTGGTTACCAAGAATCGATTACAGACCAGTCTTATAATGGACAAATCCTGACCTTTACCTATCCCTTGGTTGGAAATTATGGGATTAACCGTGATGACTACGAGTCTATCAGTCCAACCTGTAAAGGTGTAGTGGTGTTTGAAGAAGCTCGTAGAGCCAGTAACTGGCGCAACCAGATGACACTGCATGAATTTTTGAAGTCTAAGAAAATCCCTGGTATTTCAGGTATTGATACACGTGCTTTGACAAAAATCATTCGCAAACATGGGACTATGAGGGCGACTCTGACACATGTGGGAGATAGTATCGATCACATCACAGATCAGCTTCAAGCAACTGTTCTACCAATTGACAATATCAAGCAAGTTTCTACCAAAACTGCTTACCCAGCTCCAGGAGTAGGTTTGAGCGTGGTACTTGTAGACTTTGGTCTTAAGCATTCGATTTTGAGAGAATTGTCTAAGAGAGACTGTAATGTAACGGTGGCTCCTTATACAACAACTGCTGAGGAAATTCTTCACTTGAATCCAGACGGTGTTATGCTGTCAAATGGTCCAGGAAATCCTGAGGATGTACCAGAGGCACTAGAGATGATTCGTGGAGTTCAAGGTAAAATTCCGATTTTTGGGATTTGTATGGGGCATCAGCTCTTTTCAATGGCTAATGGTGCAAAAACCTATAAGATGAAGTTTGGTCACCGTGGCTTTAACCATGCAGTACGTGAAATTGCAACAGGGCGCGTGGATTTTACTAGTCAAAATCACGGTTATGCAGTGAGTCGAGAAGATTTTCCAGAGCACTTGATGATTACTCATGAGGAAATCAATGACAAATCTGTAGAAGGGGTACGACATAGATATCAACCTGCCTTCTCCGTACAATTCCACCCAGACGCTGCACCTGGCCCACATGATGCAAGCTACCTTTTTGACGAGTTTATCGAAATGATGGAAGCTTTTAAAGCAAGCAATCGTTAAAACTAACAACTTCCCGTATGAGATTTTTTATAGTAAAGCATCGTTTCGCTAAAAAATCGTCGGAGAATTTATTTAATGGCAACCAGAGAGTTGCCGAATAGAAAGGAGAAGGGTGTTCCGTATTTGCTGAATTGAATACGGGCTACGGACGGTGCTAAAAAGATAGTTATTCCTAGAACTGACGGTTCTTCGTCATAACTCCTATTTTAGCTTTGTCCGCTTGACGCCCTTAATATCTTGTAAATGCCTAAACGTACTGATATTCAAAAAATTATGGTGATTGGTTCTGGTCCGATTATTATTGGTCAGGCTGCTGAGTTTGATTATGCTGGGACCCAGGCCTGCTTGTCTTTGAAAGAGGAAGGGTATGAGGTTGTCTTGGTAAACTCAAACCCTGCGACTATCATGACGGACAAGGAGATTGCGGACAAGGTTTACATTGAGCCGATCACACTTGAGTTTGTAACGCGTATTCTTCGTAAGGAGCGTCCAGATGCCTTGCTTCCAACACTTGGAGGTCAAACAGGCCTTAACATGGCCATGGAATTGTCTAAAAATGGTATTCTTGATGAATTGGGAGTAGAACTTCTCGGGACTAAATTGTCTGCTATCGACCAAGCAGAGGACCGTGATCTCTTTAAACAATTGATGGAAGAACTCAAGCAACCTATTCCAGAATCAGAAATTGTAAACACGGTGGAGGAAGCAGTTGCCTTTGCAGCAACGATTGGTTATCCAGTTATCGTCCGCCCAGCTTTTACCCTTGGTGGTACCGGTGGTGGTATGTGTGCCAACGAGGAAGAATTGCGTGAAATTGCTGAGAATGGCTTGAAGTTGTCACCTGTTACCCAGTGTTTGATTGAACGTTCAATCGCTGGCTTTAAGGAAATTGAGTATGAAGTCATGCGTGACTCAGCTGATAATGCTCTTGTTGTTTGTAACATGGAAAACTTTGACCCAGTCGGGATTCACACAGGAGATTCCATTGTATTTGCCCCAGCGCAGACTATGTCAGACTATGAAAACCAAATGCTTCGTGATGCAAGTTTGAGCATCATCCGCGCTCTCAAGATTGAAGGCGGATGTAACGTTCAGCTTGCTCTTGATCCACATAGCTTTAAGTACTATGTCATCGAAGTAAATCCTCGTGTATCTCGTTCTTCAGCTCTTGCTTCTAAGGCAACAGGTTATCCAATTGCAAAATTGGCTGCTAAGATTGCGGTAGGGTTGACCTTGGATGAAGTTATTAACCCAGTTACAGGTTCAACCTATGCCATGTTTGAACCAGCTCTTGACTATGTGGTGGCTAAGATTCCACGTTTCCCATTTGACAAGTTTGAAAAAGGGAGCGTCGTCTAGGTACCCAAATGAAGGCAACTGGTGAAGTTATGGCTATTGGTCGTAATATTGAAGAATCCCTTCTCAAGGCCTGTCGTTCGCTAGAAATAGGTGTTCACCACAATGAAATTCCTGAGCTGGCAGAAATTTCAGATGATGCTTTGATTGAAAAGGTTGTGAAGGCTCAAGATGACCGCCTCTTCTACGTATCGGAAGCCATCAGACGTGGTTATACAATAGAGGAAATCGCTGAACTCACAAAAAAATTGATATCTTCTATCTTGATAAACTTTTTGCATATCTTTTGAAATTGAGCAAGAATTGGGCTCACATCCACAAGATCTTGAAGTTTTGAAAACTGCAAAATTGAATGGTTTTTTTCAGACCGTAAGATTGCTGAACTCTGGAATACTACAGCTGACCAAGTTCGCCAACTACGTTTGGAAAACAAGATTGTCCCAGTTTACAAGATGGTGGATACTTGTGCAGCAGAGTTTGAATCAGAAACTCCGTACTTCTATTCAACCTATGGTTGGGAAAATGAATCTATCAAGTCTGAAAAGGAATCTGTTCTAGTCCTAGGTTCTGGTCCAATCCGTATCGGTCAAGGGGTTGAGTTTGACTACGCAACAGTTCACTCTGTTAAGGCGATTCAAGCTGCTGGCTACGAAGCCATCATCATGAACTCAAACCCAGAGACCGTTTCAACCGACTTCTCTGTATCGGATAAACTTTACTTTGAGCCATTGACATTTGAAGATGTCATGAATGTTATCGACTTAGAGCAACCAAAAGGTGTTATCGTTCAATTTGGTGGACAAACAGCTATCAACCTTGCTGAACCATTGGCAAAAGCTGGTGTAACTATCCTTGGTACGCAGGTTGCTGACCTAGACCGTGCCGAAGACCGTGACCTCTTTGAGCAAGCCCTCAAAGACTTGGATATTCCACAACCACCTGGCCAAACTGCAACCAATGAAGAAGAAGCAGTGCTTGCAGCTCGTAAGATTGGTTTCCCAGTCCTCGTTCGTCCTTCTTATGTCTTGGGTGGACGTGCCATGGAAATTGTAGAAAACGAAGAAGACCTTCGTTCTTACATGCGTACAGCCGTTAAAGCAAGTCCAGACCATCCAGTTCTTGTCGACTCTTATATCGTTGGACAAGAATGTGAAGTTGATGCCATCTCAGACGGACGAAATGTCCTCATCCCAGGTATTATGGAACATATCGAACGTGCTGGTGTCCACTCAGGTGACTCAATGGCTGTTTACCCTCCACAAACCTTGTCTCAAAAGGTGCAAGAAACGATCGCAGATTACACTAAACGTCTTGCAATCGGCCTTAACTGTCTTGGTATGATGAACATTCAGTTTGTCATCAAAGATGAAAAAGTCTACGTTATTGAAGTCAATCCACGTGCCAGCCGTACAGTTCCATTCCTATCAAAAAGTAACCAATATCCCGATGGCTCAGGTTGCAACTAAGTTGATTCTTGGTCAAAGTCTTGAAGAACTTGGTTACCAAGATGGACTTTACCCAGAAAGCAGTCGTGTTCATATCAAGGCGCCTGTCTTCTCCTTCACTAAGCTCGCGAAAGTAGACAGCTTGCTCGGTCCTGAAATGAAGTCAACAGGGGAAGTTATGGGTTCTGATACGACTCTAGAAAAAGCGCTCTACAAGGCTTTTTGAAGCTTCATACCTTCACTTGCCAACCTTTGGGAATGTTGTCTTTACTATCGCTGACGATGCCAAGGAAGAAGCTTTGGATTTGGCTCGTCGTTTCCAAAATATTGGCTACGGAATCCTTGCAACTCAGGGAACAGTAGCTTTCTTTGCAAATCATGGCTTGAAGGCTCAACTCGTTGGTAAGATCGGTGATGATGAACACGATATCCCAAGCTATGTTCGTAAAGGGAAAAATCCAAGCTATCATCAACACAGTTGGTACCAAGCGAACTGCTGATGAAGATGGTGAACAAATCCGCCGTTCAGCTATCGAACATGGTGTACCACTCTTTACAGCCCTAGATACAGCGGATGCTATGCTTAAGGTACTTGAAAGCCGTAGCTTCGTTACAGAAGCAATTTAGTTTCTTGTTAAATGATCTAAGTAGCTTTTTATCCAGCGTCAAAAGACGCTGGTTTTTCCTCTTTTATAGAGAAATCGAGTTAGAAATAATAGTTACAGTTCACTATTAAATGTCAAAGTTTATCAATAGATTTATCATTATCGTTAATGAGTAGACTTATTCTGACTTTCCCTAAAAATTTTTGTTGAATTTTTCTTAAGTTTTTATCATATTTTTTTATAATTAAGGTGCCTTTAAGAAAAATAATGAAAAAAACTAAATGTTTTTTTCATATAGTTTTTCATTTTTTTGTGTTATAATTAAGGTGCCTTAAGAAAAATATTAAGGTGCCTTAAGAAAAAAATAATGAAAAAAACTAAATGTTTTTTTCATATAGTTTTTCATTGTTTTAATAGTTTAAAGTCAATCTTATTTTTTTCTCTAATAGAAAATAATAGACTTCCTGCGAAACAAAAATATGATACAATAAAACTATGAATTATGAATCAAGTAAACTATTAACTGATGCACGCTTTAAGCGACTTGTTGGTGTTCAGCGCACTACTTTTGAAGAGATGTTAGCTGTGTTAAAAACAGCTTATCAACGTAAACATGCAAAAGGTGGACGAACCCCTAAGTTAAGCTTAGAAGATCTCCTCATGGCTACTCTTCAATACATGCGAGAATACCGTACTTATGAACAAATCACGGCTGATTTTGGCATTCACGAAAGCAACTTAATCCGTCGGAGTCAATGGGTTGAAGCAACTCTTATTCAAAGTGGTTTTATGATTTCAAAAACTCATCTTAGTGCTGAGGATACGGTGATTGTGGATGCAACAGAGGTAAAAATAAATCGTCCTAAAAAAATCAATTAGCCAATTATTCTGGTAAAAAGAAATGCCATGCTATGAAGGCTCAAGCGATTGTCACAAGCCAAGAGAGAATTGTTTCTTTGGATATCGCTGTGAACTATTGCCACGATATGAAATTGTTCAAAATGAGTCGCAGAAATATCGGACAAGCTGGTAAAATCTTGGCTGACAGTGGTTATCAAGGACTCATGAAGATGTATTCACAAACGCAAACTCCGAGGAAATCAAGCAAACTTAAGCCACTAACTCTTGAAGATAAAGCCTATAACCATGCGCTATCTAAAGAGAGAATCAAGGTTGAGAATATTTTTGCCAAAGTAAAAACGTTTAAAATGTTTTCAACAACCTATCGAAATCGACGTAAACGATTTGGATTACGAATGAATTTGATTGCTGGCATTATCAACCGTGAACTAGGATTCTAGTTTCGCAGGAAGTCTAATGAAAAGGTAGGTTTAGAAAGAGGTAAGTATCTATGTCTTCTCATAAAAAAGTGTCACTCTCTGAGATTAATCAATCTATCGATACTCCAAATAACAATCATTTCTGGCAAAAATTTAAAAGGCCTTTTTTTAGGTCCGGGTGCTCTTGTCGCAGTTGGTTATATGGATCCAGGAAACTGGATTACCAGTGTAGTCGGTGGTGCTTCCTATAAGTATAGTCTCTTGTTTGTTATCTTGATTTCATCTCTCATTGCCATGCAACTTCAGCAGATGGCAGGAAAGCTTGGTATTGTAACCCAGATGGACCTGGCTCAAGCAACGGCTCATCATTCACCTAAATGGCTTCGTTATAGTCTATGGGTGATTTTAGAATTAGCCTTGATGGCGACAGATCTGGCAGAAGTTCTAGGTTCAGCGATTGCTCTCAATCTTCTCTTTAAGATTCCGATTATGATAGCAATTCTCTTGACCGTGTTGGATGTTTTTCTCTTATTGCTTCTGATGAAATTTGGCTTTAAGAAGATTGAAGCTATTGTGACAACACTGATTTTAACGATTTTAGCAATCTTTACTTATCTGGTAGCTTTGTCACATCCAAGCTTCCAAGGAATCGTTGAGGGTTATCTACCGAATGCAACCTTATTTGAAAGTCCTTTGCCAGGGCATGAAAGTCAATTAACCTTGGCGTTAGGTATCGTGGGTGCGACAGTGATGCCCCATAACCTCTATTTGCATTCTTCCTTGTCTCAAACTCGGAAAATCAATCACAAGGACAAGAATGATGTTCGAAAAGCCGTGCGCTTTATGACCTGGGACTCGAATCTTCAACTGTCCTTGGCCTTTATCGTTAACTCCCTTCTTTTAATCTTAGGGGCGGCCCTCTTTTTCGGACATGCATCTGAGATTTCTGCCTTTTCTCAAATGTATAACGCCCTGCAGGATTCTACCATTGCGGGAGCTATAGCTAGCTCAACCTTATCAACCTTGTTTGCCTTGGCCCTATTAGCCAGTGGTCAGAATTCGACTATCACAGGTACCTTGACAGGACAAATCGTTATGGAAGGTTTCTTGCATATGCGATTGCCTCAGTGGTTCATTCGTTTGGCGACTCGTCTCTTTGCCTTACTGCCTGTTATGATAGTAGCGGTTCTGTTTGGTCATCAAGAAAAAACCTTGGATCAGTTATTGGTTTATTCACAGGTCTTTCTTTCAATCGCTCTTCCATTTTCAATCTTCCCTTTGATTTATCTAACTTCTAAGAAATCACTGATGGGCGAATTTACCAATGCTAAATGGAATACCATCCTTGGTTATATTGTTTCCATTATCTTAACTGTTCTCAATGTGAAATTGCTATTTGATATTTTTTAAGAGCATCTGAGATGAAGTAGAAAAAATATCATTTTGATGATTAAAATTGAAGAAAAAAATCACCCAAGAGTTGAATCTTGGGTGATTTTTCGAATTCTCATCTTAGACGAAAATCCATTATAAAAAGCTGCATCAAGATGCAGCCACACTATAGCTACGGAAGACATGGGATTCGAACCCACGCACGCTTTCACACGCCTACCGCGTTTCCAACACGGCCTCTTAAGCCTCTTGAGTAATCTTCCAATACTTACTAAAATAGTTTATCATAAAGGCAAGTATCTTGCAAATAAAATTCAAACAATTGGCAAAAATGATAGAAAATGAAAGAAAATGACAAAAAAAGTGCTTGACTTTGATTTTTTGTGTTAGAATGATTATTGTAATCGTTAACAGGAGGTGAGTAAGTGCTAAAAACTGAGAGAAAAAAGTTGATTTTAGAGGAGCTGAGTAAACATAAAGTCGTAACTTTAGAGAAATTAGTAGGCTTGCTAGATACTTCAGAATCAACAGTTAGACGTGATTTAGATGAATTGGAGTCTGAAAATAAACTTCGCCGAGTTCATGGAGGAGCAGAGTTGCCTCACTCCTTGCAAGAAGAAGAAACCATTCAAGAAAAATCTGTCAAAAACCTTCAAGAGAAAAAATTGATTGCGCAAAAGGCAGCTTCCCTCATCAAAGAAAAAGATGTTATCTTTGTGGATGCAGGAAGTACAACAGCCTTTCTCATTAAGGAATTGGAGCGAAAAGACATTACTGTAGTAACCAACTCCATTCACCATGCGGTTCAATTAGTGGATAAGCAAATCCCAACAGTCATTATCGGTGGTGGAGTCAAGATGACAACAGATGCCAGTATTGGAGGAGTAGCGCTTAACCAGATTAACCAACTGCACTTTGATCGTGCCTTTATTGGAATGAATGGTGTAGATGAAGGTTACTTTACAACTCCAGATATGGAGGAGGGCGCCGTCAAGCGTGCTATCTTAGAAAATGCTAAACAGACATATGTTCTAGCAGATTCATCCAAGATTGGTCAGTCTTGTTTTGCTAAGGTAGCTCCTATAAAACGTGCTATTGTCATTACAAGTAAGGGTCACGAGCTCTTGTCAGCTATCAAAGAGAAAACGGAGGTTATCGAAGTATGATTTATACAGTCACACTAAATCCATCTATTGACTACATTGTCCGTCTGGATAAAGTGGAAGTTGGTAGTGTCAATCGTATGGACAGTGATGATAAGTTTGCTGGTGGTAAGGGAATCAATGTTAGCCGTGTCTTGAAACGCTTGGATATTCCAAATACTGCGACAGGCTTCATCGGTGGCTTTACAGGTAAATTTATCACTGATACTTTGGCTGAAGAGCAAATTGAAACACGCTTTGTCCAAGTAGCAGAAGATACGAGGATCAACGTTAAAATTAAAGCTGATCAAGAAACAGAAATCAATGGGACTGGTCCTACTGTTGAAGCTGAACAACTTGAAGAGTTAAAAGCTATTCTTTCAAGTTTAACAGCAGAAGATACAGTTGTCTTTGCGGGTTCGAGTGCAAAAAACTTAGGCAATGTTATTTACAAGGATTTGATTGCCTTGACTCGTCAGACAGGCGCTCAAGTGGTCTGTGACTTTGAAGGTCAGACCTTAATCGATAGTTTGGATTATCAACCTCTTTTGGTCAAACCAAATAATCATGAACTGGGAGCTATCTTTGGAGTCAAGCTTGAAAGCTTAGATGAGATAGAGAAATACGCTCGAGAGTTGCTGGCTAAAGGTGCTCAAAACGTTATTATCTCTATGGCTGGTGATGGTGCCCTTCTGGTAACATCAGATGGAGCATACTTTGCTAAACCGATCAAGGGAACAGTGAAAAACTCAGTTGGTGCTGGTGACTCGATGGTTGCTGGATTTACTGGTGAGTTTGTCAAATCAAAAGACGCAGTAGAAGCCTTCAAGTGGGGAGTGGCATGTGGAACAGCAACCACCTTCTCAGATGACTTGGCAACTGCAGCATTTATTAAAGAAACTTATGAAAAAGTTGAGGTAGAAAAAAGATGAAAATTCAGGATTTATTGAGAAAAGATGTCATGTTGCTTGATTTGCAAGCAACTGAAAAAACAGCAGCTATCGAAGAAATGATTCATAGCTTGGTTGAACACGGATACGTGACAGATTTTGAAACCTTCAAAGAAGGAATCTTGGCGCGTGAAGCTTTGACTTCTACAGGTTTGGGTGATGGTATTGCAATGCCACACAGTAAAAATGCTGCTGTTAAGGAAGCGACTGTTCTCTTTGCTAAATCAAACAATGGTGTTGACTACGAAAGTTTAGATGGACAACCAACTGACCTCTTCTTTATGATTGCGGCTCCAGAAGGTGCCAATGATACTCACTTGGCTGCCTTGGCAGAATTGTCTCAATATTTGATGAAAGACGGCTTTGCTGACAAACTTCGTCAAGTAACATCAGCTGATCAAGTTATTGACCTCTTTAACCAAGCTTCAGAAAAAGCTCAAGAGCCAGTACAAGCTCCTGCGAATGAATCTGGTGACTTTATCGTAGCAGTTACAGCTTGTACAACAGGAATTGCCCACACATACATGGCACAAGAAGCTCTTCAAAAAGTGGCCGCGGAAATGGGTGTCGGTATCAAGGTTGAAACCAATGGTGCTAGCGGTGTTGGTAACAAATTGACATCAGAAGATATTCGTAAGGCTAAAGCTGTTATCATCGCTGCAGATAAGGCAGTTGAAATGGATCGTTTCGATGGCAAACCATTGGTAAATCGTCCAGTTGCAGATGGTATTCGTAAGACAGAAGAGTTGATCAACTTGGCTCTTTCTGGTAATGCTGAAGTCTACCGAGCTGCTAATGGAGCGCAAGCTTCAACAGCATCTAATGAAAAAAACAAAGTCTAGGTGGTGCCTTCTACAAACACTTGATGAGTGGTGTATCACAAATGTTGCCATTCGTTATCGGTGGTGGTATCATGATTGCCCTTGCCTTCTTGATTGACGGTGCTTTGGGTGTGCCAAATGAAAACCTTGGCAATCTTGGTTCTTACCATGAGCTAGCTTCTATGTTCATGAAAAATTGGTGGTGCAGCCTTTGGCTTTGATGCTCCCAGTCTTTGCAGGATATGTTGCCTACTCTATCGCTGAAAAACCAGGTTTGGTAGCAGGTTTCGTGGCTGGTGCTATTGCCAAAGAAGGTTTTGCCTTTGGTAAAATCCCTTATGCCGCAGGTGGTGAAGCAACTTCAACTCTTGCAGGTGTATCATCAGGTTTCCTAGGAGCTCTTGTTGGTGGATTTATCGCAGGTGCCTTGGTACTCTTGGTTAAGAAATACGTGAAGGTTCCACGTTCGCTTGAAGGTGCTAAATCAATCCTTCTCTTGCCACTTCTTGGAACAGTCTTGACAGGCTTTGTTATGCTAGCTGTTAACATCCCAATGGCAGCAATCAACACTGATATGAACAACTTCCTTGGAGGTCTTGGAGGCGGTTCAGCTGTCCTTCTTGGTATCGTTCTTGGAGGAATGATGGCTGTCGATATGGGTGGACCTGTCAATAAAGCAGCTTATGTCTTTGGTACTGGTACTCTTGCAGCAACAGTGTCAACAGGTGGTTCAGTAGCCATGGCAGCGGTTATGGCTGGAGGAATGGTTCCACCACTTGCAATCTTTGTCGCAACACTTCTTTTCAAAGATAAATTTACTAAAGAAGAACGCAACTCTGGTTTGACTAACATCGTTATGGGCTTGTCATTCATCACTGAAGGAGCGATTCCATTTGGTGCGGCTGACCCAGCTCGTGCTATCCCAAGCTTTATCCTTGGTTCAGCAGTGGCAGGTGGACTTGTTGGTCTTGCAGGTATCAAACTCATGGCACCTCACGGAGGAATCTTCGTTATCGCCCTTACAACAAATGCCCTTCTTTACCTTGTCTTTGTCTTGATTGGAGCACTTGTTAGTGGTGTAGTTTATGGTTACCTTCGTAAACCTTTAGAAAAATAATTACAAATACATTCAAATGACTGATCACGAAAGTGGACGGTCATTTTTTTGATTTCTCTAGATGTTTCTGAAATATGGTATAATAGAAGCATGGCAAACAAAAATACAAGTAAAACAAGACGGAGACCGTCAAAAGCTGAATTAGAAAGAAAGCAAGCTATCCAACGGATGTTAATTTCCTTAGTCATAGCTTTTTGCTTAATGTTCGCTGCTCTGAGATTAGGAGCAGTTGGACTCACGCTCTATAACCTTATTCGATTACTAGTAGGAAGTCTAGCCTATCTGGTCATTTTTGTCGTTCTAGTCTATCTTTTTTTCTTCAAATGGATTCGGAAGCAAGAAGGTCTGATCTCAGGTTTTCTTTGCATTTTTTCAGGCTTATTGCTGATTTTTGAAGCTTATCTAGTATGGAAATATGGCATCGAGCAGTCGGTCTTAAAGGGGACTTTAGCCCAAGTTTTGACAGATTTGACAGGCTTTCGTGTGACTAGCTTTGCTGGAGGAGGGCTTCTAGGTGTTGCTCTTTATATTCCAGTCGCCTTTCTTTTTTCAAATATTGGTACTTACTTTATCGGAGCCATCTTAATCTTGATCGGTGCTCTTCTAGTCAGTCCCTGGTCTGTCTATGACGTTGCTGATTTTCTTGGAGCACGTTTTTCGCTTTGGATGGAGCGACGCGAGCTGAAGAAACAAGAACGCTTCATCAAACGAGAAGAAGAAAAAGCTCGTAAGGAGAGTAGAGGAGCAGGAAAGACTAGAAAAAGAACAGGCAGAGCAAGCCTTGTTGGATATACCTCCTGTTGATATGGAAACTGGCGAGATTTTAGAAGCTCCTCCTGTTCACTTTGATGATTTACCACCTCCTTCCAGAGGAAGAATGGGTGGAACCTGAGATTATTCTCCCGCAAGCGGACTATGATTATCCTAAAGTAGATGACATTCCTCAGGAGGATGACTATTAGAAGATGAAGATGTTGAAGTAGATTTTTCTGCTAAAAAAGCTTTAGAGTACAAACTCCCCAGCTTGCAACTCTTCGCACCTGATAAACCAAAAGATCAGTCAAAAGAAAAGAAAATCGTACGAGAAAATATCAAAATTTTGGAAGAAACCTTTGCGAGTTTCGGAATCAAGGTAACGGTTGAACGTGCTGAAATCGGTCCATCAGTTACCAAGTACGAAGTTAAGCCAGCAGTTGGTGTTCGTGTCAATCGCATTTCCAATCTAGCAGATGACTTGGCTCTGGCCTTGGCTGCGAAAGATGTCCGTATCGAAGCTCCAATTCCAGGGAAATCCTTGGTCGGGATTGAAGTTCCAAACTCAGAAATCGCAACAGTTTCTTTCCGAGAACTCTGGGAACAATCGCAAACTAAACCTGAAAATCTGCTAGAAATTCCCCTTGGGAAAGCTGTCAATGGTACAGCTCGCAGTTTCGACCTGGCTAAAATGCCTCACTTACTTGTGGCTGGATCGACCGGTTCTGGTAAATCTGTTGCAGTTAATGGTATCATTGCAAGTATTCTCATGAAGGCACGTCCAGACCAAGTCAAGTTTATGATGGTGGATCCGAAGATGGTTGAGTTATCAGTTTACAACGATATCCCTCATCTCTTGATTCCGGTCGTGACTAACCCTCGTAAGGCCAGCAAGGCCCTTCAAAAAGTCGTAGATGAGATGGAAAACCGTTATGAACTCTTTGCCAAAATTGGAGTTCGTAATATTGCTGGTTTCAATGCTAAAGTGGAGGAATTCAATGCTCAGTCTGAGTACAAACAAGTACCTCTTCCTTTGATTGTTGTGATTGTGGACGAGTTAGCTGACCTCATGATGGTAGCTAGCAAGGAAGTAGAAGATGCCATTATCCGTCTAGGACAGAAGGCGCGTGCGGCTGGTATTCATATGATCCTCGCGACCCAGCGTCCGTCGGTTGATGTTATTTCTGGTCTGATTAAGGCCAATGTACCGTCACGTGTAGCCTTTGCTGTATCTTCTGGAACGGATTCGCGAACTATCTTAGATGAAAATGGTGCTGAGAAATTGCTTGGTCGAGGGGACATGCTCTTTAAACCAATCGATGAAAACCACCCTGTTCGTCTGCAAGGCTCCTTTATCTCTGATGATGATGTTGAGCGTATTGTTAGTTTATCAAGGCTCAAGCAGATGCTGATTATGATGAAAGCTTTGATCCCGGAGAGGTTTCTGAGACAGAAGGTGAGTCTGGCACAGGAGATGAAGGTGGAGATCCACTATTTGAAGAAGCTAAGGCTCTGGTCATTGAAACTCAAAAAGCGAGCGCATCCATGATTCAACGTAGATTATCAGTTGGTTTTAACCGAGCAACTCGCTTGATGGAAGAATTAGAGATGGCTGGGGTTATTGGTCCAGCAGAAGGAACGAAACCACGAAAAGTTTTACAACAATAAAAAACGTAAAAATAGTATAAAAATGCATGGAAACTTTATTGAAAAGTTAGTCAAAAATGGTCTAACTTTTTACGATGAAGTTTCCTTTTTATAACTATAGTGGATTGAAATAAGATATGAACAGAGATATTAGGAAAGTCAAACTAATTTCTAGAAATGTTTTAGAATCCATGGTGTACTACTCTAAGTTCAATCCACTATATTATTATGGATAATGCAAGATTCCATAGAATGGGTAAGCTAGAGCTCTTATGTGAAGAATTTGGGCATAAACTTTTACCACTTCCTCCCTACTCACCTGAGTACAATCCTATTGAGAAAACATGGGCCCATATCAAAAAGCATCTCAAAAAGGTATTGCCAAGTTGTAGTACTTTTTTCGAGGCTCTTTTGTCTTGTTCTTGTTTCAATTGACTATAACTGATGGTGTGTTTAATGTTGGTAAGAGAAACTTCTGAAACCAAGCTTCAAAAAAGTCGCTCGTCATTGTTTCTTCGTAAGTCATTGGAGCGATTAACTCACCATTTGTTAGCCCTGCAACCAAAGAAATCCTCTGATATCTTCTTCCATATACTTTACCTCTTATTAACTGACCTTTTAATGAGCGACCATATTCTCGATAAAAATAAGTATCGAATCCTGTTTCATCAATATAAACAGGTGCTAGATGCTTTAAACTATTAAAATTTTTAAGAAATAAGGCTACTTTTCCTGGGTCTTGTTCAAAGTAGGTGTGGTTCTTTTTTTTCGAGTGTAGCCCATAGCTTTAAGAGCATAGTGGATAGTAGTTGGATGACAGTCAAATTCAGCAGCTATTTCAGTCAAATAAGCATCTGGATTGTCAGTAAGATAGTTTTTGAGTCTATCTCTATCAACTTTTTCTTGGTTTTTGTTCCTTTTTACTTGATGGTTTAATTCTCCTGTTTTCTCTTTTTAGCTTTAACCAGCCATAAATGGTATTACGTGAGATTTGGAAAATGTGTGATGCTTCTGTTATACTACCTGTTCGCTCACAATAGGAGAGAACTTTTTTTACGAAAAATCTATTGAATACGCCATAAGAAGATTATACCACATTATGTACTGTTTTTAGGTTCATTTTACTATACAATAAAACTATGAATTATGAATCAAGTAAACAATTAAGTGATGCACGCTTTAAGCGTCTTGTTGGTGTTCAGCGCACTACTTTTTGAAGAGATGTTAGCTGTGTTAAAAACAGCTTATCAACGTAAACACGCAAAAGGTGGACGAAAACCCAAATTAAGCCTAGAAGACCTCCTCATGGCTACTCTTCAATACATGCGAGAATACCGCACTTATGAACAAATTGCGGCTGATTTTGGCATTCACGAAAGCAACTTAATCCGTCGGAGTCAATGGGTTGAAGCAACTCTTATTCAAAGTGGCTTTGCGATTTCAAAAACTCATCTTAGTGCTGAGGATACGGTGATTGTGGATGCAACAGAGGTAAAAATAAATCGTCCTAAAAAAATCAACTAGCCAATTATTCTGGTAAAAAGAAATATCATGCTATGAAGGCTCAAGCGATTGTCACAAGGCAAGGGAGAATTGTTTCATTGGATATCGCTGTGAACTATTGCCACGATATGAAATTGTTCAAAATGAGTCGCAGAAATATCGGACAAGCTGGTAAAATCTTGGCAGACAGTGGTTATCAAGGGATCATGAAGATGTATTCACAAGCGCAAACTCCGAGGAAATCAAGTAAACTTAAGCCATTAACTCTTGAAGATAAATCCTATAACCATGCGCTATCTAAAGAGAGAATCAAGATTGAGAATATTTTTGCCAAAGTAAAAACGTTTAAAATATTTTCAACAACCTATCGAAATCGACGCAAACGGTTTGGATTACGAATGAATTTGATTACTGGCATTATCAACCGTGAACTAGGATTTTAGTTTCGCAGGAAGTCTAATAAAAAAACCAGCGATTCAATCACTGGCTGTTAGATAGTTCTTTTAAGAAGCTCCATTAGTAGTAGAAGTTTTTGTATCTGTTGTTTGGGTGCTAGATGACGGAACAGTTTGTTGTTCTTGTTTACTGCTAGTGTCTTCTTTCTTGCTTTCTTCACTGCTACTAGATTGACTTGTCGTTTCTTCTTGTGTGTTGTCCTTTGTAGAAGTATTATCCTTGTTGGGAGTAGTGTTCTCTTGAGGGATTCCTTTTGAATCTCTTTTTATGACAGTTGTCTGGGTTGTCGTAGTTTCTTTTTTTAGAGTTATTATTATTGTTGTTATTCATAGCATTCATAATGGTGATGCTTGCAGTAATCAGCCCTAGAATACTACCGATAGTAGCAATCGTTTTTTTGAAAAAAACAGTAAATCCTTTTTTTGATATGGTCAGTTTTTAGGTTTTAGATCTTCTACGATAATTAGACATAATATCTCTCCTTTACTATGCTTCATTATACCCGAAAAATCTTTTAAAAAAACTTAAATGAAGCTGAACGGCCTTTCTTGTCGCCTGAACTGTTTCGTGATACAATAGAAGGAGTGATTTTTAGAAAGTGTGAGAAACCATGATTTACTTTTGATAATTCGGCTACGACAAAGCCTTACCCAGAAGCACTTGAAACCTATATGCAGGTGTCTGCAAAAATTATTGGAAATCCTTCTAGTCTGCATCGATTGGGGGACCAATCTACCAGAATTTTAGAAGCTTCTCGTCAGCAGATTGCAGATTTAATTGGTAAGAAAAGCGAAGAAGTCTTCTTTACCTCTGGTGGTACCGAAGGAGATAACTGGGTTATCAAAGGTGTCGCTTTTGAAAAAAGCTCAGTTTGGTAAAGCACATTATTGTGTCTGACATTGAGCATCCAGCAGTCAAGGAGTCAGCTCTCTGGCTGAAGACTCAAGGATTTGAGGTGGATTTTTGCACCAGTAGATAAAAAAAGGATTTGTAGATGTAGCTGCTTTAGCAAATATACTCCGGCCTGATACCACACTTATTTCTATTATGGCGGTTAACAATGAAATTGGCTCAATCCAGCCTATTGAAGCTATTTCAGAACTTTTGGCAGATAAGCCAACGATTTCCTTCCATGTTGATGCCGTTCAAGCTTTAGCTAAGATTCCGACAGAAAATTATTTGACTGACCGAGTGGATTTTGCGACCTTCTCTAGTCATAAATTCCACGGAGTTCGTGGTGTTGGATTTGTCTATATCAAGTCTGGCAAGAAAATCACCCCCCTATTAACTGGTGGTGGCCAAGAGCGTGATTATCGTTCAACGACTGAGAATGTAGCAGGTATTGCTGCGACAGGCAAGGCCTTACGTTTGGCCATGGAAAAACTGGATTTGTATACAAGCAAAACAAGTCAGATGAAGGCAGTCATTAGGCAAGCCCTTCTTGATTATCCAGATATTTTTGTTTTCTCAGGAGAAGAAGATTTTGCTCCTCATATTCTGACCTTTGGGATTAAGGGTGTCCGTGGTGAAGTCATCGTTCATGCATTTGAAGACTATGATATTTTCATTTCCACAACTTCTGCTTGTTCGTCCAAGGCAGGAAAACCTGCTGGAACCTTGATTGCTATGGGGGTTGAAAAAGATAAGGCTCAGTCAGCAGTACGCGTCAGCCTAGACCTAGAAAATGACATGAGTCAAGTTGAGCAATTTTTGACTAATCTAAAATTAATATACAATCAAACTAGAAAAGTAAGATAGGAGCATTCATGCAATATTCAGAAATTATGATTCGCTACGGGGAACTTTCAACCAAAGGTAAAAACCGTATGCGTTTCATCAATAAACTACGTAATAACATCTCAGATGTCTTTGTCCATCTATCCTCAAAGTCAAAGGTAACTGCTGATCGCGACCGTGCCCATGCTTATCTCAAATGGTGCCGACTATGCAGCAGTAGCTGAGTCTCTCAAACAGGTTTTCGGGATTCAAAAACTTTTTCTCCAGTATATAAGGTTGAAAAAAATCTGTAGAAGTTCTTAAATCTGCTGTCCAAGAGATTATGCAGGACATCTATAAGGAAGGAATGACCTTTAAGATCTCTAGCAAACGTAGTGATCACAACTTTGAATTGGATAGTCGTGAACTCAACCAAGTTCTTGGTGGTACTGTCTTTGATGCCATTCCCTAATGTACAAGCCCAGATGAAAAAAATCCCTGATATCAATCTGCAAGTGGAGATTCGTGAAGAGGCGGCTTATCTTTCCTATGAGACCATTCGTGGTGCTGGTGGTTTGCCAGTTGGCACTTCTGGGAAAGGAATGCTCATGTTGTCAGGGGGATTGACTCGCCCTGTAGCAGGTTATCTTGCGCTGAAAACGTGGTGTAGATATCGAGGCTGTTCACTTTGCTAGTCCACCATATACTAGTCCAGGTGCCCTCAAGAAAGCCCAAGATTTGACCCGTAAATTGACTAAGTTCGGTGGTAATATCCAATTTATCGAAGTGCCTTTCACTGAAATCCAAGAAGAAATTAAAGCTAAGGCACCCAGAAGCTTACCTCATGACTCTGACTCGCCGCTTTATGATGCGGATTACAGACCGTATCCGTGAAGTGAGAAAATGGCTTAGTCATCATCAATGGTGAAAGTCTTGGTCAGGTGGCAAGCCAAACCCTAGAAAGTATGCAGGCTATCAATGCCGTAACCAATACACCGATTATCCGACCAGTTGTGACTATGGATAAGTTGGAAATCATAGATATTGCTCAGGAAATTGATACCTTTGAAATTTCTATCCAACCTTTTGAAGACTGCTGTACGATTTTTGCGCCTGATCGTCCGAAAACAAATCCTAAAATTAAGAATGCTGAACAGTATGAAACACGTATGGATGTTGAAGGATTGGTTGAGCGAGCAGTGGCAGGAATTATGATTACTAGAAATTACCCCTCAAGCTGAGAAAGATGCTGTCGATGAATTAATTGAAGATCTTCTTTAATGTGAAGAAACTGAAAAATTCCTAAGAAAAAAAAGTTAGTTTTTATCCTAAATTTGGACGAAAACCGACTTTTTTTCTATTTTTGTGCTATAATAAGATAAAATTTTGAATATAGAGAGTTTTCTGACAATGAATCAATCCTATTTTTATTTGAAAATGCGAGAGCATAAACTCAAGGTTCCATACACAGGTAAGGAGCGCCGTGTACGTGTTCTCCTTCCCTAAAGACTATGAGAAAGACACAGATCGAACTTATCCAGTTGTCTATTTTCCATGATGGTCAGAATGTCTTTTACAGTAAAGAATCCTATGTCGGTCATTCATGGAAGATTATTCCTACCATTAAACGTAATCCAGATATCAGCCGTATGATTGTGGTAGCCATTGATAATGATGGCTTAGGACGTATGAATGAGTACGCGGCATGGAAATTCCAAGAGTCTAATATTCCCGGTCAACAGTTTGGTGGTAAGGGAGTCGAGTATGCTGAGTTTGTCATGGAAGTGGTCAAACCCTTTATCGATGAAAACTATCGTACAAAATCAGACCGCAAGCACACTGCTATGGTTGGGTCTTCTCTAGGCGGCAATATTACCCAGTTTATTGGCTTGGAGTATCAAGACCAGATTGGCTGCTTGGGTGTCTTTTCATCTGCTAATTGGCTTCACCAAGAGGCTTTTGATCGCTATATAGAGCGTAAAAAACTATTGCCAGACCAGCGAGTCTTTATCTATGTTGGGACGGAAGAAGCAGATGACACGGATAAGACTCTTATGGCTGGTAATATTAAGCAGGCCTATATTGACTCTTCTCTTCGCTATTATCATGATTTGATAGCAGGAGGAGTGCAGTTGGAAAATCTCTCACTAAAGGTTCAAGCCGGGGCTATCCACCATGAAATTCCATGGGCAGAAAATCTTCCAGCTTGCTTACGTTTTTTTGCAGAAAATTGGTAATTAGTATAAAGGAGACAGGATATGCATATTGAACATCTTAGCCACTGGAGTGGTCATCTTAACCGTGAAATGTATGTCAATCGATACGGACATGGAGGCATCCCAGTTGTTGTCTTTGCTTCTTCAGGTGGTAGCCACAATGAATATTATGATTTTGGCATGATTGATGCTTGTGCGTCCTTTATCGAGGAAGGCCGTGTTCAGTTCTTTCACCCTTTCAAGTGTCGATAGTGAGAGCTGGCTTGCGACTTGGAAAAATAGTCATGATCAAGCTGAGATGCACCGTGCTTATGAACGATATGTGATTGAAGAAGCTATTCCTTTTATCAAGCACAAGACAGGCTGGTTTGACGGTATGATGACAACAGGTTGCTCTATGGGAGCTTATCATGCACTTAACTTTTTCCTTCAGCATCCAGATGTCTTTACCAAGGTAATTGCCCTTAGTGGTGTCTATGACGCACGCTTTTTTGTAGGTGACTACTATAATGATGATGCTATCTATCAAAATTCACCAGTAGACTATATCTGGAATCAAAATGATGGTTGGTTTATTGACCGTTACCGTCAGGCTGAGATTGTGATTTGTACTGGCTTAGGTGCTTGGGAACAGGATGGCCTGCCTTCTTACTACAAGTTAAAAGAAGCCTTTGACCAAAAACAAATTCCTGCCTGGTTTGCAGAATGGGGGCACGATGTTGCCCATGACTGGGAATGGTGGCGCAAACAAATGCCTTATTTCCTCGGTCACATGAATCTATAAAAGGAGTTGCTTATGAATTATCTTGTAATTTCACCCTATTACCCACAAAATTTTCAGCAATTTAGTATTGAGCTAGCCAATAAAGGAATCACAGTTCTAGGGATTGGTCAAGAACCCTACGAACAACTAGATGAACCATTGCGCAATAGTTTGACGGAGTATTTCCGAGTTGATAATCTTGAAAATATCGATGAGGTTAAACGAGCAGTTGCTTTTCTTTTCTATAAACATGGTCCAATTGATCGCATTGAATCACACAATGAATACTGGCTTGAGTTAGATGCTGCTCTTCGTGAACAGTTTCATGTTTTTGGTGCCAAACCAGAAGACCTCAAGAAGACCAAGTTCAAGTCTGAGATGAAAAAACTCTTCAAAAAAGCTGGAGTTCCACTTGTGCCAGGTGCTGTCATTGAAACAGAAGCAGATGTTGACAAAGCTGTGAAAGAAATCGGTCTTCCCATGATTGCCAAACCTGATAATGGAGTAGGTGCAGCAGCAACCTTCAAACTTGAAACAGAAGATGATGTAAACCACTTTAAGGCTGAATGGGACCATTCAACCATTTATTTCTTTGAAAAATTTGTTAACTCTAGTGAAATCTGTACCTTCGATGGTTTGGTAGATAGAGATGGAAATATTGTCTTTTCAACTACCTTTGACTATGCACATACACCCCTTGATCTCATGATTTACAAGATGGACAATTCTTATTATGTTCTTAAAGATATGGATCCAAAATTGCGTAAATATGGTGAGGCTATTGTCAAGGAATTTGGTATGAAAGAACGTTTCTTCCATATCGAGTTCTTCCGTGAGGGTGATGATTATATTGCCATTGAGTACAATAACCGTCCAGCCGGTGGCTTCACTATTGATGTCTATAACTATGCGCATTCCTTGGATTTGTACAAGGGCTATGCAGCTATCGTTGCAGGTGAAGCATTTCCAGAGTCTCCGTTTGAAACCCAGTATTGCTTAGCAACATCCCGTCGCGCTAATGCTAACTATGTTTATTCAGAAGAAGACTTGCTCGCTAAATATAGTCAGCAGTTCAAAGTAAAGAAAATCATGCCGGCAGCCTTTGCTGAATTGCAAGGAGACTATCTCTATATGCTTACGACACCAAGTCGTGAGGAAATGGAGCAGATGATTATGGATTTTGGTCAGCGTCAATAATAGGATATGAAGAGGCTGGGACAAAAGTCCTAGCCTCTCAATTTTCTTTGGATTGTCGAGCAAGACGCAGTGGTTGAGTGGGCTCTACTTCGCTGATTTCATCAGCTTTTACAACCCTACTCAACTGTGCGGAGGTGGGACGACGAAATCGAATTCTAACGAATTACCGATTTCTGTCCCACTCTCTTTTTAAAAGCCCTAAATAAAAGCGTTTTCCATAGGATTCTTTTAGAAAATCTGTTGCTAAAAGGTTTAAAAATTGATAGAATAGGGATTGTCTAAAAAATAATAAGGAGAATCTATCAATGGATTTCACATGGGCTATTAAATATGCCACAGAATTTTTGGGAACAGCTATCTTGATTATCTTGGGAAATGGTGCAGTTGCCAACGTTGAACTTAAAGGTACGAAAGGTCACCAAAGTGGCTGGCTCGTTATCGCAGTTGGTTATGGTATGGGGGTTATGATTCCTGCCTTGATGTTTGGTAACGTTTCTGGTAACCATATCAACCCAGCCTTCACTCTTGGACTTGCAGTTAGCGGTCTTTTCCCATGGGCTCAAGTTGCACCTTACATCATTATGCAAGTTTTGGGAGCAATCTTCGGACAAGCCATTAGTTGTTGCGACTCACCGTCCATACTACTTGAAGACAGAAAATCCAAATAACATCTTGGGAACTTTCTCAACAATTTCAAGTATCGACCACGGTACAAAAGAATCACGCTTCGCTGCAACAGTTAACGGTTTTATCAACGAGTTTGTTGGATCATTTGTTCTTTTTCTTTGCAGCACTTGGTTTGACAAAAGAACTTCTTTGGGAGCTGAAGTCCTTCAATACATGAAACAAATGGCAACTCAAGCTGGTCAAAACTGTTGACTTCTCTGACTTGGCTATTAAAGCTCAAACAGCACCACATACAACAGCAGGTGTTGCAGTAGGTCACTTGGCTCTTGGTTTCCTAGTAATGGCCTTGGTAACATCTCTTGGTGGACCTTCAGGACCAGGTTTGAACCCAGCTCGTGACTTTTGGACCACGTCTTCTTCACGCCTTTCCTTCCAAAAATCAATCCTTGGTCAACACAAGGGTGATTCAAAATGGTGGTATGCTTGGGTACCAGTAGTTGCACCGATTGTTGCTGCTATTGCCGCTGTAGCACTTTTCAAATTACTTTACCTATAATATTTAAAAACTGGGTTTTCCCAGTTTTTTCTTTTTAGTACAGTTGTGTCTTTTTAGAAATGAATGTGAAATAGTCAGATTTTTTTCTTTTTTTCTATCAAAATGTGAAAATATCTCGAAAAATATGGTAAAATAGAGTATTAAGAAATCGTTGAAAAAGGAAGATTATGCGTAAAGAAATTGCACCTGAATTATACAATTACAATAAATTCCCTGGTCCGGAATTTCATCTGAATGATACTAAGGTTGAAGCTGAAGGTTTTTCTTTTATCTTGGTTGAAAATAGCAAGGATGCTTTTGATGCAACAGCTTTTTACTCAACGTTTTTTTCCGAAGTTTTTAAACAAGTATGATTATATAGTAGGGTGACTGGAGTAATGAACAGTTGCGCTTACGTGGATTTTATAAAAATGAACGAGCTGAAGAATCTTTAGAAAAAATCAGTCGTTTGCAGGATTATCTACTTGAGTACTGTAGTTATGGTTGTGCCTATTTCGTTTTAGAAAACCAGGCGCCTAAACGAGCATCTTTCGACCAGAAGATTCGCAAAAAAGAGGAAGAAAAAGACTCTCGAAGAGGCAAGAAACCTTCTCAAAACAAGAAAAAAATTCATACAGACAAAGAGAAAATAGACGTCGTCGAAAAGAGCAAAAAAACCTCAAAAAAAGAAGTTAAGGAAGACCGTCATTTTCGTTATTCGTCAGAAATGACCGAAAGAATAAGGAGAAAAAGATGAAACCATCGATTTATAGTTTAACTCGTCAAGGTATGCAAGAATGGGTCTTAGAGCAAGGAGAAAAAGAAATTCCGAGCTGATCAGATTTGGGAGTGGCTCTACCGTAAACGTGTTCAGACATTTGAAGAAATGACTAACTTGTCTAAGGATTTGATTGCCAAACTCAACGAGCAGTTTGTAGTCAATCCCTTGAAACAACGTATTGTTCAAGAGTCAGCCGATGGAACTGTAAAGTACCTCTTTGAGTTGCCAGACGGTATGCTGATTGAGACGGTGCTTATGCGTCAACACTACGGTTTATCAGTCTGTGTAACAACTCAGGTAGGATGTAATATCGGTTGTACCTTCTGTGCGTCAGGTTTGATCAAGAAGCAACGCGACCTCAATAACGGAGAAATTGTGGCTCAAATTATGCTTGTTCAAAAATATTTTGACGAACGTGGACAAGATGAACGTGTTAGCCATATCGTTGTTATGGGTATTGGAGAACCATTTGATAACTACAATAACGTTTTGAACTTTATCCGTACCATCAATGACGATAAGGGAATGGCAATTGGTGCTCGTCATATCACCGTATCAACTTCTGGTTTGGCTCACAAGATTCGTGAGTTTGCCAATGAAGGAGTACAGGTTAACCTTGCTGTTTCTCTTCATGCTCCAAACAATGAACTGCGTTCAAGCATTATGAAGATTAACCGTGCCTTTCCAATTGAAAAACTCTTTGCAGCGATTGAGTATTACATCGAAACAACCAACCGCCGTGTAACTTTTGAGTATATCATGCTAAATGAAGTCAATGACGGAGTCGAACAAGCACTTGAGTTGGCAGAATTGCTTAAAAACATTAAGAAATTGTCATACGTCAACTTGATTCCTTATAACCCGGTCAGTGAGCATGACCAGTATAGTCGTAGTCCGAAAAGAGCGTGTAATGGCCTTCTATGATACACTAAAGAAAAAAGGCATCAACTGTGTTGTTCGTCAAGAACACGGTACAGATATCGATGCCGCATGCGGACAATTGCGTTCAAATACCATGAAACGTGATCGCCAAAAAGCAGTAGCTGAAGTAAATCCATAAGATGAATCAAAAAAAATTACTAAGCCTGGGAATCGTGTTATACAGTCTTTGTATCGTCTGTTTTTGTTTTACTCCCCAGCCTCAACTTCCTACAGGAGTGGAAACTCCAGGTATTCAAACTATTGGACGCCTGGTTTTTCTTTTGACGCCTTTTAACTCTTTGTGGAACCTGGGAGAAGTAACCAGCCCTATACAACTGTTTTGGATTTTTTTGCAAAACGCTTTAAATGTCCTCTTGCTCTTCCCATTTAAATTTTCCAGCTTCTCTATCTCATCCCTAGTCTAAGAAAAACGAAGAGAGTGATTTTGTTAAGCTTTTTATTGAGCTTAAGCATCGAGTGCACACAGCTAGTTTTAGACTTTTTCTTTGATTTCAATCGGGTCTTTGAGATTGATGATTTATGGACCAATACTTTAGGGTGGCTACCTAGCCTGGGTCCTCTATAAACTACTACATAAAAAAACAAGATAAGGAATTAAAATGAGTATCTTAGAAGTTAAAAAAATTTGAGTCACGGTTTTTGGTGACCGTGCGATTTTTTTGAAGACGTATCCTTCCGTCTCCTCAAGGGTGAACACATCGGACTAGTTGGTGCTAACGGTGAAGGGAAATCAACCTTCATGAGCATCGTAACTGGTAAAATGTTACCTGATGAAGGTAAGGTGGAATGGTCCAAATATGTGACAGCAGGCTACCTTGACCAGCATGCAGTTCTCAAAGAAGGTCAAACTGTGCGTGATGTTCTTTGCGTACAGCCTTTTGACGAGTTATTTCAAAGCCGAAGCACGTATCAATGAACTCTACATGGAAATGGCAGAAGAGGGAGCTGATATTGATGCATTGATGGAAGAAGTTGGCGAACTTCAAGACCGTTTGGAAAGTCGTGACTTCTATACCTTGGATGCTAAGATTGACGAAGTCGCGCGTGCTCTTGGTGTCATGGATTATGGTATGGATACGGACGTAACAGCCTTATCTGGTGGACAAAGAACCAAGGTACTCTTGGCTAAACTCCTCCTTGAAAAGCCAGATATCTTGCTTCTTTGGATGAGCCAACCAACTATTTGGATGCGGAGCATATTGACTAGCTCAAGCGTTATCTGCAGAAACTATGAGAAATGCCTTTGTTCTTATCTCTCACGATATTCCCTTTCCTCAATGATGTGATCAATATCGTATATCACGTTGAAAATCAACAGTTGACACGCTACTCTGGAGATTACTACCAGTTCCAAGAAGTCTATGCCATGAAGAAATCGCAACTGGAAGCAGCCTATGAGCGTCAACAGAAAGAAATTGCTGATCTCAAGGATTTCGTAGCCCGTAATAAGGCGCGTGTTGCAACTCGTAACATGGCCATGTCTCGCCAGAAGAAATTGGATAAGATGGACATTATCGAGCTTCAAAGTGAGAAACCAAAGCCGTCCTTTGATTTTAAACCAGCTCGTACACCTGGACGCTTTATCTTCCAAGCCAAAGACTTACAGATTGGTTACGACCGCCCACTTACAAAACCATTAAATCTTACCTTTGAGCGCAATCAAAAGGTTGCCATTATTGGTGCCAATGGTATCGGGAAAACAACCCTCTTGAAGTCTCTTTTGGGTATTATCCCGCCAATTGCTGGGGAAGTTGAACGTGGTGATTATCTAGAACTCGGCTACTTTGAACAAGAGGTGGAAGGTGGCAATCGTCAGACACCTTTAGAAGCAGTTTGGAATGCCTTTCCGGCCCTCAATCAAGCAGAAGTCCGTGCAGCCCTTGCCCGCTGTGGTTTGACGACTAAGCACATCGAAAGCCAAATTCAAGTCTTATCAGGTGGAGAACAAGCCAAGGTTCGTTTCTGTCTCTTGATGAATCGTGAGAACAATGTCCTTGTTCTAGATGAGCCTACCAACCACTTGGATGTGGATGCTAAGGATGAACTTAAACGATGCTCTAAAAAGAGTATAAAGGGTTCTATCCTTATGGTTTGCCACGA